>Ga0256914_1001074_pt1 | contig 25986 bp, 23 predicted proteins | sample HulkmetaG_FD_191571 | JGI IMG/M metagenome (GOLD analysis project Ga0256914, IMG submission 191571) | Hydrothermal chimney microbial communities from Main Endeavour vent field at the Juan de Fuca Ridge, Pacific Ocean - Hulk | ecosystem: Environmental > Aquatic > Marine > Hydrothermal vents ... | reverse complement strand
GCCAAGCCCTCTGGGCTGCACGGCTGAGCCCCAGTGGGGCTTTGCACCCGTAACCCGATTTAGCCTCGGGCGGAGCGGCGCAGACGAGTCAACCTTAGCAGTTACGGGAAAATAAAAAAAACTAGACGCCAATCAGGATACATAAAAAGTTTGACATTGGCAAATCGACTTTTGGGGCGAGCGTCAGAAAGTGCTTTCTGCATCTGTTAGCGATTGCTCCAATGCTTCGGCCATGGCCTTTGCTCGATGCGCCGCCTCGCGGAATATTCGTCGAATTTCATCCTCGTCCGCAGCCTGGATCGCTGTCAGGCGTTTCATTTCATCGAATGAGCGCGTGGTCTCTAGGGCCAGAGCGGACACGCCCGCCATCATTTTGGCCGCCAGCCAGCGCGCATCCGCTGCGGTCAATCCTGCATCCAACCCAGCCTGGGTCATCCCCTCCAACACAGGCAGTAGCCAGCGCATCGCGGCTCCGGTCAGGCCGACAGCCCAATTCATCTGTTCATCCTGCAACACGATGTTCTCACCCAATGCGTTTAGAATTGCCTGCACCTCTGCCAGGGTTTGCAGCGAGCACCCACGTCCGTAAGCCACTGGATTCACGCCCTGGCCGATGAGCGAGAGTGCGTTGGGCATGATGCGCGCGACCGCGACTTCGGGAGGCGTCAGGGCTTCGAGTTGGTGCAAGGGCACACCCGCGGCAAAAGAGATGACGAGTTGCCCAGGTTGAAGCCGGGGTGAAATCGTCTGCAGTGTGGGCAGCACCGACGCGGGCGGCGTGGCAATAAGCCACACATCGGCCCGGCAACAATCATCTTCGAGCGGGCAGGTTTTTCGCTTAAATTCTTGTTGGAGCCGGGCTCCGCGAGCGGGATCGGCGTCACAGAGGATGAGGTGCTGGCGTGGCCAATGCAGGGCCTCGAGTCGTTGCAGCAGGATGCGCCCGATAACGCCTACGCCAATGAGCGCCAAACGGCGATCGGCCAGAGGTTCCAGGATGGGGGAAAGAAGCGTCATGGGGGATGAAGATGTCCGGGGTGGGAGGGGAGGGTGATGCTCCAATACTACTTAATTCGCATCAATGTGGCAACAAATGCAAAGGCTGCCTGCACCTTTTGCGCTGGCAGCCTGCAAGCAGTACGGGGACGTGGGCGTATCAGTTGTGTGATTGTTCCATGCTGGTGGTGGGCAGTGATTGTCCTGGGATGGCTGGGGTTTCGCGAGCTCCTTCTGGTCGAGGGCCTAGCAATTCCTTTAACTGTTCTTGCGTGAGCGTTTCATGTTCCAGCAGGGCTTGGGCTAATGCATCGAGTTTGTCGCGATGCGTGTGCAGCATGTCGCGGGCGTAGGCGTGCCGGTCCTCCAATAAATTTTGAATGGCCCGATCGATGCGGGCCGCTGTGGCTTCGCTGTAATCTCGTCCGGAGGCCAGTTCATAGCCCAGGAAGGGTTGTTCTTCGTCCGACTGGAATGCAACCAGGCCCAATTCGCTCATGCCCCACCGGGTGACCATGCGCCGGGCCAGTTTGGTGGCTTCGACCAGATCATTTTCAGCGCCGGTGGTGATTTCGTCGAAAACGATCTCTTCCGCGGAACGTCCTCCCAGCATCACAGCCAGTCGGGCCAGCAGATAGCGCTTGCTCAGGTTGTATTGATCTTTGCCCGGGAGTTGTTCGGTGACGCCGAGCGCCCGTCCGCGAGGGATGATGGTGACTTTGATGACGGGATCGGCTTCGGGCGTGAACCAGGCCACCAGGGTGTGCCCTCCTTCATGGTAGGCGATGACTTTGCGGTCCTGTTCATCCAGCAGCAGGGTGCGGGCGCCTCCCAGGATGATTTTGTCCTGGGCCTCGTAAAAGTCGTTCATGGTGACTATGGTGCGGTCATGGCGGGCTGCCACCAATGCCGCCTCGTTGCAGAGATTCGCCAGATCTGCGCCGCTGAAGCCGGGCGTGGCCGCGGCCAGTAGCTTCAGGTCTACGTCATCCGCCAGTTTGAGTTTGCGGGTATGAATTTTGAGAATGCCCAGACGGCCCTGGTAATCGGGCAATCCTACGGTTACCTGTCGATCAAAGCGGCCCGGACGTAGCAGCGCCGGGTCCAGCACGTCGGGGCGGTTGGTGGCGGCCAACACGATGACTTCTTCACGTTCATCAAAACCATCCATCTCCACCAGGAGCTGATTCAGGGTTTGTTCACGTTCATCATTGACTGCGCCTACTCCTGCGCCGCGACGGCGTCCCACCGCATCCAACTCATCGATGAAGATGATGGCCGGGGCGGAGGATTTGGCCTGTTGGAAGAGGTCGCGCACGCGACTGGCGCCCACGCCAACAAACATCTCTACGAATTCGGACGCGGAGATGGAGAAGAACGGCACGCCAGCTTCCCCTGCCACGGCTTTTGCCATCAGTGTCTTGCCGGTGCCGGGAGGTCCCACCAAAAGCACGCCTCGGGGAATACGAGCGCCAATGTCGTGGTATTTTTGCGGGTTTCGCAGAAAATCCACCACCTCCATCAAATCTCGCTTGGCCTCTTCCGCCCCGGCCACGTCATCGAAGGTGACGCCTGTGGATTCTCCCTCATATTTGCGGGCTCTGGCTTTGCCAAAGCTGAACATGTTTCCTGCCTGCCCCATCATGCCGCGATTGGCCATCCACGCCAGCAGTCCCAAAAAGAGCAGCAGGGGGAGCCACTGCATGATGATGCTGAGCCACAGGGGATTTGCAGGCGGTTTGACTTTCACCACGACATCGTGGGTTTTGAGCAACTCCATCAACTCGTCATCGCCGATCACCGCAGGAAAGGTAGTTTTGAACCGAGCCGCCTCGATGGCGTTGTTTTCTTGATGAGGGGGCGTTGCGGTGGTTTTGGCGGATGGAGCCAGCCATTGCAGCCAGGGGCTTGTGGTATCGGGCGTCCAGGAGATGGGTTGTTTGAATGCGCCATGAATGGAATCGCCTTGAATTTCCACCCGCTCGACATTGTTTTGATTTACCTGTTGGATGAATTCCGAGTAGGGGATGTCTGCGGCGATGGGCTGTGCGGCCGCAGCGGGCCAGAAAGCAAAAAGATTCCAGATGAGCAGCAGAATCAACAACATCCACCAGAACCAGGCTCCCGACCAGTTTTGCGGGGCGTCGGGTTGCTGGTTGTTATTCTGTTTTTGTTGGTTTTGTGGTGATGTTTGGGTCATGTTAGGCTCCAATGTTTATGGGGTGTATTTTTCGCATCGGCTGATTGACAGACGCTTTGTGGCGTCGGGTATGCTGAATATCTGTTTGTTCAGATTGCGCCCAGCATCGCGTTGGTTCGCATTATCTGGTATGGGGATGAAACGGGTCTGTCAACCAGCTTTAGCATAATGTACGCCCATTAGCGAAAGCTTGGTCGAGCCTTAGAGTTTTATAAGAGCAACCGGCGCGCGGTTATCGATGAATGTGCTTGTCGGTTCGCTGTTTGCGCTGTTCAGCGACAAACCATCACCGGAATTGTGGCGCTGTGCACTACATCATCGACGGTGGAGCCAAGCAGGGCTGAGAGGAAACGGCTGCGTCCGTACGCTCCGATGAGGATGAGGTCCGCGTTTTCTTCTTGCGCCGCTTTCAGGATTTCTTCCGCGACGTGGCCTTTGACCAGCAAACGCTTCGCGTCTACGCCTTGCTCTTTGGCCAGCACGGCAGCTTCGAAGCTGGCTGCTTGCCGATCCTTGCGACCATCATCGACGGTCAGAATGACCAGACGACGATGGTTGTTTTTGACCAGATGCAAGGCGATGTGCAAGGCTTGCGACGAGCGTTCACTGCCGTCGTAGGCTACCAGCAGGGTTCCGAGTGGACGAGGATCGCTAACGGTGGCGAGCACGGGCACTGGGGCGTGACGGGCCACCGCCTCGAAGGTGGAGCCCAACAATGGACCACTCCAACGACCGCCCGCTCCGTGTCTCCCCATGACGATCATATCCACCTGCTGGGCATAATCTAGGATGATTTGACTGACCACGCCTGTCTCGAATGATGTTTCAACCTCGACGCCCGCCATCACGCCGCGATGGCGCAAATCTTTCAGCGCTTTCTCTCCTTGTTTTTTGATCTGCTGACGGATGGTTTCCGCCTGTTCGAGCATGATGGGGTTGCAATCAGGAGAGAGGGGGTCCATGACGCCTGCCGCCGACCAGCAGGGCGCATAGATGACGCGTTCGTCGGCGATGTAGAGTCCCAAAAGCTGGGCGTTTTCTTCTTGAGCCAGAGCGATGGCATGATCCACGGCCACCCAACTATCGCTCGAGGCATCGATGGGTACGAGTATTTTTTTGAACATAACGACCTCCTATGCAGAAAGATGGAATTCTGGCAGAGTTCCATGGATGAGGGCGTTGTCTCTTTTCTTTACTTCAGCGTTCTGACACATTGTCTACTTTCGCTGCACCGAAGGATGATATCGGCGCGGCGGGAAGGGCTGATTTGCGTCAGATTGCCAGTTCTTTCGTTACTACTAAGGTAGCCCGGCTAGAAACCACGAAGACACGAAGCCACAAAGGCACGAAGAAAAGAAAAAGCTTTGAAATTCTTGGTGTTCATAGTGTCTTTGCGCCTTTGTGGTGATTGAAGTCGGGTACGTTAGTAGTTACGTTCTTTCTTTTATTTTCCCGCAATTGCTATGATTTTGCTATGACTTTTGTCACACCCCACAACGCCCAAGGCAGCATGGCAAAAAAGCCCGCTAGCGCAGGCCCGCCCAGTCCTAAAGAGAGGGCGCTGATGATCTCGGCGCCGCCGATGAGCGCATAGCTGATGATGGCCAGACTATCGAACGACGCTGAGCGATGGCGGGGCGTGTAGCGGGCCAGATGTATGAAGATGGCCAGGACGGTGAATATGGTGATCCACCAGCCCAAATAGTTTTGCAGCGGCACGCCAAAGTATGGGCCTTCCACCTCCCACGTCCACATGCCCGCGTAAACCCGGGTTGGGTCCATCACCATATCCCAGGCAGTCATGGCAAACGCCCCTACGGCAGCCACTCCCAACAATCGCCGGCTGGGCCTCCAGGTTGTGGGGAGGATCCAGTCGGCCAGCACGAAGGAGGGATAAAGCATCAAAAACCATCCCAACGGCACCAGGATGGGCGTTAGTCCCAGGAATTTTGGTTGTAGAAATTCTGTGTAATGATACGGACCATAAATCCAACCTGTAGCCACGCCCACACTTTCGAATATCAGACTTACCAGGGTGGTTGTGCCCACCATTAACATCATTGCCTTCCACCCCAGACGCACCTTCGCATGCAGCAGCGCCACGGCAAAGGGCAGAAATGTCACCAGGAGCATGGAAAACAACGGGGGTCTGTGTCCGAACAACACAAAACCCACGGCAAAAAGCTCGTCCAGGACAAACAAGGCCAGTAGCACAATGATGATGCGGCGGATGTTCATGGTAATCCCATGATGCGGTTGCAGAGGTTGCGGAAGAAAACCAGAATGCGCACCAGCATGACGGGCCAGAAAGCCACATGTTGCATGCGTTTCACCGGGTATTGGCCCGTTTGCCAGTCGGCGATGCATGCCCGGTGCATGGTTGGCAGGCTGCGAGGCAGGGCGTTGAGCAGAAACCCGCGTGCATCCACGGCTTCTCAGCCATGTTCATCAAGGCTGCCGCCCGTGGCATGGGCAGCGTAGACGCGCACGATGTCGGCAAATTGGGGCCGGGTGTATTCGCCAATAAGCGCATCTTGGGCAACATGCAGGCCAGATTCTTCGCGGGCTTCGCAGGTGGCGGCTGTTACCCAGTCTTCGCCTTCGTCCACGTCTCCCGCGGGCGGAACCCAAGCCCGAAAATCTTCTCGTTCGATGAGCAGGTTTTCAGTGTTATCGGCATTGAGAATGAGGGTGCAGGCAGTTCTTGTGAAAGATTTTGGCATCGGCGTAGTCGCGTCTGAAAAGTGACGTGACTTAATCCCGCTCGCGGGTTGGTGACAATCGCTATTGCTAGAGGAAAGGAGGATGCAGGAGGCTCAGCCAGATATTTCGGCCAGTGCTTGGGCAAAGATGTCCAGCCCTTCGTCCAATTGCTCGCGGGTGACGATGAGGGGGGGAATCCAGCGGATGACGTTGCCGTAAGTGCCGCAAGTCAGCAGCATCAACCGTTGTTCGAGCGCAGCCTGGGCCACAGCTTTGGCTGTATCTGGGGCGGGTCTGTCATCTTCGCCGGTGAACTCGGTGGCCACCATCAGGCCCAGCCCTCGCACGTCGCCAATGACGGGGAATTCGGCTTGCAGCTCGCGCAAACGACCCATGAGGTAATCGCCCTGCGTCGCGGCGTTCTCCACCAGCTTCTCCTCCCGAATGACGTCGATGGTGGCGGAGGCTGCAGCCGCGACCAGAGCGTTGCCGCCGCCATAGGTGCCGCCGTGGGTGCCGGGCCGCCATTTGCCCATCAGTTCGGCCGATGCGGCGATGCCCGAGATGGGCATGCCACTGCCTAGTCCCTTGGCCATGATCAGGATGTCGGGAATGATGTCGGCGTGCTGGTAGCCGAAGAATTTGCCGGTGCGCCCGAAGCCCGATTGCACCTCATCCATCACCAGCAAGATGCCATGTTCATCTGCGATCTGGCGCAGCCCTTCCAGGAATGCTGGGGGAGCGGGCACATAGCCGCCCTCGCCCAGCACCGGCTCGATGATGAATGCGGCGGTCTCATCAGGGGCGCTCTGGCCGTGCAACACCCGATCCAACTCCCTCAGGCTAAACGCCACCGCAGTGGCTTCATCCCAGCCGAATTGATAGGCATAGGGGAATGGGCTGACGAATACGCCTGCAGGCAGCGGCTGATAATCGTAGCGGTAGATGTATTTTGAGGTGGTCATGGCCATGGTTTGGGCGGTGCGGCCATGAAAGCTACCCTGAAAGACAATGATATTGCGGCGTTTGGTGGCCTGGCGAGCCAGTTTGACCGCAGCCTCCACCGCCTCGGCCCCGCTGTTAGAGAAGAAGAAGCGGTCGATTTCCGGTGGCGTGATCTCATTCAATTTGGCGGCCAGTTCCACGAAGCGAGGATTGATGACCATGTTCATCTGGGCGAAGAGCAAAGAATCCACCGCTTCTTTGATAGCGGCCACGACCTTTGGGTGGCGGTGTCCGGTGTTGACGACGCCAATGCCGGAGGTGAAATCAATCCAGCGGTTGCCTTCGTTGTCATAGAAATAGATGCCCTCCGCGCGGGCGGGCTGCATGGTGGTGAGATGGGTCCAGACAGGGGAGAGGAGGTCTGTGTTGGGATTCATGTGCTTGTGCTCCTGAGAAATGGAACGTAAAGATGTAAAATCGTTTCACCATCGACACTCGCCATGCTGCGAGAGAATCGACGAAGTGTCCATTGATGTTGGCAGCCTGGGTTGACGATGATGAGTTCCTTCTGGTCTTGACGCGCAGGCCAGCGGGATGACGCTACAAGAGCCCTAGCTCCTGCAGCCGTTCAGGCCGAGGAATGCCTTCCTCACTCCATCCACGCAATTCGTAGTAGATGGGCAACATCAGTTCCAGGTCCGGGAGGTTCCCGGCGGCGCTGCCATCAGGTTTTGCGTCGTGCAACAAACGTTTTGGTAGGGTGTCATCTTTGTGCGAGATGCCAAAGCGATTGTTGATCTGCCGCTTTAGCTGAAAGAGTTTCTCTCCCATGCGCAGCAAATCTTCGGGCGACCATTCCCATCCCAAAGCGCTATTCACAATCTCACTTACTCGTTGGGGGCCCACTTTGCCTTTGGCAATGAACTTGCACAAGCCTAATGGATTATAGACCGCAAAATAGTTTTGGAAATCATACGCCATTTTGGCCGCGGTTGGAGTGGATTTGAGTCGGGGCACGATGTCGGGATAGCCCAAATCTGGCAGCGTCAGGCCGTAGCCATTCCAATAGGAGAGGGCTTCAAGATGACAGCCTCCGCGGTTGGCAGTGGCGTAATTCACGGCCATGCTCACAAATCCTCGGGGATCGTGATATGCGATCTCCATTCCCTTGCTATGGATTGCAAAATTCTCCGCGCCCTGGCCCAGCTTTTGCGCAACTGCTCGTGAACCTTCAGCCAGCCAATCACCAATGCCTTCGCGCCGTGCGATTTGGTGGATCAACGTTAAGATGACGTCGGAATCGCCAAAATTCAGGGCCAACCCTCCGGTGTCCGCATCGGTAATGATTCCCTTTTCATACGCCTCCATGGCAAATGCAATGGTGGATGATGTGGAGATGGTATCCAGGCCGTAGCGGTTGCACAGACTATTGGCCAATATGCCCGCTTCCATGTTGTCGTTCAGCACATTGCCAAAAAATCCGGCCATGGTCTCATATTCGACGCCTTCGCCCCGGGGCGTCTTGTAGCGGCCCTGGGGCACTTCCACCTCTTTGCCGCAGCCGATGGGACACGAAAAACAGTGAGTGTGACGCACTAAATACTTTTCATAAAGTACGGCTCCTGTGAGCTCAGCCGCCTTAGGCCAGGAGCCCAGGCGCCAATTTTTCAGCGCCAGATCGCCATACTCCTCGGTGGCCTGAAATCCACCCGCTGTGCCCAACAGGCTCATGCCGGTGGAGTTTTCTTTGATGTATTTGTTTTGTTCTTTGACGGTGGCCAGAAACCGCTTGCGATCTGGGTAGGTGGGTCGCTGTTTGCCCCGCACCACAATCCCCTTCAACTTCTTGCTTCCCAGAATCGCGCCCATGCCCCCGCGCCCTGCCGTGCGCACATAGTGCGATGGCCCAACCATGATTCCTGCTAGCTTCACCAAATGTTCCCCAGCCGTGCCAATGCCTGCCACCTGAGCCTTGGCGTCGGTCTCGGCCAGCAGCGCATCGCTCGCGGTGAACCAATCCTTGCCCCAAAGATGTGATGCATCTCGAAATTCGATATCACCGGTGATGCCGTTGATGTAAAGATAGATGGGGGTGGGGGATGCGCCTGTGATGATCAGACCATCGTAGCCCGCAAAACGCAGCTCGGCCCCCCAATGATGTCCCACATTGGACTCATTCCAGATGCCTGTCAGGGGGGAACGTCCACAAAACGAGGTTCGAGAGGCGGTGGGCGCAAAAGTGCCCACCAGCAGCCCATTGAAGATATAAATGGACGCGTTAGGGGCCAATGGATCCAGGTTGGGATCCATCTCTTGATAGAAAAGGTGAGCGGCATAGCCTGAACCCAACAGCCATTGCCGGACTTCCTCTTCAGCGATGGGCGCTTCGCTCCAGGTGCGGTGGGTGAGATCGATACGGAGATATTTACCTGCGTAGACGCTCATGAGAATCCTTTGTGATGAGTGGAGAATAATGAGATCGGTGTTTTGGACAACGCTCGGTGTTTAAGCAGATGCACGTTTGAAACTCGAGAAAAGTTCTGCGCATTGTGACGAACATCGATGATGGTTCACTTCATCCACCTTCGTCTTTTGGTCTATTTTCGTCCGATCAGTTGGAATCGTCTCCAAGGTTCATTTCAAATTTATATCATCAACTACTTAAGGAGAGTTGTCCATTGCAGATTATGAGCTTGTCGATTTTCCGGAGCCAGGGGAAAACATCCCCCGAATCCAGACATCGACTTTTTAAGAAGCTCAGCAATCTCTATTTTACTTCATTTTATACCACAAAAGCGAACGTTTCGTTGGCGCGAACGCGCCTCAAAATGGGGGCGTTTTTTCGCGTTTCTGACCGACTCAAGTCGGGCGCTTCAGGCCGCGGTCAGGGCAACTTTCGCCGTTCAGGTCGTCGTAGGATGACCAAGGGCGCGCGATCTGAACACCTTTCCACTGCATCTTTTCCCGCTCGTCTCGAAGTGGGGAAAGATGCAAAGATGGGGAAGCGTCCCCAGAACCGAATTCATTCGGCCTGTGATAGCAAACAAAGCCAGTGAGTATCAGGTCGCTAGTGTTTGCGTCAACTGTCGCAGGATGCGATGCGCCGCCGCAGCCGCGCCAAAACCGTTGTCGATGTTGACCACAGTGATGCCCGGAGCGCAGGCCGTGAGCATCCCCAAAAGAGCGCTGAGCCCCCCGAAATGAGCGCCGTATCCCACACTGGTGGGGACAGCGATGATGGGGGAGGCGATGCGTCCTCCCACCACGCTGGGTAACGCGCCCTCCATGCCCGCCACCACAATACACACCGCGGCTTCTCGCAGCACATCTTCTACGGCAAAAAGTCGATGAATGCCGGCCACTCCCACATCAGTAATCCGGCGCACGGGCCACCCCGCCCATTCCAGCGTCAATGCTGCTTCTTCGGCCACGGGGAGATCACTGGTGCCTGCGCACACCACTGCTGCGTATGGGGTTTCTGGCGGTGGCGTGTCCAAAGGTGGTCCAACGGTGATTAGCCGAGGCTGTTCATGATATATGGCCTCGGGCAGGCGTGTCTGCACCGCAGCGAAATGTTCGATGGCGGCACGAGTGGCCAGCGCCGAACCAGCCTTTTCATACAACGAAGCCAGGATGGCGGCAACTTGTTCGGGTGTTTTACTTTCGGCATATACCACTTCGGGCAGGCCATTTCGGGCCTGACGCTGATGGTCGAGATTGGCGAAATCAGATAAATTGGTCATTGCTTGAGCGCCTCATTCATGCTGCCAGAGCGAAATCCCTCAAGATCCAGGGTGACATAGACAAACCCCAGGGTTTTGAAGTGAGATACGAGATCCTCGCGTAGGGCTATAAGCGCGGGAATCTGCGCTGGGGGCACCTCGATTCGGGCCAGTGTTTCGTTCTGAATTCTCACCCTGAGCTGAACAAAGCCCCGTTCGCGCAACCAGCGTTCTGCTCGATCGATACGGCTCAACTTCTCCTCATTGATGGAGACGCCATACGCAAAACGTGAAGCCAGGCATGCGGCGGAAGGCTTATCCCACACGCTTAATCCCAAATGCCGGGCGGCCTCGCGAATATCCTGCTTGTTGAAGCCTGCCTCCTTCAGAGGGCTGCGAACATCATGCTCCTTTCCCGCTTGTTGTCCCGGGCGAAAATCACCAATATCATCCAGATTATAACCATCCAGAAGAAAACGATAGTCGCCCTGCCTGGCCACGGCATCCAACGTCTCCCACAGATCATCTTTGCAGAAATAACAACGGTTGATGGGGTTGGCGGCATAGCGCGGGTCTTCAACTTCGTGGGTGTTGACAAAACGATGGGCGCCGCCGATTTCGTCGATCAGCTGTTGAATCGCCTCACGCTCCCATGATGGCAGCGAGGGAGATAACGCCGTGACCGCCAGCGCATCATCGCCCAGTTCTTGATGGGCCACATGCCAGAGCAGTGCGGAATCGACGCCACCCGAAAAAGCGACAATCACCCGTTCCATAGAGCGTAAGAGCCTTCGCAAGCGGGCCAGTTTTTCATCAATCGGTTGGATTTCAGTTCTTGGTGCGTATTTCAAATGAATGGTTGTCATAGGCCTTTGTATCGAAAATGTTGTGGCTCTTCTGGGTTTCAGAGGGCGTATTCTGTGGAGGCGGAGGAAAAATCGCCTGGGAGCGACCCCATTGGGGCATTCACCGCCAAAGGATTAGAAGTCTGAGAGATCGAGTTGAGCCAGATTTATGAAGCCTTCCCATTATTCACATTTTTGTCGATTTGACCAGTTTTATCGCGATGTGTAGGCGTTCCTAAAGGGTATGTTTCAATTTTGGGGCAAGTTATCTAATGATACACTGGTCAAGTGAACTCGGGCCTTGCAGGCGCCGTCCCCACCTTAGTTTCCTGCCCCGCTCCGAGATGGGCGGGGGAGGAGTTGTGGGAGGGTGTTCAGATAGCGCCCATGGTCGTCCTGCGGTGGATCTGGACGGCGGAGGCCGTCCCCTGGCCGTAGGCCTGAAGCCCCGACTTGAGTTGGCCAGGAATGCGAAAAGCGCCCCCATTGTGAAACGCATCCGTTTCTAAAATTCTTTTATTGCTACGAAAATTTTCTGATGGTAGATTGCTTGTTGCTTAGACGGTTTTTCAAAAGTAAAACGTATTGTCATCGCGAGGCGTCTTGGCGGGCCTTGGGGCCGGAGTCATCTTCCTATTTTGCTCCAAAGGTTGCAGTTATGCTATAGTTCGCATTATCGATTTTACATCTTAGGACTTGCAATCATGGCCAAAAAAAGCAAAACCAGCAAAAAACGCAGACAACGCCGTCCAAATATCCCTGTTTATCAAGTTCCGGCCGAAAGCGCAGAGCGTGTTGGCGAGCCAACCGCCACAGCCACGGCCCGGGCCCCTATTTCAAATCCTCTCGCCAGCAAAGATGCTACCACCGATAGCATCGACTGGGCGATGGAATACCCCTTTTACGCTTCAGACATGAAAAAGCTGGGCGTTGTTGTGGCGCTGATGGTGCTGTTGCTCCTGGCGTTAAATTTTGTCTTCATCTACGTTCTGTAATTGTTGTTGGTCGTGATACGAATTTCAGTAGATCACGATTGCGAGAGTATGTGTCCCGCCGGATTCGCAATCCGGCGGGTTTGACGCTCGAATCACCGCCGGATCACGGATCCGGCTCTGCGCATCATGGCAAATCGTGATCTGCTGAATTTGACTGACGCCTTTGGGAGTCAATGATCCTTATCAATACTCAGAGACGATGGGCCTGAGAAGGCGGATGATTCACGCCACCAGACAGCGATTTTCGCCCTTCATCCTTCATCCTTCATCGTCTATCGTCAAATGGATCGAGATTGCACCTCGACAACGAGCCAGAATGCACACATCAGTTAACATAACCTAGTACTAAGTCAAGTCTGCTTTGAGTAAAGAAGACGACGGCCGACCCGACGGGCCGACTGAAGTCGGTCTCTATAGGCCTCTGGCCAACGGACGGCCTACGCCGTCCCTTCACCAACCAGAGACGGTCGACGGAGGTCGACCGCTGGCGCAAAGCGCCTGGGGAGTCTGAGTTTACTCGATGGTAAAGGCCACGGCCACAAGAGGATTTCCATCAAACTACATTTGACTGAGTACTAGTTACCTGACACAAATCGATTTTGTCCGTCGTCATTGGCCGAATGAATTCGGTTCTTTGGGCTGCACCCCCTCCATTGCTTCCTCCCCCGTACTGAGATGGGCGAGAGAGGAGATGTAGAAAGGAATGGCCGGCGCCGCCCGCCCGCCCGCCTGCGGGACGGCGCTCCCAGCCGCGATTTTTTTGAAAGAAGGGCTGTCAGCGCAGGCTGACAGGCGACCGGAGGTCCTCAGCCCTGATTTCACTCGGTGGACCATTGGGCATGAAGTTTGTGTTGGGTTGCTAGAACAATAACCACCACCTTGTTGTGTATCGGTCACGGTAAAGCCAATTAATTTCTGGCCCATTTCGTTTTGCAGGCTAGAATTATGTTACTCATGTTACGCACTTGCCAGCCAAGAGCCCTCGACAAAGACGAACATAGACGATAGACATCTTCGTCCTTTCTCGGGAGCTTCTGGTGATTGCACTACGAATCAGCTTGGTCTGGGACTGTGTGTAACATCAGTGATGTTATTCATCCATTGGGGGCCGTTCTTTTGATCAGGACGGCCTTTCTTTTTGGCGATCATCGTCACTTGTGGTTCATCCCCATGTAAATTTCTGTCGTAACTACTAACGTACCCGACTTCAATCACCACAAAGGCGCAAAGAAAGAAAAAGTTTTGAAATTCTTGGTGTTGTTCGTGTCTTTGTGGCTTCGTGTCTTAGTGGTTTCTAGCCGGGCTACCTTAGTAGTAACTTTCTGTCGGTATTTGAAGTCGCATCCCTGACCCGCCAAAGAAAAAAGGCCGCCTATGGCGACCACGAGTGGGCGAGGAGGGACTCGAACCCCCGACCTCACGGATGTGAACCGTGCGCTCTAACCAGCTGAGCTACTCACCCGAACTGTGTCTATTATGCCATAATATCGATCTGGTTGCAAAATATTATGCGTAAATTCAACCGTGGCTACGCCATTTTCTTCTTGTTAGTGCTCATCGCCGCCTATCTTGGCATGCGATGGACCTATCAGCGCGTGGAACCATATTTCATGGCCAAAGCCGAGACGTTTGCCAGCTATACTTTGGATGACTGGCTGGCGTTCCTCAAGCTCGATGAAGCGTTGGGCGAGCCAGACGTGACGCCTGTGCCCGCGGACCAGTATCCATTTACCATCACGCCACATCCTCACCCCACCCCCACCCCCACATCGTAATTCTCCCCCAAATTCCTGCGCTTTGTCTTCTGCCGAGAGTTGACGCTGGCGGCAAAAAAGATATAATTGCAACCATGGCTTGCGTAATGCGCCATTTTGTCTCAGGGCATTTTGGCGTTTGGCGTCTTTATTCGAGCGGCAACACTGCACATCAAGGTGCGCTTTCGCTTCACCAACAATTTTTCAAGAGGCTATTGATATGATGATTGCCCGCGTGGTCGGCTCCGCCGTCGCCACGATCAAAGATGAAAAGTTGCAAGGATTAAAGCTGCTAGTCGTGCAAGAGGCCACCCATCGCAACGAGCTGGTGGGCAAGCCTTTTGTGGCTGTGGATTCTGTGGGTGCGGGCGTGGGCGAGTTGGTGATTCTGGCCCAGGGCAGCTCCGCTCGCCAGACCGACATCACCAAGAACCGCCCAGTTGATGCGGTGATCATGGGGATTTTAGATGAGCTGGAAGTCGATGGGGAAATTACCTTCAAAAAGAGCTGAGAGGAGATTTTGCAGGAAAGACTTGAACGAATTGCTATCATTTCTGATATTCATGGCAATCTGACTGCGCTGGAGGCAGTGCTGGATGATTGTCGCGCTCGCGGGGTTTCGGCCATCTATAACCTGGGAGATCTGGCAGGCAAAGGCCCCGATGGCCCGGAAGTCATCGATTGTTGTCGAGAAACCTGCGATGTCAACATTTTTGGCAATTGGGATGATTTGATGGTGCGGGAAGAAACCAATAATACTTCGGTGCAGTGGCATCGTCGGCGTCTTGGACCCGAACGCATTCGATGGCTACGCCAGCTACCGCGTTCCGCAGATTTGTGGCTTAGCGGGCGCCACATCAGGCTTTTTCATGCTTCAGCTCAGAGCGTCTGGCATCGGGTATACCCCGAAGCGCCCCATGAGATCCGGCTGGCGATGTTCCAGAATACCGATCTCACAGGTTACGAACATTCTGAACCTGATGTGGTGGGATATGGCGACATTCATCATGCATTCATCATGCCGTTCTTCCAACCCAAAAACAAGACCCTTTTCAATGCTGGCAGTGTGGGCAACGCACTGGATGAACCCCGGGCGAGCTATATCATCCTTTCGGGCGTGCGAGATAGTCAGACATGGGATCATTCCTTTAGTATTCAGCTCGTTCGACTGCCTTACGATGTCGAACGCGTGGTGGCCCGGGCCTATGCGCTGGGAACGCCCCACGCCGATCAACTGGAAATCGAATTGAAAGAAGGCGTCTACCGGGGAATGCAAAAGTAGATGATGCACATCCATCTCAGTCGCCACGCAGCCTACGAAAGAAAAATCAGTAGATCCCGATTTGCCATGATGCACAGAGCCGGATCCATGATCCGGCGGTGATTCGAGCGTCAAACCCGCCGGATTGCGAATCTGGCGGGACACATACTCTCGCAATCGTGATCTACTGAAAATACGAATACGAAGGAGGTGGGTTGGCCTCGAACGACTGCCCCATGCTGAAACGCACCCATCAGTATGGATGGGCTTCTGGAATGTGCTATAATGGGGTTGGCGGTTGGTGGCCTAATCGAACTTCAATCCACGTCTCCTTTCTGTATTAGCGTGTAAGGCCAGAACCGAGAAGATCGCTCGTGCCAAATCGCCAAGCTGCAAAGAAAAGAGAAACACAACGATACATATCCCCTCGGTCGCCACGAAGCGCACTAAGCACACAAGGAATGCGAAAAATAGACCACATTTCATCTCAACATCTATAACGGAGAATTACATGTCTGGACATAGCAAGTGGTCCACCATCAAACGCAAGAAGGGCGCTAACGACGCCAAACGCGGCAAGCTCTTCACCAAGATTGCCCGTGAAATTCAGGCCGCGGCCCGCATGGGGGGGCCTGATCCCGACGCCAACATCCGCCTGCGTTTTGCTTTGGATAAAGCCAAAGCCGCCAATATGCCTAAGGATAACATCCAGCGGGCTATAAACCGCGGCGCGGGCCTGGAGAAAGGCGCTGATCTGGAAGAGATTACCTATGAAGGCTATGCGCCACATGGCGTCGCCGTCATCGTCGAAACGCTGACCGATAACAAAAACCGCACCGTGGCCGAATTGCGCCATTTCTTTACCAAAGCGGGCGGGAATTTGGCTGCGAACGGCGCTGTCTCGTGGCAGTTCGAACGCAAAGGCCAGATTACCGTCAAGATGGATGGCGTGGATGAGGACGAACTGTTCCTGGTTGCCGCGGACGCAGGCGCCGAAGATGTAGACTTTGAGGATAAAAACGCGGCCGTGGTTACTACTGCAGACACCGATCTGGGCGCGGTGCGCGATGCGCTGATCGAGGCAGGTTACGAGATCGAAGATGTCGAACTGGCAATGATTCCAAAAATGGAGATGGAATTGCCCGTTGATCAGGCCATGAAGGTGATGGGACTGTTGGAGCGCCTGGAGGACCTGGACGACGTGCAAAAGGTGTACTCCAACCTCGCCATGAGCGACGAACTCTACGCCCAATTGGAAGTCGCGTGAGCCAGACAACGCCTGTTATCCTGGGCATTGATCCAGGCACAGCCATTACCGGCTATGGGGTGGTCAGCGAAGCTGCGGGCGGCCCCCGCGCCCTGGCCTATGGCGTGATCCGCACGCCGGCCCATCAGGAACTAGCTCAGCGTCTGGTCACCATTTACGCAGAGCTCATGGCCGTGCTGGAGGTCTATCACCCTGACGCGGTGGCGGTGGAGGAGGTCTTCTTTTCGAAAAACGCCCGCACCGCCCTCAGCGTAGGCCATGCTCGCGGCGTGGTGCTGCTGGCTGTAGCCCAACAGGGCATTCCCTTATTCCACTACAAACCCACCCAGGTCAAACAAGCTGTTACCGGTTATGGCGGCGCGGATAAACGTCAGATTCAGGAGATGATGCGAATGCTGTTGGGGCTAGAGAAAATTCCCCGCCCCGACGACGCTGCCGACGCCTTGGCCATCGCCTTGTGCCACCTAAACTCGGCCTGGGCTTATTGAACGGTCAGGTAATTCACATCACCTGCTTTCATCCACCTTCATCCTATCGTTGCTAACTCTCAGATTGTTGTTTTTGGCTCAATAGGATTTTACGGGGGCTTGCATTTCCGAAAGGGGCAAAGACAACGCCCCCTGAATTCCGAAAGAGCCCATTTTTTCTCACTCCTGCCTTCATTCTTATGATTAGTCGTCTGCGGGGGCGCATCGAGTATGTGGCCGCCGATCACATCATTGTGGATATCGGGTCAATGGGCCTGGTGGTGTTCGTTCCTGCCGATCAACTGGCCGGATATCAGGTGGGGCAGCCTGTGGCGCTGTTCACCCACCTACACATTCGTGAGCAGGAATTCACATTATTTGGTTTTGCCAGCGAAGAAGACCTGGAACTATTTTTGGTGTTGCTGGGCGTCAGTGGCGTAGGACCGAAGCTGGCATTGAGCATCCTTTCCACCCTCCCGCCCGACACCATTCGTTTGGCTGTGGTCAATGACGAGCCAGGACTGCTGACTCGAGTGCCTGGCATTGGCCCCAAAAGCGCCAAGAAAATCCTTTTTCATCTCAAAGACAAGATGGGCGCGCCAGAGTTCGAGGGAGTGGGTGCGGTTCCACTCACCGATGAAGATGGGGAAATCATTGAGGCGCTCACAGCGCTGGGGTACAGCATCGTCGAGGCCCAACGAGCAGTGCAGGCTATTCCCAAGGATGTGACCGGGGTGGAAGAACGCCTGCGAGCGGCCTTGGCGCAATTGATGCCCTGATCCATATCCGCTGGCAAAAGGCGCAAGCATGGTGGATTTCTTCCTACTTTGCATCTTGGAGATTTCAATGCGGTGATGTTCATCGCAGGAGTGCATCATGTCATCTGTTCTCCCATACACCAATCATGATGTTGCGCAGCATTTACGGCTGATCGCCAACCTGAAAGAAATCAAAGGCGAAGGACGCTTCCATTATCTCGCGTTTCGAAACGCGGCCGAAGTAGTGGATAATCTGAGCGCAGATATTCGCGAGATCGCGGCCGCTGGCCGCTTGACCGAGCTCCCCGGCGTGGGCAAAGGCGTGGCCGAAGTGATTCGCCAGTTTCTGGCTACAGGCGATAGCGAACTGGCGCAAAATTTGCGCGACCAGGTTCCTGTGAGTCTGGTGAAATTGTTGGAAGTGGAGGGGCTGGGGGCCAAAAAAGTCGCCCGATTGTGGCAAGAGCTGGGCATTACCACCCTGGATGAACTCGAAGCCGCGGCCAACGCCGGAAGGATTCGTCAGCTCAAGGGATTTGGAGCCAGATCCGAAGCGAAAATTCTCAAAGGAATTGAGCTGTTGGCGCAGCGCAGCGACGACCGCACCCCGTTGGGCGTGGCTCGCCCCATCGCTCTTGAGTTGATTGAAACCCTGCGGGCTGCGCTCTCCGCAGAGGTCATCACCGCAATCGAGCCCGCGGGCAGCGTGCGCCGCTGGAAGGAGACCGTAGGGGATTTGGATATCCTGGTCGTCACTGCGCGGCCTCGGGAGGTCATGGCCGCGTTTTGTGGGCTGCCGCAGGTGGTTGAGACGCTGTGGTGCGGGGAGAGCAAAAGCCGCGTGCGCTTGCGGCAAGGGTTGGAGTGCGATCTCCGAGCTGTCGCCCGGCAGCATTGGGGAGCCGCATTGCAATATTTTACCGGCAGCAAACAGCACAATATCGAACTACGCGAGTGGGCGTTGAAACAGGGATGGAGCTTGAGTGAATATGGTTTAGAAGCCACGGGCAAGGGAGACGCGCCTGCGGGTGAAAAACGGTATTTTGAGCATGAAGAATCCCTGTATAACTTTTTAGGTTTGGATTGGATGCCACCAGAGATGCGCGAAGCGCGCGGCGAAATTTCGTTAGCCCAGACGCATCATCTGCCCAAACTCATCACCCTAAACGACGTCTGCGGAGAATTGCACGGTCATTCCAATTGGAGTGACGGTAAAGCAAGCATCCGCGAGATGGCTGAGGCAGCCATGGCCCGTGGCTACCACTATTGGCTTTTGAGCGACCATAGCATTGGCCTGGGCGTGACACGAGGCGTGGATGCCGAAAAGCTGGCCGAACAACGTCGTATCATAGACGAGTTGAACCAGGAATGGTTTCGAGCGGGCGTAGATTTCCATCTGCTTCTGGGAGTGGAGTTGGAGATTTTGGCTGATGGGCGTCTGGCGCTGCCCGATAGCGTATTGGCTGAGCTGGATGTGGTGGTAGCCAGCATTCACAGCAGCCTGCGCCAGGAGCGGGAGATCATCACTCGCCGGGCGCTGCGCGCCATCCATAATCCTCATGTGGATATCCTGGGGCACCCCACCGGCCGTATGTTGGGCCGTCGTCCTCCTGCCGATATCGATATGGAGCAGGTGCTGCACGCTTGCGCCGAAACGGGCACAATCGTCGAGATCAATGCACATCCCGCCCGTCTGGACCTGAACGACATCTATGCGCGTCGGGCTGTGGAGTTGGGATGCAAGATCGCCATCAGCACCGATGCGCATCGGCCAGAACACATGGATTATCTCGAATATGGTGTGGCTATGGCCCGACGCGCGTGGTTGTCGCCGGAAAACATCATCAACACGCTGCCTTTGAAAGTCATGCTGCAATCACTGAAACGCCAGCGAGAATTTTTGTAGTCTATCTAACTATGCTATAATCGATTTTTAATGGTGGGGGTTCTTGTGACCCCAGGGAGCCGCCAGTACAATCTCTCGCCACACTTTTTGTGTCATCTGTGAACATCCTAAATGTGAGGAATAAGAAAATGAGTCAAAGTTTTACCGATTTAGGCTTAACGCCTGAGCTGATCGCGGGGCTTGAGGCAATGGGCCTCGAAAAACCAACTGCGTTACAGGTCGAAGTCATTCCGCACCTTCTTGCCGGGCGGGATGTCGTGGCTGAAGCGCCTTCCGGAAGTGGCCGCACCACTGCTTACGCTCTTCCCATTTTGCAGACGCTGGATGCGGAAGTTAGCGGTCCACAGGTCATTGTGTTGGTGGGCGGCAGTGACAACGCCATCCGCGCGGGTTCACTCTTTCAACTTCTAAACCCGCACAAGCACTTGCGCGTAGTTTCGCTGTATGCTGGCCGTTCGCTTGCCCGCGAGGCCGAGCAATTGGATGAAACCGCTGCGATTATTGTGGGCACGCCGCCTCGCATTCGCGAACATGTCAATCGCGAAGCCATGAGCCTGGACAATGTACAGTTTGTGGTGATTGAGGATATCGATTATCTACTTTCTCGCCGGCAACAATCGGTTATCGAGGAGCTGTTCGATAACATGCCCGCCGGGCGGCAAACCACCCTCTTTGCTGCGAAAGTCGAGGAGCTGTTGCACGATTTTGCCGATGAACATCTCTTCGAGCCCGTTTTCTTGCAGCGAGAGCCTGTGGCTATTACTGTTCCCCTGATCAATCATCGCTATCAGACGATTCCCTCGGGAGATAAAGACGACGCCTTGATTCGGTTGTTGGATGGGGAGAACATTTCCCAGGCATTGATCTTTGTTCGGCTGCGCCCACAGACCAACGCCATCGCCTTCGCACTCCAGACCCGTGGTTATAACAGCGCTTCCCTGCACGCGGGTATGGACGCCAGCGAACGCGAGGACGCCTTGCTGAAATGGCGTGAGGGCCTGGTCGATTTTCTGGTGATGACCGATGCGGCAGCGGAAGAGCTGACGCTCGAATCGCCCTATGTGATCAGCTACGACACCGCCACCGACATCCAGAGTTACGCACTCCGCTGCCGATTGGTGGAGGAGAACGGCGTGCATTTCTCTTTGGTGTTGGGGCGCGAACGCGCGTTGCTCAACGAAATCGAGACCGCTTTGGGGCAACGCATTCGCGCCGTGCTTTCGCCCACCCGGGCCACAGTCGTCGCCCAAAAAGCCGAGGCGTACAAGCAACGCATCAAGAGCATTGTGCAGCGCGAACACCTGGAGCCGTACATGCTGTTGCTGAATGATCTGGCCCGAGAGGGCTTCGATTGGTCGGAAATTGCCGCGGCGGCAATGATTCTGAGCCAGAAACCTCAGGAAACCGAGCGCGTATTCTCGCGAGAACGGCGTCCAGACACGCGCCGTCAATCTACAAGCTCCTACAGGCCCAGCACCCCACGTCCGCCACAACGTGAGCGTTTTTATGAAGATCGCGAAGTTGAGGAGGGGTATGTGCGGTTGGTTATGGATGCTGGCTATGATATCGGCGTGCGCCCCAAAGATATCGTGGGGGCCATCGCCAACGAGGCCAACGTGCCTGGACGGGCTGTAGGCAATATCGACATTCGCGATCGCTACACCTACATCGAGGTGCAGCAGGAATATGTTGATCGCATCCTTTCACGGGTCCCGAACACGCGTTTACGTGGTCGTAACGTCTCATTCCGCAAAGTCTAGGAGGCGTCGTCATGCGTCTTTCATTGCGAAAACCTCCAGAAGATACCTGGGAAATCCGTCCAGATCAATACATCTGGCTGGAAAATGTCGGAGACAAGCATCTAGTGTTGCATCTTGCTTCGGGCGATTTTCGTTTCGACAAAGGGCGGAAATATCGTTTCCGCAAAGATGTCCTGGATGATCCCGAAATTCACGCCCTGTTGGACGCGCGTAAGCTGCTCATCCTGGACGAGTAGCATTTTGTCGGCCACCCTCAACCGCCCGCGGCTTTGTGCTTAGCGGGCGGTTTGCTTTTGCCCGGATTGAGAAGTAGGATCGGTTGACGCCTTCTCCGCTCAGATGTTAAATGTTGACTCCGCCTATGAAACTCGTACTCATCGATGGCCATTCATTGGCCTACCGCGCCTTTTTCGCTCTGCCGCCCGATATGGCCACCAGCAAGGGCGAGCTTACCAACGCCGTGTATGGGTTTGTCTCCATGCTCTTGAACGTTATGCGAGATCACAAACCCACCCATATGGCCGTTGCTTTCGATGTTGGCCGCAGCTTTCGCCATGACAAGTTCGAAGCCTACAAGGCCACCAGAGAACGCATTCCTGACGAGCTGTCGATTCAGATTCAACGCATTCAGGAAATCATCGAGGCGTTCCATATTCCAATCTACACCAAAGAGGGATATGAAGCTGATGATGTGCTGGCCACGTTGGCGCATCTGGCCGAACCCAATGATGTGCTTTCGCTCATCACCACTGGCGATCGCGATCTGTTGCAGGTTGTGGATGAAAAGATATGGGTGTTGACTTCGGGCCGCAAGTTTTCCGATGTCATCATCTACACGCCAGAAAAAGTGCATGAACGCTATCACCTTTCGCCCAGGCAGATCGTGGATTACAAGGCGCTGGTGGGCGATAAATCTGATAACATCCCTGGCGTGCGAGGCATTGGCGATAAGACGGCAGTAAAACTATTGCAACAATGGGGCGATCTCGATAACATCTATGCCCATATCGACGAAGTGACGCCCACCCGCGTGCGCAACGCCTTGCTCAAGGGCAAGGAGGATGCGTATCTTTCTCGGGCATTGGCCACCATCGTGGATGTGCCCGATATCGAGCTCGACCTGGCCGCGTGCGAGTTCGGCAATTACGACCGTCAGCGCATCCTGGCGTTGTTCACCGAATTAGAATTCCGCACGCTTATTTCACGGTTGCCCGAATCGCCAGGGCATGGCGTACAGCAGCTGGGATTGTTTGGCGAGAACGGAGCATTTCAGGATTCGAACGCTCCGAGCGGCTACCGAGCCATAACGGCCTCCGCTGATCTGCACGACATCCTTCCCCACCTGACCTCGGCCAATCCCCTGGCCTTCGACGTCGAAACCACCGGAGTGGATGAACACCGGGCGGGTCTGGTGGGACTGGCCTTGGGGTGGGGCCAGGGTCCAGAGGCTAATGTTTATGTGCCGGTCACTCATCGTGATGGCGAGCAGCTTTCATTACGTGAGATTCAACAGGTCATTGGTCCAGTGCTGGCAGATGATCGCCATGATAAATTGGCTCACAACGCCAAATACGATCTCATCGTCTGCCGTCGGCATGGGCTGGATGTGCGAGGCCGTTTCATCGACACGATGATCGGTGAATTTTTGTTGGATCCAGGCAGTCGCAGCCTGGGATTGAAGGCGCTGGCGATCAAATACCTGGGCGTGGAGATGACGCCCATCGCGGAGCTCATCGGCAAAGGACGCAATCAGACCACCATGGATAAGGTCTCTATCGGTCGGGTGACAGATTATGCAGCGGCGGATGTGGATATGACGCGGCGCATTTGGGAGAAAATTCACCCGCAACTGGAGCACACCGGCCTGATCAAGTTGTTTTGGGAGCTGGAAATGCCTCTGATTCCGGTGTTGGCGGATATGGAAATGCACGGCGTGCTCCTGGATGCGGGCTACCTTCATGAGATGGCAAAGGAGCTTCGGGGCCGTCTGGAGCAATTGGCGAGTGAGATTTATGATTACGTGGGGTATGAGTTCAATCTCAACTCCACCCAGCAACTTTCGGACGCACTATTCGGAACGCTGGGGTTGCCCTCGCGAGGGTTGAAAAAGACCAAAAGCGGACATTTTTCCACCGCAGCCTCAGTGCTCGAAAGCCTGAAGGGCGCGCATCCGGTGATGGAATTGTTGCTGGAATACCGGCAGCTGACCAAGCTGCTGAATACCTACGTCGAGGCCCTTCCCCGGCTGATCAATCCTGAGACAGGACGCATTCACACCTCGTTCGACCAGACGGGCGCTGAAACCGGACGCATCTCCTCCAATAATCCCAATTTGCAAAACATCCCGGTGCGTTCAGAGCTGGGCAGACGTATCCGTAAGGCTTTCATTGCGCCCCCCGAACACTATCTGCTGGCCGTGGACTACTCCCAGGTGGAATTGCGCATCCTGGCCCATATCTCGGGCGACGAGCGCATGTTGGAGGCTTTCGCCCAAGGTCTGGATATCCATGCCGCCACCGCAAGCCTGGTGTATGGCGTGCCCATCGAAGAGGTGACCTCCCAACAGCGTTCGGTGGCCAAGATGATGAATTTTGCCACCTCGTATGGAGTCAGCGCATATGGGCTTTCTACCCGGGCAGGCTTGAGCATGGAAGAAGCCCGGCATTTCATGGACACCTACTTTTCCACCTATCCTGGCGTCAAACGCTATCTCGAAGAGACCATTGCCCTGGCTCGTGAGCTGGGCTATGTGGAGACGTTATTGGGGCGTCGCCGCTATTTTCCCATCCTCAAGGCGGGAGTGCGGGCCTCGCAACAGGCCCGAGCCGCGGCCGAACGGGCGGCCATCAACTTTCCCATCCAGGGCTCTGCGGCCGATATTCTCAAAATTGCCTTGCGGGAAGTGCACCGCAAACTCAGAGAACAGGGTTTCGCTGCGCGCATGATCTTGCAAGTGCATGACGAATTGGTGCTGGAAACGCCCATTGCCGAAATGGAAGATGTGGCGCCCCTGGTGGTGCAAACCATGGAGTCCGCCTATGCGCTGAAAGCATCGCTCAAGGCCGAGCCTGAATATGGCCCCAATTGGTATGATATGCAGCCCTGGCCATGATCGACCTCACAGAAGGAGCCGCTTGCTTTTGGTCGCCTCTGGCTTTTTCCAATTCCGGGCTATTTGTTATAATCGCATTTCGGTCGGTCATCCTGAGGACGAAACCCTCGCTGCAGTTCATCTCCCTTCGACCTCGATTTCTTCTTTCTGCACCGATCAGACTCCCGAGAGGTAAGAAAAACTTATGCAAAGTCCCAAACGTATGGTTTTGTTGTTGGTGGCTGCCTTGCTATTGGCTTTTGTCATGGCAGGATGTGGCTCGAATGGTAAGACCGAACCTACTCCCACTCGTACGCCCAAACCAACGTTTACACCTACACCTGAAGGCCAGGTAGCCAATGCGCCCCTGTTCGAACAAGAAGCAACCGCCACGTCCACCAGCGAGACGGTGGCGCAACTCCCCACCGACACTCCAACGCCCGCGCCAACCGATACTCCCACCAACACGCCTGAACCCCCGACGCCTACACCCACCCCCCAGCCGCCGCAGGTCTCGACCAGCAAGGTTGTGAATGTGCGCAGCGGTCCAGGCACAACCTACCGTGTTGTTGGACAAACCAAGCCTGGCCAGAAGTATGACATCACCGGCAAAAACGCCAAGGGGGATTGGTGGCAAATTGACTTTAACGGCAAATCTGCCTGGATTATCGACAAGCTGGTCGCAAAAGAGGGACAGCTCGACACCGTGCAAGTGGTGGCGAATGTTCCTCCCCCCCCCACCCCAACGCCCCGACCGCGACCGACAGCGACGCCCATTCCGCAGCCCACGCCCACGCCCAAGCCCTCCTATCCTTATTCCTTGGGACAAGGCTCGTGGCGCTGCGATCCCAATCCCGGCCAGACCTATTTCAACGGCTTTGTGCGAGATCGTAACAATAATCCCCTCAATGGCGTTTGCGTACATGTCGCGTTTTATGGCCCGCGCAACACCAAGTGTTCTGGTTGTGATGGCGTAGGCGATGGCGTTTGGGGATTCTCCCCCTTTGGCGGTCCTGCGCCCCCTGGCACTCCGGTCGAGATCTATGTGGTGCCCTGTTCGGGGCCCATGCCTCCGGGCGGCCAAACCATTGACACCGGCTTTGGTGATCTCACACCTCTTTCGGATAAATGGATGATGACCATCAACGAAAGCGTGCAATGCACAGGCATCACCTTCTACAAAAACTGAGTAACTGCTTACGTACCTGGCTTCGGCCTGTTTTTTCGCCCGGAGCTGAACCTCCGGGCTACCCTTGCCAAGCCCTCTGGGCTGCACGGCTGAGCCCCAGTGGGGCTTTGCACCCGTAGCCCGAGGG
>Ga0256914_1001073_pt1 | contig 25999 bp, 26 predicted proteins | sample HulkmetaG_FD_191571 | JGI IMG/M metagenome (GOLD analysis project Ga0256914, IMG submission 191571) | Hydrothermal chimney microbial communities from Main Endeavour vent field at the Juan de Fuca Ridge, Pacific Ocean - Hulk | ecosystem: Environmental > Aquatic > Marine > Hydrothermal vents ... | reverse complement strand
CGCTCAGGGCGAGGACTTCGCTCTTTCCCTGGAAGACCGAGGCGTCGGTTCCACCGCCGGTTACGCCAATCTGGAGGGGAATCTCGTTCCTCGACGCTATTTCCGCGACCTTTCTGGCGAGCCTCCTTGTGTAGATGGCCGAGTTGTCCACGGCCCTTATCACCGCTCCCCCGCCGAGGCGAACGTTACCAGTAAGCTCGCCGCAGCAGGCGAAGGAATCGACGGCAAAGGCGTATCTCGGAGTGTAACGCTCCGCCAAAAAGCGGGCGCCCTTGAGGCCAACCTCCTCCTGAACTGTGAAGGCGAAGATGAAGCGCCCGTCGAGGTCGTGGTCCACCAGATCCTTTATCGCCTCCACGAGGGCAACGACCCCAAAGCGGTCATCGAGGGAGCGGGTGGAGACGTAGCGGCCGTTGAGAACTGCAAAGTGCTTTTTGAAGACCGCGTAGTCGAGAACCTTAACGCCGAGTGATTCAGCCTCCTCCCTGCTCTCCGCCCCGATGTCTATGGCGAGCTTGTTCCATGGAACGGTGTCGAACTTCCTTTTAAGGTTCAGGTGCACCGGCAGGGCGCCGATGACGCCGTCGAGCTTCCCGCTCTCGGTTATCACGTCGAGGTGTCTGCCGTAAAGCAGCCTGTCGTCTATGCCGCCGATTTTCCTGAAGGTCAGCTTTCCGTCGGGCCTTATACCCGTCACGAGAAGCCCTATCTCGTCCATGTGGGCCATAAAGATGGCCTTTAGCTCGCCCTCGCCGAGCTCGACGAGCAGGTTCCCGATGGTGTCAACGGTGTAGTCGGCGTACGGCTCGACCCACTCCGCAATCTTCTCCGTGACCTTTTCCTCGTAGCCGGAAATCCCCGGAACCCGGGTGATTTCCCTCAGCTCATCGACGAGCATACAACCACCTCAGAGCATCCTGACCTTCTCCGGCGGGCGGATTTTGAGTACTTCGCGGTTCACGAGTGTCTCTGGAACCTCACCGCGGAGAACAGCCAGGAGGTTCCTTACCGCCTGGAAGCCCATGTCCTCCATCGCCTCCTTCGAGAGGCCCGCGTAGTGGGGCGTTAGAACAGTTTCCCACTCGTGCCTGAAGAGCTCGTGCTCGGTAACCGGTTCCCTCTCGAAGACGTCCGTGGCGTAGCCCTTCAGTTTTCCTTCCTCGAGCGCCTTCACGATGGCATTCTCATCCACCAGGCTCCCGCGCCCGATGTTGACGAGGTATTTTCCTTCAAGGAGTTCCAGCCTTTCCTCGTTGATTATGTGGTAAGTTTCTCTCGTGGCCGGGAGGGCCAAGATAACGACCTCGCTCTCCCTCAAGACGCCGTCGAGGGGGAGGTACCTTGCACCGACCTCCTCCTCTATATCCCGCTTCCTTGAGCGCGACCAGTAGAGTATCTCCGTCCCCATCGCCTTCATTCTCTGGGCTATGGCCTTCCCTATCGCCCCCATGCCAAGTATCCCGACGGTTTTGCCGTAAACGGTCTCAATGTCCTTGAAGCCGCTCCATATTACTCTGTGAGACTCCCACTTTCCGGAGCGGATGAACCTGTCGGTGTAGGCTATCTTCCTGAGGAGGGCTATGGTCAGGCCGACTGCGAACTCGGCGACTGCCTCGCTTAGAACACCGCTCACCTTTGTGACGTATATTCCCCTCTCGGTGGCGGCCTTCACGTCGACGTGGTCGTAGCCCGCTGAATGACAGCTGATAACCGTTAGCTTTTCGGCCCTCTCGATGACCTCGCGGGGGAAAGGATTCAGCGGGGAGAGAATGACACCATCAAACTCATCTATCCTTTCTTCAATCTCATCGATGTTGGGATATAAAATGAACTCAACATCTGCGTATTTTTTAAGTTCCTCCACAGGCCTCCTCTTCATCTTGAACAGCACCGCAACTTTCGGTCTCATGGTATCACCTGATTAGATGTTTATCGAAACGAACTAATAAATCTTTTTAGCGTTAGCGAAAGATTAAAAACGTCTAAAGTTCTCTTTCCCTCAGGTGGTGTTAATGGTCGAGAGGAAAAGGTGGAGCGAAGAGTTCAGCGAGTGGTATAACGAGCTTATCGAGACAGCTGAGATTCAGGATAAAAGGTATCCGGTCAAAGGGATGAACATATGGCTACCCTATGGTCTGAGGATTATGCGCAACATAGAACGCTTTATTCATGAGGAAATGGAGCGAACTGGACATAATGAGGTTCTCTTCCCTGCCTTGATCCCAGAAACCGAATTCCAGAAGGAGGCTGAGCACATAGCCGGTTTCGAAGGTGAGGTTTTCTGGGTAACTCATGCAGGTCATGACCCGCTGGAAGTAAGGCTGATCATGAGGCCCACCAGTGAGACTGCTATGTATTCCATGTTCTCCCTCTGGATCCGCTCCCATGCAGACCTGCCATTCAAAATATATCAGATAGTCAACGTCTATCGCTACGAGACCAAGCACACAAGGCCTTTAATCAGAGTTAGGGAGATAAGCAGGTTCTTTGAGGCTCACACTGCTCACGATAGCTTTGAGGATGCCGAGAGACAGATAAAGGAGGATCTTGAAATATTCGGAAGACTCATGAAGAAACTGGCGATGCCATACATTGTATCAAAGAGGCCTGAGTGGGATAAGTTCCCAGGGGCTTTCTATTCCCTTGGTGCAGAAGTTGTGATGCCTGATGGGAGAACCCTTCAGATCGGAACGATGCATAATTACAAGCAGAACTTTGCAAAAGCATACAACATCCAGTATGAGACCGAAGGAGGTGAGCATGAATATGTGCATCAGACTACCTACGGAATGAGCGAACGTCTTTTAGCGGCTGTCATGGCAGTTCATGGGGATGATAGAGGACTCGTTTTACCTCCTGCCATAGCTCCAGTTCAGGTTGTTGTTGTGCCGATTCCAAAGAAGGACTCCCAATATGATGTGTATGCTTATGCAAGGGGAATTGCAGAGGAGCTTAAAAGGACAGGTTTCCGTGTTCACGTTGATGAACGCGACATAAGACCGGGGAGAAAGTTCTACGACTGGGAGCTTAAGGGTGTGCCACTACGTATTGAAGTGGGCCCACGGGATATTGAAAACGGGAAAGCAGTGCTTGCAAGAAGAGATACCCTTGAAAAATTCACAATTAACAGGAACGAGTTGATTGGTAAAGTCAGAGAAACTCTTGATGATATCCACAGGAGTCTTTATGACCGAGCAAAGAAGTTTCTTGAGAGCCACATCAAACGTGTAGATACTCTTGAGGAAGCAAAGGGAGTTTTTGAGGACAGGAGGGGAATTGTCGAACTTCCATGGTGTGGCGAAGAAAATTGTGGCCTTGAGATGGAAGAAATTCTCGATGCTAAAATGCTTGGTATTCCATATCCTGAGAAGGAAGCAGAGATTGAAGGAAAGAAATGCGCCCACTGCGGAAAAGAAGCTAAGTTTATAGCAAGGTTTGCAAGAACCTATTGATCTTTTTTATTACTCCTGAGAGGTCTGTTATTATTGGGATACCATTAAACATGATAGCAATATTCTTTCCTCCCCCAAGATTTAAAAAACAAAGATAGAATGCATCATCATGATTCTTGGAATCCACGACGGTCACGATGCGGGTGCAGTCCTCATAGATGATGACAGAATATTCGCCGTTAACGAGGAGCGACTTAACAGAGTTAAGAAATACCGAGGGTTCCCTTTCCTGAGCGTGAGAAAAGTTATGGAGATGGCAAAGGCCAGTCCAGAAGACGTTGAAACCATTGCTGTTGCGGGCATATTCAGGAAGCAAAAACGCCTCCTTAAGCTTGAAGAGAATCTTAAAGCAATATTTGGGCAGAAATTCAAGGAGAAGATTCTCTTCGTTGAGCACCACCTCGCTCACTCAGCTTCCGCCTACTACACCTCGGGCTGGCGCGATGCCCTTGCAATCAGCATCGATGCTGCAGGAGATGGGCTGAGCTCGTCAATATACGTTGCCAATGACGGTGAAATGGTTAGAATCGCGCAGAGTACATACCTCGACTCCCCCGGCGACTTCTATGCCTCGGTCACAGAACTTCTTGGCTTCAGGCCGATGCACCACGAGGGCAAGGTCATGAGCCTCGCCGCCTACGGGAGGCCGAGCTACGATTTGAGCGCGATAATTGAGCTGAACGGACTGGGCTTCGACAACCACCTCAAGGTTATCGGTGTGGAAGCAACAAAAAGACTCGCCGAATTCTTTGGCTACCCGCTATCAAGGGCGAAAGAGATAGCGAACCGGATGAAGTGTGGGGAACTCAATGGCAAGCTCCAGAGGAAAGCGATAGAGATAGCGGCCAGCGTGCAGGAGCATCTTGAGATGCTCATTGGGGAGCTGGGACTTAAATTGAAGGGTAGAGGCCATCTGCTCGCCTATGCCGGTGGGGTTGCCCAGAATGTCAAGGCAAACGCTGTACTGAGGCATGTATTTGGGGATGACAATCTCTGGGTCTTTCCGGCGATGGATGATGGGGGTTTAGCTTTTGGAGCGGCAATTTTTGTCAAGAGTCAACTGGAGAGGCTCGATGGAAGATGGAAGCCGTTTAAGTTAGAACATGTTTATCTCGGTCCGGAATATTCAACGAATGACGTTGAGACCATTCTAAGAAAAAATGGCATTGAATTTGAAGAGACCGATGTTTCCAGCTTTGTAGCGGATGCTCTTGCAGAAGGAAAGCTCGTTGGCTTCTTCCAGGGGGCGATGGAGTTCGGACCGAGAGCTTTGGGGAACCGCTCCATTTTAGCCGACCCAAGAACGGAGGGAATTAAAGAAAAACTCAACATTGCATTGAACCGCGATGTTTTTCAGCCTTTCGCACCATCTCTCCTGTGGGAAAGAGCCGAAGAATACCTCGAAGACCTCAACGGAAAGCCGAATGAGTTTATGACAATGGATTATGTAGCGAAAGAGGAGTTTAGAGAGCTTGCTCCTGCCGTGGTTCACGTTGACGGCACGACGAGGCCCCAAGCAGTGAAGAAGGAAATCAATCCTGATTATTACAGCGTTATTAAATTCTTCGAGCGGGAAACTGGCCTCGGAGCCGTTCTTAACACGAGCTTCAATATGCATGGTGAACCCATAGTTTGCTCATTAGAGGATGCATTGAGAACCTTCAGAAAGGCGAAACTCGATTTACTGGTAGCTGGGAAATTTGTGGTGTGGAAACGCTAATCTTCTCAGATACTTCGCTACATTTAATGTTATCTCCAAAGTTTTTCGAGTATATTTTTATTTCATCGAATATTTTACAGCGGCAAAATTATAAGCTCTCCCTGCGACCTCATTATGGTGATTCTCATGGCGCTGAGTGATGTATTAGAACGTGTAAATCCTTCTGAAATTAGGAAGCTTTTTGATTTAGCTCAGGGTATTGAGGGGGTAATCTCACTGGGTATCGGTGAGCCTGATTTTGATACTCCCGAGCACATCAAGGAATACGCAAAAAAAGCTCTTGATGAAGGTATGACACATTATAGCCCCAATGCAGGCATCATGGAGCTCAGAGAAGCAGTGGCCGAGAAGCTGAAGAGGGACAATGGAATCGATGTTAATCCAAAGACACAGGTTATGATAACTGTCGGAGCAAATCAGGCTTTGCTCATGGGTTTTGCAACATTTCTTAAGGATAATGATGAGGTTCTCATCCCCTCACCCATGTTCGTTAGTTATGCCCCCGCAGTAATTTTAGCTGGTGGAAAGCCTGTTGAAGTCCCCACTTACGAGGAAAACGAGTTTAGGCTGAGTGTTGATGAGTTAGAAAAGTACGTAACGAAAAAAACAAAAGCTTTGCTCATAAACAGCCCAAATAATCCAACAGGAGCGGTTTTAACAAAGAAAGACCTTGAAGAAATTGCAGATTTTGTATTTGAACACGACCTCATGGTTTTGAGTGATGAAGTCTATGAGTATTTCATCTATGATGCAAAACATTACAGCATAGCTTCCCTCGACGGCATGTTTGAGCGCACCCTCACAATCAACGGCTTCTCTAAGACATTTGCCATGACTGGTTGGCGTTTGGGTTTTGTTGCAGCCCCTGAGTGGATAATTGAGAGGATGACCCGGTTCCAGATGTATAATGCAACCTGTCCTGTTACATTTGTTCAATATGCAGCCGCCAAGGGTCTGAGGGATGAAAGAAGTTGGAAGGCTGTTGAGGAAATGCGCCGGGAATACAATCGAAGGAGAAACCTTGTATGGAAGCGTCTTAATGAGATGGGACTTCCAACGGTTAAACCAAAGGGAGCCTTCTACATTTTCCCGAGGATCCGGAGTACAGGTTTAAGCAGTAAGGAGTTCAGCGAACTCGTGATTAGAGAAGCAAAAGTGGTGGTGGTCCCAGGGAGCGCCTTTGGAAAATCTGGAGAAGGATACATAAGAATCAGCTATGCCACTGCATATGAAAAGCTTGAAGAAGCTATGGAGAGAATGGAGAAAGTGCTGAAAACAAAAGGTCTCGCTTAATCTTCTCCTCTCTTGTTTTTATTTCATTTTCTCAGCATCCCTTATCTGCCGCTCAGAAGTCTATCAAGCTTTGCAGAGATTCTCTCTCCTATCTCGACAACGGCGTAGTACCCCCTGAATAGAGGACCGGGATTTACGATGACGGTTTTTCCTATATTATCAACACTTCTCCCCTCATGAATATGTCCTGTTATAACGAGAGGAGGTTGCTTCTCTTCGATAAATGCTCTCAAGGCTCTGCTTCCAACATGCATGCCGAAATGAACTCTATCTGCTTTTGTTTTATACGGGGGAGCATGAGAGAGTATTATATCCCCATCCCGGTAGTTCCGCTCCAGCACTCTCCTTATTTCTTCCTCTTCGAACTCCCAGATTGTCCCAAAAGGTGTTCTATTGGAGCCTCCTAAACCGATGATACCCACGCCATTAAATTCGACTCTCCTGCCGTGGACAAGCACTCCTTTCTCCATTAGAAACTCTGGCACATCTCGTCCATCACAGTTTCCAAAAACTGAAAAAATAGGTCTTTGGAGTGAGAGGATAGGACCAAGCACTGCTTCGGCCTTTTCCCTTCCCTGAAAGTTTGTCAGATCTCCCGCTATTAAGATGAGGTCGAACTCCATTCTTCTCAATGCTTTTGCAAGCTTTTCTGCCTTCTCGCTCCTTCCATGGATATCTGTAATTGCAATTATTCTCATGTGCCTCCCTCAGAAGGCCATCCCCATGCTCTCAGCGATTTTTCTGAGTCTCTCAATCCTTTTCTCTGTTGGTGGGTGAGTTGAAAACAGATTCGCTATTCCTCCTGCGAAAGGGTTTATGATAAACATGTGGGCTGTTGCGGGATTTCCATCGCGGAGTGGTCTTAATCTAACTGTGTGATCTATCTTGGCCAGAGCACTTGCAAGTGCCCATGGTTTTCCACTTATCTTCGCCCCTGTTTCATCTGCCAGGTATTCCCTTGAGCGGCTTATGGCAGCTTGAATAAGTGCGGCTGCAAGAGGAGCAAGGATGGCTATGAGAAGGGCGGTTATAATGTTGTCATTATCTCTATCACCACCAAACCCACCAAATATTGCTATCCATCTTGCCCAGTAAGCGAGCTGTATAATTGCTCCCGCCATAACCGCAGCAAGTGTCCCAATCAGTATGTCTCTATTCTTTATATGGCTTATCTCATGTGATAGGACTCCCTCAAGTTCTTCCTTGTTGAGTATCCTTAGTAGGCCCCTTGTAACTGCAACCACAGCATGCTGTGGATTTCTTCCCGTGGCGAAAGCATTGGGGGTATCTGTGGGAATTATCGCAATTCTTGGCGTTGGTATTCCCGCTTCTTTGGCGAGTCCCTCAACTATACGATATAGCTCAGGGGCTTCCATTTCATCTAAGATTTGAGCATGATACCATCCCAGTACAAGTCTATCGCTGTACCAGTAGGAGAAGAAGTTCAGCACTAACGCAAACATGAACGCAAAGAACATCCAAGTTGGTCCTCCTATGATGTATCCAATAGCCATTAAGAGGCCGGTCATTATCCCCATGAGGAGACCTGTCCTAAGCCATAACTCAATCCCCATGTTATCACCTCCTTAAATAAGGCATGATCTTTTCATAGCTCTCACTCCAGTCAACTATTCCAACCCTCTTTTTAATACCTTTTTCCATGAGGTTGATTATTTCGTTAACGACTTCTTCAGGAGTCTTATCGGTTGTATCCACCTCAATAACATGTTTGTGTTCTTCAAGAGCTTCTATGAGACACACATCAACAAGCTCTGCCTCAAGGTTTTCGCTCAGTTTTTCCTTTTTATAACCCCTCTCTTGAAGTCTTTTCAGGAGAAGATATGGGCTGAGTCTGAGTATTACGACCAGATCAACCGGTAGGAGATGGCTTAAATGACTATCAAGTATTACATTCTTCCCCTTAAATTTCTTCCTTATGAACCCTTCCAGTTTTTCGATATCTATCTCTATTTCATCCCCTACTTTTTCCCCTGAACCTGTTTTCTCCGCCAGTTCCTTTATACTAACATATTCATAGCCAAGTTCCTGAGCTAAAAGCTTTGATACTGTAGTTTTGCCAACTCCGGGGGTTCCACTCACTGCTATTATCATTTCTCTCACTCCCATTATGATACACTGTTCAGATTGGTTTTTAAAATTATGGCTGGGAGTTCGTCTATTGCCGAATATAATTTAGTTATTAAGCGAAAAACTTTTAAGGTTGGGCTTCTTTAATTTAAAAGTGGTGAATATAATGGAGAGGCTGAGGCTTATTGAAAGAAAACTTCAAGTTGTAAAGAAGCAGAGGGAACTTCTCATGCTTGAGGAGGCCAAGCTTGTTAGGATGATGCATCAAAAGAAGGACGCCGCAAGGAGCCTTGCTGCTGTCAGGAAGGAGAGATTTCTTCTCATGACTCAGGAAGCCAAGCTTCTGAGGTTCTTAAAACAGAATAGACACACGATCACGATCTAATTTCTAAAATTTTGTATAAAGAAAGGAATTCAGAAAACATTCAATTTGTCTTCAATTATCATTTTCTGTATCTTTGTTATATCGGCAAGCCATGCATCTGCTATCTCGTAGGCTGGTTTTTGAATGAGTTCAATGCTGTAGCCCTTCTTCGGGATAACCTGAATGCTTGCAACAAGGGGCTCGTCAATGGGCTTACCTATCTGGCTTAGAATTCTGACATATACCTCCTCAACCCCCTCAACTTGCTCAGCTATATCGTTAGCTATCAGCATTGAAAGAAGATTGTATATCTTTCCGACGTGGCTTACCGGATTTTTTCCTGCCGCTGCTTCCATGCTCATGTGTCTGTTTGGAATGATAAGACCGTTAACCCTGTTTCCTCTCCCAACTGATCCATCATCTCCAGCTTCTGCTGAGGTTCCGGTTACTGTGATATAGTATATATCCTTATCTGGGTCATCAGCTGTGTTAACAAATATCTTAGTAGGCCTCTCTGTGTGTTCCTCAACAATACCTTTGGCAGCTTCATAAATAGCATCCTTCACAGCCAAGTACTCTGCAGGACTGCTAACTTCGCTGTCCACTATAGCAGCTGCTATGGTCAAGTCAATCTCCTCACCTTTCCTTAGTCCCATGACCTTGATGTCCTCACCAACTGCAGGCCACTCTTTTTTGAATTTCTCACTGTTAAGGAGCTTTTCTGTTTCGAGCACTATTCTCTCAGTCTCACTGAGCGGAGCATAGCCCACACCAAAGCTGGTGTCATTGGCGAGTGGAATTGGGGTTTCTTTGGCCTTGTTAAAAACTCCGACAAGATCGACGCTACCCTGACCTATTCTGGAGTCAATAACAACATGATTCTCAACATCCAGATGCCTGACAGCCTTTCTCAGATAATCCTTAGCAGCTTTTATTGCAACTTCATGAACCGGAAAGAATTCTCTGTCCACCATCTCCACAGCTCTTCCAGAGAGAAGGATGTAGATAGGTTTTATAACCTCACCACCACCGAATTTTGGATAAGCTCTGCCTCCCACGACTTCAACCTGGTCAGTATTGTGGTGCAGAATTATTCCGTATCTCCTGATGTACTCTCTGCTTAATGCCCTGCTAACAGCCTCAGCGATTCCATCTGCTATGCTATCAGGATGTCCTATTCCTTTCCTTTCCACGAGTTCGACTTTCTGCATCTCGACTGGGGTACGCATAAGCTCTTCCACAACTATATTCCTGATTTTTTCCACCATGATCATCACCTCTATGCGCACTTTAGTTCATTGCTTTATATATTTTTCGGCATAAATTAGGATTCCTAATATAACCGTTGGTTATCGACCCGAAAATAAAATTCTGCCGAAACACCTGCAGGCCACCACACTTTTTAAGCTCTTCTTCAAGAGAAGTTACGGTGGGAACATGTCACTTTCAGAAATCATGGAAGATATAAGAAAAGTTCTGGATGAAAAGGACCTCCTTAGGGAAGAGGCTCTGAAAATCACGAGAGAAATCGTGAGATTGAGTGGAGATAGCATAAAAGCACTCCACAGAGGAGAGATAAAACTTGCACAGGGTAGGATTGAAAAGGCGAAGGAGAAGATAAAGGGATTAAATGAAAAGTTGCAGGCTCATCCAGATCTGTATTTTACTGGCTATGTTCAGAATGCTCATCAGGAATTCGTTGAAGCTGTGCTGTTCTATTCCTACATTACTGACTCTGAATTTCCATCGCCGAAGGAGTTGGGAGTGCCTGAGGCAAATTACCTCTTAGGGATAGGTGATTTCATCGGGGAGCTCAGGAGGCATTTCCTCCTCCTTCTCATAGATGGCAGAATTGAGGAGGCTCAGGAGGTTTATGAGACTATGAACAGGATTTATGAAGAGCTGATGACACTTGAATACCCGAAAGGCCTTGTGAACATAAGACAGAAGCAGGATCAAGCAAGATACATCGTTGAGAGAACGCTTGAAGATTTAACACGGGCGAAGCTGACTAAAAGTCTGGAGGAGAAACTAAATAATGCACTAAAAGTATAATTAATGTTTTGTAGCCGGTGGAGGTCATGAATCTCAAGAGAATTGCTTGTGTGCAGAAGAAGCTGGCATGGAGAATAATTGAGCAACCGATTAAATTGGATGAAATTGAAACAGTTGCCGCGGTTGATGTCTCATACAGAGAAAATACAGCGAGAGCTGCATTCGTTTTATGTTCTTTTCCTCAATGCAGACTTCTTAAGAGCAAGGTAATTAAAACAGAGGTTAATTTTCCTTATATTCCCACTTTTTTCTTTCTGAGGGAAACAAAACCTGTACTGCTCGCTGTGAAGAATGAAGAGTTTGATATTCTGCTGGTTGAGGGACATGGAAAAGCCCATCCACGGGGATACGGTTTGGCCTCTCACATTGGGTTACTGCTCAGAAAGCCGGTCATAGGTGTTGCCAAAAAACCCCTGAGGAGTTATCCTGAGGACACCCTGGTAAGGGTGGGAAAAGCTTATGTTAGTGTTGGCAACCTAATTGATTTAAGAAGTGCAGGGGAAATAGTGAAGGTGCTGAATGATAGGGGATATCCAAAGCCTCTAAAGCTCGCTGACAGATTTTCAAGGGGGCTTGAGAATGAAGAAATTGAAACTCATGTTATTGCTGGCAAGGAGGGGAGCAATTGGTAAAGAGAAAAAAATAACCGTGAGAGGAGTTGCCGAAAAACTGGGAGTTTCCCCCCAGACTGTTCTCAGACTCCTTGATGAGCTTGAAGGAGATGGGCTGATAATAAAAAAGGTCAGTGGAAGGAAAACATACGTTGAAATCAGTGAAAAAGGTCTAAGATTCCTTGAGGAGCTTTGCGATGAAGTTTATGATGCCATATATCGGGGAATAATCATCGGAGAAGTAATATCTGGAATTGGGGAGGGAGCATATTATGTCAAGCATTACTCCCCCCTGATAGAGGAATATCTTGGGTTTGTCCCATATCCTGGCACGCTCAACGTGAAAGTCATATTTCCAAAAACGATATTCGACGCTTTGTGCGGAGCAAAGCCAATAACTATTCCCGGGTTCGTTAAAGAGGGCAGGACATTCGGCGACGTTAAAGCATACAGGGTTCAGATTAATGGCATAGAGGGAGCGATAGTCATTCCTTCGAGAACAATCCATCCTCCCAAAATCGCCGAAGTTGTGGCTCCACTATGCCTCAGAGAAGCCCTGAACCTCAACGATGGTTCGAAAATAACGTTGAAGGTGATAAAATGAAGGAATGGGTGTTATCTTCTCTGGCCTTTGCAGGCCTTGGAATAACCGTGAGCTTTCTGGTAATAGTGATGCTCTTTCACCCATCAACCAGCATGAGCACCTTAACCCCAATATATCTTATCGGGCTCTTTACTGGTGCTGTCTACGGCGGAATAAAGAAGGGCGGATATGCTTCGGGTGTCGCTTTTATTCTGGGCTTGACGATAACGGTGCTTCTGAACTATCTGTGGATGTATAAACCTCTTACACTTGCCTATTCCCTTGCATTTCTCGGAATAGTTATTGTGGGTATGTTTATGGTAGAGGGAAAAAGCAACTTGGACATTGGAATGATACCTTTCTCGTACTTTGGGGGATTTATACTGGGAATGCTTCTCTTCATGAATACGCATCTTGGAGAAATTGAAGGTGCTGCTATGAGTGTCATGCTCACGGGTGTTGCTGGAGCATTTGTGGCTTTCTTCATAAACCTGATTAGAGTTTTCTTTGGAATGTTCAGAGAAGGGATTAAAGGCAATATTTAAATATCATAGAGCTGAAGTATTTCAGGTGATTAAAATGGTGATAAGATTATCAAAGCTCTATGGGAAGCAAATATACAATACTAAAGGTTATTATGTTGGTTATGTTGATGAGGTCCTTATTGAACTTGACAGGGGGGAGGGAAAGGTTCTTGCTCTTGGGCTGCCAGGAAAAAAGGTAGGTATTCCCTATGATAGAGTTACGGCTATAGGGGACATAATACTTGTAAAAACGAGAGAAGATTAACCTTCTTTAATTTTCAGAGCCTCTAAGAACTTTTCTGTTATTGCTTCCTCTGCAAGTCTGAGTAGTGATGATTTGTCTTTGGCTAAGGTGAATATTCCGAGAGGGATTCTTGCACCACCCATCTGGGAATGTCCACCTCCGCTTCCGATATTGCCAAAAGCTTCCTTGAGTATCTTTCCGATATTCACCCGTACATCTCTTGTTCTGGCTGATATCTCTATTCTGTCATCAACTATACCAAATACTAAAACGGTGTTTATTCCCTCAAGCCTCAGGAGAAAATCAGCTGATTCAGCGATAGCATCTCTGCTCCTTATAAATCCCACATTTGAAATGAGGATGTTTTTGTATATCCTACGATTCATTATCGCTTTGGCAAGTATTTCGGCAATTTCAGTCGAGATATCAGGATGTTCAATTTTATCGAGCAGTTCATAATTAACATTTTGAGTTAAGAATTCTATAGCTTTTAATTCGGCATGTCCAATTTTTGAGAATTTTTTTGTATCAATGTAAATTCCATAAAACAAACCTGTTGCAAGAGTTTCTGACATGGATATCCCCAGCATTTTTAGATATTCTGCTAATATAGAGGCTGAAGCATTAACCTCCGGCCGTATATCAAGAAAAACATCCTCTGGGAGTAGATCTTTAAGATGCTGAAGAATCTGATGATGATCAATTATTATCTTTATTTTCTTGAAATCCTCCTCTTCAAGTATTGTTAAATTGCCATTAGGCTGACAGTCTACCAATGCTATAGAGGGGAATCTTTTTAGCTCGTATGAACCTTTTGAAATCCTTCGGACATCTATTCCAAGAATATTAACGAACGCTCGGTTCTCGTGATGGGTTATCTCTCCTCCATAAAATATTCTGGTTTTTAGTCCAGCATTTTGGGCTATAACACTTAAAGCCATGGCACTTGAAAGTGCGTCGGGATCGGGATTGTCATGAACAACTATGGCAAGTCCTTCTCCCTCTTTTTTCAATTCTTGGAGTTTTTTAGACAGCGTATTTGCATTTTTTCTTTCTCCAATATGGGATACAATATTCACTATGCTACTGACAATAGCTTTCTTGGGGTGAATTGCATAATCTATATGAACCTCGGTTTCAAATTCTTCTCGGATTTCTTTTTCAAGATTTTCTGCTTTTAACTCATCTGGAAGGACTGTAAGTATGGGAATATTTTTATTATTCGTCTTTATCACATGAACAGTGCGTTTTATTAAAGATACGTCTGCCACGGTTATTACAGCGAGTTCGGCTTTGTCAATTCCAGCTTTCAATAACGTTGCGGTATATGAGAAATCTCCATGCACAACTTTAAAGCCACTTTCGGAGAGGGTTTTGGCTTTAAGTTCATCCTTTTCTATAATGACGATGTCGAATTCACCTTTTAATGCCTCTGCAATTAACCGGCCAATTGAACCTCCTCCAAGTATCAATATCCTCATGAATCCTCACCTTTTGAGTACAATAATGTTTAAATATTTGCTCTGATATACTATGACGATGAATTTCCTTAGCGTTCTCTTAGAAGAAGGTGATATATATATCTAATGGTGATGGTCATGCAACTCCCCGCGGAACAGCCAGTTAGGGAAAATATAGTTATAACAGAGATTCAGGAGCTTAAATCGATTATAAATGAGGTTCTATCGAACTCAAATGGGATTTTTTTAAAGATTTTTGCAAAAGATTCCAGTGGAAAATATTACATCATGATGCTGATAGACAGATCAAAGCTCTTAGCAATGGAAGCAATGCTCGTAGATCAAAACCGATCTGTAATAGGCGATAAAGCATTTGAAATATTCCGATCTCTCTTAGGAAGGCCAATGGTGCTGGATGTCTATCAACTTGATGAAATAGGGCTTAAACTTTCATTGGCTGATAATATTGAGGCATATACTTCAACTCCTAAGGTCTCTATTTCGGAACTTCTTGAACGGGAGGAACCCGAAACCAGAACTAAAACTAAAGAAGAATTCAAAGCTCAACCCGCAACTCCAGTGGTCCATCCATCACAACCAAAGGAAGAGAAAGGAGAAGTTCCAGAAAAAAGAGAGGAAACTAAAAAGAAAACTGAACCGGAAATAAAGGAATCACTTATCCCGGAAACCCGAGTCTCAAGAGAAATATCTCCTGAATCTCCTGAGGTATTAATAACCCTAAAAGGGGGATCAATACCTGAAGAAGCATTTGAAAAATATGCAAAGGATCTCCTTAAAGAATCAAAGAGGATCAAAGGGCTCAAAATTACAAAAATTGTCTTTGAGGGCAATGTTGGTGAAGGTGTTGTTTATCTAAATGTGACATTATATGGTTTTTCAAATGCTCCCCCAATGCAGAAGGAGATAGCTGAAAAAAGAATGATGCATGCGATAAGCAAATATGCCCCGGTCATATTCAGGGAAACTGGAATAAAAGCCATAATTAAGGATATGAAAATTGTGATTGACGGGGAGGAGGTTAGACCACAAGAAATCGTGGATAGGGATAAACGAAAAACTGCTCCTGTTGGGAAGGAAGGCATAATAACGCTAACGGCATTGGAGGATTACTGGAGTTATTTTAGCGCTTTCTCAAAAACAATTTTAAAAGAAATCGAGGAGGCAGGAATCAAAGTCAAAAAAATGTACGTAGATATTGTTGGAAGACAAGAATTTGAGATTAACGTATCTCTTGCTGGCATTTCTACCGTGGAGATGGACAAAGTAAAAGCTGAAACCACTGTAGGTGCCATTGTCTCCAGACATGCCAGAGAAATTGGAAAAATTTTGAATAAATACACCACAGTCCATAAAGTAACTGTAGAGCTGGAGGAAGCTAAAGGCATTAGTGCTGTATCTTCATCCAAAGCTGAAGAGATACTTAAGAAAAAAGAGGAACTTGAAAAAGAGGTTGAGCTGCTGCTAAAACAAGCTGGAATAGATGAGCTTGCACCATTCACGGAGGAGAAGAAAAAAGAGACTGAGCAAACTCTTATCCAAAACCGGGTTAGACCTGCGATGGAAACTTTAAAATCAAGAATACATAGTGAACTCAAGCTTGTTCCAAGAGCCAGCTTCAAATGGCTCAAATTTAACTGGGACTTTGATGGGAAAGTTGCACAGGTTGATATTGAGGCAAGTTTTGTAAAGGAGGAAATTGGTGGGCTATTTGGAGCATTTTCCAGTGTTCCAGAAGATAGAATCAAGGAAGAGTCTATTACAATCATCAAGAGAGCCATTAAAGATGTGTCACATGATTACAGTGTAACAATCGTACCAAGGAAGGTTGAAATCATTGTGAGATAGTTCAGCACTCAAGATCGTCATCATCCTCTCGTCAGCCTGCCGAGTTCATCATGCTTTTTATCTCTTTAACAAATTAACGGGGATTATGTTCTGATGTTTTATATCATACCTATATACACTTGGTTCAAATTCGAATAGTGGAGATTTGAGGACATACATCTGTTCTGAGATTTCATGATCATTCCTTTCGCTCAAGAACTCGATTACATAATCATTGAATTCAATATTCCATGAGAGGAACTCCATAGAAACTCTGTCCCTATTCAGGAGATATATTGAGAATAAATGCCTTCCGTTTATGGTCTTATTTGACAACAGACGTTTAATAAGCTTGACCGTTCTATCTTCACCAATCTCAAAAGCCATGCCGTCAACTGAAAATACAAATTCCACAACACCAGTTTTACTTGTTTTTTTGAATATCTCTCTGTATATATGCTCCAGCTTTGGTATATATGTTTCAGGGTTAAATACTTCGATTCTGTAAATATAATCACCTGGATAATGAAAATCGTATTTTGAGCCAAATACATCGATTATTATCAAATTACCCTTTTTACCTTCTTCCTCAATATCCAACCCAACAGATTTTCCGCGCAGTATTAACTTGGGGAGAGGTAAGTTATAGTTTATTATAACCCCGAGATATCCCTTTGAAAGCTGATATTTTAGAATTTTAAACGGCATTGCCCATCCCAGTGAAAAAGAGTCATAAATAACTAACAAACTTGAACCTCTAACAATGCCCCCTCCAACAGCGTGGTCCATATCTTTTAATCCAGATGTTACTACTTGCATGTTAAACCACACAATAGACTTTCTGCATTTAGGGTATATAACCTTTTTGCTCTACAAAGACAAAATTGTCTTGTGGGAACAAAAATTGTTTATGAAGAAAAAGTTTATTAGGGGGGATAACATAAAACAGAAGGGAGGAGAGAGCATGAATTCCGAAAATGTGCTTAAAATGATTGTAACATCAAACGTGCGCTATAGAGTATTGCTGGCTCTTTCAGAGGGAGCTAAGAGTCTTGGTGAAATACAGATGCAGGTTGGATCAACCAAATCGACAATTTCCCATGCACTGAGTGACTTAGAAGATGAGAAACTAATAACACAGGATTCTGAGACCAAAAAGTACAAGCTCACGAATGTGGGTTGGTTGATATACCTCCAGATAAAACATGTTACCAGCTCACTGGAGAGCATAAAAAGATTTGAGGATTTCTGGCTTTCTCATGATTTAAGTGGAATTCCTGAGGAGTTATTAATCCGTATCGGGGATTTAAAGGACTCGGAGCTCCATGTAACTACCCCTGAACATCTGAAGCTACCCCATGAGATTTATATTGAACTCATAAAGACTTCTAAGTGGATCAAGGGGGTTTCTCCTATATTATTTTCAGACTATCCGCAGGAATTTCTTGGACTGGCATTTGGAAAGGAAGTTGATATTGAGATCATAACTACCAAGTCGGTATATGAGAGACTCATAAAACTCTCCCCACCGGAAGCGGTTGAAAAAGTTAAAAATATTCCCAACGTTAAATTATATGTTGTGGAAGAAAATCCAAAGGTAGCGTTCACAGTCACTAATAACTTTCTGTCCCTTGGTCTTTTCCTTCCGGATGGCACATACGACATGATGAGTGACTTGATAAGCAAAACTGAGAAAGCCAAAAAATGGGGAATTGATCTCTTTGAATATTACAAAGAGAGAGCTGAAAGAGTCATATAACCTCCAAGGCTTGGTAATAAGGTGTTTAAATTAAAATTAAGTTAAGAATGTGATGGTTATGGCAGCCTCTCATAATCATGTTAAATATCTGAAGAATAATGGTTTGTTTATAGCCTTTGGAACAGGGTTTAGGTTAGTCGAAGGGTTTTTGGCATTCATGATATCCACATCCTTGTTTTTAGCTTTCAGTGGAGTTTTTAAGCTGTATCTGTCGTTTGTACTTTATGGAATTGAGCCTCAGTGGAATCTCCTCCTGACAACATTCTTCCTCGTTTTCAGTGTTTATGGTCTTAATAAACTAACAGATTTGGGTGAAGATGAAATTAACAATCCCGAACGGGTTGGGTATATAAAAAGAATAGCCAAAGCTCTCAAATATGCTATAATACTCTCTTTAATTTTGGCTATAGTATTGAGTGCCTTAACCAGTCTATGGGCAATTTTGGTTGTTCTCTTTCCCATAGTTTCTGGAGCATTATACAGCATCCGTATATCCCCAAAATATCCAAGACTCAAAGATATTACAGGGGTTAAAAACTTGATAATTGCAACTACGTGGGCGAACGGTACGACCTTCCTTCCTTATTTAGTTGTGGGAGGGGTGTCTCTATCAAAAGTTGCTTTAATTTACTACTTCTTTTTCATGAAGAGCATGATAAATACAATCCTTTTTGACCTCAGAGATATAGAGGGCGATAGCGCTAACGGTATAAAAACCATACCTGTAAAACTCGGATTTAAAAAGAGTAAGGTTCTCTTAATTGCATTGAATTCAACGTTTATTCTATGGCTCTTTCTGACGTATTATTTTGGATACTTTAATAGGTACATCCCAGTATTAGTATTCTCAATTCTGAATGGATACGCATATATACTGCATTTTGCCAAAGAAGGCTACAGACCCGGGAAGTCTCTTGATGTATGGGTTGATGGAGAGTGGTTGTACACTCTTCCTCTGGCGTTGTTCCTTTGAAATGCCTTAATCGTTCACTGACAATCCAAAATCCGAGCACACATTATAATTTTTAATGCTCTTAATGGTATCCATTCGTCTTCCATCGAAACGCTAAGTTTTTAAGCTTAAGGAACATCTTCCAAACCATGAGTGTGAATGTGATGTTACTTGGTGTCACTGCATCTTTGATATCAGCATTTTCTTGGGCAGTGTCAACAATATTCATAAAAGCCGGGATGAAAAATAAGAGTCCGATATCGGTTAATATCTTCAGACTTTATGTGGTTTCTCTGATGTTTATCCTCGTATTTGTTGTAAATGGAACATTCTCTTCTCTTCATCTCCTTTCAATCAAAGAGCTGGTAATCGCATTTATCTCTGGTCAGTTCGGTTTTGTTATTGGAGATTACTTTTACTTAACTGCTCTGAAACTAATGGGTGTCTCCAGAACGGTCCCAATAACATCCACGTATCCGTTATGGGCCATATTATGGGCATTTTTGTTTCTTAACAGGGGTATAAATCTTCAAATAATCATGGGCGCCGTTCTTGTCGTTACTGCTATTGTTGTTGTTAAAAAGGCTGAGGAAGAGGAACGTATAAACCCAAGGGGATTTATTTTTGCCTTGCTTGCTCCTCTTTCATGGAGTTTAGCCATTTTAACTATGGACTGGCTTACGGTTCAAAGAGTTCCTGTATTAACCCTCGCAGGCATCAGACTGATGTTTGCGGCTGTTGGTGTTTCAATTTTCCTGCCTAAATACAGCTGGGAACTCAAAAGAATAACCAGAAAGGAGGTGCTTCTACTGATAGGTGCGGCTGCATCCGGGTTACTCATAGGACAGTATCTTTTTGTGTATTCAGTCAACCTCGTGGGATCACAGATAGCCGCCCCCGTCTCTGCCATAAACCCAATAATAGCATCATTTCTGGCTATATTTGTTCTTAAAGAACCACCTAACAAGAAAATATTTGAAGGTCTGATTCTTGCAGTTGTTGGTGTTATACTTATCTCAACAGCTTAAGCTAATCTTTTTAAGATATGCACCTTAACCTATAATGCCGACAGTGAGGGGACAACAGTCTCCTCTGGGCTTGGTTAAACCCGCGCCCCAGACATATCGGGCTGGGTGATGGGGCTGTGCTCACACCAAGCCCACAGGGCCGGTGCATCCACCCGCAGGAATGGTGACTGCGGGCCTCTGTTGCCGGCCCACATCCCTTTCCATAGCAATAACTGGTGGTTATTATGCCCATTCCAAGGCCAATTGATCCAAGAGAGATACGTCGAATTCGAAAAGAACTCGGTATAACACAGGAAGAACTCGCCAGAAAAGCGGGCGTTACTCAGGCGTATATTGCAAAACTTGAAGCTGGGAGGGTTGACCCGAGGCTTTCTACCTTTAATCGAATTCTTCAGGCTTTGCTGGAGTGCAAAAAGGCCAAACTGATTGCGAGACAACTCATGTCTTCTCCCGTTATATCAGTTAAGCCTTACGAGACTGTTGAGACTGTAATAAAACTCATGAATAAATACAATATCTCCCAGATTCCTGTGATAACAGGCAATAAGATTGTGGGCTCTGTGACGGAGAGAGTGCTTGTTAGAAAGAGTCTTGAATATGAAGATATCTACGACAGAAAGGTCATGGAGGTTATGGAAGAACCTTTCCCGATAGTCACGGAGGAAGAGGATATAGAAGTGGTTAAATACCTGCTGGAGGAACATCAGGCAGTGCTTGTTCAGAACAGAGAGGGTAAGATAATAGGAATAATAACACGATCTGATCTTTTCAAGATAAAGTAACTACCCACGAATTTTCTTCCATTTTTCGAGGCTCTTCTCAAGGGCATTTCTCACGGCTCTTCCAATTGAAATTCCGAGCTCTGTAGCTGTTCCTGCCCATTGAGTTGTGCCCCTGCAGGCAAATACTCCTATTCCATCACTCGTCGTTCCGGTTGCATTGTAGCCAAGCTTCATGAGAGTGTATGTTTTTGCTTCGGTTGCAGTCATTATGGCGTTTGCCATTGCCCCAACGGTGAGGCCTTCGTATATTATGAGGACAATGTTTATCGTTCCTGGCTTCCAGGGGGGAGGTATCTCACCTGCTATGGCTGGATTTGTTATGCCGGCAGTAACATATGCCTCAACGTTTCCGGCCTTTACATTGGTGAGAACTTTCTCAATATTGACTGCAGTCATGAAGCCCACATAATTTTTCAATCCATTCTGCCTCTCAAATTCACTGCAATCCTTCCTGTAATCCCCTCTATAGTTCTTATGCACATGCATAAAGAAGAAACCGTCAGCTATGGTTAAACCACCATTGTGAGGGGCGTTGCTTAGGCCCAGCATCCCGGTTTTGAAGGGATGGATATAGTGTTTGCCCTGCATGGACTTAGTGTGCTCTTGGTGTTTAAGAGCCTAACGGAGGGTAGTTGTGGATATAACCAGTGCTCTGTTACCTCTCTTTTCTACTTTTCCACGTATGACAACATTAAAAAACCTCCAAATTGGAGAAAAGTTTATATAGTGAAACTGCCAAAAATATTCATTGTGATGCTACATGGAATATGTGGTTTTTGTGAGTTATGAAAGCGATGCCGAGAGAAAACGAGTTGATTACCTTCTTGACAAATGGTCAGGTCGAGCTAAAATAAAGAAACCACGAGGCATGGTCTTCATTATAGACACTGAGGAGGCAAATGAATTCTTGGAGGAGCTTCTTTCAAAGCTTTCTGGTAATGCACCCGAGAAAGTAGAGATTTATAAAATCGAGGAGGCAGTAAAAAAGGTTAAAGCTAATGTACAAATGCTCCAGTATGCTATACCTGAGGATACAAGAGTCATAGGAAAATTCGTAGAATATCTACTCTCCAAGCTGAACGCTACTTACTCATATTCCGATGGCTCAGCAAAGGTATATGAAGTATATACTCGAAAGGGAAGAGCAGTTATCAAGACCATTATCCAAGGTGATGGAACTTCATCGGTTGTTTTTAGGATTGAAGGGTATGGAGACGCTGTAGATTTTCTGGCCGAAAGGATTGATGAAGAAATGAAGCTTTTTGCAGGTGGTTAAAATGGGGATATTCGAAGAAGGAAAAACTGAATGTGTTAAGGAACTTTTGAGACCAGCCGAGCGCATCATCCGACAGGGAATGGATATACACATCGAAAGCTTTAATAAAAGAGAGAAGCTTTGGATACAGGTTGAAGAGAACTATGACCGTTATTTGGATGGTAAGTGCGGTAATTTCCTTCCTGATTTAGACAGACATTTCAGGGCAAAGTTTGAGGGAGCAATGGCGATTTTAGCTTGGAGCTTCTGGTATAACGGTGAGCTTTATCCACCAGCTCAAAAAAGATATCAGAATAAGGAAATCCAGGCAATTGAACGGATTCTGCGCTACAATGTCTTCGAGATTATGAGCAAAGATGACATCATGAAGAAGCTCATTGCCAGAGATGAAAGGCTTCTTGGCCTTCTGAGGGACTATTACCTTGGAGTGGATAAATGGATTGAGGATTTGCTGAATGATCCGGAAATAAAGCTTGCACTTAGATATTTTCTGAAAAATAAGTGGGATTCATATAAGAGCAAGGTTAACGGGGCATTAAGTGAGGCTGTTATGCGTTTTGACTGGTTCAGATCACTGATGGCTGAATGGGAGAAGCAGAAGATGGAAGAAATTGAAGCAATAGAAAACATATATCAAAAGCAGATTTCTAAACTTAAAGAGAGGTTTGAAAGGGAAAAAGAGGAGCTTAGAAAAAAGCTTGAAACGGCGAGAGAGGAAGAGATATCCAGACTCATTCAGGAGAAGGAAGAGATGCGGAGACAGTTTGAAGAAGAGCGTCAGAGACTCATAGAAGAAATTTCAAAAATGAAAGATGAAGAAGCAAGGAAAATGCTTGAGGAAGAGCTTGACAGAATGCAGAGAGAAATGTTTGCCAGCATTAAAGCTATGGAAGATGAGATAAGGAGGAGAGAGCTTGAGCTGAAGCAGAGGGAGATGGAGCTCAGGAAAAAAGAGATAGAAGTATCTCAGAAGGAAAGCGAGGTCGAGAAAAGGATAAGGGAGATAATAGCTGCCAGAGGAAAGATAGAGAAGGGCTCACGCTTTGTCAGGAGAGATGAGGCAAGGATAATGGAGATGAACTTTATAGGGAGAATGAAAGGCAAGCTCAAGGGTGAGCTTAAGATACTCGGGAAGACATTCAAGGTTGAATCACTAACCGAAAAAGCCACCTTTGATACGGGAATCTTTGCAGGAAAGCTGAATGAGAGGGATCTGAAGAACATACCTGAGAATACTGCTCTGCTTGCACTTCTTAGGGAGAAGAAGCTCTTTGGAAAGAAAGAAACAATTCTTGTCAAAGCCATTTTCTACGGCAGACCCGAGAAGTATGCAGAGATAGGATTTGATGTTGATCCGGCTGAGCTTGCCGACATAAATGCACTCCTTATTGATGCAAGAAATGAAAACTCTGATAGGGTTATACTTCTCCTCGCATCTCCAACCGGCTTTGAGCACCGTGTAAAGGATTACATAAGCTCAGCAGACTTCCACAGGAACTTTGTCTCTGAAAAGGTTTCTCTGGTACTCCTTGATCTTGAAACTGGAGAGCTCACCATAAATCCAAACGATGAATATGCTAAGGCATTCGAACCTTTCCTTCGGCTTGAGAGAGATGATGAGCTGATGAGCAGAATTAAGAACATTACCACAGAGAAAATTACCAAAAAGGGTTACGTTAGACTTGAGGACATGCTCGAGTATGGCCCGGAAAATGTTGTGAAAAAAGCATTCTACGAACTTGCCAGAGAAAAGAGCTACGTGACCAAGTTTATTGATGGGGTTGGATTTGTTTTGATAAAAGAGATGTAAGTTTGAAGGGGGTGATCTTATGGGCATATTAGATAGATTTAGCAGGAAGAATGCAATCGATAAGCTCTCTCTGAGAGAGCTTCAGGCGGAGGAGATAAGACTGAAAAACAGGCTTGAAAGGCTGAAGAAGGATATAAACCAGATAGAGAAGAAAAAGAAGCAGCTCTTCCAGGAGGGAATTGGTGCGGACAAACTGAAGAAGAAGATGCTGGCACAGGAGATTAAAGGCCTTGACATGGAGCAGAAGCTTAAGCTCAAAGACTTCACAACAGCCCAAAAGCAGTACACCCTTGTTAAGAACCTTATAATAGTCAAGAAATACGAAAAGGAGCTAAGAAAAATCGGTATCTGGAACAAATTGGCCAATGTTGAACCTGAACATCTTGAAGCAGCGCTGATAAAGGTAAATCTCGATGGTAAAGAGTTCGATGAAATGGTGAGCAGCCTCAACAGAGTCTTTGAAATGGAAATAGCGGAGTTTGAGGCAGCAGAGGATGAGACCGAGAAGGAACTCATGAGAGCGTGGAGCCAGGTTGAGGCTGGTGAAGCCGATGTTGAGGAAGTAACTGAAAAGATAGCTTCCATTGATAAAGAGCTGGAGGAAGAGGAATGAGCTTTTTCTCCAGATTTTTTGGAAAGAAGAATCCGCTTGATATACCTCTCTCCAAGCTTAAAGAGAGCCAGATAAAGCTGGAGTATCAAATTGAAAAGGTTGAGAAGGATATCGCTGCAATAGATAGGGAAATCGCTCTGCTTTTCGAGCAGGCAAAAAAAGCCCGAAGCAAAAGCGAAGAGCTGACGATAGCGACGAAGATAAAAACTCTAAATCAACGTAAAAAGAACCTCCAAGCTACGCACGCTCAGCTGAACAAACAGCTCATGCTCATAAGCAACCTCACCATTATCAAGGAAAATGAAGCAATACTGAAAGGCACACCGACGTGGAATTTGCTCAATAACATGTCTCCGGAGGAGCTTGAAAGAAACTTAGCTGAGATGCAGCTCGATGCTCGAAACTTCAGCGAGAACCTCAATCAGATGCTCGGCATGACCGACCAGACGATCGGAGCGGGTGTTGACTTCGGGGAGGACGAGGAGCTGGCAGAGATAATGAGGACAATACATGCCGTAAAGGAGGGGGAGCTTGAGCCGGAAGTAGCTGCTGAGAAAGTGACTGGCGAGGAGAGAGAGAAAAAGAAGAAAGAGAAATGGTTGGAAGAGCTTTAATTTACATTATTTTTTTGATTGCAGGCCTCTTAATTAGACTTAGTAGTCATGCTCATCGGTGGAGGAATGGAAAATGAGGAAGACAATAGTTGTTCTGATTTGGACTATCCTATTAGTTGGAATGATAGTTGGGGTGCAAAATGTCAAAGCATCAACAATAAACCTTGACCGCGGTCTTGTCGCCTACTATTCTTTCGACCACTGCGATGCCCGCGACGACAGCGGCAACGGGCACGACGGTGAGATTTACGGGAATCCAAAGTGTGTTGCTGGAGTCGTTGGAAAGGCGTTTGAGTTCGATGGAGTGGATGACGTTATAAAAATACTTGGGGAAAATACTCCAAGTCCATCTAAAGCTATGACGTTATCCTTGTGGATTAAACCATATGAAGTATCAAGACATCAAGGGTTAATATGGAAAGAATGGTGCGGACCATGCTATTCTATAACTCTTCTAGACAACGGCACAATAGGAATAGCACTATCATATGACCATGTTTCATGGAATAGTAAAATGTATAACAATGAACGTCTATTTGCTAACCAATGGTATTTCATCACTTTTACATATGATGGAAACCTTGAGAAGATATACATAAACGGACACCTTGATTCAGAAAGAAGATATTCAAATGGGATCTATGCAGATCCAAGTGCTCCTATGGCTGTAGGAGGATGGTACAGGTGCACAAACGATGTATGGTACCACTTCAAAGGCCTCATCGACGAAGTCCGCATCTACAACCGCGCCTTAAGCGAGGAGGAGATTAAGGCACTGTACGAGCAGGGCGCTGGCGGCTCAACCCTTGCTCCAATCGCCAAGAGCAACATTGACACAGCCAGCCAAATTATCTCAAAAATCCCGAGCTCCGTTGATGTTGGAGATGCCAAAACAATGCTCGACGAAGCTCAGAAAGCTTATGAGA
>Ga0256914_1001072_pt1 | contig 26007 bp, 23 predicted proteins | sample HulkmetaG_FD_191571 | JGI IMG/M metagenome (GOLD analysis project Ga0256914, IMG submission 191571) | Hydrothermal chimney microbial communities from Main Endeavour vent field at the Juan de Fuca Ridge, Pacific Ocean - Hulk | ecosystem: Environmental > Aquatic > Marine > Hydrothermal vents ... | reverse complement strand
CAGGTTTTGAATTTGTATGTAAACCAGGTTGTAATATTTGCTGTACTGTAGACATAGTATGCACTACTTTAGAAATACAATTTTTGGCTAAGCATTTAAAAATACCTAAAAAACTACCAACTAAATACTATAGGCCTAATATCTCAATAAATAAGAGTGCTCAATTATATATTAATAAAAAGATACCACCACCAGAGAACTCTGATAGATCATTAATTGCATGCCCGCTATTAGACAAACATGGACTTTGTTCTATATATCCATATAGGCCTTTTGCCTGTAGAGCAATGATGAGCCGAACAATATGCCAAAAAGATAGAGAAGCAGATATACATCCATTTTTAGTCTATGTATCCTTAACCTTTATGCAGTTAATTGAACACTTAGACAATGAAGGACACAGTGCTAATATGTGGGATTTTTTAACTAATAACTCTAAATATTTTATCAAAAATCAGCCTTTCCCTGGAATAATAGCTCCCATTGAATACCGAGCAAGAATAAAATCAATGATAAGAAGGATTCTTAATCTAGAGCTAGAAGATAAAAAACTCTCTTATTATTTTAATCTTACTATATAAAAATAAAAAGGGAGCAAGATAGTATAATCTTGCTCCCTCATAAAAAATAACTATTAAAACAAACTAATTATGGCCAAACAGGTTTACCATTTGCTTTAATTTCTTTAGCCCAAAGTTTTTCTACAATCTTTACGACTTTCATTGGAATTGGTACATAATCAAGCTCAACTGCTGCCTTTGCTCCGTGGCGATAACACCAATCAAAAAATTTTAAAATTGCTTTTATCTTAGCTGCATTTTGATATTGCTTATGTACTAAAATAAAAGAAGCTCCAGTTATTGGCCAACTCTCTTTACCAGGTTGATTCACCAAAATCACAGCCATAGCAGGTGTATGTTCCCAATCTGCACCTTTTGCTGCTTCTTCAAATGTCTTAATAGTGGCTTTAACAAAATTACCATCTTTATTTTTTAACAAGACGGAACATAGATGATTTTGAAGTGCATAGGCATACTCCACATATCCTATAGCTCCATTTATACGACTTACATAAGCTGAAACTCCTTCATTTCCTTTACCCCCAAGTCCACATGGCCACTGTACAGCCTTTGCAGCCCCAACCTTTTCCTTCCACTCTTTACTAACTGCACACAAATAGTGGGTAAATATCCAGGTTGTCCCAGAACCATCTGAACGATGTACTACTGTAATAGCTATATGAGGTAATTTTATATTAGGATTGATTGCTTTAATTTTAGGATCATCCCACATCTTTATTTTACCTAAAAATATATCAGCCAGTAATTGGCCAGTAAGCTTTAACTGGTTGATAGAGACACCCGGAATCTTTACCACAGGTACAATTCCGCCCATTATCATAGGAAATTGTACAAGATTCCACATCTCAAGCTGTTTAGCTGTAAGAGGGGCATCAGATGCACCAAAATCAACAGCACTTGCTCTAATCTGTCTTATCCCTCCACCAGAACCTATAGATTGATAATTTATAAGAATACCTGTTTCTTGAGCATAGTCATGGGCCCATCTAGCATATATTGGATAAGGAAAGGTAGCACCGGCTCCTGTTATTACTTGAAAAGAAAAACTAGTAGTTGCACAAAATGTTAAAATGATAAGGCCTATTATTGTGAATATAAAACCATTCTTTGCTAAAGACTTAAGACACCTAATCATAAAGAACCTCCCTTGGATAATATGTTTATTCCTTTGTCCACAAAGCACGTCTTACTTCTTCCATAGTAGCCTCTGCTACTTTAGCAGCTTTTTTAGCTCCTGCTTTTAATATGTCATTTATGGTATTTGGATCTTTACTTAATTCTGCCCTCTTTTCTTGAATAGGTCTTAAAAAATTAATAATTGCTTGAGCAAGTTCCTTTTTACACTGGACACATCCAAGTCTTGCTGCTTTACAATCTTTAACAATCTCATCTATTCTTTCCTTAGGAAGATAAAGCTTATGCAGCTTAAAAGCTACACATCGATTTTCAGGATCTCCTGGATCAGATTTGCGTGGCCTTTCAACATCTGTGACCATCGAAGATATCTTTTCCTTTATAGATTGTTCTGAATCAGATAAAAATATCGTATTCCCATAACTTTTACTCATCTTTCTCCCATCAAGACCAGGAAGCTTTGGTACCTCTGTAAGCATTGGCTCTGGTATTGGGAATATTGGCTTATAAAAATAATTAAAACGACGAGTAATCTCTCTTGTAAGCTCTAGATGTGGAAGTTGATCTTGACCAACAGGCACCTTATGCGCTTTATAAATAATAATATCTGCTGCCTGAAGTACCGGATATCCCAAAAAACCATATGTAGATAAATCTTTTGATTTTAACTCCTGTTTTTGTTCTTTATAGGTTGGATTTCTCTCAAGCCATGACACAGGAGTAATCATAGAAAGAAGAAGGTGAAGTTCTGCATGAGCTTTGATATCTGACTGCACAAATACCACAGCCTTCTCTGGATCTATTCCGACACAAAACCAGTCAAGAGCCATCTCTGTAATATTTTGAGGAATATCAAATGGAGAATCGTATTTTGTAGTAAGTGCATGCCAATCTGCTACAAAGAAAAAACACTGATATTGATCTTGTAATCTTAGCCAATTTTGAAGAACACCATGAAGATGCCCTAAGTGCAATTTACCTGTAGGTCTCATTCCACTTAAAATTCTGAGCTGTTTTTGTCTCTCCACCATATTAAAATACTTTTCCCCCCTTTTTATTTTATTAAAATCTAGCTGCCATTGGACCAAGAAGTAAGTGATTTAAAAAAGTAATAAGAGGAATGATAATACGATCTGTAACCCCTGTAAATACAAGAAGAAGAACTATAATAAAACCATATCTTTCTAATCTATAAATATATATAGCCCAATCAGCAGGAACAATCCCTGCAAGTATTCTACTACCATCTAAAGGTGGAATAGGAATTAGGTTAAACACTCCAAGTCCTATATTTATCTGAACACTTAAAAAGGTCATAATAAGTATAGGATTGATAATAGCAGGTGTTAATATGTGAAAAAATATAGGTAGAGAAAATAATGTGGGTAAAAGTCTAAGCACAATAGCACTTATAACAGCTAATATAAAATTGGCTACAGGTCCAGCAAGTCCTACCCACATCATATCGCGCCTTGGATTTTTAAAATAACGAGGATCTACTGGTACAGGTTTTGCCCATCCAATTGTTTTTGTTAAAAAAAGAACTATTGTACCAATGGGATCTAAATGCTTTAATGGATTAAAACTAAGGCGTCCTTGTGATTTTGCTGTTGGATCTCCAAGTTTATAAGCCATCCACCCATGAGACATCTCATGGAAAGTAATGGAAAATAATATAGGTGGGGCAACTAAAATTAACAGCCTTATTTCGTTTAAAATTCTAGCTGAATCCATAAAAATAACTATAATTTATTCTTAAAAAAATGCTATAAACAAAACCTTGCTGGATCCAAAAAAATGTCATCTAATATCATGAAAGCAACTAGAATATTTTTATTAAGACATCCTCATATAAAAAATGCAGGGAAAATTCCCTACAAAGATACTCCCATATCTGAACATGGATTTAAGCAAATAGAAATATTAAAATCAGCATTTGACACAATCAAAATTGATTTCATATATTCAAGTGATTTAATAAGATGTATAAAATTTGCTGAAATATTATCAGAAGTTACAAAAACAAAAATTATTTTTAAAAAAGAGTTACGCGAAGTAGATCAAGGAATATTTTGTGGATACTCTTTTGAAGAAATTCAAAAAAACTGGCCTAATGAACTAAAATCTCGGATACAAGATTTTATCAATTTTTGTCCACCAAAAGGAGAAAGTATTGCTCAAGCCTGTGTTAGAATAAATTCTTTCTTAAAAGAGATAAAAACACTACCTATTGGTAGTAAACTAATAATAATCACCCATGGAGCAGTAATCAGAATAATGATTGCATTAATGCTTAACATACCACTTTCAAATATATTCTCTATTGAACAAAATTATTGTGCACTAAATATTATAGACTTATTTAGTGACAATACATGGGTTATAAAATTATTAAATTATAGTACTAATAATAGCACGTGCATAAATAACTTAATAAAATCCTTAAAATAAAAAGGCTACACTATTTTAGTGTAGCCTTCATTACCTATAAAACTATGAATTAGTATTTAATTAAAAGACAAAACATAATGTCTTTTGTGCAATTTCTGCTAAATGTACCAACCACTGAGGATCAATTCCTATATAGATTATTCCAACACCTGCCAAAATGATTGCTGCTGTGGCAGGAACATCTAATGCCGCAGGTTTTACCTCTCTTATAGGATCCTTCATATACATCATATACATAACACGTAAGTAGTAATAGGCAGCTATTGCACTTGTCAAAATACCCATTGCAGCCAAGAAGATATAACCTTGCTTAATAGCTGCAGCAAATACGTAGAATTTTGCTACAAATCCTCCAGTAGGTGGAAGACCAGCCATAGATACTAGAAAAAGTGACATCATAAATGCCAAAAATGGATACTTAAACCCAAGCCCTCTATAATCATCAAGGGTTTGGGCACCACGCTCCTTATTATCAATGATAAAGATAACACCAAATGCACCTAAACTCATAAGAGTATATGCAACTAGATAGAACAACACTCCAGCTCTTCCTGCATCAGAAGCAGCTAAAATACCAAGAGCCATATAACCCGCATGAGCAATTGAGGAATACGCAAGCATTCTTTTTATGTTTGTCTGAGAAACAGCAATTAAATTACCAAAAAGCATTGTAAGAAGTGCAATCCACCAAAGTACAGGCTTCCAATAACCGACTAAAGCACTTAAAGAAGCAGTAGAAGCTAAGGTAGGTTGTCCACTAAGGCTTAAGATAGGAGAAAATGCTACAGCAAATACCTTTATAAAGGCACCAAAAGCAGCTATCTTAACCGCAGTTGCCATAAATCCTGTAATTGTAGTTGGGCTTCCTTCGTAAACATCAGGAGTCCACATATGGAATGGCACAAATGCCATCTTGAAGAAAAGCCCTGCCATTATCATTGCAATTGCAACAAATACTGCAGGTTGTGAGAATATCCCGTGAGAAAGCACCTCTGCTATCTGAGTTAGATTAATACTGCCTGTAAGCCCATAAGTAAGAGCCATTCCAAATAAATAAAATGCTGAACCAAAACTACCTAGCAAGAAATATTTAAGAGCACCTTCCATTGAAAAGGCATCTTTCTTTCTAAATCCTGCTAGGATGTAAACAGACAGGCTCATTACTTCAAGAGCAATAAATAACATTAACAGGTCTACAGACTGCACCATAGCTACAGCACCATAGACTGCAAATATAAGTAGACTAAAATATTCGCCTGTCCTATAAAGCTCATTTTGTTTCATATAGGCCATGCTCATAAGGGAAGCCAGCATCCCTGCAAATATAATAGTTGCTATCAGGAACACTGTAAATTTATCCAAAGAAAATACCCCTAAGAGCACTCCTCCTACTGATCCCCAGTCCCTCTCTGTGACATGACCAAAAATTGCAAATAAAAGCAAGAAAGTAAGCCATCCTAGGATACAAATTCTTGTCTTAGAATTTGTATCCTTAAGGACTGCAAGATCAACAAATAACACTATAAGCGCGGCCAGCACCAAAAGTATCTGGCAACCAGCCACCTGCCAAAGTTGATGTAAACTGAAGGCAAATCCTACGTCACTCATGGACATTACTCCGCTGCCGTTTCAGACATGTGTTGTTTTTTTACCTTAAGTAACATAGCCTGATGTTGTGCGGGTACAAAATGACCCGGGTTTACTATCTGCACCTGACTAATAAAATGATCTACGGACTTATGCATCTTCTTTAAGAAGAAGTTTGGATAAAGTCCGATCCAAAAGATCATTATTAGTAAAGGTGCCATGTAAATAAACTCTCTAAGATTTACATCTTTAAGTTTTTCATTCTCGGGCTTTGTAATTGGCCCATAAAATACACGCTGTACCATCCACAGCATGTAACATGCTCCTAAAATAACTCCAAGTGCCGCAATCGCAGCAACAGCTTTGTTAACCTTAAAGGCTCCCAACAAGATAAGAAATTCACCAATAAACCCATTTGTAGTGGGGAAGCCTATGGATGAAAGAGTTACTATAAGGAATATAGTAGCATATATAGGCATTGACCTTGCTATACCACCATATTCCTTGATAAGCCTTGTATGTCTTCTTTCATAGATAATACCTACCAACAAGAACAAGGCTCCTGTAGAAATACCGTGGTTTAGCATCTGTAAAATCGATCCCTCAACACCTTGGCGAGTCAATACATACAAACCTAACATACAATAACCAAGGTGTGAAACCGATGAATAAGCAACAAGCTTTTTAATATCAGGCTGTACAAGAGCAACCAATGCACCATAAATAATTCCTATTACTGCTAAGGCAATAATTAAAGGTGCAAAGTATGCAGAGCCTTCAGGGAATAGGGGCATCGCAAATCTTAAGAAACCGTATGTTCCCATCTTAAGCAAGATACCTGCAAGGATTACGGATCCTGCAGTTGGTGCCTCAACGTGTGCATCAGGCAACCATGTATGGAATGGGAACATAGGAACCTTAATTGCAAAAGCAAGAGCAAATGCAGCAAAGAACAATATCTCATAAAGCCGTGGTAAATGTGTACCATAGAGCTTTAGTAGATTAAATGTAAGCTCTCCAGTTTCTTTTTGATGGAAGTAAACTAATCCAATAATACAAACTAACATCAATAAAGAACCAACGGCTGTATACAAGAAGAACTTAATTGCTGCATAAATCCTTCTTGGTCCACCCCAGACACCAATGATTAAATACATGGGGATAAGCATTGCTTCCCAGAAACAGTAGAACAGGAACAAATCTAAAGATAAGAATGTTCCTATCATAGCTGTCTCTAGGGCAAGCATTGCTACTTGGAACTCTTTAACTCTATAATCTATAGCTCTCCAAGTAGAAAGTATTGTGATTGGTGTAATAAATGTCGTTAAAAGTACCAACCACAATGAAAGTCCATCAAGCCCCATGTAATAGTGAATACCAAATCTGGGGATCCAGGACCACTTCTCCACAAACTGGAAACTTGCTGTATCTGGGTTAAACCCAAAATATAGTTTTAATGACAGCAAGAATACCAGTATGGAGGTAACAAGTGCCCCTACCCTAATACAGTTCTTGCCTTTCTCGGAATTCTGTGGAAACCACAGAATTACCAAGATACCCAACAGCGGGAAAAATGTTACGCATGATAAAAGTGGACTATTCATCATCCTTATCCTTGGTCCCTCACTCTTCTATAAAGTGATAACCTAGACCAATCCCTCTCCTCCATTAAACTATCAACACCTCTTTCACCTTAAGCCCTATTAAAAGGCAGCTCTAAGCCAGCCCATTATTGTATCTGTAATATAGTGTGGGCTAAGGTGTAAGAAGTACCACAATATGCCAACAATACCAATGAGCATAAAGGCACCATAGGTACTAATATAGCCATTGTGTGCCTCTCTGCTCACAGCAGAACCCTGCTTTACTAGGAAAGCTGTTCCATTTACCCCAAGACCATCGATAACAAATGCATCGATGACCTTCCAGAAGAACATGCCGCCCCAGTAAACAGGCATTACAACACATAGATAGTATATCTCATCTACATAGTACTTGTTGTAGACAAGGTTATAGACACCAGCAAACTTCTCTGCAAGTTTCTTTGGAAGATCCTCTGGACGAATCATATAGATATAGAATGCTGCCGCAAAACCTGTAAGTGCCAAGAGTACAGAAAGCCCCATCATAGCCCATTCAAATGAATGGGAATAATGAGTTACATGACCATATTTCGCAACTATCTCTGCAGAGTGTTCAAATACAGGATCTAAGAAATTCTCTAATACATTGGGTACATTCCCTAATTTTTCACCTAATAGAGGTGAAATTCCAATCCAACCACCAACAAGAGAAAGTGTACCTAAAACTATTAGAGGAAATGTCATAGATATAGGAGACTCATGCACATGATGCCACTGTTCTTCAGTGCCCCTAAACTTACCATGGAATGTCATAAAGATTAAACGGAACATATAAAATGCGGTTACAGCAGCACCAATTGCACCAAGTGCCCAATATATCTTTCCTGCAACAGGATAAAATGGGAAATTAAATGTACGCCATAATATCTCATCTTTTGAGAAGAAACCTGCAAAGGGTGGAATACCAGCTATTGCTAAAGTAGCAGAAAGCATTGTTAAATAAGTGATGGGCATCTTCTTAGCAAGACCACCCATATGTCTCATATCCTGGTCACCACCCATAGCATGGATAACTGAACCAGAACACAAGAACAAACAAGCTTTAAAGAATGCATGTGTCATAAGGTGGAATATACCTGCCCAGTAGGCAGTTACTCCAACACCCATGAACATATAACCTAACTGGCTTACTGTAGAGTAAGCAAGCACCTTTTTAATATCATTTTGCAAGATACCAATAGTTGCTGCAAACAACGCTGTGGTAGCTGCAATCCCTGCTACTACCAAAAGTGCAGTAGGTGCCAAGGTATAAAGGATATTAGACCTTGCCACCATATAGACACCTGCAGTAACCATAGTTGCAGCATGGATTAATGCAGAAACAGGTGTAGGACCTGCCATTGCATCTGGCAACCATACATAAAGAGGTATCTGAGCAGACTTACCAGTTGCACCAACAAAGAGTAGTAAACAAATTGCAATTAATGCTGGATTGTTAAGACCAAGCTTTCCTGCTTCATAGAGATGATATGCCTTGGGGAAAACCTGTAGATATGAAAGAGATCCAAAGGTTACAAACATCATAAACATACCCAAGGCAAAACCAAAGTCACCAACACGGTTTACAATAAATGCCTTTTTACCCGCATCTGCGTTTGGTATCCCTTGATACCAAAATCCAATTAATAGATAAGAGGCTAGACCAACTCCTTCCCAACCAACAAACATTACAAGATAATTGGCGCCCAACACCAGCATACACATGAAAAAGACGAACATATTTAAGTAGGCAAAATAGCGCCAATATGACTCGTCATCATGCATATAACCAATGCTGTAAATGTGGATAACAAAGCTTACACCAGTCACGATTAAAATCATGACTGCTGAAAGCTGATCCACTAGGAAGGAGACGCTTACTTTAAAATGTCCAAGTGCAATCCAGCTCCAAAGATGCTGGACAAGTTGTCTGTCTTCGGGCGGCCTACTTATCAGTGCTGAAACAACCAACAGTGCCACCCAAAAAGCTAATCCTACACTGGCACATCCTACAAAGGATACAAATCCCTTGCCTAGCCTCTTGCCTAAAAGGCCATTTAATAGAAAACCAAGCAGGGGAAGCAGTGGAATCAGAAAGATTAAGTGTTCCATCGATAACCCCTTCTTACCACTTCATCAGCCGGTATTTGGTTATATCCACGCTACGCATGTGCCTAAAGAGGGCGATTAGGATTGCAAGCCCAACCGCTACCTCTGCGGCAGCTACTGCGTAGATGAAAAACACCATCACCTGACCTGCCATGTCTGCCCTAAATTTTGAGAAGGCTACTAGCATTAAATTGACTGCATTAAGCATCATTTCTACAGTCATAAATAGTATAAGTGCATTTCTACGCACCACAAAGCCAATAGCCCCCAGGGCAAACAGGATTGAGGAAAGTATTACATAATCTGTTAAACTTGCCATAGGTACCATCCCTTATAGCCTTTTCTTTGCCAAGTAAACACCACCAATTAGTGCTACTAACAATAATACAGAGGCAACCTCAAAATGAAGCAAGTATTGTTTAAATAAGAGATCTCCAAAAATATGAGGATCTCCAAAACCTTTAGGAAGCTTCTCTTGGTTTACAAGTTGATCTATCCCCTTAGCACCTATTGCTAAGTAGCACATCATTAAAAGTCCCAAGAGAAAGCCCATAATCCTAAAACCAATATTTTTCTGCCGTCCCATCTGATCCTCATCTGGAGTCATCAGCAACATGATGACAAATACAACCAAGATAAGGATCGCACCGGCATAAATCGCCACTTGGAATATGGCTACGAGAGGTGCGTGCAGATGTACATACAAGGCTGCTAAAGACATAAACACTGTAAGCAGCCCCAGTGCGCACGGAAGCGCATCTTTATAACTTATGGTAAAGATTCCTGCCGCAACACCAATAACGGCAAAGATCCAAAAATAGATATCCATAACTTACCCCTCGGACTTTTGTTCTTTTTCTGCCTTTTTGGCTTCAGCCTCTTTGGCTTCAGCCCCCTTTGCATCACTCTTTTTACTCTCAGCCCCTTTTGCCTCCGCCTTTTTAGCTGCTGCCTTTTTAGCTGCTGCAGCCTTAGCCGCTCCTGCCTTTTTAGCTGCAGGTTTAGCCGGAGCTGCTACAGGTACAGGCTTTTTAGGTGGCTTAAGCTTACCTTCTTCCTTGGCCTTATAATAGTTTGCCAATAAACCTTCTTTGGTTAGTTGGCATTCCTCTCTTGTATATTGAGCAAGTTCGTACTCAGGGCCTAAAACAATTGCACCTTTTGGACATGCCTCTTCACAAAATCCACAAAAAATACAACGGGTAAGATCTACTACAAATTCTTCAGGATAGGTCTTACCAGCATATTTTGACTCTTCTCCCTCTGCTACCTTACCACGTTTAACAGTAATACACTGAGCAGGACATGCCCTTGCACACATACCACAACCTACACATTTAATACGGCCCTGCTCATCCAACATAAGCATATGAGCTCCCCTAAAGATAGGAGCTATCTCACGTCTGTCTTCAGGATATTGCCAACATGTAGGCACAGTATGTGGTCCTGGTCTAAATGAAGCCTTTACATTAAACACAAAGTGTTTAAATGTAAGACCAAGCCCCTTAATAATTTCAATCAGATAAACCCGTTCCGTAAGGGTATATTTCTTTTTTACTACTGGTTTGGCCATAGCAATTAATACCTTTCCCTTTCTTTATACTGTCAACTGGATGACAAGTGCTGTAATCAACAAATTAAACAAGGCTAATGGAATAAGAGTCTTCCATCCAAGCCTCATAACTTGATCATACCTAAAACGTGGTACTGTCCAACGCACCCAGATAAATGACAGTAAGAATACCATGACCTTAAGCCAAAATACTATAAATGAAGCAATACCATAACTAATTGGTCCTAAGAACTTACTCATATCAATGTATGGCAAGTTCCAAGCACCAAAATATAAAGTGACACACAGAGCAGATAAGGTATAGAGATTTACATATTCACCAAAGAGATATAAACCTAATCTCATACCACCATACTCTGTGTGATAACCTGCAACTATCTCACTTTCTGCCTCAGGTAAATCAAACGGGACACGATTTGCTTCAGCATAAGCAGCTACTGTAAATATCAAAAACCCTAACGGCTGTTTAAAAACACCCCAATTAGGTAAAAATCCCAAAAATGTACCTGTTTGTTCAAGTGCAATCTGTCTTAAATCAAAAGTACCATAGACAAACACTGCTGCTAAAAGAGCAAGCCCCCAAGGTACCTCATAAGAAATCAACTGAGCAGTAGAACGAAGACCACCTAAAATAGAATACTTATTGTTTGATCCCCAACCACCAACAACTATTCCATATACTGCTAGAGCACCAATGGCGACTACATATAAAAAGCCTATATTTACGTCTGCTACTTGTAAGATGATCTCTTTTCCACCTATGACAATCTTATCCCCAAAAGGAATTACTGCATAGGCAGAAAAAGCTGGAATAGCAAATAGTATTGGTCCCAGATTAAAGAGGATCTTTCTTGCTGTCTTTGGTCTAAACTCTTCTTTTGTGAAGAGTTTGATACCATCAGCAATCGGCTGGAACAAACCAAAAGGACCTGCTCGATTAGGACCAAGACGATCCTGAATCATAGCTGAACCTCTACGTTCAGCCCATGTCATGACCGTGGCCCATAGTAAGCACCAGGTCCAGATGAAAACCACTTTTATTATGGCAATCACCCAGTTCATGAATTCACGCCTCCCTACCGGTCTAATTCACCGGCAATAATGTTTAAACTACTCAAACAAGCAATAAGGTCTGCTATCATCTCACCCTGAACAAGCTCAGGAAACGCCTGATATACCATATAACAAGGCGGCCTGATCTTGATTCTATAGGGCTTATCACTACCATCTGACTTTATCCAAAAACCAAGCTCTCCATTTGGAGCCTCTATTGCACTATAAACTTCACCTACAGGTGGTTTAATAGTCTTAGGCACCTTTGCCATAAGAGGGGCATCTGGTGGAAATTCTTTATATATCTTTATAGCTTGATCAATAATTTTGATGGATTCTTCCATCTCTATCATTCGAACCATATAACGATCAAAGACATCTCCATGTTTTCCAACAGGGATTTCAAAATCTATTTGATCGTAAAAACAGTAGGGTTCATCTTTTCTTAGATCTCTCTTTACACCACATGCCCTAAGACATGGACCTGTAAAGCCCCAATTAAGAGCATCTTCTGGAGAAAATGCCGTTACACCAATCGTTCTATCCATCCAGATACGATTATGAGTGAGAAGCTTATCTGTCTCATCTATAGCCTTTTTAAGATTAGGTAAGAGTTTTCTCCACCTTTCCTCAAAATCTTCTGGTAAATCAGCCTCAACTCCACCAATACGTCCGAAAGTATTGGTAAGCCTTGCTCCATTATACCATTCAAATATCTCATATATCTCTTCACGCTGTATAAACAAATAGAAGAATGGGGTAAATGCACCTAAGTCAACACCCAAAATTCCAATACACACAATGTGATCAGCGATACGGGCAAGCTCCATCATAATCATGCGAATTACTTGAGCCTTATCTGGAACCTTTATGCCCATCAGCTTTTCCACTGCCATTTCATATGAAACATTATTAGCAATTGCAGAGCAATAATTCAGTCGATCTGTAATAGGTATAAACTGATGATATGTAAGATGCTCTCCAAGTTTTTCTACGCCTCGATGTAGATAACCAATTTCTGGTTCTGCACTTACAATAGTCTCACCATCAGTCTGAGCAATAACACGAAGAGTTCCGTGCATTGCCGGATGAGACGGACCTATGTTTATAGTAACCAGATCTCCCGGATTATCCCAATCTTCTATGGTAGGTCGGCGAACCTCCATTGTTCCTCCTAAATACTATAAGCAAAACTAATCGTTGTATTCCAAAATCCGCTCTTCTCCTTGTCCCTCCAAGGGATAATCTTTTCTAAGCGGATGTGCCGGAAATTCATCCCACATAAGAAGTCTTTTAAGGTTGTGATGGCCCCTAAATTTAATCCCAAACATATCAAAGGTTTCTCTTTCTGGCCAATCAGCAGCCTTCCAAAGACCTGTTACACTATCTACAACTAGATCATCCTCTGGTACTTGTATCTTTACTGCCAAACGCTTATTAGTTTCTAAAGATAAGAGAAGATATACCACCTCAAATCTTGGTGGAGGTGGACCTTTAGGCTCCTCCTCTTTTTCTTCTTCTCCTTTTTTCTTCTTAGCCTTTGCCTTAGCTAGTTTTTCATAAAAAACACTATTATCTACCCCAAAGACATCGCTTAAAAAATTAAACCCTAACTCATCTCTTAACTTTGTAAGGGCTTCAACTATCTTATCTTTGGGAACCGTTACACTTAAATCTCCTTGACATTCAAGAAAATCTAAAGCTAACTCCCCTAATGTATTTTGAACATCTTCTTTGAGGCCCATCTTCAGCCTCCTATACCTATTTCAGCCGCTTTCTTTCTAAGCGGATGATCTTTTTCAATTTTTTCTATTATCTTTAATAACGCATATATAAGACCTTCTGGCCTTGGAGGACACCCTGGGACATAAACATCTACAGGCACAACTAAATCAATACCCTGTAAAGTGGAATATGTACGAAAAACTCCACCACTACATGCACATGCCCCCATTGAAATTACCCATTTGGGCTCTGCCATTTGGTCATATATACGCCTAAAAATTGGAACCATCTTTTTTGTAATAGTTCCTGCTTGGATCAAAACATCTGCCTGACGTGGAGAAAAGCTTGGACGCTCTGCACCAAACCTTGCAAGATCATAACCTGACGCTAGAGCTGCCATCATCTCAATACCACAACAGGCAGTTCCATAAGGAAGTGGCCATGGAGACCGCTTTCTACCCCAATTTATAAGCTGCTCAAGCTTTGTAAGCAGCCACCCTTCTCCACCATATGCCTGAAAGGCCATAATAAACGCCTCCTAGCTAAGCTAATCCCACTCAATAGCGCCTCTAGCAATGGCATATATTAGCCCTGCTATCAATATTGCCACAAAGATAAAGACTTCAAAGAATGCCCCCCAGCCATAATGGGCAAACTCCTTGAAGCGCGAAGCCAACGGATAAATTAAAACAGTTTCTAGATCAAATACTAAGAACAATACTCCTACCACATAATACTTAACATCATATCTTTTATTTGAAGGATCAAGAAGAGGAACACCACACTCATACGGTGTCTGTTTATTGGGCTTTGGACGAAGAGGCCCCAGTAATACAGAGATGATATACATCCCCAAGACCGCAATCAATGACATCGCCAAATATAAGGCGATACACTCAAAACCACTCATCATTTTGCTCCTAAGCTATTTAGTTGCTTCTGATTTTTATGTAACCTTACAACCATTTCCTTATCTTAGAAGGTTACCAACTATTTAACGAATGAACATCCATTCGCCATTGTAAGCAACATTAACGCATTTGTTATGAAATCAGTCTGCGGGACTCCCCCCGCCTCTCCCTTAATCTAATTTTAAATCCCTTCCACGCGCCCTAAAGAAAACAACTTGACGATGTTAGGTTTATATCAACTAATTTTCTCTGTCAAGCCAAAAAATGAATGAAGTCTCATTAAAAAGCCAATTATTTTTTAGAACTATAGACTATGATATAAAAAATTTTTTTTATTGTAAATTTTTTTACTTTATTTTATTTATGAACATTTTATTTATGAGCTGGTTTTATAACAATATTTTAAAAAATGTAAAGACCCTAAAGTAAATTAATTTATGACAAAAATGAATAAAGATTACATCATTACTAATGTATCAAAAATTTTAAAACAAGCTGACCTCTCCTCTAAAGACCATATCATCGCTGCAGTTTCTGGAGGCCCAGATTCAATCTGTATGCTTCATATACTCCATAGACTTAAAACTAAATTTAATTACAAACTAAGCGTAGCCCATTTTAATCATCAATTAAGAGGAAGAGAATCAAAAAATGATCAATATTATGTAGAAATTTTCTCTAGCATGTTAGGATTAAAAATATTTCTAGGCAAAGCTGATATCTATAAAGAAAAAATAAAAAGAAAACTAACTACTCAAGAAACAGCACGAATTTTAAGATATAACTTCTTGTTTTCTCTAAAAAAGGCTCTAAAAGCAACATACATAGCTACAGCTCATAATTTAGATGATCAAGCTGAACTTGTTCTTTTAAGAATCATAAGGGGAAGTTCTACAACAGGACTTTCTGGGATGACAACTAGTTCTAAAAATATCATTCGTCCTCTAATAACTACAAGCAGAAAAGAAATCTTAGAGTATCTTGCTAAAGAATCAATTCCTTATACCATGGACAGTTCAAATCTATCCACTGCCTATTTGAGAAATCAGATAAGACTTGAACTTATACCTAGGCTTGAAGCTGAATTTAATCCTAAAATTAAATATAATCTTTTTAGAATCGCAAAATATCTTAAAGAAGATGAAGAATTTATTTCAACTTTTGTTGAAAAAGTTAAAAAAAATACTACAATAAATAATACATTAGAAATAAAAGTATTAAAAAACACTCCATCGAGTATACGACGTAGGCTCTTTATTGAAATTTTTAAAGAGCAAGGAGTAAATGTTGCAAGATTATCTCATAAGCATATTGAATCCTTTGAAAAATTAATTCTTAGCAAAAAAAGAAAAATTGAAATTACTCTACCAGGAGATATTATAGCAGTAAAAAATGTTAACAAAGTTTATTTTAAAAGGCATCCTAGAGTCCTTAAAGACTAATGCCTTCCCTTAAAATTTATTCTAATTAGATATTGCTAACTTGCCGTATACTAGGTTAAGTTATATAAAATTAGCAAAATTAAGGTTTGGGTTAGGTATATGGATTCACCAGGGAGGACCCCGTTGAATAACAATTTTTATAAAAGTCTAAGCTTATGGCTAGTAATTGGACTGGTAGCTATATTTTTATTTAATATGTTTAATAAACCTACAAGACCTGCAATAACTATTCCCTATTCTACCTTTTTAAACAAAGTAGAGAAAGGAGAGGTTGCAACAGTTACTATTAAACAGGACCAAATAAATGGTACTTATGTTAACAATAAAAAATTTCATACAGTAATTCCTCAAAATGATCCTACCTTAATCCCACTTCTTAAGAAAAAAGGGGTCATAATCACGGTAAAACCTAAAGAGGTAACACCATGGTATATGACTCTTTTAATATCATGGTTTCCTATGCTCTTACTGATAGCTGTGTGGATATTCTTTATGAGACAGATGCAAACAGGTGGTGGACGTGCAATGTCTTTTGGTAAGAGCAGGGCGAAAATGTTAACTGATCAGAATATAAAAGTAACTTTTGATGATATTGCAGGAGTAGAAGAAGCAAAAGAAGAATTAACAGAAATTATATCTTTTTTAAAAGATCCTAAAAAATTTACTCGTCTTGGTGGAAGAGTACCTAAGGGTGTCTTGTTAGTAGGCCCACCTGGTACAGGTAAAACTTTACTTGCAAAAGCTATAGCAGGAGAAGCTGGAGTACCGTTTTTTAGTATTAGCGGCTCTGACTTTGTAGAAATGTTTGTTGGTGTTGGTGCTTCAAGAGTAAGAGATTTATTTGTTCAGGCCAAAAAACATGCGCCATGTATTATATTTATTGATGAAATTGATGCAGTTGGTAGACATAGAGGAGCAGGTCTTGGTGGTGGACATGATGAAAGAGAACAAACCCTAAATCAATTACTTGTAGAAATGGATGGTTTTGAAACAACAGAAGGAGTGATAGTCGTAGCTGCTACAAACCGTCCAGATGTATTAGATCCAGCGCTATTGCGTCCAGGTAGATTCGACCGTCAAGTTGTAGTACCTGTACCAGACTTAAGAGGAAGAGAGGAGATATTGAAAGTACACTCTAAAAAAATACCACTTGCTCCAGATATTGACTTAGCTCTAATTGCAAGAGGAACTCCAGGATTTTCTGGTGCAGATCTTGAAAATTTAGTTAATGAAGCAGCACTCTTAGCTGCCAAAAAAGATAAAGAATATGTAGATATGGAGGACTTTGAACAAGCAAAAGACAAAGTCCTTATGGGGGCTGAACGCCGTAGTATGATCCTTTCAGAAGAAGAAAAACGCATCACTGCCTATCATGAAGCTGGCCACACCTTAGTTGCAAAACTCCTTCCAGGAACAGATCCTATCCATAAAGTTACTATTATTCCTAGAGGACGCGCCCTAGGACTAACTCAACAACTACCTGTAGACGAAAGACATACCTATCCTAAAAGTTATCTATTTAATAATTTGGCTATACTTTTAGGTGGAAGGGTTGCAGAAGAAATAGTCTTAAATGAGTGTACTACCGGAGCAGGTAATGACCTAGAGAGGGCAACAGACTTAGCTCGAAAGATGGTATGTGAATGGGGCATGAGCGATGCTCTTGGTCCTGTAACCTTTGGTAAAAGGGAAGAACATATCTTCTTAGGGAGAGAAATTGCCCAACATAAAGATTATAGTGAAGATACTGCAATTAAAATTGATCAAGAAGTAAGACGTATAGTTACTGATGCTTATGAAAGAGCTAAAAATTTGCTTTCTGAGCATATAAACTGTCTTCATGATATAGCTCAAGCGCTTCTTGAAAAAGAATCTTTAGATGCTAAGGCGATAGATGAAATACTTCAAAGATGCTGCAAAAATACAGGAACAAACTTTAGCCCCCAAACACAGGGAGCAGGAACAGTTTGAACAAAAACAAGGTACATATCCACCAGTAATAAAGATCAGGAATAAACGATTTGATTGGAGTCGTACCTATGTAATGGGAATACTAAATATAACTCCTGACTCCTTTTCTGATGGTGGTAAATTTCTAGATAAAGAGGCTGCGTTTTGGCAGGCTGAAACTCTTATAAAAGAGGGGGCAGATATACTAGACATTGGTGGGGAATCAAGCAGGCCTTTTTCTGAACCCATTTCTGTAAAAGAAGAAATAAAAAGGATTATTCCGGTCATTAAAGCTATAAGATCTAAATTTGACATTCCAATTTCTGTTGATACAACAAAACATCAAGTAGCTAAGGCTTCTCTTGAAGAAGGGGCAGATATTATAAACGATATAAGTGCCTTACGTTTTGATCCTAAAATGGTAGAAGTTGCTTCATCCTACAATGTTCCTGTAATTCTTATGCATATGAAAGGTACTCCTAAAAATATGCAAATAAATCCTACATACAAGGATGTAGTAAAAGAAATCATCAATTTTTTAAAAGATAGATTAGAGTTTGCTTGTAATTATGGAATAAAAAGAGAAAATATAATCTTAGATCCCGGTATAGGATTTGGAAAAACTTTTAATCATAACCTTGAAATAATTAATAGATTACACGAAATAGTATCTATAGGACAACCAATTTTAATAGGTGCCTCAAGAAAGGCATTTATTGGCGCAATTACAGGAATAGAAAATCCGGAAGAAAGAGACATACCAACATTAGCAATTAGTGCTGTTTGTGCCTTAAAAGGGGCGCATATTATGCGAGTACATAAAGTAGATATTACTAAACAAGTACTCAAAGTTGTTGAGGCTGTAAAAAGACAAAGTATTTAGTAGGAGAATTTTTAAAACGTTTTTTACAAAATAGCACTCCTGGTTATATAAATGATACACACGTGGTTTACTTATATTCCTGCTCTTAGATGGCAGGACATAGTAGATGTTTTAGCTGTTGCTTATATCATCTATCGGGTAATGCTTCTTATCCGAGGCACCCGTGCTGTACAAATGGCAGCAGGGCTTGCTGTTATAATAGTAGTCTACTTTATAGCAGGAGTATTACAACTTTATACTCTTCATTGGCTACTCGGTACAGTATTAAGTTCAATATTTCTTTTAATTGTCATAATATTTCAAGATGATATCAGGCGAGTCTTGACTCAAATGGGACAAACCCCATTTTTAAAAGTAAGAGTCAAGACTTTTCAAGCATTAGAAGAAGTTGCAAAGGCTGCTTCAAACCTTTCTGAATCAAAAACAGGTGCGTTAATAGTATTGGAACGAGAAGTAGGTCTTGCAGATTATCTGGAGACAGGAGTGGAAATAGATGCAAAGGTTTCAAGAGAACTTCTTTGTACTATTTTTTATAAAACTACACCATTACATGATGGAGCAGTTGTTATCCAAAAAGGAAGACTCGCTGCTGCAGGATGTGTTTTACCATTAACTACAAATCCTAATGTTAGTAGAAGATTGGGAACTAGGCATAGAGCTGCAATTGGAATAACAGAACACACAGATGCTGTCTCAGTAATTGTTTCAGAAGAAACAGGTGGTATATCTGTGGCTATAGGAGGAAAAATCACTAGAGATATTGATCCAGGTACTCTTAGAAGAATATTACATAATAGTTTTGCACCAGAAGAAAATGATCGGCCTTGGTGGAAAAGAAAATTTTATAATTGATCAAATAAATTAATTCAATGAGATTGAGAGAAATTATTACTAAGAATTGGGCACTAAAGTTAATATCGTTATCCTTTGCCATAATACTCTGGTTTTTTGTAGTAGGAGAAGAAAAGGCAGAGGTAGGTATTACTTTACCCTTAGTTATAGTTAATATCCCTCCTAATCTTACAGTTGCAAATGAGTTTCCATCTAATATAAAAGTAAAGGTTTATGGGCCTAGAAGTATGGTAAGAGCACTCGCATCACAGCATCCATCCAAAGTAATTGATCTTAAAGATGCAACTGCAGGCATACATATAATAAGGCTTTCAGCAACAAATCTTCCTATTCCAAGCAGTATAAGAGTTATAAGTATTCAACCAAGTGTAATCAAACTTGTGCTTTCTCCCATAATAACAAAGTTATTAACTGTAAAACCCATTATTGTAGGACGTCCAGCCCTAGGATACAAAATAGAAAGTATAAAAGTAATTCCTAGTAAGGTAGCAGTTTCTGGACCTAAAAATGAGCTTAAAAAAATAAAATATGTAAAAACCTTGCCTATTAATATAGATCGTGCATCATCTACTGTAATAAATAAGGTAGAATTAAATCTTGACAAACCACACTGTGATATATCAGACTCTGAAAAGGAAGTAACTGTTATTATAAAAATAGTACCCAAAATAGAAACATTAAAAATATCCCATGTACCAGTAACTATTACCCCCCCTAACTCAGCTATTACATGTTGGCCAGATATAGTATCTTTAATATTAGAAGGACCAACCAATAAATTACATTCGCTTTCTATGAACTCAATAAAAGTAGAAGTTCCTAGTAACATTATAAAACCAGGAACTCAATATATAATTCCTAAAGTTAAAGTACCAAAAGGTATAATTGTAAAAGAAATAATTCCTGATAAAATTAAAATTACAGTAAAAAATAAACCTTTAATCAGACAAAAATAATAAAAAAGAAAGATGGAAGGATAAATATGGGTAGAAGGCTATTTGGAACAGATGGTGTAAGAGGAGTAGCAAATGAATACCCTATGACTATAGAGATTGCTATGAGAATCGGCCAAGCTGTAGCCTACTTATTTAAAAGTAAAAATAATAAAAATAAACATCATAAAATCTTAATAGGAAAAGATACTAGATTATCAGGCTACATGTTTGAAACTGCTTTGTCTGCAGGTCTATGTTCAATGGGGATTAAGGTTTTACTTGTAGGTCCAATGCCAACTCCTGCGATTGCATTTTTGACCTCTAGTATGAGAGCAGATGCGGGGGTTGTTATTTCTGCCTCCCACAATCCTTTTGAATACAATGGAATAAAGATATTTTCAGCAGATGGTTTTAAATTGCCTGATGAAGTAGAAGAAGAGATAGAAAAGCTTGTTATTGGAGAGAATCAATCTCTTATTAAATTACCAACGCATGAGAATGTAGGCAAGGCATTTAGGATAGAAGATGCCCCTGGAAGATATATTGTTTTTTTAAAAAATACATTTCCACAAAGTCTTACCCTTGAAGGTGTCAAAATTGTTTTAGATTGTGCAAATGGGGCAGCTTATAAGGTTGCTCCTTTAGTATTTGAGGAGCTTGGTGCCCAAGTAATCACATATGGCACAAACCCAAACGGTATAAATATAAATGATAATTGCGGGGCATTACATCCTGAACTTATAAAAAATGCAGTACTAAAACACAATGCAGATATAGGAATTGCGCTTGATGGAGATGCAGATAGAGTAATAGTTGTTGATGAAAAAGGAGATGTGGTAGATGGTGATCATATAATGGCTATATGTGCCAAAAGTATGATTGAACAACAACAACTCAAAAAAAATACTCTTGTAGCAACTGTAATGAGCAATATGGGACTTGAAATAGCAATGAAAAATTTAGGAGCAAAACTGATCCGCACAAAGGTAGGAGATAGATATGTAGTAGAAAAGATGCGAGATGAAGGATATAACTTTGGTGGGGAACAATCTGGACACCTTATATTTTTAGACTATATTACAACTGGAGATGGGATTCTAGCCGCTCTACAACTCCTTAAAGTAATGATAGAAACTCAAAAACCTCTTTCTGAACTAAGTAAGATTATGGAAAGCTTTCCTCAGGTACTTCATAATGTTAAAGTCAAAGAAAAAATCTCTATAGAAAAAATTCCTCAGTTAGAGGAGACAAAAGAAAAATTTGAAAAACAACTAAAAGGCATGGGACGTATATTAATACGAGCTTCAGGCACAGAACCAGTTATTAGAATTATGGTAGAAGGAGAAAATCTTGATAAAATTACTCAAATTGCTAGAGATCTTGGAGAAGTGATTGAAAAACACTGTGGTGTATAACTCCACTGTGTACAAGGTCTTTTAATTTAATCTTTATTAGAAAAAATAAAGGAGCTTATTATGGCATCATCTACAGTAGATAAAAAAAAGGCTATAGATATTGCCCTTGCCCAAATAGAAAAACAATTTGGCAAAGGTTCTATAATGCGACTTGGAGACCGTGAAGTTGAACATGTACCTGTCATACCAACAGGCTGTCTTGCTGTAGACATTGCAACAGGTGTAGGAGGAGTCCCTAGAGGTAGAATTATTGAAATATATGGACCTGAGTCTTCTGGCAAAACAACACTTGCACTTCATATCATTGCAGAAGCACAAAAACTAGGAGGCATGGCTGCATTTGTAGATGCAGAACATGCTCTTGATGCAATATATGCAGCTAAATTAGGAGTAAATACAGACGATCTATTAATATCTCAACCTGACTATGGTGAACAAGCCCTTGAGATAGTAGATGCACTTATAAGAAGTGGCGCCCTAGATGTAGTAGTTGTAGACTCTGTAGCTGCCCTTGTTCCAAAGGCAGAGATTGAAGGTGATATGGGTGATTCTCATATGGGATTACAAGCAAGGCTTATGTCTCAAGCCCTTAGAAAACTTACAGCAAATATCAACCGCACCCAAACAGTCTTAATCTTTATAAATCAGATACGTCAAAAGATTGGCGTAATGTATGGTAATCCTGAGACCACAACTGGTGGTACAGCATTAAAATTTTATAGTACTATGCGTATGGAGATAAGACGAATTGCCTCTATTAAAGAAGGTACAGAAGTTATAGGGAATAGAACACGGGTTAAGATTGTAAAGAATAAAGTAGCTCCACCTTTTAAAGAAGCAGAATTTGATATCTATTATGGAGAAGGTATATCCAAAGAAAGTGCTCTATTAGAACTTGCTGCAGCAGTTGGTATCATAGATAAAAGTGGCGCATGGTACTCCTATGAAGGAGAACGCTTAGGACAAGGGCGTGACAATGCAAGAAGGTATCTCAAAGAACACCCAGAACTTGTTCAAGAAATAGAGCAAAAAGTACGTGAGATGTATGGACTTTCTAAAAGTGAGACAAAAGAATCATCTAAAAAACAAGAAGTTCAAGAAAAGGAGTAAAGGCTATAATGAAGTATCTGTCATCAAAGGAGATAAGGTCTTTATTTTTACGATTTTTTGAGGAAAAGGGACATACAGTTGTAAAGAGCTCTTCTCTCGTTCCAGCCAATGACCCTACCCTTTTATTTACTAATGCAGGTATGGTTCAATTTAAGCGAGTATTTTTAGGTGAGGAAAAACGTCCTTATACAAGAGCGACATCTTGTCAAAAATGTGTACGTGCTGGTGGGAAACACAACGATCTAGAAAATGTTGGTTATACAGCAAGGCATCACACCTTTTTTGAAATGCTAGGAAACTTCTCCTTTGGTGACTATTTTAAAAAGGAGGCTATCTCCTTTGCATGGGAATTTCTTACCAAATGGCTAGAACTACCAGTTGAAAAACTTTGGGTTACAGTCTTTGAAGAAGATGATGAAGCAGCCAGACTATGGCATGAAATTGCAGGTGTTTCAAAAGATAGAATTGTAAGGCTAGGGGAAAAAGATAACTTCTGGGCAATGGGAGACACTGGTCCATGTGGTCCATGTTCTGAAATCTTGATAGATCAAGGCCCAGAAGTTGGATGTGGCAGACCAGAGTGTAGAGTCGGATGTGATTGCGATAGATACCTAGAGCTATGGAATCTAGTTTTTATGCAATATGATAGAGATGAATCAGGAAAACTAAATCCTCTGCCTAAACCAAGTATAGATACAGGGATGGGGCTTGAGCGTATAAGCGCTATTTGTCAAGGTAAACAGAGTAACTTTGACACAGATTGCTTCTCTGGAATCATATCTAGGATAAGTCAACTTTGTAAGATAGAATATGGCTCAAAAGAACGTACAGATGTAGCAATGCGTGTTATAGCTGATCATGCAAGAGCCAGCGCATTTTTAATAGCAGATGGCATACTTCCTTCAAATGAAGGTCGAGGATATGTGCTTCGTAGAATAATACGAAGGGCTGTAAGATATGGAAGGGTCTTAGGTTTAGAAAAACCCTTTTTAACTGATGTTGCTAATAAAGTAGTTGAAGAAATGCATGATATATATCCTGAGCTAAAAGATGCTAAAAGCTTTATGGGTAAGGTCATCACTCATGAAGAAGAGCGTTTTTCTGAAACTCTTGAGTTTGGCTTACAACTCTTATCCGAAAAAATAAAGGAAATTAACTCAAAAGGTCAAGATATAATAGATGGTAATTTTATCTTTAAACTCTATGACACTTATGGCTTTCCTATAGATATTGTACAAGATGTTGCTAAAGAACAAGGATTACATATAGACCATGCTGGATTTCATAAAGAGATGTTAAAGCAGAGGGAAAGATCTCGAAAAAGTGCTAAACTTGGTAAAGGAGAAAAGATTGCAGACATTTACAAGGAATTAGCAATAAAAAATCAAGGGAAAGAATTTATTGGTTATGAGCTATTGGAGAGTGAAGGTACAATTATTTGTCTAGCTTCAAATGAAATCCTTTATACTCATATAGAAAAAGGGTTTAAAGGTGAATTAGTAGTAGATAAGACTCCATTTTATGCTGAATCTGGTGGGCAGATAGGAGATACGGGTATCATAGAATCTGAGACAGGTACTGCAATAGTTCTTGATACAATTAAAAAAGCAGATGTTATTGTACACATAATAGAAGTTACAAGGGGGAGTTTTAAACTTGGTCAAAAGATTCAACTTAAAGTAGATCGTAAAAAACGTGAAGAAACAGCAAGACACCATAGTGCTACACATCTTCTTCATGCTGCATTAAGAAAGGTCTTAGGAGAACATGTAAAACAGTCTGGTTCACTAGTTACACCAGAACGTCTAAGATTTGACTTTAGCCATTTTAGTGCCCTAACTCAAGAAGAGATAAAAACTATAGAAGACCTAGTAAATGAACAAATATTAAAAGATATTCCTGTTATAACCCATATTCTTCCATATGATGAAGCAATTAAAAAGGGAGCTTTAGCCTTTTTTGAAGAAAAATATGGAGACCAAGTACGTGTCGTAGAGATGCCAGGCTGGAGTATAGAGCTTTGCGGTGGCACACATGTAAGCTCCACGGGCACTATAGGGCTATTTAAGATAACAGGGGAATCAAGTGTTGCCTCTGGTATAAGAAGAATAGAGGCAGTCTGTGGTCTTGCTGCATTAAATTGGGTTAGGACTCAGGAACAAACCCTATTAGCCTTGCAACATGAATTAAAATGTCCTCCAAAAGAGATTATCAAACGAGTAAAATCTATGGAGGAAAAGATAAAAGATTTAGAAAGAGAGATAGAAAATCTTCGTATATCTAAAAGTGCTACTCAACTTGATAATATATTATCTAAAGCTATTGAACTAGATGGAATAAAAATCATCTCTTCTAAGATAAAAGCGTCTTCACCTAAAGAACTGAGAGAGCTTGGAGATAGAATCAAAGATAAACTACAAAGCAAATATGTTATCATCCTTGGCACAAAAGCAAATGGAAAGGCAATGTTGTTATCCCTTGTAAGTAAAGATCTTACTAAAAAAATAAAGGCAGGAGATATTGTAAAAGAGACAGCTAAGATTGTTGGTGGTGGCGGCGGTGGCCGACCAGATATGGCACAAGCAGGTGGTCCAAATCCAGAAAAACTTAACGAAGCTCTATCTTATGCAATATCTTTTATAAAAGAACAAATTAAAAGTTAAACTGTTAAGAA
>Ga0256914_1001071_pt1 | contig 26030 bp, 20 predicted proteins | sample HulkmetaG_FD_191571 | JGI IMG/M metagenome (GOLD analysis project Ga0256914, IMG submission 191571) | Hydrothermal chimney microbial communities from Main Endeavour vent field at the Juan de Fuca Ridge, Pacific Ocean - Hulk | ecosystem: Environmental > Aquatic > Marine > Hydrothermal vents ... | reverse complement strand
CGTGAACCTCAACCAGCAACCTTGCCCACCGTGAGGCCCAGCCGAAACGGGGCCAACGCGCCAAAACGCAGACAACGCCATCACCAGCGCCATCCACGTTCTGACTAGCAAATCTTTTTGAGCACTTAGCGCATCAAATGCAGCAAATCTTCGGCCATTTCTTCAGCCGTTGTCCCGTAAGGCCAAATCAGCCGCACACGACCATCCGGGTCGATGATAGTGACGCTGGCTGTATGATCCAGAAGATAATCGCTGGCCCCTTCGACCTCTTTCTTCTTGTAATAGATGCCAAAGGGTGCTGCCGCATCGGCAACCTCTTCGGGCGTGCCAATGAGCCCCACAAAATCAGGATGGAAATAAGTAACATACTCCTTCATCCGCTCCGCTGTGTCACGTTCAGGGTCGACACTAACCATAAACACATGCACGTGTTCCGCTTTTTTGCCCAGCAGCGGCATCATGCGCCCGAGCTGCATCAAAGTAGTGGGACAAACGTCGGGGCAGAATGTATAGCCATAATACAAAACCACCCAATCGCCCTCATAATCACTGAGATTCATGCGTTGGCCGTAATGTGTGACCAGGGTAAAATCTCCGGGCGGCTCAGTCGATGACATGGTGCGCCCATGATAGGAATAGGGACGTAATTTGGTACCCAGCAGATAAGCTCCGGCAAAAAGAACAACTGCGACAATAACAATAATGCCAATCAACTTCTTCTTGTTTTTCATCACAAAACCTCATGAAGAATGATAAAACGTTGGGGCGTAGAAAGGATAATAGAGATGATCAGGAATTGGGCAGCAAGAATGGACAGATAAGTCGTTGAGAAATTGCAGAAAACCATCAAGAAAATCTGTGCCATCTATGAAATCTGTGGTTGCCATAGTTTAACCACAGATTCTCACAGATTTTCACAGAAAGACAGAAATGAACCCAAAAATCTGTGCTATCTGTGAAATCTGTGGTTGCCATCTTCGCGGTTCGCCAAGATGCACAACGCTTTTCTCAAGTTTCAAATGCGCAGCTACTTAATTGGCAAAACAAAGGAAGAGATGTGCAGCCTCGTAGCCCAGCTTGTTGGCACCTTTGCTAAAAGCTGCCTCGCTGGCAACCACATTGAAATGCCTGAGAATACGGTCAGGGTCAGCAGGGTAAAAGCGCCCGTTGTACGTGCCGCGCACAATCCCCCAGCCATCGACCAGAGCCATGGTGGGGATGAACTCGAAGTCGCCCGGTGCGTTTTCTTTGTAATAAGATTGAAAGCCAGTGCCAATAACCCGCCGAATTTGTTTGGGATCATCGCTGGTGAGAAAGTGCCAAGTACTGGTATCGGCCCCCAGGTTTTCGGCATATTCTTTTAGATACTCGGGCGTGTCATGCTCCGGGTCAAAGGTGATGGTGACAAACTCCACGGGCAAATCATAAGTCTCCACTTCACCGATCCGATCTTGAATCTCCTTCATCATGTAATCGTATTGACGGCAAGAAGGGGGCTGGCAGCGGGTGTAGGTAAAGTTATAAAGTGTTAATTTGCCACGAAATTGCTCATTGTTCATCAATTCGCCATCTTGATTGGTAAGAATGTAGCCTGGGGCCAAGCGCACCCGCGGCAACACTTTGATGGGCTTACGAATGATAAAGGCCGCTGTAATCGCCAGCAGAATCGCAAAAAAGGTGTAAACGATGTACACAAGTTTGACATTGCCGAAACTTGGCAAAAGCTGTCGCTCTTCAATCTCTTCGATTGCCTGAGAAGGCTCAGATTTTGGGTTCATGCGATGACTCCGGCGCCATGTCGGGCTGAGAGCATGGCGTGAGCGAATTGTGGGAGTATGATACAATCAGTGATGGAGTGGACACAAATCTCATTTTGCATCAGTGAAGTATTGGCGGATAAATGCCTTTTCCATTTCCAGCGTGGCGGTTTCTGAGTCGGTGAGAGGGGCCGTAACCTTAAAAAGCACCAGTCCCCGCCCAGGGTCTCGTAAATGATCAGGGTACAGGAAAAAATAGAGAACCACGTGCGTCCAGGCATCCTTTTGCGCCCGCACCTTCATGGCATAAAGGATGCCGTTGTCCAGAGGGATTTCTTCGGAGCTGATATCGGTACGCCAGCCAGCAGCATCGTAGCAAATTTGTGGCGGGTGGAATGATTTGGCTTGTCGGCTGCCAATCAGGCTCAACCACAGACTTTTGCCATCGGCCCGGCGGTAGCGGCGATAGATGTACACTTCTGGCTCCAGCAGGATTTGTACTTCGATGTTGGTTTGCGGCACATCTTCGCCTATCCAGTCGCCCAGTTGCAAGGGGATTTCGTTCAATTGCGGGCCCAGGCTGAAATCGTAACGGGCGCTGAGTTCCCGTTCTCGCATAGTTTTGCGCCAGCGGTCAATATCTGTAACAAAAACATAGTGCTGTGCGTTGGCCAGGGAGCGATTTTGCCACCAGGCGCGCCCATAGAAACCAGCCATCAACAGCAGGGCCAGCAACAAAAAAAGGATGATGCTTAAAGATCGTTTCGTATCGTGTGGCATCGCAGAAACCGGGCCATGAGCAGCATCAAAGAGAATGCCAGGGCAAAGAAAACAAAGCCGGAATAATCGTGATAGTAGGTAAATCCTGCCTGCGCACCCCATTGATTAGCCACCAGCAGCAATGAACTCACACGGAAGATGTTGCCGATGATGGCAATGGGGATGATGGCCAGAAATAGAAGTGCTTTACGCCACCATGAACCCTGCACAATGTAGGTGAAGATAGCGGCCAGGGCCAGCAGGGTGATGATAGAACGCACGCCCGAGCATTGGGCTCCCACCACCAACCGAGCGCCCGGCAGACTCACCGCTGCTCCCTGCACACGAACATCCAGGCCCGCAAGCTGCATGAGTCTTGTAGCAATTTGCCCGGTGAACAGGCTCAGGGGCAGGCTGCTGGCCTCGACAAAAGGAAATGGAATCATAAAGATAAGCCATGCCAGTGGAAACAGCACCTTTTTGAGTCCGGCCCAGCCCCAATAAGCTGCCACGGCGCCCGCCACTGTTACCATCATGGCCAGTGCCGCCAGATGATACGCCTGCTGGAAAAGAGCGATAAGGTAAAACAGCACCCCCGCGCCCGCCAGCAACAACGCTACATCCTCGCCCGCGCGCGCCTGACGCGCCAACGCACGCCAGCCAAAAAAACCAGCCACCAGGGGGATGAGCGGCCCGTGGCTGTAATAATCATTGCTTAGCCACTGACTGCCCAGCCAGCGCATCACCGGAGCAAAAAGCACCGCGGCCAGAACAAACATCAGCGCGGGCAGCAGCCAACGAGAGCCCGAAAATGAAGACATAGGCCGATCAGCTAGGGAAGCTTCTGTTTTAGCAGATTCCCGGCTGGCTCCTCATACCACTCATCTGTTTCGGGGTCGTGCACAATGCGGCGTAGTTTTTCGGGGTCGTCGATGTGATCGATGAACAGAACACCATCGAGATGATCGATTTCGTGCTGAAAAGCCCGGGCCAGGAAATCAAAGGCCTTGACACGCACCTCTTTGCCCTGCAAATTTTGCCCCTTGACGGTAATTTGCGTGTGACGCATCACTTCGCCAATGTAACCGGGAATAGAAAGACAACCTTCGTCGCCCGGTTCCTTTTTGCCCCGGGCCCGAACAATTTCCGGGTTGACCAGCACAAAAAGCTGGCCAGCCTGCGGGTCATCTTCAAAGCCTTCTTTGGGCATTTCTACCACGATAAAGCGTTCATTGACGCCAACCTGGGGCGCGGCCAGTCCCACACCATCAGCCTTGCGCATGGTTTCTACCATGTCAGCGGCGAATTTTTTCAGGTTGTCATCGAAGCGGCGAATCGGTTTACTGCGTTTTCGCAAGCGGGCATCGCCAATTTTAATGATGTCGAGCATGGTCATAGAAAATCTCGTGTTTAGTCGTAAATGCGATAAAAGTCATGGGCCCAGCGGATAACCAGCACAATAGCCAGACCTGAGGCCAAAACAACTTTTTCGGGGGGATAGCGGAAAGGAATGAGCATCAGAGGCAAGAACGCTGCAATCACCATGATGGTGCGGGCCTGATGCCTCATTAGATAATTGACTGCAAAATAGAGAATGGCAAAAATAGGAATGACAACAGGAAAATAAACCAGCGCCAGGCCCGCGGTGGTAGCGATGCCCATCCCACCCCGGAAATCGGCAAAAATGGGCCAGCAGTGCCCGATGAGCGCAGCCGCGCCCGCCAGGGGAATCACCCAGGGACTGGGAAAGATTTGCTGCACCAGCCAGATGGCTAAAATGCCCTTAATCAAATCCAGCAGCCCGGTGAGCAGACCTGCCAGCAGATTGCCCTGCCGCATGACATTGGTGGCGCCGGTGTGGGTAGAGCCATGTTCTCGCGGGTCGGGCAACCCAAACATACGAGCAAAAAGGATGCCCGAGGGGATGGAGCCCATGAGATAACCGGTAATCAGGGTAAAAAGCAGGCCCCAGATGGATAAACGCAAAAAAGCAATCATCAGACAACAACCCGCAGGCGCTGAGGCAAAGTGGTAACGCTGATGGTGTGCAGATTCTCGGCGATGACTTCGCCATCGGCCTGGCAGGGCAAGGGGTCGTTGCTGGTCAGAGTCATCGATTGCGTATGCGCCATGACAACTTTGGGATGGTTGACATGTTTGCCTTTCATCAGTTGCGGCAGCAGCGATTTGACATCCCAGCGGGTGATGTTGGTAGCAATGCAAATATCCATGAGACCGTCATCGTAGCGGGCCTGAGGCGCAGCCAGAAAACCGCCGCCCAAGCGGGGGCCATTGGCAATAAATGTGATGAATGCAGGGGTCTCCAGCGTGCGCTCATCCATTTTCAGAGTGATGTCGGGGCGCTCGAAGTAGGTGACCAATGTTTTGAGCACTGCCATGAAGTAGATGGCAAAGCCGCGCAGGCGCTTGATTTTGTAAGATTCGATGGTGACACGGGCATCGAATCCGCAGCCCAGCATGTTGACAAAGTAGCGGGGTGGCGCATTATCAAATTCGGCCCGGGCAACATCGATGATGCGGGTGTGGCCGCGGGTGAGCCGATCCAATGCTTCTTCGACACCATCACGAATGCCCAGACCCCAGGCGAAGTCGTTGCCGCTGCCCATGGGTAAAACGCCCATGGTGGTGGGCAGAACGCCCTCGGTGCCCTCGCCCGCCAACAAAATGCCATTGGCGACCTCGTTGATAGTGCCATCGCCGCCCGCAGCTACGATGAGCTTTACGCCCGATGCTGCCGCTTCCTGGGCCAAGGCAATAGCGTGCCGTTTGCCTTCGGTAAGCTTAACTTCGTATTCCAGGTTGCTTTGGGCCAGGTTTTGCAGGACGGCATCCATGGAATGCTTGTTATCGCCCCGATTGGAAAAGGGATTGAAGATGATGAGCATGTCGGGCATGAGGATGAGCCTGGAGAGCGGGTGCGGAGGGTGGGCTTTCTATTGTACACATTTTGGCAGGCAAATGGTAATCGGCTGCAGGAGCCGAGTGGGGCGTGTAGAGCCTCAGCGTTCTCTTTCATCTACGCCACGGTGAATAATGGTTTCGCCATATTTTTCCTGCAAGGTGTCCAGTGTGCTTTGTAGTTTGCGCAGGCGATCTTCCTTTTCTTCCCACAATTTGAGCTGCACCCAGCCCTTTTGCAAATTGCTGACACCTGCGCCCAGCAGGCGCACCGGCTGGCCCGATTGCCACAGGGCATCGAAAAGTTCCAAAACTGCTTGTGTGATGATGCGTTCGTCGTCGGTGGCCTGGGGCAGAGTGCTTTGCCGTGAGAGGGTGGTAAAATCGCTCAGGCGCAGTTTGAGACGCACCGTGCGCCCGGCATAGCCTTTGCGGCGTAATGATTTTGCCACGTTGGCAGTTAAGCGCCGCAAGGTGTTTCGCAAGATGCGGCCATCTTGTACATCGTGGGCAAAGGTGGTTTCGTTGCTGATAGATTTTGCGGCGCCGCGGTTGGGTTCGACGGGGCGTTTGTCGATGCCGCGGGCGCGGCGAGCCAGGTCATAGCCATGTTGTCCAAAATGACGCATCAGCTCCTTTTGTGACATGGCCGCGAGTTCACCGATGGTGTGGATGCCCAGGGTGTGCAGGCGTTCGGCAGTCTTGGGCCCCACACCCCAGAGTTCCCGCACGGGCAGGGGGGCCAAAAAGGCTGCTTCCTGACCCGCTGGCACGATGGTAATGGCCCGAGGATAATCACTGGCCCGGGCCTGGCTTTTGCCCACGGTGTTAGCGATTTTGGCTATCAATTTGTTGGTGGCGCCGCCCAGCGAACAGGGTAGGCCTAATTCCTGCTGAATGCGGGCCTGCAAGGTGCGGGCCATGTCGGAAAGAGGGTCGGGGAGATCACTTACATCCAAAAAGGCTTCATCAACAGAAATTTGCTGTACCAGCGGAGTGAGTTCGCGCAAACGGGCCATGACCTTTTGTGAGACCTGACCATAGCCGCCGCCATGCGGTACAACAATGAGATGCGGACAGATGCGCAGAGCCTGGCTCATGGGCATGGCAGAATGCACACCAAAGGCCCGCGCCGGATAGGAGCAGGATGAAACCACACCTCGTCTGTCGGGGCTGCCCCCCACAGCAAAGGCTTTGCCCTCCAGGTCAGGATTTCGCTGAGCCTCGACGGCACAAAAAAATGCGTCCAGGTCGAGATGCAGGATTTTGCGGGGCATTAGCCCTGCCACCCGGCCAGGCGGGCCGAAAGCCACCACAGGGCTCGCCCTTTGATGACGCAGTTAAAGCCGTGAGAGTGAGCGCAGTCATCAGGCAGATTTTGACAATCCTGGGGATGTTCCTGGCACCAGCTATCGCACCAGGTGCAGCTATCGTCGGTGTCGGGATAGTAGGAACCATCAGGTGCATAGCGTTCGATGTCGGCGAAGTCGTAGAGGATTTTGTTGTGTGCTTGCACGTAGCGCCGAATTTGGTCGTTGTTGCGATGCAGGGCTTCGCTGCCCCAGTCGGTGTGCCCCGTCATGTAGACAAACTGGATGTGAGGGTATTCCGCTTCCAGTTGTGTCATCATCTCCAGATAGCGTTGCACTTCGGCGCTATCGTCAGAAAGCTGGCCGCACCAGGACCACATGAAGACATTGGCATCGGGGATGGCGGCCAGCAGGTCTCGGGCCGTTGCAACGAAGTCATCGGGCGACCAACCCCAACTGCTATCAAAGCCCATGCGCATGGCCGGCGGGTTCATTGGTGCGGGGGCTTCGCGCCATTCTGCGCTAAAGCGGTAGGCTTTGGGGTCGACAAAGTCGTTTAGATAGCGGGCGCCTGTCCACAGTTGTGTGCCATGCGAAGTGGAGCCGTAGGCCCAGACAATGGTTTGTTGCGCTTGTTCCAGCCACTGGGCCGGGATAGGGCTGGTAACTGCGTTGTGATCGGCGATGATGGCGCTGCTGCGGGGTTGTGCGGGCGCAGATGTGGGTGCAGGCGTAGGTGCAGATGTGGGCGCGGATGTAGGAGTAGGCGCGTTAGGCGTGGACGCAGATGTGGGTGCAGGTGCAGGTGCAGATGAGGGCGCGGATGTAGGGGTAGGCGCGTTAGGCGTGGGCGCAGATGTGGGTGCAGGCGCAGAGGCTGTGCAGGCCGCCAGAAAAAGGCTTAGCACCAGGATGAGGAAGCTAGCGTTATCTCGCATGATGGTTTCTCCCTGCTGCGTAGTGAGAGGACGGTCTCCATGACGATGTGTCGGTGTTCATTATAGAAGGTCGTTATGGCGCTGTCAAACACCCTGTGCGGGCCTCCTGTCGGGAAGATTCCTTCCCAACGGAACAAGCCAGAGCCAAGAAGACAGTTCACGCAAAGTGGTCAATCCGCAAAGAAAAAAGGTTACGACTAAGGTCGCCCGGCTAGAAACCACGAAGACACGAAGCCACCAAGGCACAAAGAAAGAAAAAGTGGCGCTTTTGGATTAGCCGCCGGATCACGGATCCGGCTCAAGAGCGGGGGCTCCCAGGGCGGATTCGCAATCCGGCAGGTTTTACAATGCCTGCCCCAATTTTGAAACGCACCTCAACCAGTCGCAACGCTTGACAAAAACTTTACACAGGGAGTATAGTTTGCTCAGTATGGAAACCGCCATACGCCCGTCCCTATTTCTCTCAACTTCTTTTGAGGAGGAGTAAGAATGAAGAAATCGAGCAAGCTTTTACTGATTATCCTTTTGATTGCCTCGTTGGCTCTGCTGGTGGCTGCTTGCGGCGGCAAAAGCGCGCCCGCTGCACCTGCCGAAAAAGAGGCTCCGGCGCAACCTGCTGCCACCGAGGCCCCCAAAGAGGCTCCGGCGCAACCTGCTGCTACCGAGGCGCCCAAAGATGAAGGCCCCAAGCCCATGAAAGCAGCCTGGGTCTATGTCGGACCCGTGGGTGATGGTGGCTGGACCTATGCCCACGATCAAGGGCGTCTCTATGTCGAGAAAAATGTGCCCAACATCGAGACGACCTACATCGAGTCTGTTCCCGAAGGAGCGGATGCCGAGCGTGTGATTCGTGACTTGGCACAAAAAGGCTACAACGTCATCTTCACCACCTCCTTTGGTTATATGGATCCCACCGAGACCGTGGCTGCCGAGTTCCCGGATACAGTGTTCATCCATATTTCCGGCTACAAGAAGAACGACACCAACTTCGATAATCTCTTTGGGCGCATGTACCAAATGAAGTATCTGGCTGGCGTTACCGCTGCCATGAAATCGGAAACTGGCAAAATTGGTTATGTGGCGCCCTTCCCCATCCCCGAAGTTATTCGCCACATCAACATGGCCACGTTGGGGGCCCGCTCGGTCAACCCCAATGCCGAAATTCAGGTCGTGTGGATTAACACCTGGTTTGATCCTCCCACCGAACGCGAAGCTGCCGAAACCCTGCTGAATGCGGGCAACGATGTCATCATCACCGGAGCAGATACCCCGGGCCCGGTGCAAGCTGCCAGCGAGAAAGGCAAATGGGGCATGGCTTATGATAGTGCCAATGCCTGCGACAACGCAGGTGATGGCTGCCTGGGCGTGCCACATTGGAACTGGGGCCCTGCCTATGCCGAAATCATCGAAGAAGTGCGAGCTGGCACCTTCAAGCCTGTGGGGCGTTGGCCCGGTGCTGACAGCGGCATTGTCGACTTCAAATTTGGCCCCGCGGCCACCGATGAAATCAAAGCCAAAGTCGATGAAATCAAACAGAGCATCATCGAGGGTAAATTCAACCCTGCTGCCGGCCCCATCAACGCTCAAAGTGGCTGCTTGGCTGTTAAAGAGGGCGAAGCCCTGGATGACGGCCAACTTTTGGGTATGAAATGGTTTGTCGAAGGTGTCAAGGGCGAGATTCCCGAAGCACAACCTCCCTGCCAATAAATCCTTCAACTCACACCCCTATCGGGCGCAACGCAGCATGTGTTGCGCCCGATTTGTAGGCGCTACACAAAGTGTTGACCATAGCAGACCTCTAATCTTCAACACCCAATGCCCATCCTGCCCACCAAACTCCGCACGCTGCTGATAGTCCTTTTGATGGCTATCCTACTGCCCGCGGCCACCGGACATGCACAGGAGGCGGAAACAACACGCACCCCGGCCCAAACCGAGGCCCTGGTGCAACAAATTATCGATAGCATGAGCGTTGAGCAGCGGGTGGGTGAACTCTTTTTGGTGACATTCCAGGGCAATGATACCGGGCCCAACAGCGATATTGCCCATCTGGTGCGAGACCTGCACGTAGGCGGCGTGGTGCTTGCTTCCGCAAACCGCAATTTCAGCAATCAGGGCGATACCGCAGCCCAGGTCTTACAGCTTAACAATGATTTGCAAACCTACGCCTTTCGCGACCTCGATCAGCCCATTCTTTTGCCCGATGGCAGCATGAACGCGGTTGTCAGCACTGGCGGTGCGCCCGGCCTGCCCCTGTTCATTGCCATCAACCAGGAAGGGGATCACCGCCCTTACACCAATCTCATCAATGGCTTCACCCCCCTGCCCGATAACCTGGCGGTGGGTGCAACCTGGAAGCCGGACTATGCCCAGACCGTGGGCGAAATCGTGGGGCGGGAACTTAGCGCAGTGGGCATCAACATGCTGCTGGGGCCTTCGTTGGACGTGCTGGATAATCCCCGCCCCGAACTCAAAGGTTATGCGGGCGTTCGTACCTTTGGCGGCGATGCCTACTGGGTGGCACGCATGGGCCAGGCCTACATTCAAGGGGTGCATCTGGGGTCGCAAGGACACCTGGCCACGGTAGCCAAACATTTTCCGGGCCAGGGCGCCAGCGATCGGCGCCCCAATCAGGAAGTTGCCACAGTACAGAAAAATTTGCCCGCCCTGGAACAAGTGGAATTAGCCCCCTTTCGCGCAGTGACCGAACAAGCAGTTGACTTTGCATCCATCACCGATGCCATGATGACCTCGCATGTGCGCTACAAGGGCTTTCAGGAGAATCCGCGTCAGCTTACCCCGCCCATCTCGCTGGCCCCCGAGCTGCAAACCATCATGCAGGGATTCACCACCTGGCGGCAACAGGGCGGTATTCTTGTTTCCGATGCTCTGGGTGTTCGGGCGCTAAAACGCTACTATCAGGCTTATGAGCCCGGACGTTTTCCCAGCCGTCGTGTGGCTCAGGAAGCCTTTTTGGCGGGCAACGACCTCCTTTATCTGGCTGAATTTGATACAGATGGCGTATGGGAGCAGCAATTGGCCAACATGACCGACGCCATCAATTATTTCAAGCAGAAATATGAAGAAGACCCCGCGTTTCGGTCCCGGGTCGATGATTCTTTGGCTCGCATCATCCGCCTCAAGCTCAAACTTTATCCCCATCTGAGCTGGAGCGAGACGCAAAAATCTTCCGAAAATTTGGAGACCGAGCTGAATCAGGGGCAAGATAGCATCACACACATCGCCTGGGATGCCAGCACCCTCATTTATCCTGGCATCACCGAGCTGGCCGACCGCTTGCCCAGCGCGCCGCTGGCTGATGAGCGTCTTCTCATCTTTACCGATGCTCACGCACTGAGCGATTGTCCTGGCTGCGAGGCCCGTTCCGCTCTGGCTGTCGATGCCATGGAGAAAATCATCCTGCGGCTTTACGGGCCCGATGCCAGCGACCAGGTGAATCAGGAACATATTGCCAGCGCCAGCTTTGCCGAGCTGGAAACCCTGCTCAAACAGAGCCTGGAGCCCGAAGGTGTCGCACCTGAGCAGCGCCTGAGTCCTGAGCGTTTTGCCGAAATCAACAGCCTCATCAACAACGCCGACTGGCTCATCTTTAACATGCTGGATGTCGACAAAGAGCTTTATCCCAGCTCGATGGCGCTGAAAAGCTTTTTGGACCAGCGGGCCGACAGCTTGCGGGGTAAAAAAATCATCGTCTTTGCTTTTAATGCCCCCTACTTTCTCAGCGATACCGAAATCGGCAAGCTAACTGCTTATTACGGACTTTACAGCAAAATCGGCCCCTTTTTAGAGACCGCGGTTCGCACGCTTTTTCGAGAATTGCAACCCGCGGGCAGTCTGCCCATTAGCGTGGCTGGCGTCAATTACGAACTTAGCCGCAATCTTGAACCAGATCCAGCCCGCCCCTTCCCCCTGAAACTGCTGCTGCCCGCTCCCGAGGATGGTGAGCCTGTGGCCATCGATGCCGAAACCGGGGTCATCGATTTGCAGGTGGGTGATGCGGTGCTGGTAGAGGCGGGCCCGGTGCTGGATCACAACGGCCACATCGTGCCCGACGGCACACCGGTGGAATTCATCTTTTTGGATCAGCAGGCGGGCGTAGAGTTGCCGCGGCGGCAAGCGGCCAGCAGCCAGGGCATGGCAGCCACGCAAATCACCATCGAGCGGGCCGGAACTTTTCAGATTTCGGCGACCGCGGGCGATGGCGCCAAGACTGCGGCAGCTATCATTCTTACCATTGGTGGCGAGTCGGGGGCCATTTTGGCTACCACCACCCCCACGTTTACGCCCACGCCCACGCATACGCCCACGCCAACGCATACACCCACGCCCACGCCAACGCTCACAGCCACGCCCACGCCCACACCCACGCCCACCATCTCACCCAACGAAAAGCAACATGGCAACGGGCGCACCCGCAGCGAACGCGTGAATCTGGGTGCTTTTGCCATCGCACTCATCGCCAATTTGCTGGCCGTAACCTTGCATTACCTTCTCAGCGGCGGCCAGGAGCGCTCGCGGCCGCGAGTGGCCCGAGACGTGCTACTTTCGATCATCGGCGCACAAACGCTTTACATCCTTTACGCGTTGGGATGGCTGCCCGCCAGCCCCTATCTGCAAAAGACCATCGGGCCCGCGGGCGCCCTACTGGCAGCCTTTGTGGGCGGTCTGCTTCCCTTTGTCACCGATGGCATCCCCGCATTGCAAGATACTTGTAACTACTAACGTACCCGCCTTCAATCACCACAAAGGCGCAAAGACACTAAGAACACCAAGCATTTTAAAGCTTTTTCTTTTCTTCGTGCCTTTGTGGCTTCGTGTCTTCGTGGTTTCTAGCCGGGCTACCTTAGTAGTAACAGATACTTTCTGATTATGGCCCTGCTTCCACCTCAAACCATCTTGCGCGAGCGCTACGTCATCCTGGATTTAATTGGCCAGGGTGGCATGGGCGCGGTCTACAAAGCTGAAGATGTACGCTTGAAAGGACGCTTGTGCGCCATCAAAGAGGTGCTGACCCTGGGGAACATCATCGACGATGAAGAAGCCTACCGGGAGCAATTCTTCCAAGAAGCCAGCATCCTCGCCCGTCTCGACCATCCCAACTTGCCCAAAGTAAGCGATTATTTCACCGATGAGGGGCGGGAATATCTGGTTATGGATTACGTGGAGGGGCAGGATTTGCGGGAAATCATCAATGAGGCTCGCCGCAAAGGAACGTTTTTGCCCGAGGAGCAGGTGCTGAACTGGATTGGGCAATTGTGCGACACCCTCAGCTATCTGCACAACCTCACCCCGCCCGTGCTACACCGAGACATCAAGCCTTCCAACATCAAGCTCACGCCCATCGGGCAGATTAAGCTGGTGGACTTTGGCCTGGTTAAGCTGCTGACCACCGATGATAGCCGCACAGTAACGGTGGTACAGGGCCGGGGCACAGTGCAATACACCCCGCTGGAACAATATGGCGGCGATACCGGACACACCGATGCACGCAGCGATCTTTATTCATTTGGCGCAACCTGCTATCATTTGGTAACGTTGCAACCCCCGGTGGATGCCCGGCAGCGTTTTTTGCAACCAGGTAGCCTTGCCTTTCCTCGCACCATCAATGCCAATATCTCTTCTTCGCTGGAGCGGGCGATTTTGGCAGCCATGGGCATGCACCCCGACGACCGTCCGGCATCGGTAGAGGCATTCAGCGAAATGCTTTTTGCCAGCCAGGATGTCAAAGCGCCCGGCGGCGTTTACATCGCCCGCGACATCTCCTGGCCCGATGCCTTCTGGCAACATAAATCCCTGGTCATTGCCGCCATGTTACTCCTCTTTTTGGCCCTGGTCATTAGCTTTGCCCTGCCAGCCACATAAGCGCTCACACCTTCACACGCTTTTCATTAAATAGCTGCACATTTGAAACTTGAGAAAAGCGCTGTGCAGCTCGGCGAACCGCAAAGATGGCAACCACAGATTTCACAGATGGCACAGATTTTTGGTAACGACTAACGTACCCGACTTCAATCACCACAAAGGCGCAAAGACACTAAGAACACCAAGCATTTCAAAGCTTTTTCTTTTCTTCGTGCCTTTGTGGCTTCGTGCACTTGGTGGTACGCTCTGGATGGCAATGAACCGTTATATTTCAACTTTCACAGCATCACTTACTTAAAATCATGTCTCAACCCGAAGTAGCCATGCTCATCCTCCAGGAGGGCAATCAGCGCTGGCCCCTGGATAAAGAAAAAATCACCATTGGACGCGGGCCCGATTGCGACATCATCCTGGCCGACCGCGTCGTTTCCCGGCATCATACCTGCATCCGCAAACAGGAAGGCGAGTATTTTATCCAGGATGAAAACAGCAAAAATGGCACCTTTGTCAATGGCAAGCCTGTCACCGCGGCGCAACGCCTTATCGATGGCGACGAAATTCAAATTGCGCTGCGATTTCGGCTGATGTTTGTGGATGCCGGCGCCACCGCACCTCTGAGCCTGGATGCGCCCGAGCCCCGACTGCAACCCAAGTCTCAGGCAGGATTGCATTTGGACGCCACCCGCCGCACTGTGACCGTGGGGGACATGGTGCTGGACCCACCCCTTTCGGTGGCGCAATACCGATTGCTGCACGCACTGGTGCAGGCCCGCGGTGGCGTGGTCACCCGCGATGAAATCGTGCAAGTGGTCTGGCCCGAAGCCAGCGGCGAAGGTGTCTCCGAGCAAGCCATCGATGCACTGGTGCGCCGCCTGCGCGAGCGGCTGGCCGAAGTTGCACCGCAGCAGCAATTCATCGTCACAGTGCGCGGGCATGGCTTTCGATTTGAAAATGCAGGCTGAGCCCATGCCGCGACTGGCGCTGTACCTTCACATCCCCTTTTGTCAGCGTAAATGCCCCTATTGCGATTTCAACACCTATGCCGGACGCTCGGGCCAATACCACGATTTTTCGCAGGCCCTGGCGCAGGACATTCGGCAAACAGGTGACAAACTGGGGCATCCGCGGGTTCGAACCCTATTCTTGGGCGGCGGCACGCCCACTGTGCTGACGCCACCCCAGCTCCACACGATTTTCGAGGCCCTGCACAGCGGATTCGATATTGGGGACGATGCCGAAATTACCAGCGAGGCCAATCCCGGCACGGTCGATCAAAGCCGTTTCGAAACGTTACGAACGTTGGGCGTTAATCGTCTGAGCATGGGCGTGCAATCCTTTGATGACGCTGAATTGCGCTTTTTGGGGCGCATCCACACCGCCCATGAGGCCCAGGCCGCCTTTCATCTGGCCCGAAAAGTGGGCTTCGACAACATCAATCTTGATTTCATCTTTGGCCTGCCGGGCCAGGAACCATCCACCTGGGCCCGCACCCTGCAAACCGCCATCGACCTGGACACTGAACATCTTTCGCTGTACAGCCTGATTGTCGAGCCCGAGACCCCGTTGGCCGCTCAGGTGGCCCGCGGCCAAATCGCCGCGCCCGACCCCGACCTGGCTGCTGATTTATATGAGATGGCGCAGGAGCGATTGGCTGCCGCAGCTTTCGAGCATTACGAAATCTCCAACTGGGCGCGTGGCCCCCTGGGCGCCGACCTGTTGCCCGCGCGGGCCTCGCGACACAATGTGATTTACTGGCACAACGAGCCTTATTGGGGATTCGGGCCTGGCGCGCATAGCTGGTTCGGGAATGTGCGCCGTGCGGTGGGCAACGATGTCGCCACCTACATCCGCCAAGTGCAAGCCCAAAGCAACTACTGGCGCATGGAAGAAAACATCTCGCCAGCACTGGCCATGGGCGAAACCATGATGCTGGGGCTAAGATTGGTACGGGCAGGCGTGGAGCGGGCCCGTTTTCGGCGGCGGTTCGGGGCGGATGTGGCCGACATCTACCCCCAGCAACTCAGCTCCTTGCTGGCTGCTGAACTCATCGAGCTGACGCCGGAGCGGGTACGATTGACCCCGCGGGCCCTGCTCATCGGCAACGAGGTCTTTGCCACGTTTTTGCCCGATAGCTGAGCCACTGCGGCATGCGGGCGCACGCTTGGCTCAACACCATCTTCATCCCACTGCACCGCAACGCATCTTGCGGTATAATGCTCATAGTTATGGCTGAACCCTTTACGCGTCACATCACGCCACATGCTGAGTTCACTGTACCGAACCGCCACCAAGCCAATCATGCGGGCCCGGTGCGCTGGCTGATGTCGCACGCGTTGCGGCATTGGCGCTGGTGGCTGCTACTGATTTTCGGCGCTCTGGCCAACGCTCTGCTGGCCGCGGTCGTCCCGGTATTCATCGGACAAGCGTTTAATGGCATTTTGGCCCATCCGCCCGAGGTGGGGATATTGCTGCGCTCGGCCCTGCTGATTCTTTTTTCGCAACTGCTGCGCAGCACCTTGCAACTTTCGCGCAATTTCAGCGCCGAACTCATTGGGCAGCGCATGGAGCGAGACATTCGGGATGAGGTGTATGTGAGTTTGCTGGGCAAAAGCATGGCCTTTCATGGCACGCAGCCTGTGGGCGATACCATGGCCCGGGCCACCAACGACGTGCGGGAAATCAACTTCATGTTCAATCCTGGCGTCAATCTGGTTATTGGCTCCCTCATGTTCATCATCATGCCATTGGTGGTAGCCCCTCGCTACCATCCGGCCTTGCTGCTGGCCCCCACCCTTTTTGCGTTCACCTATGTGTTGGCCCTGGCCCGTTATCTGCACGAATTAGAGCCTGTTACGCAGCAGGTGCGCACACGCTTTGGTCGCATGAATACCCGGCTGGCCGAGGCCCTGGATGGCATCGAGACTGTCAAAGGCGCGGCTCAGGAATCATCGGAGGTGCGACGATTTCAAAAGGCGGCCCAAGCGTTTCGGGATGCTTTTGTGCATCAGGGCGACATCGAGGCCCGATTTTTGCCCCTGATGCTGCTCGCGCTGACTACTTCGGGCGGATTTCTGCATAGCGTTTTGCTCTATCGGCAAGGCCTACTGGTGATGGGTGACATCGTGGCCTACATGGGCCTGCTGCAATTGCTGGGATTCCCCACCTTCATTTCACTTTTTGCCTATTCCCGCATTTCTTCCGGCATTGCCGCGGCCAAGCGCATCCTGCAACTGATTACCGCACAAACACACATGGATCAAAATGCCGGTGGCTATGCCCGCAAAATGCAGGGCAGCGTCACCTTTAGCCTGGTGGATTTTAGCTACCATATCCATGAACGCCCGGTGTTGAATCAAATTAGTTTCAGCATCAAGCCGGGACAACGCGTGGCCCTGGTAGGACAAACCGGCTCCGGCAAAACCACCCTGGTCAAACTCATCAACCGCACCCACGATGTCACCGGCGGCCAGGTGCTGGTCGATGGTCACGATGTGCGGGAATGGGATATGGCCGCGCTGCGCCGCCAAATCTCCATCATCGAGCAGGACATCTTCCTCTTTTCCCGCACCATCGCCGAAAACATCGCGTTCGGGCGTCCCAAAGCCACCCAGACCGAAATCGAAAACGCGGCCCGGGCCGCACAGGCCCACGAATTCATCCAAAGGTTTAACCATGGCTACCAAACCATCATTGGCGAGCGTGGCGTAACGCTGTCGGGTGGGCAGCGGCAACGTCTGGCCCTGGCCCGCGCCTTCCTCACCAATCCTGCCATTCTGATTCTGGATGATTCTACCAGCGCCATTGACAGCGCCACCGAAGACAAAATTCAACGGGCTATCTTTGCCGCGGCCAAAGGACGCACCACCTTCATCATCACCCATCGCCTTTCGCAAATTCGCTGGGCCGATGTTGTCATCGTTCTGCGCCAGGGCCGCATCGAAGCGTTGGGCAACCACGAAACCCTGCTGCAAAGCTCCCCTGCCTACCAACGCCTTTTTGCCAGCTAACCCCCTCCCTTCCCATGACCATTTTCGCCAATCTCGACACCGAAGGCTACGATCGCCAGTACAGCGACCAAGAGCTGCTGCGGCAAATGCGTGCGTATTTCAAACCGCATACCCGCCGCCTGGTGGTCATCGTGCTTGCCATCGGCGTTATCGCCGCTTGCAGCGCCAGCTTTCCTATTTTGGTGAGCTATGGCATCGATGTGCTGCAAACCGAAACGCATTCATGGATGATGCCCCTGGTCATCACTGCCATCTATCTCTCGGGCGTGTTGGTCTGGCTTTCCAACTGGCTGCGCCGCCGCCTGACCGCCCGTACCATCGGCGACATCGTTCACACCTTGCGCACCGATGCCTTTCGGGCAGCCATTCACCATGACCTCTCCTTTTTCGATCAATACGATTCTGGCCGCATCCAATCTCGCATCACCACCGATACCCGTGACTTTGGCGAAGTCGTCACCATGGTGGCAGATGTCACCGCGCAATTCGTTACAGCGCTGATTTTGGCTGGCTTTCTGCTCAAAACCGAGTGGCGGCTGGCTCTGGGCGTTTTTCTCTTCTTACCCCTGCTCTTTTTTGCTGCCAATGCGCTGCGCGGGCTTATGCGCACCTACACCCGTCTGGGCATGCGAGCCATGGCTGAGGTCAACGCCAAAATCAAAGAAAGCATTGGGGGCATTGCTGTGGCCAAAAATTATCGCCAAGAAGCGATCACATATCAGCAATTTATGACCATCAACGCCGAAAGCTATCAGGTAAATTTGCGTCGCGGGTTTATCCTTTCGGCAGTTTTTCCCTTGCTTGGCGGGCTGGGCGGCATGGCCACGGCGGCCCTGGTGTACGCAGGAGGCCTAACCGTGATGCAAGGTCTTGTTTCCGCGGGCGCCTGGTATCTCTTCCTCTCCGGCCTCGACCGCTTCTTCTTCCCCGTGCTCAACCTGGCAGCCTTCTCTGCACAAATTCAGGCAGGATTAACCGCTGCCGAACGCATCTTTGCCCTGATCGAAGCGGAGCCGCAAGTGGTTCAAACAAACACCCTCACCCCGCCTCCCCTGTCAGGCGACATCCGTTTTCAGCATGTCTCCTTTGCTTACAACACCAACGAGCCCGTTTTAAAAGCGTTCGATTTGCACATCGAACCTGGCGAAACCATTGCCCTGGTCGGACACACCGGCGCAGGCAAATCCTCCATCGCCCGGCTCATCGCCCGCTTTTACGAGTTTCAGGCTGGGCGCATTCTGGTGGATGGGCAGGACATTCGCAGCCTGAATCTGGATGCTTATCGGCGGCAGTTGGGCATTGTCTCACAAACTCCCTTCCTCTTTGATGGCGATATTCTCGACAACATCCGCTATGCCAGCCCCCACATCAGCGATGCCGAAATCATGGCATTGGCGCGGCAAATCGGCCAGGGTGAATGGCTGGATGCGTTGCCTCAGGGCCTGCAAACCTCTGTGGGCGAGCGCGGCAACCATCTTTCTATGGGCCAACGACAATTGGTGGCCTTGTTGCGGGTTCTGGCCCAAAAACCAGCCATCTTCATCCTGGACGAAGCCACGGCCAGCATCGACCCCTTTACCGAATGGCAAATTCGGCAAGCACTGAAGCTGGTACTGGCCCGCTCTACCAGTATTCTCATTGCCCATCGCCTTTCCACCGTTAAAGCCGCAGATCGCATTTTAGTTATCGATCATGGTACAATTGTCGAAGAGGGGGATCATGCCAGCCTAATTGCACACGCTGGGCACTACGCCACCCTGTATAACACCTACTTCCGCCATCAAAGCCTGGATTACATCGAACACGCTCGCACATTGGCCGATTGAGCCACCTATCAGCTTATGACCACCAAAAAACTTCTCATCAGCCTTTTCAGCTTCATCATCCTGCTTTTGCCACTGTTTTGGATGCACCATCCGGCGCAGGCAGCGGAGCCCCTGCGCGTGCGCGTGGGCATCATGCGCGATGGCATCACCCGCATCTCGCCTGAAGATTTGCAAAACGCAGGCATCGACATCGCCAGCATCGACCCCCGCAGCTTTGCCCTCAGCAGCCAGGGCCAGGCCATTAGCATCCTGGTCGCGGGCGAAACTGATGGTAGTTTCGATGCCGGAGACTACATCGAATTCTTCGGTCAAAAATATCACGCCACCCTGCAAGATGAAAAATACACCGATGAAAATGTTTACTGGCTGAGCATCGGCGGCACAGCCGGGCCCCGCATAACCACAGTAGATGCCCGCCCCAGCTTTAACCTTACACCTCCCACCGACTTCAACACCACAGTCCGGGCCGAAGAAAACAACTACTGGTACACCCAGCATCGGAAAAACCCTCCCACCCAAGAAAGCTGGTATTGGCAGCAACTGCGTCCCAGCAGCAGCCATCCCGGCATCACACTCACCTTTTCGGCACCTGTGCCCTGGCCCATTGCCACCCAGCCCTTCACCCTGGAGGTAGAGGAAAACGCCCGTGCCTACAGCCCGCGCCGCACCACCATCAGCCTTAACGGCCAATTGTTGCAGGATGTGACCTGGTCGGGCAAACAGCGGTATCTCTTCAACAGCACCGTGCCCGCAGGCCTGACCACCAGCGGCATCAACACCGTTACCATCGGCGCTTTGCTGACCCCGGGAGTCAGCGCCGATTGGGTTTTTGTCAACTACTGGCAATTGTACTACCGACGCGAATTCAAAGCCTGGCAGGGACAAATCGACTTTTACGCCGAAACCGCCGGGCCCCACGATTACCTGGTGGCTGGCTGGCAAACCCCGCAAGTGGCGCTGTGGGATGTGAGCAACCCGCGGGCCCCGCGGCAACTTGTCAACCCCGCCAGCATCTACAACCAAACCTGGTCGCTGCGGTTCAATGTGCAAGATGCGGTAGGAGACCACTTCTGGTTGCAGTCCGAAAGCAGCATCCAGCATCCCGCCAGCATTGCCCTGCGCCCGCCCCAGCCCTCCTTGCGCACCCCCAACTCAGGCGCCGATGTCATCATCGTTACCGGGCCCGAGCTGCAAACCTCGGCCCAGCGCCTGGCCGCCTGGCATCGGCAGCGTGGGTTCAGCTCACAAGTCGTGCGCTTCGCCGACCTGGTCGATGAATTCAATTACGGCATCTACCATCCCCGCGCCATCACCAACTTCATGCGCTGGACACAAGACCATTGGCCCGCTCCCAAACCGCACTACCTGGTACTCTTTGGCGATGGCCACTGGAATTTCAAAGGTTATAACACCGCCAAATATCCTCTCGAACCACAAATCATCCCTCCCTACCTGAGCTGGGAAGACCCCTGGCAAGGCGAAGTCCCCGATGATAACCGCTACGCCGACCTTGATGGCGATGGCAATCCCGAGCTGGCAGTGGGACGCATTCCGGTCAACACCCCGGCAGAAGCCAACGCAGTCATCGATAAAATCATCGCCTACGATGAAAACACCCGCTCCGAATACTGGCAGCGTCAGGCCATCTTTGTCGCCGACAACGACCCCGCTGCGGGCGACTTTGCCGGTAAAAGTGATGAAATTATCGCCGACCACACCCCTTCTGACCTGATTCCCCACCGCATCTATCGCACCGTCACCCACGAAACCACCGATGATGTGCGGCAGGCCATTGCCCAAGCCATCAACAATGGGGCCTGGATGTTACAATATGCAGGTCACGGTTCGCTAACAAGCTGGATGAAAGGACAAGGCTGGACCACCACCGATGTGGCAGCTTTGCACAATCAAGGACATTACCCCTTCATTAGCACCTTCAACTGCCTTGACGGCTACTTTGCCTATCCTGGCATCGATGCCATGGCCGAAACCACCTTGCGCCAAACACAGTCAGGCGCCATTGCTGCCATTTCGCCCACAGGCCTGGGCGCGACATTTGAACAATCCATTTTTCGGACCACACTCATGGATGTTATCTTCAAGGATGATGTGCGGCGTCTTGGTGATGCGCTGCTCATCACCAAGCAGCGCTACTACCAGCAAATGGGGCATCACTACCTCATCGAAACCATGACCCTGTTTGGCGACCCCACCCTGCAACTGCCCGCGGGCCTGATGTGGCACAACATCTACACCCCCATCTACCTTAGCCCCAATCCACAGCCCCTAACGCCCGACTTCAAACTGCCTTACCTGCCTCCGACCCAAACTGAACCTCTAACGCCACCCCTGTAAAGTAGTTTGCAATAAGTTTCCTAATGTTACTACTAAGGTAGCCAGGCTAGAAACCACGAAGACACGAAGCCACAAAGACACAAAGAAAGAAAAAGTTTTGAAATTCTTGGTGTTCTTAGTGTCTTTGTGCCTTTGTGGTGATTGAAGTCGGGTACGTTAGTAGTTACCTTTTCAGAGATTATTAAACCAAGGTGATTTCTATGTCCAAAAAACTCATTCTGGCAGTGCTGAGCCTGCTGCTCTTGCTCCCTGTCACCACTTTTGCCTCTGTTACCCTGAAATACTTTCGGGTGGGCGATATCAGTAGCCATTCCGTCTATCTCGAATGGGAAACAGCCACCGAGCTGGATCACATGCGTTTTGTACTCAGCCAGGCCGATGCCCAGGATGGCAACTATCAAACCCTGAGCGAATTTGATGCGGAGGGCGATGCGGTGAGCGGCGCACATTACGAGTATTACGACACTGCAGTCGTGCCCGGCAGCGATTATTGGTATCGGCTGGAAGATTTGGATACCAGTAACAACCTCACCGTGGTTGGTGGCCCGATTCATGTGTATGTGCCCACCGAAAATGAGCCCACCCCCACAGCCACGCCCGCACCCACCCATACCCCCACAGCCACACCCACTTCGGCATCGGCCAACACAGCCACCCCTACGCCCACCGTCACACATACCCCTACCCTCACGGTTACACCCACGCCTACGCCCACCCCTGTGCCCACCGACACGCCCACAGCTTCGCCCACCCCTCCGGCAGCCAGCACTGCCACCTTCACGCCCGTGCCCACGCACACGCCCGTGCCCACACACACACCTGTGCCCACGCACACACCTGTGCCTCCTGCCACCAACACCCCCCTACCCCCACCCACCCCCGAAGAACGGGCAACGCCAGCACTGGTCGCTCCTCCCGCTGAATCTGATACAAGTAAGCCCACGCCTCCGACCAAAATCAGCGAAACCGCTGCCCCCGCGGCCACCGCAGCCCCTCAAACCATCACCATTGCTACACCGGCGAACAACACCGCCGCAAACCAGGAACCAAACAGCAGTCCTACCTTTTTGCTGGTGCTGGGATTAGCTGCCCTGTTCGCCGCCGCTATTTTGGGATTCTTTGCCTGGCGAACCTGGCGCAGTTGATTTTTCGACCCCCTCATGCACAAACGCCTCCTCATTCCTGCGACCATCCTGCTGGCTGTCCTGTTGGCCTCGTTGCGGCTGCAAAACCCCACTACGCCCAGCTTTAGCCAGCCCCAGGATGTTGTACTGCACATTCAGCAGACAGGTGTCTACACCCTTCCGGCCCAGGTTCTCAAACCCTTTGGCTGGGAGTTTTCGCGGCTGGAGCCTGCCAACATTCAGCTTTGGCAGGGCGATGTCGCTATCCCTTTGGCAGTGGACAATCGAGGCGACCTGCACTTTTACGGCCAAGTCACACCCACCCGCTACGATCATCATGCAGCTTATGTGCTGCGCTACGGCAACCGCCCGGCAAAACGCATCGGCACCCGCACCGCAGCGCCGGCGCAACCAACAGCCCAACGCACTTTTCAGGCCACCAGTAGCAGCGAAACCAACAGCACCTATCTGGCACAGGTGCGCGAAGGCGATCCCTGGGTAGGACAACGTCTCTCTGCACCTGATGAAATTTCGGTAACACTGGCAACACCGGGCAGCACGCACGGGCCAGCACAACTCGACATCCATTTATGGGCTGCAACCCAGTCCCCCGCCAAAATCGACCATCACCTTCAAATCAGGCTCAATGGGCAAACGGTAGGAGATGAAAGCTGGGATGGCAACGGCCCGCACCACATCCAACTGGCTCTGGCCCCAGACCTGCTGCTGGAGCAAAACCAGCTCATTTTGACCGCGCCTGGCGACACCGAAGCCCCCGCCGACATGGTTTACCTGGATAAAATCAGCATCACCTATCCTCGCCAGCTACAACTGGATGCCGGGCAACTGGCCTTTGAAACGGACGCCCCGACTGTAGAGATTGCTAATCCCGGTGACATTGCCGCTACCATCTGGGATGTGACCGACCCCGCAGCACCGGTGCAGCTTAGCGGAATAGAGGCCCGGCAGCAATACCTGCGTTTTGGATCAGATAGCGCAGGGGTGCATCGCTACCAGGTTTTTGCCCATGAGCAACGCCTTGTGCCCGACATCTCGCTGGCCCCGCCCCAGCTTGCGGTCCCGGCAGCGGGCGCAGATTACATCATTCTGGCACATCCCAGCCTGCTAAGAGCCATGCAGCCCCTGGCCGCACATCGGCAGCAGCAGGGCCTGCGCACCCTGCTGGTCAGCACCGAACAGGTCTATCTCAAATTTAGTGCTGGCATGCAATCGCCCCAGGCCATCACCGACTTTTTGCGCTGGGCCACCCAAACCTGGCCCGAGCCTGCGCCTCGATTCATCCTGCTGGCCGGAGATGCCAGCTACGATCCCCTGGATTACCTGGACGCCCCCAACAAAAATCTGGTTCCTACCCGCTTTGTTGCCACCCAGGTTATGGGCGAAACTGCCAGCGACAACGCTCTGACCGACCTGGATGACGACGGGCTGCCCGATTTGGCCATTGGACGCTTTCCTGCGCAAACAGCCGCCGAAGCCCGGGCCATGGTGGCCAAAACCATCGCCTACGAACAAAATCGGCCCGCGGGCCCCTGGGCACAGCACCTTTTGCTGGTCGCAGATGATGGCAGCGCCGCATTCAGCGACTTCAACAGCGAGATTCTGGAACTGATTCCTCCGGCATTTCCAACCGATAACCTGCTTCTTTCTCCCGAAAACGACATCCGCCCTCAACTATTAGAGGCTTTCAACCAGGGACGGGGACTCATCAGTTACATGGGGCATGGGGCCCTGGATATTTGGGCCCGGGAAGAGATTTTTAGCATCAAGGATGTACCGAAGCTTCATCAGCAAGGGCGTTTGCCCATTATGCTGGTGTGGGCCTGCTTGAACGGCTACTTTCAGCATCCCAAACGCACATCGTTGGGCGAATCTTTGCTACTAAGCCCGCAAGGTGGCGCAGTGGCGGGCATGTTCCCCACCGGCGAAACTTATCCCTCGAATCAATTGGTTATGGCTCGCGAGCTTTTTGGCAACACTCTGTTTCATCGCTCCACCCTGGGCGAAGCACTTTTGGCAGCCACACGTCAACTGGATCCCACTCACGACGGCCAGCGAGATATCATTCTAACCTTTGTATTGCTGGGGGATCCTGCACTGCAACTTCCCCTGACAAGCACTGAACCGTAGAATTGGAGCAATGCAGGCGTCACGCTTTCAGGTGAGCGAAGGTGGGGTCAGTTGTTTTTCGTAGGCGTAGCCGCGCTGGGGACTTTCGCTAAAATCGAGACTGCGCAAACGAGCGTGCATGGCAACATCATCATGGGCAACGGCCTCGAACAGGTGGGTGATGCCACGAGTGATGAGATGATTAACGCCGCGGGCCAACAGCCAGCGCCCGATGTGCCAGCCCCGGAAATCTGGCACGACATGAAGATCGTAAAGTGAGGCTGCCCGTTGATTCTGGCAGGCCTCAGGCTGTGGAAAAAGCATGAATCGGGCCCGGGCCACCAGCGCAGACTCAGACCACACGCTCAGCGCCACATGCTCCGGTAGCCAGTCATCCCAGCGCAAGCGCAAGTCGGGCATGGCTGGCAAAGTTTCTGTCATCAGTGCTTCGAAATCTTGCTCATAAAAGAGCCAGCGGTTCACAAGCTGATATCCGGCATCGCCCAGCGCCGACATCAGCCCCCAATCATCATGGCGTACCGTTCCCCGACCATGATTCAGGCGGGGATAGCCGGTGTCCAGATGAAAAGCCAGCACCTGGGTCACATCCTTTTGCGCCCGAAAATAAGCATCCGCTGCCCGCAACAACAGGCGATACGTAGCTGGTGGCGCGTCTGGAGCCAGCACCAGAGCCCGCAAAAATCCGCGTAGTGATTCCGGGTCATCTTGCGGCAACCGCCCCACCGTGCAGTGCGCAAATCCGGCAAGCTGGCCTTGGCTACGGGCTACCAACCAGCCGTTGGGGTCGATGGCCAAGATGGCCCGGGGCTCGCCGCCGTGCAGCAGCACATCCTCCATCACCTGCGTAGCAGTCAGCGGGCAAGCAACTTCTGGCCACAAAGTCGCCAGTGCGGGCAAGTCACGTCGGTTAAGAATGCCAATTTCAATCATGTCTGCATCCCTTGCCAAGCAGAAAAAAGCATGAACAAGCCCGCGGCCAACAGCAACAATGCCGAACCGCGCAT
>Ga0256914_1001070_pt1 | contig 26033 bp, 27 predicted proteins | sample HulkmetaG_FD_191571 | JGI IMG/M metagenome (GOLD analysis project Ga0256914, IMG submission 191571) | Hydrothermal chimney microbial communities from Main Endeavour vent field at the Juan de Fuca Ridge, Pacific Ocean - Hulk | ecosystem: Environmental > Aquatic > Marine > Hydrothermal vents ... | reverse complement strand
TGGGGACAATGTGAATTTGACGGTGGAGTTGCTGAAGCCTGTGGCGGTGGAAGTTGGGACCCGGTTTGCGATACGAGAAGGTGGCCGCACCGTGGGTGCGGGTGTGGTGACGGAGATTTTGGAATAATTCATATCGGGGGAGGATGAAGTATCCTCCCCCGATATGATGTCATCTGGGGGATAACGATGGCGAAGAAGGGTAATCGCATTTTAGTAACGCTACAGTGCACGGTGTGCAATGAGCGCAATTACATTACATCCAAGAACCGGCGCAATGATCCCGGTCGGTTGGAACTGAAGAAATACTGCCCGCGTTGTCGACGGCATACGTTGCACCGGGAGACGCGCTAAAGTATTCCGGGCGAAGGAGATAGTCTCGTGGCAAAAGGGAACAAAGGGCGTACCAAACAACAACAGCGCAGTGTAGCCGTTTTTTCCGGCGACAACGTGATTGTGCGTTACCTCAAGGAAACTCGTGCGGAAATGGCAAAAGTGACGTGGCCCACACGGGATGAGGCTCTGCGTTTGACAGGTATCGTGTTAGCCGTGACAGTAGGAATGGCCGTGTTCCTGGGTCTTGTAGATGCCCTGTTTGCCACGCTGTTTCGCTTTATTATGGGCGCTTAGGTATACGGTGTTTCCTCCTGTTGTGGGCGTGAAAGAACAGTGAGGTATATGGTGGACGAAGAACGTGTAGCCACGGGAACAACTGAAGAAGAGGTTACAGAAGAGCACCCGGCGACAGTAGCGGAAGTCGAACAGGCCCTCGCGCCGGAAGGTGAGCGCGCGGATGAGGAAGAGAAGGCCAGCGCGGAGGAAGAACCGGAAAAGGAGGATCCGCGCAAGAAGGCGAAATGGTACGTCATCCACTGCTACTCTGGCATGGAGACCAAGGTAAAGCGCAACCTGGAAATGCGCATTGAGACGATGGGGGTACGAGATAAGGTGTTCGAAGTCATCGTACCCACCGAGGAAACCATCGAACTCAAGGATGGAGTACGGCGCCGGGTGGAACGCCGTGTCTTTCCCGGCTACATTCTGGTCCAGATGATCCTGGAGAAGGATGACGGTACCATTGACGAACATGTATGGCATGTGGTGCGCCACACTCCCGGCGTCACCGGGTTTGTAGGCATTGGAAATCGTCCAACACCTCTTTCTGAAGAAGAAGTCGAGGAGATTATGCGGCGAATCGAATCCGAAGAGCCGCAATTGAAAGTGGACTTTCGCATCGGAGAGCGCGTACGCATTACATCTGGACCCTTCCAGGATTTCACGGGTACCGTGGTCGAAATCTACCCCGATAAGGGGAAAGCACGGGTGTCCGTATCCTTCTTTAATCGGGAAACTCCTGTAGAAGTCGATTTCTTGCAATTGGAGAAAGTGTAAGATGGCGAAGAAGGTAAAGGCTGTTGTGAAGTTACAGTTGCCTGCGGGCAAGGCAACCCCGGCTCCGCCGGTCGGTCCTGCCTTGGGTCAGCATGGCGTGAACATTATGGCGTTTTGCAAGGAATACAATGCCCGTACTGCAAACATGGCGGGTTCCATTATCCCGGTGGAGATTACCATCTTCACCGACCAGTCCTTCACGTTTGTGCTCAAGACCCCACCGGCCAGCGATTTGCTCAAGAAGGCCGCGGGTATTGACAAGGGGTCTTCTGAGCCCAACCGCATCAAGGTGGGGAAGGTCACTCGCGACCAGATTCGCGAGATCGCGGAAATCAAGATGAAGGACCTGAACGCATACGACCTGGAAGCCGCCATGCGCATGATTGAGGGTTCGGCCCGCAGCATGGGCATTGAGGTGGTGGACTAAGCCGTGCCATAATGGCATGAATCTTTAATCTTGGGTGGGAGGAGTCCCAGACTCCGCTGGAACCACGGAGGTGAAAAATGCCGAAGCGAGGAAAGAAGTACCGAGAAGCTGCTCAGAAAATTGACCGGGCACGTAATTACACGCCAGAAGAGGCTATCCACCTGTTGAAGGAGGTGGCCTACACCCAGTTTGACCCCACAGCCGAAGTCCACATCCGCCTTGGTGTGGATCCACGGCATTCGGACCAGCAAGTACGCGGTACAGTGGTCCTGCCCCACGGTACAGGCAAGAAGGTGAAAATCCTCGTCTTCGCGGAAGGTGAGGACGCGAAGATCGCGGAGGAAGCCGGGGCGGATTATGTGGGCAGTGATGAGTACATCCAGAAAATCCAGAAAGAGGGCTGGTTGGACTTTGACGTTGCTATCGCAACCCCTCAAATGATGTCTAAGGTGGCCCGTCTGGGGCGCATTTTGGGGCCCCGTGGTTTGATGCCGAGCCCCAAAGCAGGGACTGTAGTTCGCGGTGAGGATTTGCCTCGGGTGATTGATGAAATCCGCCGAGGGCGCGTGGAGTTCCGCGTGGACCGGACCGGTAACTTGCACATTCCCTTTGGGAAGGTGCGGGCTTTTAGCGAGGAACAGTTGCTGGAGAATTTGGCTGCTGTGATGGAGGCGGTCGTGCGGGCGAAGCCTTCCGCTGCCAAGGGCACGTATATTCGTCGCGTGACCGTCGCTCCATCCATGGGGCCTGGAATTCGTGTGGATCCGCGCTTGGCGGAATCCATGCGTTCTGCATGAAGGGGACGAACTCGTTGGTCTAACAAGAGCATATAACGGTTCTGCCGAAGACAGCAGGTGCAGTGCTTAAATCCTTGGGGAGCCTGCCGAGGCATGGGGTATAACGTGTTTGACACGAATGACCGCGCCTGTCTTCGGCAGGCGCGGTTTTTGTGTGTTTTGGACAGGTAAGTACGGGGTTGTCCTCTTCTAACAAACTGGATAGGAAAGGAGGGATGCCGTTTGCCGCTCACAAGGGAACAGAAGAATCAAATTATTGAGGAATACGTCGAACTGCTACAAGCAAGTCACGGGCTGGTATTGGCCGATTATCGCGGCCTGACTGTGAAGGAAATGCAAGCCTTGCGTCGCCAGGTAAAGGACGCGGGCGGACGCATGCGGGTGGTGAAGAACACCCTGTTTCGCATCGCGCTGGAGCGCAGTGGCTTGCCCGTGCCGACTGATATGCTGGTCGGGCCCGTGCTTGTGGGGTTCGGGGTGGAGGATGTTCCCCCTGTGGCAAAAGCGTTCGTCGAGTATGCCAAGGAAGTGTCGGCCCTGAAAATCAAGGGCGGCATGTTGGGTGAACGCCTTTTGTCCGTGGAGGAGGTTGAAGATCTGGCTAAACTACCGCCGCTGGATGTGCTCCGTGCCCAGTTGGTGGCGGCCATCCAGGGCCCGTTGACCAACCTGGTAGGCATCATCAGCGCGCCTATGCGCGAGATTGCCTACGTGCTGCAGGCTCGCTCCGAGCAAGGCGAAGCCGCGTGATGCTGAGAGGTGGCCTTTAATGTGGAGGCGGCCCGCAACCTTTGTCGTTGAACATATCACATCCTATTCTACATTCTGGTAAACGAAGGAAGGAGGTTCGTTCAAATGTCCGAGAAGTTGGAGCAAATTATCGAAATGTTGGAATCCCTGACGTTGCTGGAGGCGGCTGAACTGTCCAAGATGTTGCAGGAGCGCTGGGGTGTGAGCGCGGCGGCCCCTGTAGCCGTGGCCGCGGTTCCGGGAGCGGCTGCCGGTGCTGAGGCGGCTCAAGCTGAGGAGAAGACCGAGTTTGACGTGGTCTTGAAGGAGATCGGTCCCAAGAAGATTCAGGTCATCAAGGCCATCCGCCAGATTCTCCCCAACCTGGGTCTCAAGGAGGCCAAGGAGCTGGTGGAGAAGGCTCCGACCACCATCCTCGAAGCCGTGGACAAGGACCGGGCCGAAGAGGTCAAGAAGATGCTGGAGGAGCAGGGCGCTGTGGTGGAGATTAAATAAGCGCGCCCTCTCACCGAGTACTGAGGACGCCGGGGACTGGGATACAGTTGGCGCGGGGTTATCCGGCTGCGCGTCATTCGTATCTTTCATTCCCCGGCGTTTTTTCGTTGAACGACAACCTCGACGAACTGCTGGGCTAAGTGTTCCCAATCGTATTGGGAACGAGCGAACGCGTAGGCAGATTCCCCCAACCGTCGGCGTAAATCTTCATCTCGCAGTAAACGAACTACGGCTTGGGCAAAGGCCTCACCTGTATCGGCTAAAAGCAGGTGTTCCCCATCACGTACTGGATACCCTTCGGCCCCCAGGGACGTGCTCACAATGGCCCGTCGCGAGGCCATGGCTTCCAGTAATTTGAGCCGCGTGCCACCTCCAACCCGCATGGGTATAACAAACACATCCGCGTGATGAAGGTACGGGCGGATGTCAGGTACCGCGCCGGTGATGAATACTCCTGGCTTATCTCCTTGAGCCAGGATCCGGGGGTGGGGACAGCGCCCAACAATGTAAAATTGGGCTTCGGGTACTTGTTGGCGCACCCGGGGCCACACGTGAGCCAGAAACCACAAAATGGCATCCACGTTAGGGCGGTAGTCCATTTTGCCGGTGAACACCACCGCGGGCGATCCTAGCGGCGAGGTGTGCTTATCTGGGGCATAGGAGGTGTAATACGCTATGTCAACGCCGTTTGGCACTACGGTTATTGGGGTGTGAGGATTAAGGCGGTGCAGGGTGTTTTTGTCCTCGGATGAGACGGCGATTACGTGGTCAACGCGAGTGCAGATGTGTTGTTCGTAGCGTCTGAGTTTGAGCCATTGAATAAGGGAGTAGAGGGCTGCGTGCCATCGCCAGGGGGTTCGCATATCCGTGAGGAAGGCACGTTTTTGCAGCAGGTATTCTGCGTTGTGTGCGTCGTATACCACACGAACGCGATGGGATGCATGGGTGAGAAAGGTGTCCAGGTAAGGGGCCATTTCCAGCCCTTCGATAAGGAGTACATCTGTTTCGACAGTGGCGGCCAGGTTTGCTACGGCCTTGTGCATTTCCTCGCTGTGGAGGCGGGTGGCCAGGTCTGGTTGGCTGCTGGTGAGCAGTGTGCGGATACGTTGTCGCCACGAACGTTGAGGGGTGGGGAGTGCTGTGATGGACACACAGCACTGTGCCAGGGGTGTGGATTGTGGGTGTGGCTGATCTGGGTCCACAAAGGTGACCAGGTGGACGCGCGCGCGGCGCGCCAGGCGTGTGATTAAGTTATAATTGCGGATGATCGTGCCCTGGTGTGGTGGGTAGGGCAATTGGGGCGTAAACACGACCACCCGCGGGACATCCCGGACGTTCATACGCTATCCCTGTACAACACGTTGGTACACGGCCAACGTTTCTTTTGCGGTTTTCTCCCACGAGAAGTGCTTGGCCCGTTCTAGGCCTTTGGCTCGCAATTCTTCCCACAGGGCGTCATCGGTGAGGAGCCGCTGAAGGGCAACGGCCCAGGCTTCCACGTCCGAGGGATCGACGAGCAAGGCCGCGTCCCCCACGACTTCGGGTAGACTGGATACGTTGGAGACAATGACCGGGGTGCCGCACGCCATGGCTTCTAATGGCGGGAGCCCGAATCCTTCGTACAACGCGGGATGAGCGAGCACGCGAGCCGCGTTGTAGAGGTAGACCAGTTCTTCAGTCCTGACCCGTCCCAGGAAGTGGCAATATTCTTGGAGGTCGAGTTCACGGACCAGGCTGTACACTTCCTCGCTTAGCCATCCGTGCTCTCCTGCAAATACGAGGTGCGTGTCCAGGTGGTGTTGTTCACGCAAGGTATGATAGGCGAGGATAAGGGTGTTCAGGTTTTTCCGTGGTTCCACTGTTCCCACGAAGAGGATGTAGTCCGGAGGAAGGTTGAGGTGTTCTCGTACGTAGGCGATGCTTTCTTCGCGCGGGAGGGGCCGGAATACACGATCCGCGGCTTCATAAATGACAGTAATTTTGGTCTCCGGCACGCCCAGGAGGTTCATCAGGTCTTCTGCTGTGCTGTGAGAGACCGCGATGATGTGGTCGGCTTTGCGAACGGCCTGGTCGATTTGTCCGTAGTAGTGGGCCGCGGAGCGAGTGAGAAGGTGGGGGTATCGTAGGAAGGCTAAATCGTGCACGGTGATGACCCGCTTGGCTCGGTGGTAATAGAGGGGGGGGATGAAATCCGGGTTGTGCAACACGTCCAGGTGCAGTTTGCGCAGTTCAAGGCTGAGGAGAAATTGTTCAGCCCAGTGGTGGGTTGGTGTTAACATGGGCACGTGATGGAAGTTGGGTGCCTGGACAATGGGCTCTTTTTCCTTGCGGTGATGCAGTATCCAATAGGTGTTTTCTTGGTCAATTTGTGCCAGGGCTCGAATCAGTCGAACGGTGTAGCGCGTAATGCCACCTTTTCGGTAGTGTCCCAGTCGCGTATCAATTCCGATGTGCAACACGTTCTTCCCTCTCCCTCTCGTAAGCCAACAATCGCTGTTTCATGTTTAAGCCACCACCGAATCCGGTGAGTTTTTCGCCTTTTCCTATTACTCGGTGGCAGGGGACAATAGGGGGATATGGGTTGCGAGCCATGGCCTGTCCAACAGCGCGCATGGCTTTGGGGTGCCCTACCTGGGCGGCAAGTTCGCCATATGTGATGGTTTCCCCGCGTGGTAGATGGCGCAATGCCTTCCAGACTTGTTGAAAGAAGGGAGGACGTCCTTCCATATCCAGCGGGATGTCGTCAAATGTGACGGCTTTTCCGGCGTAAAAAGCCTGTAAGCGGCTGGCCAGGTCAGGCCACGCGTCCTCGCGGTAAGGACCGATGGTACCTTCTGCCAATGTTAGAATTTCCAGCGCTTCTTCTGGGGTGGTTTGTGGTAGGGTCAAGTGACGGACCCCTTTGTCCGTCACCAGGATCCCTACCCACCCCATAGGTGTATTAACCAGGGTGTGATAAATTTCCGGCTCACGTTTGTTCGTCATCGTTGTTTGTGTGCGTAATTTCTGCAATCTCTTCAAGGGCTTGGGCTTCGTCTTCTTCTTCCTCCGCTTCTTCAGACCGGTCCGAGTGTTCTTTGAGCCACTGTTCGGTCCAGCGGAGTGCTTGGGCCCGTGTGTGTACTTCGCCAGTAGCCTGAGCTTCTACCAGGGCATTGAGCAGTCGCCCCAGTAGTGGGCCGGGTTCCAGGCCGAATTCGTCCATCAGTTCGCGACCCCGCAGGATAGGTCGAGGGCGTACGACTTCGTGAGGCCGGTTAAAGTAGGCATCAAAAAGTGGCTGGAGGATGGAAAGACGTTTCTCCCAGTACGAAAGGCGCAAGCGAGGACCGTACGTTGCCCAGTCGTCAGCAACGTTGATGAGCAGGATGTCCGGTCCCGCGTCCCCCGCGTCGCGGTAAAATCGGTAAATGGCCCGACGGCTTGGAGTTTCTAGGTGTTCCTTGATGACTTGGCGTACCAGAGTGAAAGGACGCATGTGGTGGCGCACGATGGCGACCATGTGCTCCACTTCTCGTCGGGCAAAACGCAGGCGCCGCATGGCATCCGCGGTGATGGCCGCTCCAACTCGCTCGTGCTTGTAAAAGACGATACGCCCACGCTGGTCGGTGCGGTACGTTTTAGGTTTACCCCAATCGTGAGCCAGCGCTCCCCAAGGGAGAAAATCTCGGTGAGAGCGCATGACCGTAAGGTCTTTGTTCAGGTGTTCGAGCAGTTGGTCGCGCCAGGGAAGTAGGGCATTGGCCAGGGCCTGTTCGATTTTATTGGTTGGCTCCACCCGTCCTTGTAATAGGGCGATGATCCACGCTGTGTGCTTAACGGTTTCCAAGGTGTGCTCATACAGCGGTAAATAGTGCGGTCGCCCTTGTGGGATGCCCTGGAGTTCGTGAACTTCGGGGAGAATGTGTTCCAATAACCCTATTTGGTCCAGGTAGTGAATCCAGGTGGCCGCGTCGTCAGTGCGCATAAGGCGCACCAGTTCATCGCGAATGCGTTCCATTGCAGAACGGGTAATCAGCGGGGCAAACGTGCTAATGGCCTTTTGGGTTTCGTCATCCATCTGGAAACCCAACTGCGCGCACAGACGAGGCCCTCGGAGTAAGCGGACAGGGTCGTTGAGGAACACTTCTGAGCGCAACATGCGGACTCGCTTGCGGTCGAGGTCGCGTTGACCGTGGAAGGGGTCCACGATTTCACCCGTGCGTAGGTCTAACGCCATGGCGTTAATGGTGAAATCCCGGCCTTCCAGGTCTTCTTGAAGGGTGCGTCCTCGCCAGCGCGCGATGTCGACAATGTAACGAATGCCGTCCCGTTTGAGGACGACGCGACCGGTGTCGGTCTCATCATCCAGGGGATAGTAGTGAGCTCCCAGCGCGTCGGCCAGTTGTTTGGCGGCTTTTCGCCCGTCGCGGGGTACCGCGATGTCCACATCGACGGGTGGTCGACCTAAAAGGAGGTCGCGTACGTAACCACCGACAGGATAAGGTTGATGTCCCCGTTCTCGTAAAAGCCGACACACCTCCGTACCGAATGCATCTAATTTAATGTTTGTCATGGTTTACTCGCACGTTCCACAGATGGGATCAAAGAGCGCACCTTCGGCCTGGCCATTGGAAATCCTCCACCAGGCCGAAGGTGGCGCGTCTTTGTCAGGGTTATTTCCCTTTCAGGACTTTTTCGACCAATTCTGCGATTTCTTCAGGATGCCGGGCCACTTCTACACCTGCTGCTTTTAACGCCGCGATTTTTTCGGCTGCTGTTCCCTTGCCGCCGGAGATGATGGCTCCTGCATGCCCCATGCGTTTTCCTGGGGGCGCAGTTTGGCCTGCAATGAAGCCTACGACTGGTTTGGTCATTTCGCTTTTGATGTATTCCGCCGCGCGTTCTTCTTCGGTTCCACCGATTTCACCGATGAGTACAACTGCTTCTGTTTGCGGATCGGCCTCGAACATCTTCAGCGCATCCAGGAAAGTGGTGCCAATAATCGGGTCGCCGCCGATCCCCACTACTGTGGATTGGCCGATGCCCCGCATGGTGAGCGCGTAGACGGCTTCATAGGTCAGGGTCCCGCTGCGGGAGACGATGCCCACCGGCCCCGGCGTGTGGATATGTCCGGGCATGATACCCACTTTTGCCTCTCCCGGGGTGATAACGCCAGGGCAGTTGGGGCCAACAAGGCGCACTCCCACAGTGTCCAGATAACGACGGACTTGCACCATGTCCAGGGTGGGGATGCCTTCGGTGATGCAGATGACCAGGTCTACACCTGCGTCTGCGGCTTCTAAGATGGCATCAGGGGCAAAACGAGCGGGTACGTAGATGATGGAGGTATTGGCTCCGGTTTTCTCCACGGCTTCCCGCACGGTGTCGAACACCGGGATGCCATCCACGTCCATGCCGCCTTTGCCGGGGGTCACGCCGGCAACGACGTTTGTTCCATAAGCCACCATTTGCTGTGTATGAAAGCGGCCTTCCCGTCCGGTGATGCCTTGGACGACGAGCCGTGTGTCTTTCCCGACAAGTATGCTCATGGCTTATCGCTCCTTGATTGAGATACGAAATCGTGATGCAACATGCGTGCAATTTCAGGTGTGGATGTTCATTGCTGAACTAGGCTGACGACCTTTTGGGCTGCCTCGGCCAGGGTATTGGCCGTGATCATGTCCGCGTCGGCCAGGAGTTTTTGGCCCTCTTCCTGATTGGTTCCAATCAGGCGCACGACAAACGGAACCTGGGGCTTGACTTCGTCCATGGCTGCCAGGATACCACGGGCCACTTCGTCACACCGGGTAATGCCGCCAAAGATGTTGATAAGCACGGCTTTCACGTTAGGATCGGAGAGGATGATGCGCAGGGCCGCGGCTACACGTTCTGCTGTGGCACCGCCGCCGATGTCCAGGAAGTTTGCTGGGTTGCCCCCGTACAGTTTGATGATGTCCATGGTTGCCATGGCGAGCCCGGCGCCGTTTACCATGCACCCGATTTCCCCATCCAATTTCACGTAACTGATACCGTATTTACGGGCTTCCAGTTCAAAGGGGTCTTCCGCTTCCACGTCGCGCATTTCCTCGATGTCTGGATGGCGGAAGAGGGCATTGTCATCCACGACCATTTTGCCGTCAACACCGATCATTTGGCCGTCACCGGTGATAACCAGGGGGTTGATTTCAGCCAGCGATGCATCAGATTCAATGAACGCTTTGTATAACCCCAAGGCTACCTTGGTGAAGGGACGGTAGTACTGCTTGTCCAGACCGATTGCCTGGGCTAGCCAACGGGCCTGGTACTCCCGAAGTCCCAAGAAGGGGTCGATGGCCACTTTCACGATTTTCTCCGGGGTGCGTGCAGCCACTTCTTCGATGTCCACACCACCCTCACTAGAAGCCATCATAATGACCCGACGCTGAGCACGGTCGATGACCGCGCCAAGGTAGATCTCACTTTGGATGTCCACTGCCGGGTCTACAAGCACCTTTTTGACGATGAGGCCTTTGAGGTTCATGCCCAATATTTTACGGGCGACCTCTTCCGCCTCTTCTGGGGTGCGGGCCAGCTTGATGCCACCCGCCTTACCACGTCCGCCCACGAGTACCTGGGCTTTGACCACCACAGGAGTGCCCATGCGTTCGGCAATCGCACGGACTTCCTCCGGGGTCGTCGCCACTTCACCTTGTGGGACGGGGACACCGTACTTGCCGAAAATGCGTTTGGATTGGTATTCATGCAGGTTCAAGGTTCGCCTCCCTTGCCCTTCCGTCGGTTCGCTCCGACGGGGATATGTGTGTTCGGCCAAGAATGAAATCGGCAACGTTGCCATGTCCCTAGAAACACGCAAGGGCGACCGTCTGGTCGCTCCCGGGTAGGGACCTGGCCTTGATACATCTGGGTCCGGCCGGCATAAGCCAGGGAATGCCGGTGACACTCTCTTTGCCTTTTCTGTTAGGATTATAGGACGCTATAATAGGGATGCCAAAACAGCAGGGAATTTTTGCGAGTGGGCGAGGATGGGCCTGTACGTTTTTGGGGTCTTCCGGGAAGTTCGGTATAATTCGGTGGTTCATGCGTGTGTTTTTCCAGGCGCGCGTGGACATCATATTTGAATTCACTCCCGCGAGCCGTAACGTGGGAAGGTAGGGATGCCATGAATACATTCAATCGCGTTGTAATGATTGTCCTCCTCTTTGTCCTTCTCGTGTTATCCTTATTTGCCGCTGTAATGCCTTTTTTCGTGTTGGATACTCTTATCCGATTCTTGATGGCCACACGCGGCAGTCTAGAAAGTCTGTACAGAACCGGTCCCCTGATTTTCATGTTCGCCCAGGCCGGAGTGGTCCTGGCACTGGCCATTATCTTCGGCACTTTGCTGGCGTTGGAAATCCGCCGCGGCAAACCACCCGTTGTGAAAGTGACCACGCCAGATGGCAAGCAGGCGGCTGTTCTAGTGGATTCGGTAGCAATGCGTTTACGTTATCACCTGGACCAGTTGGCTGATGTCATCGATGTCCGACCTGAAGTAAAGGCGAAAGGGAATGTGGTGCACGTGACGGTGGAGGTGGAGACCTCTCCGGATGTCAACGTTCCCATGAAAACGCAGGAGATTCTCCACTTAGTCCAGGAGGTGGTTGAGGAGCGCATGGGGCTTAAACTGGGGCGTGCTGATGTGCGCATCAAACACGCCCCATATCCTGGGGATGCAAACGCCCCCAAGGTTATCGACTCAAGACGAGAATAGCCTCACCCTCCAGAATTTGTAATTCTTTGATGCGAATAGGCCCAACTTCTGCTTTGATGCGTTCGTTGGCCATATTTGTTAACTTGTCTAACACAGAATCTGGAACGGGGAAACGGCCGATGATAGCTTTCTCAACCCGAACCTGGAGCACGCCGTCATGGACGGTGAGCGCGACCACCAGAACCGTGTCTCCCGACACCGGTAAGCCGTCCCCTTCGATGTGGCCTTTGAGATAAACTTTGCCTTCACTGAACCATATAATGGGTTTCTGGACGGGGAGGTCATCCTGTAATAGGCGCAGGTTAATGTAGGAGGTGATTTCCTCTTCCGTGAATGTGATTTTCACATCGCCGTTGGTGGTGTCCTGGAGACGAGCAATCTTGTTCTCAAATCGTTGGGCTGCTTCCTCGGTGATAGGTACATCGCGATCGGGGAGGTCAATTTTGGGCGTTGCACACGCGACCGCACTGAAGACAATTAATAGAATGATAAGCCACAAGCCGAGACGTTTCATATTACTTGGCCTCCTTATGTAAGGTATGCAATCGAACACATGTGCGATTTGCTGTTAAGGATTATGCCATGGGCGATACTCCTGTAACAAGAGACGAGAAAGAGGTCGTTGGGGTTCCGACTGATTCAACTGTAAATGAAGAGGTGAAATCCCTGGCTAGACGGGTGGATGCGTTGTTGTTTGTCGCCCCTCATCCTGTGCGGGTGCAGGATTTGGCGCGCGCGCTGGATGTGTCGGTCGATGAAGTTCATGCTGCTTTATCCTACCTGGAAGAGACGCGGCAACACGGTGGTGTTGTATTGCAACGGTTGGGGGATAAAGTGCAGTGGGCAACGGCGCCTGATCTGGCCGCGGATGTGGAACGTTTTTTGGGCCTTGATTTGTCTTCACGCTTGAGTTCTGCTGCCCTGGAGACGCTGGCCATTATCGCGTATAAACAGCCCATCACACGGGCTCAAATCGAGGCTATTCGTGGGGTAAATAGTGATGGTGTGTTGCGCACTCTGTTGAATAAGGGGCTTATTGAGGAAGTGGGACGTTTGGAAACGGTGGGGCGACCTATTTTGTACGGTACAACTATGGCTTTTCTCCAGTATTTTGGCCTGAAGGATTTGTCCGAACTGCCTCCTTGGGAGGAAGAAACAACGATGGCGGCTGATTCCTTAGAAGAAGCACTTCGCCGTCGGGAGGGGTAACTCGTCAAGTTATCTCACGGTCGGATCGTGGGCAGAGGCCCAGATCGGCCGGGATATATAGAAGGAGTGGGGCATGTACAATTTATGGGAAATTCGCAAACGCAAAGGTCTTTCCCTGAACGCTCTTTCGGCCCGTACGGGCATCCCAGTGAAAGTGCTTCGTGAATATGAATACGGGTCCAAATCCATTCCTTACGACGACCTAGCGCGCATTGCAAAGGCATTGTATGTGGAAGAGTGGGAGATTAAGTCCAAATCAGATCCCCCTCCAGAAGCCCGCAAGCCCAAGCCCAAACCCAGACCTCGCAGCAGTGCCCAACGCGCGAGTTCTGGCCATCGGCCATCTCGTCCACGGTCCGGGCCTTCTGCTCGTCCTGCTCGACCTCGACGTTCTCCCCCCAAACCCCAACCTGCTCGGGAAACTCAATTGGCTCACTTGCGTCAGTTGGCTCCTCTGGTGGGTAAAACATTGGAGGAGATTGAGAAGGAGGTCGGTAAGCCTCTGGCCGAGTTTACCCGCCGCGATGCCTCTCGTGTGCTGTTCGAACTACAGGAGATACTCCGGCAACGGAAGAAGGAAAAGGGTGAGGAGGGCACCCATAATCGTAAGCGCGCGTACTTGCCCGAAGGTGTTGATCGTTTCGAGTTGGACTACCTCACCCGCGTGAAGGAAGAACAAACGCCAGTGCGTTTCCACCTTTTTGATGGCACGGAGGTGGTGGGCGTTGTGGTGGGGTTCAGTCCGTACGCGATTACCGTGCGCACTAATGATGAGGAACAAACGCTGAATAAGTTGGCGATTGCATGGTATACCCGAGAAGTGGAGGCCCACCATGAGTAGCGGCGATTATTTACGATTCCTGCGAGCATTACATGGGGGCAAGGATTTTTTCACGATTGAGAAGGAGAGCGGCGTGCCATCCAATGTAATGCGTCAGATTGAACAACGCTATCGGGCTGTGGGAGACCCTGAAACGCTGCGTACTTTAGCCGCATATTATGGAGTGCCCGCAGAAGAAGTCCTGTGGCGTCACGAGTGGTCGCGTGCCAAGTTAACGTTTGCACTGGAAGATGCGTTGCGCGAACAGGTGCCCATACGTCTGTATTTGCGGACAGGGGAGGTGTTCGAGGGTCGCGTGTGTTGGGTGGATTTGGGGGCTACATGTCTGAACGTGCATGGCCGTGAGATTATTGTGCAGAGACATTGGGTGGATAAGTGGGAACTTCTCTCGTAAATTGTCCGGTGGCTGCCTCCGTAAAGGGGTGTATCGGAAATTGGGGTAGAGTGTCTAGATGTAAGGGATGCCAGAATTTTTACCACGGAGATTTTGCAGTAAGGCGCGGTTTGGGAAAACGAGCGATGTAGAGGTGCTTTATGTTCAGGGACAGACAAGAGGCGGGACGGCTGCTGGCCCAACGGTTGGAGGATCTACGAGGTGATCCTTCTGTGGTGGTGCTCGGCGTGCCTCGCGGAGGGGTGGTGGTGGCCGCGGAGATCGCCCGGCATTTGGGCGCGCCCCTGGATGTGTACATCACCCGTAAACTGGGCGCTCCGGGGAATCCGGAACTGGCCATCGGCGCAGTGGCTGAAGACGGTACATTGGTGCTGGACCCTGAAACCATTGCCATGCTCCACGTGTCAGAGCAGTATCTGGAGGAGGAACGGGAACGTCAGCAGGCGGAAATCCAGCGTCGGGCCCTGCGATATCGGGGAGGGCGTCCCCCTATTCCATTGGAAGGGAAACGGGTTGTTTTGGTAGATGATGGCGTTGCCACCGGGCGAACCCTGGAGGCAGCCATACGAGCCCTACGACAACATCCGCTCAAAGAACTTATTCTCGCGGTACCGGTAGGCCCCCCTTCGACTATCCATCGTTTGCGGGAATTGGTGGATCGCTTGGAGGTCTTGGAAACGCCAGAATTCTTCTGGGCTGTAGGGATGTTCTACGAGGACTTTCACCAGGTGAGCGATGCCGAAGTGGAACGTTTGTTGCAATCTGATACGTAGAAGGGCGGATTGGGCACGTTGGCTCTCCTGAAACACGACACCCCTGTCACCCGTATGTCTGTATGACAGACTGTTGTCGTGGCCAGCACGACCTGTCGCATCTTCTTCCAACAAACATCCGAACGTGTCCGCTGGTGGGGTGGGCAACGTGAAAGGAGAGCACAGGAATGGTGGATTTCAAGAATGCCTCTCGGTTTCGTCTTCCCTTGGTTTTAGGTTTTTTGTTGGTTCTAGTGGGACTGGCGCTTGTTCCTGCGCACGCCTGGCTGAGTCCTACATCCAGTTCTCCTCTTTCTCCCAGGATTCAAGTGGTGCTCCCGCCGACCTCGTTTTCGTCTGAGGCTGCGTATGTCCCCGGGCGCTTGTTATTGCGTTTGCGCGATGATGCTGTTTCTCCAGAGGTGGTATTGGCTGCCCTGGAGGACGGTTCTGGGGCTGTTCAGGTGGTAGGATACATCCGTTCTCTCCATGTGTATGTGTTACACGTGCCAGAAGGTCAGGAAGTTGAATGGGCCCAGCGGCTGCGGGAGAATCCACTGGTGCGTTATGCGGAACCGGATGTTTTGTACCACGTGTGGACGACTCGTCCGAACGATACGTACTATTCGGAATATCAATGGCAGTTGCCTTTCATCGGCGCGGAGACGGCCTGGGATACGACTACCGGCAGTTCTGATGTGATAATCGCTGTTGTAGACACGGGTGTGGATCTTGGTCATCCTGATCTGGCTGATAAAATTGTGTCCGGATACGATTTCGTCAACGGCGATAGCGATCCAAGCGATGACCAGGGTCATGGCACTCACGTGGCGGGTATTGCTGCGGCTGTGAGTAATAACGGGCAGGGGATTGCAGGGATCTCCTGGGGCGCGCGGGTGATGCCCTTGAAGGTGTTGAACAGTGAAGGTGTGGGGCCGAATTCAGCCATTGTTCAGGCGATTACCTGGGCTGTGGACCACGGAGCGGATATTATTAATTTGAGCCTGGGTGGGGAAGTGTATTCGGCCTCCATGGAAGAGGCAGTGAATTACGCGTATGAACATGGGGTATTCGTGGTGGCGGCCGCGGGCAATTCTTACGAGAAGGGGAATAAAACATCCTATCCCGCCGCGTATGACCACGTTCTTGCGGTGGCTGCTACCGATGATGAGGATGGACATGCCAGTTATTCGAATAGCGGTCCGTATGTGGATGTGGCGGCTCCCGGTGGCGATCCGGTGAGTAGTTACGATTCGGACCCGCGTCACTGGATATTGAGTACTTACTACCGCGCTTCTGGTTATTCGTACGTGTGGCTTTCCGGAACCAGTCAGGCAACCCCCCACGTGGCTGGCCTGGCCGCGTTGCTACTTTCTCTCCAACCAGATCTCACTCCTGATGAGTTGACCACCATTATTGAGAGTACGGCCGTGGATGTTTTAGATCCCGGTTGGGATGAGTTCTCGGGATATGGGCGTGTGGATATGGCCGCGGCGATCGCGTCGGTCCTATCCACTCCCACACCGACTCCCTCTCCAACACCTGGGCCAACTTCTTCACCGACTGCAACACCCTCACCGACTCCTTCGCCGACCCCTTCGCCAACTTCGACCTCCACAGGGACTCCCTTGCCTTCGGAGACGCCCACATTAACTCCTGGCCCGACGGCTACTTTCACACAAACTCCTACAGCCACCCCAACAGGGAATACTCCTGCGACTCCGACGCCTACATGTACTCCTACTCCGGGTTCAGGGGGGACTCCTACGGTCACTCCCACCGGGACTGCCACTCCAACTCCGACGGTTTCTGCCACCCCCACGGTTTATCCCCGTCAGGATGAACGAGTAAATCATGTTACCGCAGGTGTACAGGATGTGCCCGCCGTGGGCATCGGCCCCCAGGGGCGCGTTGTGGTTGTTTGGCGCGATGTGCACACGAACCCAGCACATATTGTCGCCAGCACGTATGCACCTGGCACCACGTGGTCTCCGGAACAGGTGGTAGGGAATGTAATGGACGGCGGTATTGTGCCTATTCGACCTCGTGTGGCAGTTGACGCTCGAGGTCGTGTGGCAGTGGTGTGGCACGATGTGCGCGATAATAACCACGATGTGTATTTGGCCATTGGTGCTCTTGGGCGGAACCAGTGGTCTCTCCCTGAACGGGTGGGCCAGGAGACATCTCCCTCCTCAGACCAGGTGGCGCCGGTAGTTGCATGGGGCTCTGATGGCACTGTGTACGTAGCATGGGTGGATAATCGACAAGGATCACTGGATGTTTTTTGGTCATATCGGAATGCGGGGGACACTGCGTGGCATCCCGCTAGTCCGGTGCGAGGGGCGATGGGGCCTGGGATTCAAACTCAACCCTCTATCGCAGCAGATGACCGGTTTGTGTATGTAGCATGGAATGACATTGCTCACGGTGAGATTCGAGTGTCTCGGTATGATACAGTGCAGAGTACGTGGACTGTGTTACCTCCTGTCGGTGGCGGATTTCCTCCTCAGGCTCACCCTGCCTTTCCGGCCCTGGCTGTCGAACACGGACGGGTGCACGTGTTGTGGCAGGATAATCGAAATGCTCAGTACGGTATAGATATCTATCACAGTGTGTGGGAGAACGGGAGTTGGTCCACATCTGTGCGGGTGAATTCCGATACTCTCCCCGCGGTTCAACTCATTCCCAATGCCGCGCCGACACCGGATGGGATTGTCGCGGTATGGGTGGACCGACGAAGTGGGGTATTCCAGGTGTACATGGCATGGTGGCAGGCTGGGGTTGGTTGGGTCGGTGAACGACGGGTATCCACTGCCTCGGATCAGGCGGCCCAGTCAAACCCGACGGTTGTTGCAAATGCGCAGGGGGATGCTTTTGTGGTGTGGGATGATGCCCGCGATGTTGCTTTGGGCACGGATATCTATTTCCGTTATATCCCACTCACTGACCGGTATCAGTATTATGTCCCATTGACGGCAGCACGTTGGTAGTAAGCGGGGGTGGGCGGACGCTAATTTCATTCGGGAGGCCGTGGAGGGCGTGGGAGTAAGGATATGGGTCAAGTGGATGTGTCCATCTGCATTGTGAATTGGAATGTGAAGGAGTTGCTACGGCAATGTTTGATGAGTATTCCCGCTGGCGCGAAGGGTGTCCTGTATGAAGTTGTTGTCGTAGATAATGCATCCACCGATGGAAGCGCCGAGATTTTGAAGGCGTTTCCGCACATCACGTGGATTCAGAATCAGGAAAATGTGGGTTTTACGCGAGCCAATAATCAGGCGTTGGCCGTGAGTCGGGGACGTTATATTTGCTTTCTCAACCCGGACACGGTGGTATATCCCGGCGCGCTGGCAACGTTGGTCTCCTATATGGATGCTCATCCGGATGTGGGGATTGTAGGGCCCCAGTTGCGTTATCCGGATGGAACGCTTCAGCCCTCCCGCTATCGCTTCCCTTCGGTGATGATGGCTCTTATGGAAAGTACTCCCTTGGCCTGGGTATGGCCGACTAATCCCTGGAACCGCCGATATCATTGCGAGGATTGTTCACCTCAAGAGGAGCACGAGGTGGACTGGCTCAACGGGGCCTGTTTGATGGTTCGCCGTGAAGTAATCGGTCAAATTGGAGGCTTTGACGAGCAGTTCTTCATGTACTCAGAGGAGTTGGATTTGTGCCGACGGGCTCGACTGGCTGGTTGGCGGGTGATGTATGTGCCTCAGGCGGTTGTGGTGCACTACGAGGGGAAGTCCAGTGAGCAGGTTGTCGTGGCCCGTCACGTGCATTTTAATCGGAGCAAAGTGCTTTACTTCCGGAAACATCACGGTGCAGGGGCTGCGTTTTTTGTGCGATGGGGGTTACGGTTGCAGTACGGTTGGCAGATAGGTGTAGAGGGGGTGAAGTGGTTGCTCGGTCATAAGCGCCCTTTGCGTCGGGACCGGATACGTGCTTATTGGGAGGTTATTCGGGCTGTTTAACCCGATTGAGAGGGCTTTGTGGTAAGAGGACATCACAAAGCCCTCTCAATCTCTGGAAAGGCCTTAGACGTGTTTAAGTGCCTGTTCCAGGTCCGCGATGAGGTCTTCTACGTTTTCAATGCCCACTGAGAGTCGTACCAGACCGTCGGTAATGCCCGCTTTACGGCGTTCTTCCGGGGGGACTCCAATGTGGGTCATGCTGGCCGGGTGTTCGATGAGGGAGTCTGCGTTGCCTAGACTGACCGCGAGGGTGATGATGTTGACGTGATTCATTAACGCTTTGCCGGCTTCGTATCCGCCTTTGAGTTCAAAGGAGAGCATGCCGCCGAATCCGTTGAACATTTGGCGTTTGGCTATCTCGTGCCCTGGGTGGTCCTCTAGGCCTGGGTAGTTTACTCGAGCAACCGCGGGATGTTCTGCCAGCCAGCGGGCAATGGTCATGGCATTTTCCGCGTGTCGCTGCATGCGGATTTCAAATGTGCGCATGCCCATGTTGGCTAGCCACGCGTCAAAAGGGCTGACGGTGGGCCCCATGATGCGGGCCATTAGACCAACGCCATCTTTGCGATGGGTCATGTAATCCGCATGAGGACTAATGATAACGCCCCCGATAATCACGCCGTGGCCACTCAGGTATTTGGTGGTGGAGTGGACCACTACATCCGCGCCTAATGTTAACGGACGTTGGTGATATGGGGTGGCAAAGGTGTTGTCTACGATGACCCATGCTCCGTGAGCGTGCGCAATTTCGACGACCGCTCTGAGGTCTACTATGTCCATGGTGGGGTTTACCGGGGTTTCTGTGTAGGCGAGAACAGCGTGGGGGTGGGCAGCAAACTGTTCTTCCCATCCTCTGGGGGTATGGTCATCCACCCACTCAACATGGATTCCTAAGCGTGGGGCCACTTCGTTGAAAAAGCGGTAGGCATTGCCGTAAATGGCGCGTTGCACGAGGATGGTATCCCCTGCTCTGGCTTTTCCAAGAATTGCATTGCTAATGGCAGCCATACCAGAAGAGACCAATTTGCCGAACACGAGGCGTTCTGGCGGAATTTCCGGGTGTTGCCGTACAAGGTCCAGACCTTCTAGTAGAGCGTATTTTTGAGCCAGACGGTCCAGGTTGGGATTTCCCGCTCGCGTGTATACGTATCCAGGTTTTTGACCAGCGAATACTTGCCCCGCGGTTTCGACATCAGGAAAGCCAAAGGTCGATGTCTGGAAAATGGGGGTGATGTGCGCGTGGTAGGGATTGTTCCCTTCTTGGTAGTGATTGACAATCGTGCTGATGCCCCATTGGTAAGGTTTTTTGTTCATGGGTTCTCTCTCCTCATGGTGTGTGTTTTCTCTCGCGAAATATGGGACGACCGTCATCAAAACGTTCAATGGTGACGAGTGTTTCGATGGGGACGTTTAAGGGCTCAAGGAGACGTCGGCCCTGTTCGAATGCCTTTTCGATGACCGCACCTATGCCTAGGAGTGTGGCCTGCGCTTGTTGGACAATGCGCACTAACGCCAGGATGGTCTGTCCTGTGGCTAGAAAATCGTCGATAATGATAACTCTGTCCTGATCCCCCAAAAATTCCGGTGATACGAGAAGGTGGACGGTTTGTCCTTTTGTGTGGGAAGGTGCAGTTTCCCGGTAGACACGAGTTGGCATAGTAATTGGGCGTGTTTTGCGCGCGTAGAGTAAGGGCACATCCAGCGCGAAGGCAGTGGCCAGCGCGGGGGCAATGCCGGAGATTTCCGCGGTGAGTACTTTGGTGGGCTGGAGGTAGCCGAATCGGCGGGCGAATTCCCGTCCTAAAAGCATCATCAAGGCGGGATCTACTTGGTGATTAATGAAGGAGTCCACCTTGAGGATGCCGTTTCCCAGATATATTCCTTCCTTGAGTATGCGTTCTTTCAACTGTTCCACGGATTATCTCCTTCTATCCACAGTTTGGTAGAAGTGAGGTGTGCGAATAGGGCGCGGCATATTTCATGGCTTTACTTTACGTCCCTTTTGGCACGAAGCCAAAGTTTCGGATTTTGGTGGTGGGGGATGGTTGCGGTCTCCGCCCTTAGGTTGTGATGTCTAGAAATGTCTGGGCCGGTGTGCGTATACGCTTTGGGCTAGACCGATTAGGGCTAGAAATGTGACGAGGTTGCTCCCTCCATAACTCACAAAGGGGAGAGGAATCCCGGTAACAGGGAGGAGTCCGATGGTCATTCCTATGTTAATAAAGGCTTGGAAGAAGATGATTAACGCAACTCCCAAAGCGATAAGACGACCGTACATGTCGCGAGCGGAAAGGGAAATGTACAGGAGTCGGGACAAAACGACGAGGAAGAGGAGGATGATTAGTGCGCCTCCCAGGAATCCTAGTTCTTCAGCAATGACAGGGAAGATGAAGTCTGTGTGGCGAACTCGTAAGAAGTGGAGTTGGCTTTGAGTGCCTAATTTGTACCCTTTACCCACTAGCCCGCCAGAGCCAACCGCGATAAGTGCTTGGCGTACGTTGTATGTGGCTTGTGGATCCGCGGCAGCAGGGTTCAGGAATGTGAGTACACGTTGCTTCATGTATTCTTCCATGGAGGCCCAGATAACTGGGAGGCTGATAATGGCCCCGCCACCGAGGAGGATGATATAGCGCCATGCGAGACCCGCGGCGAAGATGAGCCCTCCCCCCAGAAATAGGACACTTACTGCGGTTCCCAGGTCAGGCTGCATGTAGATTAACGCGATGGGAGGGGCAAGGAGTAGGGTGTAGTGTATTAAGGTCCACAGGCTGTCCATGGCGTGACGACGTTTGGCCAGAAATTGTCCCAGGGAGAGGAGAAGTAATCCCTTGGCCAGTTCTGCGGGTTGGATGTCTATCACGCCCAAGGAGATCCACCGGCGCGCGCCACCCCGTACCACACCTACCGCGTCCACAGCGAGCAGTAGGGCGATGGCCAGGAAGTAGGTAGGCCATTGGAATGGGGTGAAGAGGCGGTAGTCGAACGCGGCGATTAAAAAAAGGAAGACTACTCCCACACCGGCAAATAAGAGGTGTCGTTGGGCGTAGCCTTCCAATCCTGGCGAATTGATGGTTGCGCTATCGATCATGGCTGCACCCAGTAACACAAGAGCGAGTACAGCCATCAACAGCAACCAATCTAGTTGTTTCCAGGCCCGGAAATCCATTTATATGTTGATAGCACCCCTTTCGCGGGTCTAGACCGCGCTAGGTCGAAGTGGCACGTGCGCGTCCAGTTGGACTTTACGTCCCCGCCGAACGAGTTGGATTTCTACTTCCTCGGGTTCGGCATCCAAGTGCTGGGCGACCACGCGCGCGATTTCTCGCCCGACGTGCTGAAGTTTCCCGGGGGAAATACGAGCACGGTCGTGGGCAAGGACATGCTCCAGGCGACCTTTGGCCACCTGACCACTACGATGGTTGCGGTTGAGAAACGTTTTGACGGATATCATGGTTTTCCTCCAGCGGTCATTGTTGTCTACGATGTTGGCGCTGCTGGCTCTACTTTCATTATAACACAATATGTCAAGGGGGCAACTTTGAGGTCGGGCCATGAGTTGGGACAAAAGAGGGGAATTTCTTGGTAAAACTTTTGTAGGAAACAAAACAACAAAGAGAAGGTCCCTATGTTCAGGTATAAAGGCATTCCGGTAGAACGGTTTACCCGCTGTTTGTTTGACTATCCTCGCGAGGCTCGTTAGGCAGATTTCGGGGAAGTCTGTGCGGACTAGAGGTTTACGATCTTTGCTATACAAAGACGATGATTTATGAGCAAAGAAGCAAGAAAAATCGGGGCGGCGTGCACGGGTTCCGTGCCCTGAGTTAATGAGTCAATTGCCTCTGGTATTTGGTCAATATCATTTAATTATTTTAGTACGTTATCAGGGTTCTCTGTGAGCCAATCCCGACACAGCCAGCCTTCGCGAGGTAGCACAATCCGTACCCATCCCTGTTTGCACTTCATACTACGGTGATTGTAATCTACTTCCACGACAGTAACGCATCGTTTAAAAGAAAGCGCGGTAATTTTATGATAAGAGGTACCTGGACCATTACGTAGGTTTAATCCCTTGGGAGCATAGACCCACAGATATGTATCCTTGTGTTTGTCATAATTAATATAACAGAGGTATACACTATTCACCCATCCCCAATGAGGTCGAACGATTTTAACCCATGTGGCATCAGCGTGCTTTGATATAACGTCAACTATCTCATATCTCTGGAGAGTAGATTGCACAGATGCCTGTGGGTTTGGGGCCGAACGTACATTCAATTTGTATGCAAAAACCCACGCTTGGTACGTTGGCTTGGTTGGGGAGGTGGTGGATATTGTTGTTAACCGCGTTACATGTTTAGAAGGGGTGGAGGAGGAACGCCCTAAATAAGAAATTTGGGGCGTTCCTGGTAATGTGACTAATTCATGTGAATGTGAAATACTTGAACGAAATATATACCATCCCAAGATTATGGCAATAAGTACAACTGTCCAGATAAGTATCCGTGTCGGTGGGCTCGTTATGACTGGTTTAGAGGGGATCTCTGGCTGCGGACTCGGTCGTGGTTTGGGCTTAGGGATTGGGAAGGTTTGGCGTTTGCGGATTTGGGGGAGATCCCAAAAGGCTTGAGGGTTCTTCAACAGTGGGTTAGGATGAGGTGGAAGTGGGTAAATATATGCACCTACGCCTTTGTAGATGGGATTCTGTTGTCCTATACGTCGGATGCCTGGATATCCTCCCGTAGTCCCCGCTGCTTCTGCGTAGTAATAGGATCGGCTTCTTTTCCAGTAATATAAACCAGCTACACCGATATGTCTTGGGAGAGCGATTCCGACAGCCATATGGCGGGGTAAATCTATAAGAGCTACATCAAACCCTAACGTCCACCATATTCGAGCTGTCAAAATAGCAGCGTCTTCGCAGTCTCCCCGCTTGTCGTACAACATTTCTGTGGGATAGCGAGGATAATCTCGGTCACGCATAGGATCGGGGGAGTAAGGAATGAAAGCGACAAAATTCAACAGCCATTCGGCTATCTCCAATACTCTGTAACCTGCATCTTTACCCATTGGGAGAAGGCCTAGCAACCAAGAACGAAAGAAGTGTTCTTCCCGATCATAAGTGGCTAGATACACATATGGATGATCATATATATCCGTTGTTTTTATATCTCTTAAAGTGCCATCTGGTTTGTGCAGTGAGTGTACATGAATTATCAATTTTTCCGGTATATCGATACTGTATGTCCAGCGTTTTATGTTACCTCTATAATCTTGGTAGTCCCAGGTGAAATGTCTTGTGGCCATACTTTGTTGCCTTTATTGTCACATTGAAGCAGACAATCTATTAAATTTACAATTTAGTGGCCAGAAGAAGGATTTTTGCAGTTGTGTTCTTTTTTCTTTAATCAAGAATCGAGCGAAATTTTCTTTCGTTTATAAAGACTCATTAAATATTGCCCATGATGTGGCCAATTGATATTCCTACTAACCAAGATATAAGCAATGTCATTGCAATTAATGGCCATTTATGGGAATTTTGGGCTATATCTTCATTTTCTGCCGCCACAACTACTTCATGTATAGATCTAAGGGTGTCTATATCTTGTTGCATTTGTTCCGACAGATTGCTTAAATATACATAATTTTCATCAAGCAAATCCGCTGTATAGATAATTTGGTCAAATAGATTCCTTATCATGGGCTCAAACGGCTTAAGAACCATAGGTAAAGAGCCATCAAATTCGGTGACTTTCTCTCTTAATCCAGCCATGATCTGTCTAGGTTTTTCCATAAGATCAAGGGTGCGGTCGATATCCGATTTTGCAGTATTTAGAATTTCAATTGTTTTTGGGATATGGGCATCCACCTGTTTGAGTTTATGGACTAGCGATGTTGACGAAGTTGGGTTCTGGAATTCCCTCAAGTATTTTGCAATATCCGTTAACTCTTGGAGGGGGGCTAAGTGTTCCTCTAATCTCACAAACAATTCAATAGTGTCACGAATAACGCCGACAATATATTTCCCTTTGGGTATTGCAAAATCTAGGAGATCAACGAGGAATCCCCACACTGAATCCCCATATCCGGGTATGCGTATATTATCAAGTCGTGCAATAACATCACGTATTATCCGTAAATGTTTTGCCCATTTAAATTTATCTCTTATGATTTTCGTCTGTTCTGAATAGGATATTAGATGCTCAACAAGATCGGGATTGTGATTTAGAATAACATGAGTTTTCCATACAGCTTCATTCCAGGGATTGTATGGGACAATGCCTGGATATGGGGAGGAGGTACGAGTACAGCTTATTCCTACTTGCAGCAGCCCTATGAGAGAGAGCACAATTAGAATAAGCCTATTAACCATACCTGTATTATACCTCCTAACTACATTATCTACATCATCTCAGAAGCGTAGGATCGGTGACGGGTGAACAGGAATTGGGCTCAGTTGGACCCGCTTCTGGGCTATATCTGGCGGAACATCACCAATGCGACGTAGACCAGAAGAATCGGATGTCGCCTCTGCATAGTAATAACGTATTCCTTGCACTTCTATATATCCACCAGGAGCTCCATAAGCAGCTATTGCCGCTGCCATGTGTCCAGGATTTCCTGGCACATGTATAAGTGCTGATTTAAATCCTGTCAGCCGCCACAGTTTGGTGGTTAGTATGGCAACGTCTTCACAATCTCCTCCACCGTCCCACAGGGTCTCTACAGGGTAACGGGGATATTCTCCAATTTCCATATAATAAGGAAGTGAGCTCACAAGATTCAATAATAACTCAGCTATTTCCCACACAGTGTACCCCTGTTGCTGAGCGTTATAAACAAGAGGTGTCAACCATCCAAAAAAGAAATCTTCGTCATTGGCGTCTAGTACATACATAGTGTAGTTGGTGTAGCGGGGCATGCTTCTATAGTATGCATATAAAGGAGGAGGAATCATTATAGGAATCTGCCACAAGTCCCGAATCCCATTAAGGCGTACATAAGTCCAGTGAAGTTGACGTATCATTTTGCAAACTCCTTAATCATACTATTAAGCGGTGAACCCAAATTATCATGGGAGGCTGCTGCATAAACACAAGTCATCTACAGGACATATCAACATTTTGGAGGAAATAATACATACAACGTGTGTGGATCAAACGACGATATGATAAATCAACACCATATTACCATATCCTCTGTCCTATGTCAAATTTCACCTACTTTACGAGTGTATTTCAATTTAGTAGGTTTACATAAAGCGGACACATGCGGG
>Ga0256914_1001069_pt1 | contig 26072 bp, 17 predicted proteins | sample HulkmetaG_FD_191571 | JGI IMG/M metagenome (GOLD analysis project Ga0256914, IMG submission 191571) | Hydrothermal chimney microbial communities from Main Endeavour vent field at the Juan de Fuca Ridge, Pacific Ocean - Hulk | ecosystem: Environmental > Aquatic > Marine > Hydrothermal vents ... | reverse complement strand
CATCGTGCGGGGGCTGGGGCTTTCTGCAGTGCTGCCCAAAGCCGCGGTGTTGGTTGCTTTTGGGGTGGGGTTCTTGGTGGTGGGCGTGTGGCGCTTCCGGTTCGAATGAGGCTGGCCAGGCCGCGGGGTTTTGCGCCGCAGCGCTTGTGGGTGGTGTTGGGGTTTCGTATAGCCAGTAACAATACCACTGTCGCGCCAGGGCGTGCCAGTTACACTGATGCCGCGCCAATGCTGCGCCGGTGCGACGCCGATGCCGCGCCAAGTCGCCAGGTCACCTTGACAGAAAAAGGACGACCTGAATCGGTCGTCCTTGGGGGGTGAAGGAAAGGCCACCGCGGTACAGCCCTATGTCTCTGGGCTCACGCCCCACACGCGCACCACGCCGTCGGAGCCGATCAAATAGAGGCGTGTGCCGTCGGCTGAAAAGTAGGCGCCTGCAATCGGGGCTGTGCTCAAGAGGCTCAAGGCTTCGCCGCTCATGCCATCCATGACCACGGCGTTCTCGCCGCCGACCAGCAGTTGCCCATCGGGCGAAAAGGCCAGGCTGCTGCCCACGGCTTCACCGAACCAGAGCATGTCTCCGCTTTCCATGGTAAAGGCGACCAAGGGGGGCAGCCCTGCCCCTATCACCACCAGGCGCTGCCCATCAGGTGAAAAGCGCGCCGCTAAGGGGGTGAGCACTACAGGCATCAAACCTTCGCTCGCTTCGGGGGAGAAGGAGAATTCGGCTACGATTTTGTCCGTCGCCACCTCCCACACTCGGGCGAGGCTCTCTTCGTTGCTCAAGGCCAAAAGATAGTCGCCGGCGGGGCCAAAGGTGAGGAACTGGCTTCCCTCAGGCGCATTGTGTAGGGTGCGCACCTGTTGGCCTGTCGTCGGGTCCCAAAGGGCAATGGTGTTGTCTTGGTAGCCCACCGAAGCCACATACTGGCCAGTGGGCGAAAAGGCCACCACTGCCACATTCGTGAAATACGGCTGCGCGCTGCTTTGCTTCAACACATGGCGCACTTTGCCTTCCGAAAGGGACCACACCTTCAACGCCCCATCCTCAGAAGACACCGCCAGCCACTGGCCATCGGGGGAAAGGGCGACATCTTCCACATCGTAGGCGCTATTGGTGAGGCGCTGCACCTCTTCCCCTGTGGTCGCGTTGACCAGGATGACGGTGTTTTGCACAGCCAATGCTAACAGCGAGGCCTCGGGGGCGTAGTCTGTTGCATCAAGCACCGGACCCCAGTGCGCTTGGATGCTCCCCAGGGGCTTGCCTGCGGCGGCGTCCCAGATTTCCAGCAGCGAGCCCTCTTTCTGCACGACGAGCAGCGAGCCATCGGGTGAGGGCGCCAAGCGGACCACCTTGCGCAGCCCAGGGTCGTCTTGCCATGTGGCCACGGCTTGTTGCGCGTCGAGGTCCCACACCACCACATCGCCCGGGAAGCGCCCCAGCCACAGGGTGCCTTGGGGCGAGAAGGCCAACGCCGTCACGTCTTGGCCGCCGGTGTCTTGCATGGGCCAAGCCTTGTCATCTGCCAGGTTCCACCCTCGCAGTTGGCCCCCTTGGCCGCCAAAGAACACCTTTGTGCTATCGGGCGAAAAGGCCACGCTATAGGCTCCCCCTGAGCCGTCGGCTTCCTCAAAAGTCTGCGCAGGGCTATGCTTTCCGGCTTCGAAACGCCACAAGTAGCCCCTCTTGCCGCTCTCAGTGGCCGCCGCCAGCCAACGGCCATCGGGCGAGAAGGCCAGGTCGCCGATGGGTTCACTGTTGTCTTGATTGGCCCCCTCAAGCCATGCGTACCACGCGCCGGCGGAAAAATCCTCCTGGCTCACATCCCACACCGCGACCACGCCCTTGGCCCCCACTGCCAAAAAGCGGCTGTCGGGCGAAAAAGCGAGGCTCGTTGGGGAGGGCATGTCAACGACGGCAACGGGCTGCCCGCTTTCCAACGCCACGAGGCGCACTTTGCCTATGCCATCGGCGAACCCCACGGCCATCCAGCGCCCATCGGGGGAAAAGGCCACCAGGGTGACGTTGGCGTCGGCAAAAGCGACCTCGGCCTTCGCGGGAATCGGGGTGCCCATCGCCAGTTCCTCGGTAGCCGAGGCATCGGCGTAATCGCCCCAGGAGACCACGGGGAGGTAGCGGGCCTCTTGGAAGGTCTGGGCATCATAGAAGTACACGCCGAGCCCTGACGGCACGGCCACATAATGCCCATCTGGCGTCCAGGCGGCCTTTCCGGCCATTCCCTTGCCCCACCGGGCGATGAGCGTCAACTGTTCGGCATTGGCTGGGCTGATGGGAGCCAGCGTTTCAGGGAGCGGCGTTCCCACGCCGGGAAGGGTGAAGGGCGGCGTGGGGGTAGGGGCTGGGCTGGGCGAGGCCGCCGGCGCAGGGGTGGCTTGCGCGGGTGGGGTGGCCGTGGCGCTCACGAAGGTTGCCTCGGCCTGTTGCGTGGATGGCGCTGGAGCAGGGCCGCGGCAGGCGCTGAGAGCCATCCCCATCAGAGCCACGATCCAAAACAAGAGCACCTTTCGTGACATTGTTTCCTCCTCCGAAATTATTGGGCAAAAGAGAATAAGACAGGGAGCAGAAGACGAAAGCCACTCTATGTCGCCCCCAAACAAAGTTCCCCTTCGGAGGTCCACAAATTGTTTTGGCAGGCCTCGTCCAGCGGTATGTGCGACCAGGGGGATTGTTTGGGGCTGCAAAAGCCCTTTGGCCGTGGGCTTGGAGGTGGCAGGGGGAGATGTCGGTCTGTTGCGGAAGCAGGGGAGGAAAACGGTGTGCCGCGCCAAGCGGGGGGCGGCCAGGGACCCAAAACCCAGGGAAATTGGGCGGCCTCCGCAGAAAACCCGTGGTTTTTGGTTTTGTTGTTGGTGGGGAGCGAGAGAACTGACCAACCGGTCAGTCAAATCCAGATTAGCATATCCTGCCACCCTTGTCAAGAAGCATTGGCTGCGCAATGGTGCCAGCGAGATGGGGGGCAAAAGGCCTTCGGGGCAGAGGAAAGGGCTTTTCCTGGAGCCCCTTGCAAAAACTGCACAAATGTTCTATGATTAAAGGCATGGAAGCATTGGAGAAACTGCGTGGGCTTTCGTCTGAGGCAGGCTTAGACCGCGACGGCGAAGAAGCCCAAGGTGTGTGTGAGGCAACGACCTTGCCCATCTATTGGGCGGCCGTGGGCGGGCGGCGGATGCCGATTTTGAAAACCTTGCTGACCTCTGCCTGCGAGCGCAATTGCGCCTACTGCCCCTTTCGCGCGGGCCGCGATGTCCGCCGACAGACCTTTCGGCCTGCGGCGTTGGCCTCGCTGGTCGAGCAACTCACCCGCCGCGGGGTGATAGAGGGTGTGTTGCTCAGCAGCGGCATTGCGGGCGGCAGCGTTTCAACGCAAGACCGCCTCTTGGAAACCGCGGCCATCCTGCGCCGCCGCGGTTACACCGGCTACCTGCACCTCAAACTCATGCCCGGCGCGGAGCAGGAGCAGATTTTGGAAGCCTTACGCTTGGCGGACCGCGTTTCGGTCAATTTGGAAGCGCCGGGGGCTCGTTTTTTGGGACGCCTGGCGCCGCAAAAGCGCTTTTGGGGCGAATTGTTGCAGACCTTGAAGCGGGCGGTATCCTTGCGGGAAGGGCCTCCCCAGGCCCACGGGCGGGCGCGATGGCCCTCGGTGGTGACGCAATTTGTGGTGGGCGCTGCGGGCGAGAGCGACCGTGATTTGCTGACTTGGACGGCGAGGCTCTTGCAGGAAGACGGCCTGGCGCGGGTCTATTTTTCGGCTTTCCGCCCCATCGCGCAAACCCCGCTGGAAAACCTGCCCCCCGAACGCCCCGACCGAGTGCGGCGGCTTTACCGAGCCAGTTTCCTGCTGCGCGACTACGGCTTTTCGGCGGAGGAGCTTTTCCCGCCCGGGGCAGAGGCTTTGCCCCACGACGACCCTAAAGCATGGTGGGCATGGCACCATCTGCGCGAGCAGCCGGTCGAGATCAACACAGCGCCCCGCGAACGGCTGCTCCGCGTGCCCGGCATAGGCCCCAAGCGGGTCGAGGCGCTGCTGCGAGCGCGGCGGCAGGCCCCGCTGCGGTCGCTGAAACAGTTGCGGGCCTTGGGCATTCCGGCCGAGCGAGCCGCGCCATTCATCTTGTTGGACGGCCGCCGCCCACCCTGGCAAGCGAGGCTGTGGCCTGAGGGCGTTTCCCACGCGGCAGCGGCGCCGCGGTGAGGTTGGCGGCTTCCTCGCCTTGTTTGGGGGCGAAAAGGCTATAATGAAGATGGATGATGACCCCAGGAGGTAAACTATGGAAACTTTGACTGTGCGCGGTGTGCCCTATGCCTTGGAGCGGACAGGGCGCGGTGAGCCGGTGTTGTTGGCCCACTGTTTGACGTGGAATCATCACGATTACGACCCCATCGTCGCGTCGTTGGCCGCTGAGTATGATTGCATTGTGCCCGACCAGCGCGGGCACGGGGGAACGGGCTTCCCGACCGAGCCGTATAGCCTGGCCGACATGGCTGAAGATTTATACGATTTGCTTCAGCAGCTGGGCGTGGGGCCGGTGCATTATGTGGGGCACTCGATGGGTGCGATGATGGGGCCATTTTTGGCGCTGGCGCACCCGGAGGTGTTGCGCTCGATGACCCTGATTGGCGGCTCGGCCGAGGCCGAAGATGAGGCCCGATTGGCTGGCTACCGCCAGCTGGTGGCCGCGGTGCGGGCTGGCCAGGCCGCGGCTGTGGCCGAGCGTTTGGTGGGGTTGTTCTTTAGTGAGCGTAGTCGGCGGGTTCGCCCTGAGGCAGTGGCTCGTTATAAGGCCGATTTTCTCGCAAGTGACCCTGAGGGGTTGTATTGGACCGCGGAGGCTGTGTTTACGCGGCCTAATTTGCTGCCCCGTCTGTCGGAGATTGCGGTGCCCACGTTGGTGGTGGTGGGTGAGCAAGACGTGGTGACGCCCCTCGCCCAGGCGCAGGCCTTGGCCGAGGGCCTGGCCGACGCCCGTTTGTTGGTCGTGCCCGAGAGCGGCCATTTCACCACGGTCGAAGCCCCTGCTACCCTCGCCGGCGCGTTGCGGGATTTTTGGGCTGGGTTGTAACCCTCCATCTGCTGCCTTGCTGGGCTGGCGTTGCGTTGTTGGTTGGGAGGTAAAGCCAAAGCCCCAGACGCGAGAAGGCGTCTGAGGGGCAAGGTGTGGTTTGTCAAAATAGCTTGCCAGGGGGCAAGGGGAAGGCTCGTTTTGCTCGCGATTGAATGGTTCAAAATTTAGACTGAAACAAATCTTTATCAAAATTCCTAATGAACTTGAGGCACGTGGTGCTATAATTAAAAAGAAGTCCCCCCTGCTTCCGTGTTGGCGTTGCGATTGTGTTAAGGGGGACGGGCAATGATGTCCTATTGACTGGCAGGAGGTGCGTCTCTTGTCGAGGGTAGGCCTGCCTTTGAAGTGACACGAATTGTATGACTACCGATGCCACGAATCTCTTAGAAAAAATTTTGGCTTGGTGCGGTTCAGGGGGAGAGGCTTGTCGCACGTTGTTGGAAGCCATTCCTGCTTGTGTGGTATGGTTAGGGCCCGACGATAACGTGCAGTTTGTTTCGCCGGAATGTCAGCCTTTGTTGCACGGGCAAGAGGTCACAGGCTTTTTGAAGGAAACCGGCGTTGCTTTTGGCGCGGGAGAGCCAGCTGCTCAAAAGCCATCTTCGGCCATCCATCAAGCCACCTTCCGCATGCGGTTAGACAACGGCGAAGTGCACTGGTTTGCCCATGCCTGCCGGCCGTTGTATGACGAACACGGGCGCTTTCAGGGGCGCATTAGCGTCAACATTGACATTACCGAGGAACAACGCCGTGACGCCCTGGCTTTGCACAGTCAAAAGCAACTGCGGGCGCTGCATCGGGTGGCTGCGCGGCTGAGCCGGGCGACCACCGTCGAGGCGGTATATGCGCCGGCTGTAGAAGGGGCTTTAGAGGTGCTGGAAGCCTCGCGCACCGCGCTGGTTTGCTTCGATGAGGACGGGCAACCGCAGGTGGTCGCGGCCCAAGGCGTCGCGAAGGCCAAATATGCCACCTTAGCGCGCGCCCTACCGTGGCAGCCCGACGATTTGTCGCCTCAGCCTTTGTGGTTGGTGGATCTGAAAACCCACCCCGAAGGCCAGGCGTGGGCCAAGCGCGTTCCCAAAGGTGTGCGCGCCTTGGCTCTGTTGCCCTTGCTGGGCAGCAACCAACTGCTGGGGGCGCTGTGGGTGTATTACGACGCCCCACATGAATTTACCGAGAGTGAGCGTGACTTAGCGCAAATTTTGACCCTCAATCTCTCGGCTGTGCTTTCCCATCTGCGGACCGAAGAAGCCCTTCGGGAAAGCGAAGCCCGCATCAAGTCGGTCATCAATGCGACCCCTGATGTGATCATCCTCAAAAATGCTGAAGGCCGTTGGCTGGAAGCCAACCAAGCGGCTTTGGCGCTGTTTTCGCTTCCGCCGACGTTTGATTATCGGGGAAAGCGCGACGAAGAATTGGCAGCAGCCGCGCCAATGCGGCACAAGGTTTTCCATCAATGCAGCGAGACCGACCGTGAAGCCTGGGAATCGGGCGGCGTGGTTCATCGCGAAGAGATTATTTGCCAACCCAATGGCGAGGAACTGATTTTTGACGTTTTGAAGAGCCCCATCTTTTACCCTGATGGTTCACCAAAGGGGCTGGTTGTGGTGGGGCGCAACATCACCCAGCGCAAACAGGCAGAGCGGGCGCTCAAAGAGAGCGAAGCCCGTTACCGCGATTTGTTCGACAATACTGCGGACGTGGTCGGCCTGCATGACTTGCAAGGGCGAGTGTTGGATTACAACCCCGCGACCTTGCGTTTGTTGGGGCTGACTTCGCCGCCTCAGCAGCCTTTTCATTTGAAAGATGCCTTAGCCCCTTCGGTGCGGCATTTGCTTCCTGAATATTTAGCCCGCCTGCGTCAGGAAGGGCACGCGGAAGGCAAAGCCCTGATTCAGCGCCCTGATGGGGAAAAACGCCTTTGGGAATACCGCAGCACGCTGCGCACCCAAGGCGTGGAAAAGCCAGTGGTGCGTTTCTTCGCGCGCGACATTACCGAGCGCGAGCGGGCCCTGCGGGCGTTGAAAGAGAGCGAAGCCCGCTTCCGGGCCCTGGCCGAAAGCACCGTGGCGGCGATTTATGTGGCTTCGTTGCACGACGCGCGCTTTGTTTATGCCAACCCCGGCGCTCAATGGCTAACAGGTTATACCCCCGAAGAGTTGCGCACCATGAAGGTGTGGGATGTGGTGCATCCGGATTATTGGGAAGTGGTGCGGGAACGGGTCAGAGCCCGACTGCGGGGTGAGCCTTTGCCCCCGCGCTATGAGCTGAAAATTGTGTGCAAAGACGGCCAAGAACGGTGGATTTTGCTGGGCACCGCCGATATTCAATGGGAAGGCCGCCCGGCTGTCGTGGGCTCAGCAGTGGACATCACCCAACACAAACGCCATGAACAAGCCCTGGAAGCCGAATTGCGCATCGCGCGGGCGTTGGGCCAAGTGCCCGAAACAGGGTTGGAGTCGTTGCTCATCCAAATTTTGGAAGCCGCACAAAGGGTTGTGCCCTCGGCCGAGCGGGTGAGCCTGCTGTTGGGCGACAACGAGGGGAATTTCTGCGTCCGCGCGGTCAGAGGCCGCGAAAGCACGGAAATCAACACCTTTTGCACCACTTGGGACGCCCAAGCCCTGTTGGAATCACACCAACGGGCTCCCTTCATGATAGACCGCCCCTTGACACGGTTGGGCTTCCCTCTGAGCGAAGACGGAGAGGACCCCACCACCAAGGCCATTGTCGTGCCTTTGGTGGTCCGCGAAGAAGTGTTAGGCGCCCTGTTGTTAGAAGGAAGCGCCCAAATTGCGCCTTTTGCCGTGCAAGACTTGCGCTTGTTAGAGCATTTTGCCACAATGGCATCTTTAGCCATCCAAGACGCCCGCCTGATTGCAAATCTGCAACAGCGGTTACACGAGTTGGAAGTGGTGCATGACTTTACCCTGGCCCTTCAGCAGACGGCCGGCGTGCAGGGCGTTTTGAAAACCCTCATTGAAGGGGTCAGCAAAGTTGTGGAAGGCGCTCAGAGCGCGATTTTCCTCTACTACCCTGAAGACGAGGTGCTGCGTTTGGCGGTTGCCAAAGAGGGGAGTGGGGGGCTTTCTTGGAGCGACAAAATCGAGCTTCGGCCTGGCCGCGGCGTGGGCGGTATGGTGTTTGTCAATGGCACGCCATATTTCTCAGAAGACTTTTCGCGTGACCCCAACGTGTTGCCTGGTGCGCGTCAGCGCATGCCTAAAGGGTGGGGCGGGGGGTGTTTCCCCCTGCGGAACGCGGATGAAGTGATTGGGGTGATGTTTGTCATTGCGCCGGCCGAACATCGCATGACCGAGCCGCAGCGTTACCTGTTGGAGTCGTTGACCGAGATTGGTGGCATCACCTTGCACCGCATTCGGCTGTATGAAGAAACGCAGCAACGGTTGCGGCAACTACAAACGTTGCAAGTCGTAGCCCAGGCCCTGACCAGCAGTTTGGACGCGCATCTGACCCTCAACATTTTGGTGGAGCAAGCGCGTGCGCAATTCCACGTCGACGCGGCCGCGGTGCTCCTGTTGGATCAGCATTCGCCGAACTTGTCGTTCATCGCGGGGTCGGGCTTCCGAGAAACCACCTACAAACATCGGCGGGTGTTGGTGGGTGAGCCGTTGGCCGGCGAGGTGGCTAAATTGCAGCGGCCTGTTGTGGTGACAGACCTTCGCCAGGCGACACTGCCGCTGCCGTGTGAGAGTTTCGTGCGGCGAGAAGGGTTCCGATCTTACGTGGGGGTGCCTTTGATAGCCCAAGGCCGTTTGAAAGGGGTGATGGAACTCTTCCATCGGTCGCCGTTTGTGTTGGACGCCAATGGGATGGAATTCCTGGAAGCGCTGGCGCAATATGCGGCCATCGCCTTAGACAACGCCCAAATGTTCTCTCAACTTCAGCAATACACGTACGAATTGAGCGTGGCCTATGAAGCCACCATTGAAGGTTGGGCTCGGGCATTGGAGTTGCGCGACCGAGAAACCGAAGGCCATACCCAACGGGTTGCCGAACTCACCGTGGCCCTGGCCCGAGCCTTGGGGGTTTCAGAGCAGGAAATTCCGCATTTTCGGCGGGGCGCCCTTTTGCACGACATCGGCAAGTTGGGGGTGCCTGATGAGATTTTGCACAAAAACGGCGCGCTTTCCGATGAAGAGTGGGCGATTATGCGCCAGCACCCAATGATGGCCTACGAAATGCTTCAAGACATTGAGTATCTCCAACCCGCGTTGGCAATTCCCCTTTTCCATCATGAGCGTTGGAATGGCTCAGGCTACCCCTACGGCCTGAAGGGGGTGGCCATTCCCTGGCCAGCGCGCATTTTTGCCGTTGTGGATGTGTATGATGCGCTCACCAGTGAGCGTTCCTATCGCAAGCCGTGGCCGCGCGAAAAAGCGTTGGCCTATTTGCGGGAAAACAGCGGGGTGTTGTTTGACCCAAAGGTCGTTGAGGCCTTTTTGCACCTCATGACCGCCTAAGACCATACCGCGGGCCCGGGTCCAAGGATGAGGGGCTGCGAAGCTCGCTCACCTTGAGGCGCTGCCACTTCAGCGCGAAAGTGGCACTTTTGGGCCCGATGGTAGTACAATGAAGGGTGAACGCGAGGCAAGAAGCGCGCGTGTGCACCCTCGGTTGGGCGGTAGCCTTGGTGCCGAGGCGTGTGCTCGCGCTTTGAATTTGTTGATGGACGCATGGAGGTGACATCGTGGCCGTTTCGGTCTCACGGAAACTTTCAAATGCCTTGGAAGGCGCCTTGGCAGGTGGTGGGGATCCCGCGACCTCACCCCTTTACGTGTTTGGGCCTTTTTTGAAACTGATTGTTGTCGCGGGGGTGGCCGAGGTGACGTTTGGCGCCAGCGTGTGGCTGGTGGTGTTTACCATTGCAATGGTCTCGGCCATGTATCGTTTGGTGATGCGCTGGGTCACCGACGGCAGCGGGGGCAGCGGCCTGACCGAAGAAGAGTTTGGCGGCTGGGCTGTCAAAATCAACGCGGGCATCACCTTTGTCGAATACACCCTTACTTTTTTGGTGAGCATGGCGGCCTTGGTAACTTTTATTGCCGACCGGGTGCCAGTGCTTAACGAGAAGTTCCTCTTTTTGCAATATCGGGCCATTGTGGCCGTGCTGTTGAGTTTGCTGACAGGGTGGCTGGTCAACCGTGGGCCCAAAACCGCGGCGGCCATCTTTGGGCCGGCCACCGCGGCGGTGTTGTTGTTGCTCTGGGCCATGAACATCGCGACTGTGGTCAAACTGGGCCTGCACCTGCCAAACTTTTCCCTGGAGGCTTTTCGCGGGGAATATTTGCATTACACCCTGGCGGGCTATGCGCGAATTTTAGCCGTGATGACGGGCATCGAAGTGTTTGCCAATTTGGTTGCGGCCTACGAAGGCACCCCCGAAGAGAAAAGCCGCAAAGCCTTTGGCAGCTTGCTCATCATCATGGGCACCGCCGCGGCCACCATGTTGATTACAGGCCCGGCCATCTATCGCCTTTCGGACCCAACCAACCCAGAGGTTTCGGTCTTTACGCAGACCATGGATAAGCTCCTGCCCGCGCCGTTGGCCTACGCCGGCACCTTGATTGGGGTGGCGGTGCTGCTGTCGGCCAGCGCGGCCAGCGCCCAGGGGCTGCAAAACTTGGCTTTGGGCCTGAAACGGCGGCATTATGTGCCCGAAATCATCGGCCGCCGCAACAAATACGACGTCGCCGACGTGCCGGTGTGGATCGAAGTGGGCATTGCTTCTTTGTGCTTCCTCTTCATTGGCACCAGCGAAGAAACTTACCTCTCGGTCTATGCGGCTGGGGTGTTCATCTTGCTCAGCATGACGGGTTGGGCCGCAGCAAAACGCCTGGTGCGTGAGCTCAAGGCCGATTTCAGCCTTTCCCATGCCGCGACGTTGGTGGGAACGGTCATCGCGGCCTTCCTGACCACCGGCGCGACGCTCATCATCTTTGCCGAGCGTTTCAAAGAAGGCGCGTGGACTTATTTCATCTTCATCCCAGTGTTGTATGCTATTTTCACCTACTACCGCAAAAAACTGGGGCCGCCTTCGCCTCTGGCCGAAGAACTGGGACGGTTGGAAGAGGCCATGTGGGGTGTGGCCTCGCCGGGCGAAGTGCCGCTTTCGGTGTCGTTGCCTGCGCAGGTTGAGGAAGCCACTTGGCAGGCCTCCCCCGAACGGCTGGCCCGCTGGCAGGAGCCTGCCCAACCGCCGCGGCATATCCTGGTGCCCCTTGGTGGCTCGGTTTACGCCGAGCAGGCCCTTGAAGCTGCTGTGTTGCTCGCCCGCGCCAGCGGGGGGGAAATCACCTTGGTGACCGTCATCCGCACGCGAGACCCCAACCCCTCAGATGAGCAGACGCGCCAGATGCTTCAGACCATGAAAGCGCAAAAAGAAGTGTATCTGCAAGGCGTGGCCGCGCGCGTGCGGAAACAAGGGGTGCGGGTCAACTATCAGGTGGGCATTGGCCCCATTGCCGACGTCCTCAATCAAATTGCCCACGAGCGCCACGTAGACCTCCTGGTGATGACCACCCACAGCAAATCGGCCTTCCAGCGGTGGTTGATGGGCAGCAAAGCCAGCAAGATTTTGCAGTTGGTCAACGTGCCGGTGTTGGTGTTTCGCCCGCACCGCGAAGTGGAGCCGCGCCAAATCAAATTTGAGCGCATTTTGGTGCCGCTGGATGGCTCGGAATATGCTGAGCGGGTGTTGCCTTATGCGCGGGCTTTGGCGAAGGTCTTCCAGAGCCAGTTGATTTTGTTGAACATTCCCGAAGTGCCCGAGCCGGGTTTGTATGGCACAATGGCCGACGTGGTGGCGCAACTGCGGGCCAAAGCCGAGGCCAAAAGCCGAGCCTATCTCTCGGCTGTGGCGCAGGCGCTGCGCGAAGAGGGGCACGCGGTGGAAATCGTCATCGCTGGCACCGACCCCGCACGGACGATTTTGGAAATCGGCGAGCAGCGCGACGTGGACTTGATCATGCTTTCGACCCATGGCCACGGCGCTTTGGATCGGGTTTTCTTGGGCTCCACCGCAGAACGGGTGGTGCATCACACCCAGCGCCCGGTGTTCATGCTTCCTATTCCTGAGCATCGCCCTGAAAAATAACCCATCGGCCCGCCTCGTGCTGCGAGGCGGGCTTTTTTGTCGCAGTTGACCAGCGAGGGGTTTAACAAAATTCTAATGCTTCGCCAACGAAAATCTTGCGTTTGTTGGGCACAATGGAAATGTTGACAGGCGCCATCGGCCTGTCGCATGACGTGACGGCATCCCCCAAGACCTTTCCGCCAGGATGGGTTGTCATTTGAGATTGTTGTTGTGCTTCCCTCTGTGGGGCCAAAGCAAACATCCGTATCATTCGCACACTATCAGAGATTGAGGAGGACCACCGATGGGTCGAAAGAAACTCAGCGCCGAAGAACTGCAACGGCGTCATCAGCGCATGCTGAACACCTTTGTACGAGAAACGTGGGATGAAATTCCCGCCGAAATTGAAGTCAAACTGCGCAGTTTGAAAGCCTGGGGCTTTGATTTGCTCTCTGGGCTGCGCGGCGGTGCGCAGAGCGTGTTTGTGGCTCGCGAAGAAGACCGCCGCGGCGTGGGCGATGTTTACGAAGATCAGGGCGAAACCTTCGAAGTGCAAGAAGTGTGGAAGCAACTGCCCAAAGGCGCGCGCTTGTTGGTGCGGGTTGGGCTGGAAGAGCGCCGAGGGGTCATTCGGGCCTACTACCGGGCAGCCCACGGCGAAGAGACGTTGCTCTTCACCCTGCCCGCGGCTGAGCTGTTGTTGGCCTACTTCAAAAAGCGCGGCTTTGGCAAACTGTTAGAAGCCTTCCACTCCAGCGGCCTGACCACCGAGTTCATCCAAAAGCGCGGCGAACAAGGCAAAGCCTACGACTTTGACCAACTTCCCAGCCGCATGCGCCGCGCCCTGCGTGAGGCTGGCGACCTCATCCGCAAGCGCACGCGGGTCGGCCGCTTTACGTTGGTCTATTTTGGCAAAAACAAAGATGGCGACGACCGCTACATCGCCACGTGGTTGATTCCCACCATCCACCTGTTTGATGTGGATGTGGCCGAACGCATTGACAAACTGCTCGCGGCGTTAGACTGAGCCGCTTTCCAGGAGGTAGCCATGATTATTCGAAAAGCCCATGCGTTGGCGTTGCAGCGCCTTTTGCAAAACCAAGACGACCGTCAACCGTTCACCGAGTTTAAGGCAGAAGACCTCCCCGTGCTGCTGGAACTGGCACGCGCGGATTTGGTGCGCCAGCAGACCCCTGTGCGCTGGGTGCTGACCTATGCCGGCACGGCTTTGGCGCAAGTGTTGCGGGAACTGTACGCCCGTGGCCCCAAGCCCTACGCGGAAGACGAAGCCGAAGTGGGCGGCGATTGGGTCATTCGGGAAGGCCGCGGGCTGGAAGCGCCAGAAAACTGGCCGGAAGATTGGCGCTGGATTGGCAGCGAAGTAATCGCCATGTTAGACGCGGCCGAGCGGGCCGAGCGTGTAGGCCCCAAGGCCGAAGCGCCGCTCCTCTCGCGGGGCTTGGCCGTGCGCATTTGGGACCGCGCCAAAAAGAAAGAATACGTCGTGTTGAGCGAAGCCGGGCGCACCGTGTTGGAAATTTACCGCCAGGCTCGCCCGCACCTCATCATTGACGCCCAATTGGCCGATTTCATCCGCAAAGCGCCCATTGGCCCTGCCCCTGCCAGCCGCTTGCCGCTGGGTTCCCACGAAGAACACCTGTTGGAAGCCATGCGGATGTTGGCCTACAGCGTGCCGGTGTCGGAAGTGGTCGCCTTCACAGCCCTGGGGCAGGCGGTCAAGCGGGCCCTGCAGACCGGCGGCTTTGGCGAGGGTACGGTCTTGTCGGGCGACATCCTGTGGCTGTTGGCCCAACATGCCGATGGCGAGGATGTCGGCCCCGACGCGGTCGCCCTGTTGCAATCCCTGGGCTATTTGGATGCCGAGGGCGAACTGCTCCCGGCCGGAGAATGGGCTCTGGAAGCCTTCCGCCTCTGGCACGACGGCCCGCGGAAAGACGTCTGGACCCTGGCCATCGAAGTCGAAGAGGTTGAGGTGCTCCAGACCGTGGCCGCGCTGTGGCAAAAATACGAAGAGACCGGCAACGAAGAGGAAATCCCCACCTTCAAGCGGCTGCGCCGTGAGATGATTGACCGCAAAGTCGCGGAATATCGCAAACTGCTGGAAAAATACGGCCGCCGCATCAAAGAGATGCCCCGCAAATATCAGGCCATTGCCCAGAAGTTTGCCGACGCGAAAGATTTGGCGCGCTGGTATGACGACAACTTCACCCTGCGGGAAACCCTCTTCAGCCTGGAATCGTTCAACCTGCTGGCCAGCGAGGCCGATGCGCGGGGCCGGGAGGTCTTCCGCCTGACGCGGTTTGGCCGTGAAGTGCTCGCAGAGCAAGGCGAGACACCGCGCGAAGTGACTTCCACCGCGGTCAAAGCCATCACCATGACCCGCAAGATGTTTTCTGCCCCTGCAATGGATTGGTGGCAGCAGGCGCACGACGCGCGTCTGATTGGCTCGGCCGAGCCCACCCGCAGCGGCTGGCTTTATGCACGGTTGGCCGAAACCCTGCAGCGCAAACCGCTCTTGACCCGCTTTGAGCTGGAAGTCTTCCACACCATTCCCGCGCGCGGCGTGACCGAAGAAGAGGTGTACGCGCAACTGGAACGCCGCGGCGAGGCCCGCGAGCGCATTCGCTGGGCTTTGGAAAAACTCGAAGCCCGGCATCTCATCGAAGTTTTGCCCGATGGCAACGTCGTCGAAACCGCGACGGGCGAACTGTTGGACGAGGCCTTGGCCGGTGTGCCGGAAGGCTTTGGCAACCCCATCACGCCGGTGATGGTGCGGGTGTTGCAAGCCTTGCGCGAAGTGGGCACCCTGTACGTCAAAGAACGCAAAGTGCGCATTCTGCCCCGCAACATCAAGGAAGCCTGGAAGCGGAGCGGCTTGAGCCAAGAGGCCTTCGATGACGCCCTCAAAGCTGCTCGCGTGGCTGGCTTTGTGGGCAAGAACGCGGTGACCACCGCAGGCCTGTTGGTGTTGGAAGCGGTGGACGCGATGAATCCGCAATCTGCTGACATGCTGGGCTTGGTGCAGCCCGAAGAGGCAGCCTGAGCCTGGTCGGCGACACGACGCGAAAAGCCCGAGGAGAGGTTTCCTCGGGCTTTTGTGCTTAAGGGCGTTGGCTTGGTGGGCTTTCAGCCTGCCAGCACCGTGCAAAAACTGCTGAGAATTAATACGATAATCCCCAGCACGATGTTGAGGTAAAGCAGCGAGGCGCTCAGTTTCGACCGTTGCGGCGTGCTCTGCCCTTTGCTCAACACCTGGGTGCGGATGAGGGCGATAATCACCATCGCGATGACCAGCAGGTGTTTGGTGGATAAGGCGTTGGCGTAGGGGTTGCCGAAGCGGAAGAGCCCCAGGAAGTTGGCGCTGCTTTTCGCGATGATAGCGCCTGTGATGGCCAACCCCACCATGCTGATGTAGGCCAAAGTGCTTTGGCGTTTTTGCATGGTGCTCAGCACTTTTTTGGTTTGCGGGGTTTGCCCCAACACTTCCACCACCGTGGGGCGGAAGGTGAGCCCCACGGCAATCATGCCGCCGATCCAGGTGACGGCAAACAAATCGTGCAAAAACGAGATGATGGCCAAACTTTGTGCGGACATGGCATCCTCCTAAAAGTAGTCGAGAAGGGGTTACGAAGGGGTGGAATTTTGGTTTTGGGAAGCGGTTTCTGCGGCCCGGAGGGCGCGTTCCCAGAGCGAGAGGAGGGTTTCCTGCTCTTGCGGCGTCAGCCCGGCCAGGAACTGGCGGGCCTTGGCCCGGTGGAACGCTTGCACTTGGCGGTAGAGGTTTTCTCCTTGGGCTGTGAGAAAGAGCCGGAGGGCCCGCTTATCGCGGGGGTCGGGTTCCCGCCGCAGCAGCCCCATGTGTTCCAGTCTGCGCAGCCCCACGCTGACCGTTGGCGGCGTCAGGCCCAGCCCCGCGGCCACATCTTGGACGTGGCAACCCGGATGGGCTGCGATCCAGCCCAGCAACATGAGTTGTGCGGGCGACACTTGTAAGTCGTCCAAGGGGGGGCTTTCTGCGCCTAAGAGGCGCAGGCGGTGGAGGAGGGCAATCAGCCGGTCTTCGGGGTTCATTGCGGCCAAACCTAATGAATAGTTAGATGCTCTAATTATACTCCTTTTTCAGCGCGGGTGCGTTTCATCTTGGTCGGTTTGGGTGCCGAGCGTTGGCTGCGCGTGGCCTGGTGGTAGCGTGGTTTCATCTTGTGCAGGTACTTCCGTCGTTCGTCGAGGGTCATTGGTTCCTCGGGTGACATGGGCTTCTCCAGTAACATTTTCTTTTGGAAGAACCATACCACCCCGGTAACATTTTGGATGATAGAACGCGGATGGGATAAGGGCTGGGGAAGGCGTGATATAATGGTGCCGTTTGGAAGTTGTCAGGCAAACCTCTCTGATGGGTCTGGAGAAGAACCATGCCAGAGCAATTGGTGCCTTATGAAGATGAGATAGACTTGCGCGCGTTGGTGTTGACGCTGTGGCGGGGGAAGTGGACCATTTTACTCGCGACGTTTGTGACTGCGATGTTGGCGTTGCTCATTAGCCTGGTGATGCCCCGGGAGTATGAAGCCAGCGCGTTGGTGAGCTTGAGAGTGCCGCGTTTGCATCTTCACATTCAGGAAGACAGGTTTGCCTTTGCGGTTGAAACACCCGATTTGAAGACTGTAACAGCGTTGGCGCAATCGCCGGCGGTTTTTCAAGCTGTGGCTGCTGATCCAGAGATACAAACAAAGGGGCAAGGGGAAGAAACTTTAGACTGGCAGACCTTGGCACGCAAAGCAAAGGCCAGCGCGGTGGGGGCGCAAGGTTTGCAGTTGACGGTACGGGATACAGACCCTCAGCGTGCTGTTTTGATTGCAGATCGTTGGGCCGCGGAAGTGGCACGGCAAATCAATCAGCAATATGGTTATCTGACGGTGCTTGAGCAATTGGGGGATGAGGTACAGCAGGCCCAAGAGGCTTATCAAACGGCAGAAGCATCTTACGTCCAGGCACTGGCCCAAAATCGGCGGGCTATTCTTGCTGCGCAATTGACCAGCGCACAAAAAGACCTCAATTGTGTGTTGGCGAGTCAAGCGGCGTTCCAGCGGCTGAAGAAAGATTTGGCTGCTTTAGACGAGTATATGCAGGGCCTTTCCGAAGAGGCTTTGTTATCTCCGGGCGATACGTTGACGTTGACGCTCATCCAACAGCGCGTGTTGGCCCCTGAGATTTGTGCTTCTGATGCAGATGGCCATGACCAGGTGCAAATTCAATGGCAGGCGGCAGACCTCACACCGATGACGGTGTCGGAAGCGCGCCGGGTGAGCAAAGCCTTGCAAGAGGTCTTGGAAAGGAAGATGGCGGCTCTCCCATCACAGCAGGAGGCGTTGGGGAAGCAGGTGTTGCAATTGCAGCGCCAATTAGAAGAAGAAAAGTCGCAGCTTCAGATATTGGCTCACCAGCAGGAAGTGGCGAGGGATACTTTTCAGGCTTTGGATGCGTTAGCAACCCAAATCAAAGTTTTAAGAAAGACCAATGGTGAGATTGTCACTGTTTTGGCCAGTGCTGTGGTTCCTTCCGTTCCTGTCAGTCCTCGGTTGGCAATGAACGTGGCTTTGGCTGCTGTGTTTGGGGCGGTGGTGGGCATATTGATTGTGCTTGTTGGAGCGTGGTGGAGAGATGATGCTGCGGAGCCGAGCGTGGATACGCGCGGGCCGTTGGAAAACGTGGCCGATCGTTGAACCCGAGAGGGGGTTGTAGGGGAAGGGCTGTGTGGGGGGCCGTCTTAGAATCCATAAAGGTCGGCGCTTGGGCGTTGGGGCTTGAGCGCGGCGCGATGCTATACAACGCAGGCCCGTTGCGGCGACGTTCGCGGTGGCCTGGGTGTTGTGTTTATGCGCGGTGTTGAGGGTTGCCTGTTATCTTCACGGCGTGAAGAGCATTTTTGAGAAATTGGTGCAAGGGCTGTAAAGTCCTGTTTTAAAAGAGGCGTATAGTTTGGATGACAGTGTTGGTGTGGTGGAGGGGCTTGAGGTCCTTTTTGCTGCGGGCTTTCAAACGCCGGATGAGCAGTGACGTAAGCCCAGGTTACACGTGTTGAGAGAGATGCAAAATGGCAACTTACCTGGTCACTGGCGCGGCAGGGTTTATTGGCTCGAAAGTGGCTGAAATCTTGTTGCAACAAGGGCATGAGGTTGTAGGTGTTGACAACCTTAACCAAGCCTACGACGTTCGTTTGAAGGAATGGCGTTTGCAGCGTTTGGTGTCACAAAAGCGGTTTACCTTCCACCGCTTGGATATTGTCAACAAACAAGCCTGCGAGCCCCTGTTTCGAGATTTTTCGTTTGATGCGGTCTTCAATCTGGCGGCCTGGGCTGGGGTGCGGCGCTCGGTAGAAAACCCGTGGGTTTACATTGATACCAACGTGACGGGAACCCTGAATTTGCTGGAATTGTGCAGACGGTCTGGCGTGCCGAAGTTTGTCTTGGCTTCTACTTCAAGCCTTTACGGTGCGGGCAACAACCCCATGCCCTATCGGGAAGATGCTGACACAGATCATCCTCTGTCGCCCTATGCCGCGTCGAAAAAGGCGGCCGAGGTGATGGCCTATACTTATCACTCTCTCTATGGCTTGGACGTCACGGTGTTCCGTTACTTTACGGTATATGGCCCGGCTGGGCGTCCCGATATGAGCCTGTTCCGGTTTGTGAGGTGGATTATGGAAGGGGAACCGGTGGTGGTGTTTGGAGATGGGCGGCAGCAACGGGATTTTACATATGTGGATGATATTGCGCGGGGCACCATTGCAGGTGTCAAACCCGTAGGGTATGAGGTCATTAATTTGGGCTCAGACACGCCTATTGTGCTGATGGATGCGATTCGCTTGATTGAGCGTTTAGCCGGACGCGAGGCCCAGCTTGTTTTTCGCCCGCGCCATTCGGCCGACGTGTTGGCGACGTGGGCCGATATTAGCAAGGCCAAGCGGTTGTTAGCATGGGAGCCACAAGTGCCTTTTGCTGAAGGGGTCGAACGGTTGGTGACCTGGTATGTCAGGCATCGCAAATTGGCGAGCACTTTGGTGTTATAACCCTCGGCAGGCGCGGCGCGAAGCAGAGGAAGAAGGATTGTTGGCCTTATGGTGAGATTGCGAGCAACCTTTGGGCGTGGCATGGCCTTGAAAGTGGGGGGAATGATTCTGCATTTTGGCGTTGCAGCGACCTTGAGCCGATGGTATGGGGCTGCCCTGTATGGCGAATATGCTTACTTTTTTTCTTGGGTTGTAGTATTGGCCCTGCTATCTTCCTTGGGATTGGATTGGTTGCTGGTGCGTGAGACCGCTTATTTGAAGACCCAGGGGCCGGCGCAGTGGATACCGGGGCTGGTGCGGTGGGCGCATTGGCTTTCAGGGGCTGTGGCTGTGGTTGTGGCCGTTGCCCTAATTGTTGTGGCCCAAAGAGGCGAGGCATTGAATGTGGTGTTGTTGTTTGTGGCGTTGGCGTTGCCTTTTTTCGCGTGGCTGCGCATCCGCCAAGGTGCTTTGCAGGGGTTGGATTTTCCCGTTGCATCTCAATTACCCATCAACGTTTTCCTCCCGACGTTGTTTCTGCTGGGCATCATCGTCAGCAAAGTGTGGCACTGGCGTTTGACAACCGCGGCGTTGTTAAGCGTGTATTTAGCGTGTCTGGTGGTCGTGTTTTTGGCGACAGGCCAGTGGTTGCGTGGTGTATTGAGCAAATATCCTTCTGTGAAGATCCCATTCCGAAAGGAATGGCTTTACAGTGCTTTGCGGCTCTTAGCGAGCAGTGGTTTGGGCCTGTTGATTTACCAAATTCCTGTTTTGTTAAGCGGTTCTTGGTTGGGGCCTGCCACAGCAGGGGTTGCAGATGTGTTGGTGCGAGGGTCTCTGGTGATTGCGTTTCCTTTGGGCGCGGTGAACCTTCCGCTCGCGCCGTTTGTGGCTGGCAGCGCGGACGTGCGTGTATCATCGGACGTTCAGGCCACAATTCAGCGTTCCACGCGGTTGGCTTTTGTGGGCGCGTTCTTTTTGTCTTTGGGTTATATTGTTGCGGCTTTTTATTTCCTCCCGGCCTTGTTAGGGGCCGTGTATCGGGTTCCCGTTGTGTGGCTTTGTATTCTCGCCTTGGGGCAACTCATTAATGTGGGTGTGGGCCCGGTTGTGTTGATTTTGAATATGCGGAGCCATGAAATAGAGACTTTGAAAGGTATGTTATTAGGTTTGGCAGTGATTGGTGGCGGCGGTTGGGTATTCCGCTCTTGGCATTTGGGCGGTATCCTGGCCGCATATACGTTTGGGTTGAGTGCGTGGAATATCTATTTGCTTTTTCGGGTGCGTTCCCTTTTTGGTTTAGACCCTTCTATTTTTTCCGTGTTGGATTTTGGCGCGAAAAATTAAAAGGAAATGGTGATGCTCAAAACCATTGTGTATATTGCTGGCTATGGCAGAAGCGGCTCAACTTTGTTAGAACGCCTGTTGGCCACCCATCCTCAAATAGAAGGGCTTGGTGAGGTGAGCAGCCTCTTTCGAGCGATGGAGCAACAAGAAGCCCAGTGTGCGTGCGGAGAGCCATTGGCGAGTTGCCCTGTTTGGAAGTCGGTGTACGCACAACTGCAAACGCAGGAAAAACAAAAGCAATTGTGGAAGAAACTCCAGATGCGTTTTGAGGCTTTCCCGTTGGGAATGGCCTTCGCGCGTCTGTGGCCAGAGCAATATCAGACCTATTGCCGTTTTTTGCAGTGGTTGTTTGAATCTGTGTCGAGCGCCCTTCCAACAGCAACGGTGTTGGTTGACTCTTCTAAAACGGCTTGGCCAATGGCGTGGCGGCCTTTGCACCTGGCTAAGTGTTTGCAGGTTCCTGTAAAGGTCATCCATTTGGTGCGAGACGTGCGCGGCTGCATGTGGTCCAACCTTCGTTTAAACAATCAGGCGGCCGAGCAAGGGGAGTTTAGCGGCATCCCTTGGGCCTCTTTCCGTACGGCGCTGCATTGGCCTATTGCCAATATGGTGGCCCAGGCTTATCAACATGCTTATCCAGAGCATTATCTGCGGATTCGTTATGAGGATTTTGTCGCATCGCCTGCGGCGGTAATGCGGTCGTTATCGGACTTTTTGGAAATGGATTTGTCAGCCCAAGCCGCTTTGGTGGATCAGATGCGTACGCAAGCGCTTGTTTTGCCCCGAACACACCAGGTTTCTGGAAACCGATTGCGCTTCCGAGATCAGTTCAAGATTCGGGGCGATTTTTCCTGGCGAACTTCACTGCAAGGGCATCAGCGTTTGCTCGCGTGGGTTTGCGCGGGGTTCGTCGCTCAAAGATATGGCTATACATGGAAGAGTGCCGATGGTTCAGAGGAAAAGGCTTAATAAAAGACCTATCGGAAGGTTGCGGGGCGCGCAATTCCATCGTCCGAGGGGCCTTGATATTGTGGCTCTGCAGGTGATGCTTGTTGCTTTGCCGTGGGTTAGATTGGAGGTTTATCCGCGCATTACATGGGCAGACGTGGCCTTCGCGGGCGCCTTTGGTGTGTTTCTCGGTCGTGCACTGTGGACCCATAAGGTCCCACGGCCGAAGACGTGGGTGTGGGGATATGGCTTTTTGTTACTGTTTTGGGTGATGGCTGTGTTATTTTCTGGTATGAACGTGCCCCACGTCAGCCCATTCCTCTTTGACGTTGCGGGTTTGTTGTATTTATCTGGTATGAGTTGGTTTCTTGCGTATCGGGTGGGCAATCCGCAGACGCTGTCGCGGGCTTGGAACGCTTTCCTCATAGGGCTGTGGACGTGTATGGCGTTTGGCTTGGTGGGCATTATTTTGGGGATGCAGGGCACGTGGCCTTCTTGGTTTTACAGCCATGCGCGAAAGCTGACGGCTACTTTCAAATATCCTAATCAATTGGCAAATTTTGTGGCGCTGTTTGTGCCGTGGTTGTGGGGAGAAAGCATGCGCGCAGATTCCACTCGGCGAAGGTTATGGTACAGCCTGGGGCTGTTTCTCGCGTTAGTGGAAGTGTTGGCCACAGGCTCACGAACAGGGACTGTTGTCGCCTTGGTGGGATTGGCGTTGAGCGTGGGATGGTCGGTTCTCCAGGGGCAGAGGCGTTCGTGGATTGTAGGGGGAAGTCTATTGGTGGGCGCGATGTTAGTAAATTGGATTTCGCACTCTTCTTTTAGGGTCATCCGGCGGTCTTTGACGGGAATTAGCGCTGTGTTCACCGGTCAGGTGACCGATGCCTTTCGATACCACAATTGGCATCTGGCGTTAGACCTCTTTGCGCAGCATATATTGAAAGGTTATGGGATTGCAAACATTGCTGTGGATTATGGGTATGAGATTCATAACACCTATCTGGCAGTGTTGGCTGACATGGGAATTTTGGGCACGTTGGCTTTCATCTTCCTGGTGTTGTATGTGACGTACCTGGCTTGGGAAAATGTGCGATGGGCACGCGTGGTGCCTGAGTGGCGGGGGATGGCCCAGGGGTTGCTGCTGGGGCTACTTGGTGAATTGTTGTTTGCAACGCAGCATCTCATCTATCGGGAAAGGCACCTCTGGGTATGGTTTGCATTTGTGGTAGCTTTACACGCGGCCTTGAAAAGAACGAGGATGTCCTATGTGTGGAATCATCGGCGCTTGGATGAAGAGGCCGGTCGAACAGAGTGATGGCCTCTTTCAGGCTATGAACCGCACCCTTGTGCATCGAGGCCCTGATGAGGAAGGGGTCTTTGTTGAGGGGCCTGTGGCCTTAGGCAATCGGCGTTTGAGCATCCTTGATTTGGCCGGTGGGCGTCAGCCGGTGTACAATGAAGACCGTTCGTTGGTGGTTGTTTATAATGGCGAAATCTACAATTATCCAACCCTGCGGCGGACGCTGGAAGCCCAAGGCCATCGTTTTGCAACGACAACAGATACAGAAATTTTGGTTCATGCGTATGAGGCATATGGCCTGGAATTTATGGCACAGTTGCGGGGCATGTTTGCGTTTGCTTTATACGATCGGCGGCGGCAGCAAATCATTGTGGCGCGAGATCCTTTGGGTATCAAGCCCCTGGTGTATACCGAATTGCCCCAAGGCGTCTTTTTTGCCTCTGAAATTCGGGCTTTGTTGTCGCTTCCCTTTTTCCCCCGCGAGGCTGACGCCGCGGCGTTGACTTTGTATGCGGGCTTCAATTACATTCCAGCGCCGTTTACAGCCTGGAAAGCGGCGCGGCGCCTTCCGCCGGGGCATTGGATGCTGATCGCGGATGGGCGGGTGCAAGAGGTGCGCCCCTATCCGGCGTGGCCGACTGCACCGTCGCCCTCAACGCCCGCTGAAGCGACTGAGCGTTTGTCTGCAGCTTTGACCGAAAGTGTGCAAGGGCATTTGTTGGCCGATGTGCCGGTTGGCGCGTTCCTTTCCGGCGGTTTGGATTCCTCGCTGGTGGTCGCGTTGGCGCAGCAGGCCTCTCCGCAACCATTGCGCACGTTTACGGTGACGTTTCCCGACTGGCCCATGTACGATGAAGCCCATTATGCCCGCATTGTGGCCCAGGCGTTTGGAACCCAACATGAAGAAATCCCTGTTCGGCTGCACGAAATTCAAGAAGTGCTTTGGGATAGCGTGCGGCATTTGGATGAGCCTTTTGCCGACTCTTCCTTGGTCAATGTGGCTCTGATTAGCAAAGTAGCCCGAGGGCAAGTCAAAGTTGTGTTGTCAGGCGACGGAGGCGATGAGCTGTTCGCCGGTTACAACAAATATCAGGGGTTGCAGATGGCCCGGCGATTGCGCTTTTTAGGGCCAGAGGCTGCTTGGCTGACAAAAGTGCCTTGGCCAGAGCGGCGAGGGTCGAAACTTGGAGAGCGCTTGCGTCAGGCGCGCAAGCTGTTGCGTTTGCTGCATCATGATGCTTTTGAACGATACGTGCGCGCGACCCTGGCCACCGATGTTGAGACTTTAGGCGAAGTAGTCAGCACTTCGGCTTTTCGAGCGCTTCCTTGGGATGTTTTGCAACCCCTTTGGCAGGAAGCCACTGAGCGCTATCCGAACGACCCCGTCAACCGGTGGTTGTGGAGCGACGCGCATTTTGTGTTACCGTTTGACATGCTTCGCAAAGTAGACACGGCCAGCATGGCTTATAGCTTAGAGGTCCGAGTTCCATTGGTAGATCGTGAAGTAGCCCGTTTGGCTTTTAGCATGCCTGGGTCGTGGAAACTCTCGGGCCTTCAACGTAAATGGATTTTGCGCCAAGTGGCAGAGCGCTGGCTGCCTCAAGAAGTCATCCAGCGCCCCAAGGGCGGGTTTGGCATCCCTATTGGCGAATGGATGCGAGACGAACTGCACGACCTGTTTGCAGAATACCTGCGGCCTGAGATGCTTTGCCGCGCCATGTGGAACCCCCAGGCCGTAAACCGTCTGTGGCAAGAGCACCAAACCGGCCGGCGAGATCGGTTTTGGGAATTGTGGAATATCTTCGTCTTTGAGGTCTGGCGGCGACAATGGAACCCTCAGTTTTGAAAGGGAAACGCTTCGCGTTTATTTCGCATTTAGATTTTAACCTTTACCGTTTCCGCTTGCCAATCATGGAGGCTTTGCATGAAGAGGGAGCGGAAATTTGGGCGTTGGTACCGCCTGGTCCGTGGGCTGAGCGGTTTGTTAACCACGGTGTCCGTTTTCTCCCGTGGAAAGTGGAGCGGCGGGGCCTTTCTCCAGTAGACGCATTAAAAGCAATAAGGTCTTTGCGACAATTGCTCTATCAGGTTGAGCCCGATGTGGTACATAGTTTTACTCAGCGCCCTAATTTGTATACTGGCTTGGTTTATCAATGGAGTGTATCGGGGCGATGGATTGCCAGTGTGACAGGTTTGGGTAGTCTTTACTTGGAGAAAGATTGGAGATGGTTTTTGGCGCGTCATACAATTGAAAATTTGCAACGTTGGGTATTTGCTTTTGCCACAGCTGTAATTTTTCAAAATCAGGATGATTTGCGTTATTATCTTCAAAAAAAATTATGCAACAAGGATCAAGTTCACTTAATTCGTGGGTCGGGTATAGACCCCCGCGCCTTTTCGCCGGAACGAGTGAGTGTGGCTGAGTGTCGCCATTTGCGGAAGATATGGGGTATTCCGGAAAATGCATTCGTGGTACTTATGATTGCACGCTTGGTTCGCTCCAAAGGCGTGAATGAGTTTTTGCGGGCCGCTCGATTTTTGGTAGAAGAGATAAGTGATATATACTTTGTTTTAATAGGAGATCTGGATCCTGGGAATCCTTCTTCACTGACTGATGAGGACTTGGCACGCGCTCGAGAGATTCCGCATTTAATCTTGCCAGGATTTCAAGAGCGTGTAGAGCCTTGGCTGAAAATAGCAGATCTTTATGTTTTGCCGTCTTATAGTGAGGGTTTGCCACGGACTGTGTTGGAAGCCATGGCTATGGGCCTCCCTGTCGTGACCACTGACGTGCCAGGGTGTCGAGAAGTGGTGGACTCGGGGGAAAATGGTTTTTTGATTCCCCCCGGTGACGCTAAGGCCTTAAGGGATCGGATTTTGTGGTTTGTTCGACATCCTGCTGAACGCCAGCGAATGGGCCTTGCTTCACGTCACAAAGTGCAACGTGAGTTCTCTTTGGATCGAGTTGTGGAGCAACATTTGGCTCTTTACCAGCAGGTGGTGTCTTCATGAATTGGTATCAGTCTTGGGGTAAGCGGCTTTTGGATGCGATAGGTGCTCTTGTGGGGTTGATTTTGTTCTCGCCGTTGATATTGATCTTTGCTTTTTTAATCAAGCTGGTTGAAGGCCCTCCTGTGCTCTTCCGCCAGCAGCGGCCCGGGCTGCACGGCAAGCCCTTCACCCTCTACAAGTTCCGCACCATGACCGACGCCCGTGATGCCCAA
>Ga0256914_1001068_pt1 | contig 26074 bp, 25 predicted proteins | sample HulkmetaG_FD_191571 | JGI IMG/M metagenome (GOLD analysis project Ga0256914, IMG submission 191571) | Hydrothermal chimney microbial communities from Main Endeavour vent field at the Juan de Fuca Ridge, Pacific Ocean - Hulk | ecosystem: Environmental > Aquatic > Marine > Hydrothermal vents ... | reverse complement strand
ACAGATTAATAGTGATTCTCATAAAATCGTTCTTGAAGAATATGGTGAAAAATATCTTCCACTAAATATACCCATCCCTGTTTTTATCAAGCCGGGTAAATACAATCTAAATATTTATGTTGAAACTGAAGGCGCAATCATTAGTTCCTATATGACTTCATTTAATGTTCTTGATATGACTGGCGAAGCTGTAACCATAAAGTTTAGATTCGAAAGTCTTAGAGGTGAGCCATATTCTTCACTTCTTCCGTCAGGAAAATTGATACATATTTTTGTTGATGTCCTATCGCAAATATCGCTAAAAGGTCGTATTTCTCTAGACCTTCTTCTTAGATCTGGTCGTACAATAGTCGATACCCTTAGCATTGAACTAAAACCTATGAATGCAGGGGATCAAATAACTATTGGACCCTTAGATTGGACCGTGCCATATACGGAAGATACCACTACATATATGTTTGAACCCGTCTTGAGAGTAAATAATAATAGACTTTCGCCCCAACTCATAAATATTGAGAATAACCAAATTAGAGTATTTAGTGCAATATAATTGTAAAATTTGGTATTTTTTGGGGTGGTCTTTTGTATTATATTTTTATCAAACAACAATTAACGAATTTAGTATGTATTTTTCGACAATTATCGATTATTTTTTCATTCATGTAGTAACCCTTAAATGTAATTACTTTGAAACTAGCTATTGTTAAGTGTCAGTCAGTAGTCGCAGTTATAATGATAGTTGTACAGAATCATGACACTTGCCAAATAATATGGAGATGTGAATGATATGTTTGAACTGTTGAATCATACATTAACTATAGGCATCATCGTAGTCAGCTTCCTTGCGGTAGTGTCATATAAGCTTCGGTTCGTTGACTTCTCAGGACTTGTCTCAGCTTACATAATCGGCATAATCGTATGGTATACTGGTGGTCCTGGTGCATTTGCATTACTGTTATTCTTCTTAGTGAGTGCCAGTATTGCTACAAAATACAAGTACAAAGCAAAAGAGGCTGCGGGCGTTGCTCAGGAAGGCAAAGGCATGCGAAATTGGAAAAACGTGATCTATAGTGGTCTTATTCCGACTTTATTCTCCATAGGTGGATACCTAGCACCCAATTTTGGACTTGACTCACTTATATTCACATATGGCTTTATAGGCGCCGTTGCAACTACGACTGCAGACACTTTAGCAAGTGAAATTGGTGTATTTAGTCAATCAAAACCAAGATTGATTACAAATCTACGCCGTAAAGTTCCACGAGGAACTATTGGTGCAGTATCTTCATTAGGTGAATATGTTGCATTATTCAGCAGTCTTGCTGTTGGCATTTTAGCCTATATTTTTGCTATTCTTGGAATTATACCTGTAAATAATTCAATAGTTGTAATCATTATAGCTACCGTGGCTGGTTTTATTGGTTGTAATACTGATAGTCTCATAGGGGCTGTCTTTCAAGCAAAATACCAATGCACAGTCTGTGGTAAAATAACCGATAAAACTCTTCATTGTGGAAAGCCAACCGTGTATCGTCGTGGATTTAAACGTGTAGATAATACTGTTGTAAACTTTACATCATCTACTCTCGGCGCAACAATTGCAATTATTCTTGTAACTGGTCTGTTGATCTATCTCTTAAGTGCTTTATTCCTATGGCTCGTTGCTACATCTGGAGATTAAAAGGACTATTTTCTTTTTACATCTCTTATTTTTTCTATTATTTTATTATGTAGTTTCATCGGCATTTCGCTTGAGATTGAAGTCCCTTTATTTGCCTGGTATGACCAGAAAAAGATTTCATCTATATTTTTTGAAATGTAGTAGTCCAAGAGTTCTATCTCTTTTTTGTGTTCTTCAGCTGGTACATTGTATAATTGTAGCCAGATCATTATTTCTTTATTGTACGTCTGTTTCAATTTTATTAGTTCATCTGTTTTTTGTTTTGCCCATTGTATTGTTTTTCCAAATGCAAGAAAATATGGATCTAAGCTGATTACATCTATTGATTTTATATTCATAATATCTTCATAATTTGTAATTCCATATAGTGGATTTTCTATAGGTAATAGGCAAACTGCCACTTTGACATTCTTACTGGTATCCTTTATGATTTTGCCCATATCTGCGACTAATGAAACAAGTGAATCGTTTCGAAATTTTATCACGTCATCTGTCAATGATAAGGGCATTTCATAACCATATGTTTTTTTGAATTTATTTTTGCATACGTTACACGTGCATGTGTATTCTTCTGGAAACCATGTGCTAAAATGTGGTTCATCTATGAATATACCATCAATGTTTATTTCATTTAACACTTTTTTGACCCAGCTAAATAGATACTCTCTAAATTCGGCTGTATTTGGGCAAGCTGCTGGAATAGGCTCTTGTGATTTGGCTGTAACTTGTCTAAATTTATGGTTCTTATCTAAAAAGAACGATGGGGGTTCCCCTCCGAAGACATGGCCAAACCCCCAAAAGTTCCACCACACTTCCATTCCTATTTCCTTTGCTATATCTACAATTTCCTTCATATTTTCAAACCAATAAATATGATCAAATTCTGATGCCGCAATAAGAATTGTTTCTAAGCCCTCTGAATACATTCGTTCAAAGTCAAATTTTGCATGTTCCGGTAATTTTGCATGATGATAGGAAAATCCAAATTTCATAATTTTTCCTCACAGATAGTCTGTTGTTTCAAGTTCCGAAATTTTTCTTGCTGCTTTGGCTATGTACCTGTTGCTTATTTTTTTCGCTATGATTAGGATAAATACTAACCCAATATATGCATAAACTATATCATAGAGTATTAATATTAATTCAGTACCCAAGAGTATCAATAAAATTGTAACACTCACGAGAAATCTTAGAATTATTCCTTTGAATCCTATTGGTGGTTGGATATTTGCTCCTCTTTGTTTCAAAAATAATCTATCCGATTTAAAATTGCCATATAAACTCGAATAATATGATGTGACCCCACCTTGAACTAATGTTATTATTATTGCCATAGCGATAATGATTGGTAATGTTGGTATTAACGAGAAATCTAGAATAACACAAATTATTCCGATGATTATACCTACTATAATTGAAAATGGTATTGCACTGTATACCTTGCCTTTAATATATTTTCGTAAATCGACTCCTGATGATAATATATTTAGAAAGTTCTTTCCTTCATAGACTAATTCGTATCCTGCAAATGAATTTGCGTATGAGGATGTGAAAATGTAAATTATCATAATAAGTAAGAAGATAACGAGACCACCGATTTCTTCACCCATGAATAATGGAAGCAGCATAAAAATTGTTAATCGTATTGGCATTAGTAAATAGGATACAAAAACGCTAGATTCTCTCTTGATCATTGCAATATTATACCATGCAGAAACTGAAACAACTGGGTCCAGTTCTATCATGGGAAATAGATGAGGATTCCATTTAGTACGTTTGGTTTTCTTCTTTTCCTTTCGTTTTCCTATGGTAATCCATCCGCTGTAATGAGCCTTTTCACAAATTGCAGTATTTAGATAAATAAGATCTAATGGTAGTACAAAAACGAGGAATATATCAAATATGATCTGAAGTATGTTATCTGGTCCTATGAAGGGGGAAAACAATAAATTAGACATAGCATAGCCAATTGTATATTTTGAAGATAAACCAAAAGTTGATGATAACTGAATGAGCGAATTTAATATCTCTGGCATGAATTGATTGCCTGTATCTGAATATATGAATACATAATAAAAACTACCGATTAAAATTGCGATAGCTGTCGCAAGACCTGAGAGAATTTGTTTTAATAATCTTCTTCCTTGTAGGAACTTATATATTACAAGACCAAAAATACCTCCAATACTGGCACCTCCAATTACTACCAAAATGGTCATAATTGTGAAATAAATAGCAAATATGGGTGTTAATAACGGATAATATGTTGCAGCAAGAGCTGTATAAATCGGAAGTCCAATGAGAAAGTAGAGCATAGAACCATAAAATCCGTATAATAGGATTTTTTCAGCAAAAATTGTTTTTAATGATACTGGTTGTACGAGTAAATATTCTATTTTTTCTACATTATGAACAGATGTAACAGATGTCATAATAAAACCAATAATTGACATTATAAATACAAAATTGAATAAAATCCCAATTAGGGGTATTACTTGTTTAATGTCTAAGGAGAGTTTTGCTAAAATAAAATATGAAAATCCTCCTACAATAAGCATAACAAATGCGAAAAATACTATAACAAGTAGATTTTTTTTCGTTCCTTCAACTTTCTGGCGTTCTCCAGATATTTGTTTGACTCGAAAATATTGCTTGGAATCGTATCTTAACATTACGATAAGTTCTCGTAATCCCACATTTATCCCTCTAAGAACTCTATGATTTTTTGAATGTCCGGTCCTCCAGTTAGCTCCAAAAATAGCTCTTCAAGGGATGCGTTTTCCCCTGTTGATTCTCGAAGTTCCTCCATCGTTCCGGATGCTATGATCTCACCCATTTTTATGATCGCTAATCTATTACAGATTTTCTCAGCAATTTCTAAAATATGTGTTGAAAGAATTATTATAGACCCTTGGTCGCGCATACCTTTCAAAATTGTTTTAATCGTGTTTGCGCCTTTCGGATCTATTCCAGTGAATAATTCATCAACAACAAGAATTTTTGGCTTGTGAAGAATTGCTGCGATTATGGCTAATTTTTTACGCATACCCCTTGAGAAAGATTCTATCAAATCGTCTATGGCATCATTAAGGTCCAACAAGTCAAATAATTCATATAATCGCTTTTCTCGTTCTTCATCACGAGGGATCGCTCGTAGATCTGCAATATAATTTACGAATTCCCACGCCGTAAGACGTTCTGGTAAGATAGGATCATCCGGTACATAGCCCATAATGCGTTTCGCGCGTTCGCGTTCTTTAATAACATCAATTTCATTAGCGTAAATTTCACCCCATGTGGGTTTTAAAAGTCCTAGTATCATTCGCATTGTAGTACTTTTTCCGCTTCCATTAGGTCCAAGCAGTCCAAATATTTCGCCTTCCTTAGCTTCAAAAGATATTGAATTTACTGCTAAAAAATCTCCAAAATACTTTGTAAGCTTTATTACTCGCAGCATTCCTCTTCAACTCAGTTTTATATTTATATAATTTGTTTTTGAAAGTTTGGTTTTATTTATATATATCTACGTAATTGATTTTGACTTAAATAAATTATAAAATGAGCAATTGAGGCGATAAATCCTTTGATCAATATATCTGTGCCCGGTAGAATCGCATTGTTTGGTGAACATTCTGACTATATTGGTCTAAGTGTCTTACCAATCGGAATTAGTTTGCGTATTTATCTTCATGCCGAGTCACGTAATGATGATTTGATAAAAATAAATTGTATGGACATTGATGAACACGATTCTTTTTCATTAGGCAAAGCGATAAATTATAGAAATTCTCGTGACTATATAAGAAGTGCATTTAATGTTATGCGAAGGCACGGTTATTCACTTGAACATGGGTACGATATTAAAATTCATGGAGATCTACCTCAAGCTTCCGGGTTGTCTTCTTCAACAGCGCTAACAACTGCAATTGTGAAATTTATTGCTCATGTATGTGAAGTAGATATTTCACCCAAGCAGCTTGCAGAATTGGCATTTGAAGCCGAAGTTAAAGAATTTGGTGAGTCTGGAGGACTCATGGATCATTTTGCTGTAGCATATGGTAATGTTTTGCATGTTAGATTTAATCCTAAACTAGAAATCTCCGAGCTTCCCGGTAGATTTTCAGGATTAATTATTGGTGATTCTCTAGAACCAAAAGAAAATACTGTAAAAGCAATTGCTTATTTGAAATCTACAATTCTTCAAGGATATAATGCGCTCAGAAAATATTTTCCAGAATTCAAGCAATATTCTACGTCTATTGAGGATGTTATGCCGTATTTGAAATATTTGCCTAAAGATACCGCGCGACTTGTTCTTACAACATTGATGAATCGTGATTTAACTGAAAAAGCGAAGGAATTGTTATCTAAGAAGGATATAGATTATCATAAGCTAGGAGAACTGATTTATATGCATCATAAGTATTTACGAGATGGGTTGAGGAGATCTACACCAAAAATAGAGCGTCTAATCGCAGCATCTTTTAAAGCTGGGGCACTGGGTGCAAAACTGAACGGGTCCGGTGGCGGTGGTACTATGATGGCATTTGCACCCGGGCATGAATTAGAAGTTGCAAAAGCAATAGAAAAAGAGGGAGGCCGAGCATATATTGTCAAGATCGATTCTGGCGCTCGGATCGATTAAGAAAATGATGTAAGCGCGAGTGCTCTAATATACATTTTGAATATTCTTCCAATTAGTTTGTATTGTTCTAAGGCTAATCCTATAATGGTGCCAATACTATGATGTCCCTGTATTATTTCGTTAATTGATCTTGCATCTATGTTTCCTAGAACATCATCAACAATGTCATAAACATCATAGACGCGTGCAAATTCGAGTACAGCATCCATGCCTTTTCCTGTATTTTGAATACTGTGTGCTTCTGGTGTTTTTCGGTAGGTTTTTTCATATTCCATTAGTCTCTTACGTGAATAATCGCCATCTTCTAATGCTCCAACTAATGCTCTCGATAGTACAATTCCCGCATGTAGCGATGTAGCCACCCCACCACCGACCATGGCACTTACCTGACCCGCCGCATTTCCTGCAAGGACCACCCCTGAATCTACAAATCTTGGAATGAGACCAAATAGCGGTACAATTCCTCCGTTTCTGTTAGTTATCTTGGCATTTTCAAATCCGGGTGTTGTCTTCATGTATTTTCGTACGACTTCGTTCTGTGTTGGTAATTTGCTCAGGTAGCTCTTTGTCATAGGTACTCTTCCAATACCCAAATTCACTTCAGTCTCACTACGCGGATACATCCACAAATAGCCTACGCCTATATCCCTGCCAACATAAAAATATGCAATATCGGGATCTACCTTTACATTTGATAATTTCAGTCTGAATCCGTAACTGGTTGCATACTTACCCAATGGGATTCCTGCAGTTCTTGCAATTCTGCTATAACTTCCATCTGCGCCGACTACTATTTTTGACCTATATTTTTCATCACGAGTTTTTACTCCTACAACATACCCATTTTCTTTAATGACGCTCCTTACATTTTTTCTGAACAAGAATTCTGCGCCGTAGGATTCAGCTTTCTCCTTAAGTAGTGTTTGAACAGCATCTTCGTCCAGCAAAAATGACTCATTTAACATTGTTCGATCTACTGTTATTTCAGTACCCGTATCCAAATTTACTGCTTTTATTTGTTTAAATTGATTTGCAACTTGCTCTGCATGCTTATTTATCTCTAAAAATCGTAATACTTTCTGGGTAACTAATTCTCCCATTAATGATACATTCTCATTGGGATGTCGCTCAAGTAATTTTACTTTTACTCCACTTCTTGCTAATCTATATGCGCTCATTAATCCTGCTGGTCCCGCACCTACAACAACTACATCATCAACCATATTAAATACCTCATAATTCGAAATCTTATTTCTTTTTTACACTTTCTTATCGAACTTGTATTTAAAGTTTTTAAAAATTCAAATATTTATCCACTTTTATGTCTTACTTTCCAACATTGATTATCATAAACTTTTTATTATGCGTTTTTTACATGATAAATTCGTCATTCGTCGATTACTACATATGTGTAGATTAATATAGGATTGTTACAGTTTACAAATTACAATATTCCGGAGAATCTAGAATGACTCACAGTCTCGTGCGTATAGCATTAATGCCGATATCACTAATAGTTGATATTACAATTAGTGCCGTTCCGGTATTATTCCTTGCGAAGCAGGTGTATGAAGCGTTGCCTCTGGATTTGTTCTTAATAGTTGTTGTTCCACTTGCACTTTCGTTATATCCATTATTTCTTGCATTATTGATGGGTACACTTGCGTTGAGTCAAGGACTATTTCCAGTTCTTGAAGATGGTGTGTATGAACAAACGAACCATGTCATTCTAATGTATGAATTGCGACAATTGTATTACGTCATCTTTGGTTATTTCATGTGGTTATATGGAATCTTTCTGAACGTTCGATTAAGGCATATCGCATTTGGCACTCAGATCGGTGAAGGCACTATTATGGGACATGCATTGTTATTTAATCCGGAACGAACAATAATCGGGAAGAATTGCTTCTTTGGATACAATGCAATTATCACTGGACATGTTTATGAGAATGGAAAATTAATCTTACAAAAGGTAAAAATCGGTGATAATTGTACAATTGGTGCAAATGTTGTAATATTTCCAGGTGTTGAAATCGGTGATAATGTTATAATTGGCGCAAATACAGTAATTCCAAAGGGTAGAAAGATTCCTCCAAATACAACATGGGTTGGCGGTTCGCTACGTCAAGTTGGAATTCCTAAGCGCGAGGAAATCAAGATTAATTCTCGGAAAGTATCATTAATTACTGAAGATAATCCTTTGTTTGTTTCACGAGAAAAGGCTGAATTAAAAGAATCAGGGTCGTAATTGGCCCTAAAATACTTCTTTACTTATTATTCGTCCCATTGCAGATACAACTGCCTGAATTAGTGATTCTTGGCGTGTTAATGCACCTTTGGTTATTGCACCCATAATGCCTTGCTTTTTCGCCAGATTTTCAATTCCAAAAAATGAATCTACACTTTGTTTAGACTTGTCGTCTATTTTCGGATCAATAATTTCGATTAATGCATTAGGTATAGGTACTGCAGGTGAGGCTCCTATTCCTACAATTATGCCATCTGTAGCTGCGCCCCACGCCTTAATGAAACATCCCCATTCATAGCAATGATATCCACCTTCGAGTCCTATTCCAATATCTGCATTGGCTCTGATTTTACTTTCTTTTGCACGATGAACTGCGCCATGAACCATTTCCGAATCCGATGTTGGAAATGCGCTCACAATTGTCTTCACATCTACTGAAACCAAATCAAAATCTCCAAAAATCTTTTGCATAGCTAATCGTGTCGCCTCTATTTTCACCGGATTTGTACTACCTATAGCGATTTTCAACTTTTGTTCACTCTCATAATTTGACTTTTTGGTAACCTTGATATAGTTTTATACTCTAGATTTGTTTAGTTTAAATATTCTTTATGATGTAGCATTGTATGAGAGATCCTTATGAATTCGACAAGAATTGTTCTTCGTGATTATCAACAAAAGATTATCGATATACTAAAGAGCCATGAGAATGAAAATGTACTCATTGAACTAGACTGTGGTTTGGGAAAGCGAATCATTACTTATTATTTAGTGAATATGATTTACCCGGACAAGCGAATTATAATAGTGGTTCATTCGACCGCATCTCTAAACGAAACTGTACATTATATGCTGAATGAATATGGTGGTGTTTCTGGGCTGGAAGTAATTTCATCACGTACTGCGTCAAATAAGCGAAGAATGTTATTGAAAAATGCACGTGTTATTGTTACAACACCTCAAATTTTAGAATCGATTTTGCGGGATTATGATAAACTCACTGGGTTTGATATTGTGATCATCAATGAAGTTGATACATTGATTCGTAGGAGTAGCCGTAATGTTGTGCTTAAGAATCCATGGTATTCATTGTTGCCAAAGTTAGAAGATGTTTGGATAATTGGCATGAGCGGAACATTACGTGACGATCATTATGTGGTTGATGAAATGCAAATTAAAATCGTGTCTGAACTTAAGACGCTTAAGCGGTTCATAAAAGATTCATATGTCATAACAATGTCCGAGCTTATGAAGACGGATATCAGAAAGTATGTGAAGCCTACACGAATTTTTATACAACTTGTAGATGACCCCGGGACTGTAGAACTTCTAAAGGCAATAGATACGCGTGTTAATTTAATAAGAAAGCAAATCGGTATTGAATTGCGCTCTGAAGGGTTTGAAGATAGCTTAAATCAGGTTCATTTTATTATTGAACAACTTCCAGTTGATGAAGACCTTAAGAGCGAGTATATGAAGCTGCTAATGTTACGTAAATATATTAACGCGCTATCATACAAAGATTACAAAAAGTATTTGCACGCAACATTTGGTAAAAATCCTTTTGACCTTCTTAATATTTCAACAATTCCTCCACGGCTATCGCCAAAGTTATTTTACATTTTATCTATCGTTAACTCTCATAAGAAATCTGTAGTGATCGGTTCATATCTCAGAGCACTTTATGATTTACGTGATATCCTTGAAAAGCGAAAAATCCCATCCTATATTATTACAGGTAAAATTCGTGAAAAAAGTGAGATCATAACTCAGTTTAAGAATGCAAAAGGGACTGCAGTTCTTCTTATGTCTCCGGTGGGCGAACGAGACCTAGATATTCCTGATGCTGATGTTTTGATAATGATTGATGTTATTAATACTGTAAAGACAATGTATCAGAAACTCAAGCGAACTCGTGGCGGGACTGTTATTTTAGTGGGATACAAAGATACTTCGGAAGAGAAAAAGATCAAAAGGCTAGTTTCAAATATAATTGACCGTTATCCTTGGTCTACAATTGAGGAAACTGGTGAGGTCCCAGGTACAGTTTCATGGGATTAGGCTGAAATGGGTTCGATTCTTGCTCTTGGTGTTGTACGCTTTATTTTTCCAATTAATTTTTCATCTGCGATTACCTTCATAATTATTTCATTTTGTTTATACTCGTGGGATATTACTTCTGAATTGTCGAAAATATTTGATACGATGCTCATATATTCTGCTGAATTTGGTAAAGTTATTTTCCATGATGGTAGTTCTGGTAGGATTTCATTGATCTTCTTAATTAAATCATCAATTCCTTGTTGTGTCTTTGCTGAAATTAGGACTGGATTCTTTAGTACATCTTTTAATGCTTCAAATTTTCTTTGAATTTCATCATCTGTCAGTTTATCGATTTTGTTTAAGGCCATAATTATTGGAACGTTGTTTATTGATAATTCTTTGAATGTCTCCATACATACATCTAATTTATGTTTGATTTCCTCTATTGGGTCTGAAAAATCAACTACTAAGATAATAAGGTCTGAAAGGACAATTTCTTCAAGGGTTGACATAAATGCTTCTACAAGGCTATGAGGCAGATCACTGATGAATCCTACACTATCTGTCAGAACTGCTTTCCTACCCTTCAATTTTATTTCTTTAGTGACTGTTGATAGTGTAGTAAACACTTCATCCATAACTTCAACATTTGAACCTGTTAAAACTCTATGCAATGAACTTTTCCCTGCGTTTGTATATCCTGCCAGCGAAATTACAGTAAAACCCCTGATCTTTCTGATTCTTCGCCATTGCGCTGTTTGTTCTCTAATTTCTTCCAGTTTACGATTTATTAATGCAATTCGCCGTCGTAGTTCCATTTGTGCAACGTTTATCTTGTGTTCTCCAACACCATGTTCTCCTGATGCACCTGGCGGTCCTGTTTTTTCATGTTGTAGCGCATAATTCATCTGATATCTTAAGAATGGTAACTCATGTTCGAGCCTTGCTTTTTCAATTTGCAGCTTTGCTTGAGCTGTACCAGCTCGCTTTTCGAAAATTTCCAATATTATTTGGAATCTATCTTTTACTTCAACATTCCATTCTTGCATTAATTCAAACATTTGTTTGCTTTTTAATTCGCCATGAAATATGACAAGGTCCGGTTCATGAATTTCAATTGCTTCTTTAATCTCTTCAACTTTTCCAATCGTTAGGTTATATTTTGTCTTGGGTTTTGCAACAATGTCAAAAGTCGCTACTACTTCATATCCTGCCGTTTCTGCAAGAGCTTTAAATTCGTCGATTCGTGCTGGTTGATCGTATGTTCTTCGTCTGACGAGTATTGCTTTAGGACGATATTCTGTTTCGTTCATTGACCTCTTTCATCTCGATTGTATATTGTTTTTTCATTTAATCCAATTTTAGTATCAATAGAAACGTGTTTAAACTTTTGTTTTAGAAAAAATTTGCGCTATAAAAATGGTTTTAAATTAATTAACATATGTTAATATAAACTATAGGATGTGATGAAAATGTCACAATCGCCAATTACATTAAAGCTTGATCTTAATAAGAAACCATTAGAAAAGGTAAAGCACAAAATTGTGGTTGCATCCGGAAAAGGTGGTGTTGGAAAATCAACTACTGCTGTAAATCTTGCAACTGCACTTGCCATGCAAGGTCTTAAAGTTGGAATTATGGATATTGACATTCACGGGCCAAATGTTCCGCTCATGCTTGGGCTTGAAGGTGAGCATCCTCTTGCGGAAGAGAACAAGATCTATCCTGTTGAAGGACCTCTTGGAATTAAAGTTATGAGTATGGCATTTCTGTTAAAGACTTCAGATACACCGATTATCTGGCGTGGACCCTTAAAAATGAAAGCAATTGAACAGTTCATAAAGGATGTTGCTTGGGGCGAGTTAGACTATCTTGTTATTGATTCGCCTCCCGGAACTGGTGATGAACTACTTAGCATCCTTCAGCAGATTCCCGATGTTGATGGTGTCGTAATTGTAACTACACCCCAAGATGTCTCAGTATTAGACTCCTCGAAAGCAGTCAATATGGCTAAACAAATGAACAAGAAAGTTCTTGGAATTATTGAAAATATGTCTGGATTTATCTGTCCCCATTGTGGAAAAATTACATATATCTTCGGTAGAGGCGGTGGTGCGAATGCTGCAAAAACTTTAGGCGTTCCATTTCTTGGCGAAGTACCCTTAGAAGTCTCGGTTCGCGAACTTTCCGATAAAGGTGAGCCATTCATTGCTGTAAATCCTGATAGTGCATCCGCAAAGGCATTTCAAGAAATCGTAACTAAGATACGAAATGAGGTTGAAAAAGAGTAAAAGCCACTCTTTTTTTCCTTTTAATAAGCTTCTTATATGAGAAATGTATATGTTATTATAAGAGAATTATATGTAACGAAATGGCAAGGAGTAAGCTTCATGTCCCAGAAACACGAATATAAAATGAAGATAGTCATGCTTGGTGATGGTGCAGTAGGAAAAACTGCGCTCACTGTGAGATTTTCAACTGGAATGTTTAAAGAAGATTATTCTACTACTATTGGTACCGATTTCTCTGTGAAAAAGCTTGAAATACCTGAATTAAATGCAATTGCTACTTTAGTAATTTATGACCTTGCAGGACAACCAAGATTTGCAGCTGTTCGTCCAAGTTTTTATGTGGGTGCAAAAGGTGGGCTTTTAGTTTTTGATGTCACTCGCCGGTCATCTTTCTTGAATCTAGAAAACTGGGTGAATGAAGCATACAATTCAATTGGTCATCCGATTCCCATGCTTGTAGTTGCAAATAAAATTGATCTACCCGATCGTGTTGTTCCTACCCATGAAGGTATTGCTTTTGCTAAATCGCATGGTTTTCTCTATGTGGAATCCAGTGCAAAAACTGGCGAAAATGTGGAGACTGCATATCGTGAAATTGTAAAAGATATAATTTTAAAATCTAAAAATAACTCGCTATAAAAAAACTGTTATATATAACGAACAACATATTATATCAATAATTTTATTGGAGGCCATATTTAAAATGAGTGATAAACCCCGGTACCAGCACATATATGAAATACTATCTGATATGAATGAAGAGGGAAACTTCAGTGCTAGTGTATTAGCGACTGGTAGGGGTCTTGAAGTTTCTTCCGCCGTTAGAATCGAATCTGCAAGTAATGCAGTAGCTGCAATGATTAGTTATATTCATCATGCAGTAATTAAAGTAAAAGAAGAATTAAATCTAGGTAAGTTAAAATATGTTGTACTTAAGACTTCTGACGGTTCTCTTATATTAACATCTCTTGGTATTTACACCGATTTTGAAGAAGATATGATTCTTGGTGTTTTAATACCCAAGGGTGTTCGATACTTCAGTAGAACTATTGCAAAAGCGGTTAGGAAGTTAAGAGAAGCTTTATTATCTGAATAAGGCAAATAATTATTAAGAAAAATATATTAATATCTGTAAACAAAATTTCAATAAGACCAAATAGAGTGGATCTCAATTGGGGAACTTTAACGTTAGTAATTACGATATTCATACAGATGATGAGAATAGTGAGGAGAAAATAAAAATACTATTCTTTAAATCAGATCATTGTGCATTTTGTCCAGCTGCATTAGAACGAGTTAGGCGAACAATTCAACAATTTGGTGAAGATGCTATTGAATTAGAAATTATTGATGTTGAAAAGGACCCAGATATGGCCCAAAAGTATGGTGTCCTTGCATTACCTACAATAATTATTGGTGACAAAAGTGTTGCTGGTGTACCTGACACAGAAAAATTACTTAGTATGATTTTAACTGCAAGACTCACCTATGGAGATGATTATTAAATGACCGAATATAAAATTGAAAGAGTAAAATCTGGAATACCTGGACTTGATGAATTAATGGAAGGCGGCTTTACAAAGGGAGACGCAATTCTAATTGCCGGAAAAGCTGGTACTGGGAAATCTATTTTTGGTTGTCAATTCCTTTATGCTGGTGCTACAAAATACAATGAGCATGGTGTTTTAGTCACTCTTGAAGAACCACCTGAAAAAATCAAACGAAATATGATGCGATTTAATATGGATCTTGAAAAATTGGAAAAGGAAGGAAAGCTTGTTATTTTGAATTTATCACCCTTGAAGAGTGATTTACCCATTCAAATTGCAGATTATCCATCATTTGATCTTTCAGGTCTTAGAATTCTAATTGCAAATGCAATAAAGAAGGTAAATGCAAAGCGAGTTGTTATTGATTCAATTTCATTACTTGCATATCGATATCAGAATAAAGCCATCTTGAGAGCAGAACTATTTAAGTTAGCAGCCGCAATAACAGAAATGGGCTGTACTCTCTTATTGATCAGTGAAGTTCCAGAAGATAGTTCATCTTTTGGTGTTTTCGATGTTGAGCGCTATTTAGCCAGTGGAGTAGTTGTTCTTTATAACGAAAAAGTTTCTGAAACCAATCGTACGCGATTAATTGAAATACTTAAAATGCGTGGTTCTAATCATAGTTTGCGGATACATTCAATGAGGATCACAAATGAAGGAATCCATGTATTTCCCGCACAAGCCATTGTAAAGTAAGAGTATGAAGGAGGATTTAAAAGACCTTGAGCAATATGTGCTTTGATGGCAAGTTCAAAGTATATCCTATGATTGAAGATCTCGTAACATTTGGACAAGTAAGCCAATTAGCAATTTTACTAAAAGGGATACCTGGTTCTGGAAAGACTACATATGCCGAGGCATTTTTAGCTCAAGGTCTTTCAATGGGATTTCCCGCAATATTTCTGACAACTGATGTTTCTCCGAGACAAATTGAGCATGATATGTCTAGATTCGGTTGGCGGATTAATAATTGTATTGAAAATGATATGTTTAGATTTATTGATGGTTATACTGGACGTATGGGTGGGCGCATCCGCTCACGCGATATAGCATTTTATAATTTGGATGATGTAAATGAATTGTCTATTGTCATAACGCAGGCTTTAGAGGGCCTTGTGTGTGCTCGCGTTGTTATTGATTCGCTTTCAACCATAATGTTACATACTGAGCCGAATGTGGTATTTCGCGCCTTACAAGCATTATCTGGAAAATTAAAGCAAGACGGGCATAGCTTGTTAATTACCATTGAAGAAGGTGTTCATGACGAGAAAACATTAAACATGTTCTCCTTCTTTATGGATGTAATTATGGAATTCAAACAGAAAGAAACTGAAGATGGAACTATAAATCATCTTGTCCGGCTTGGTCGGACACGCGGTACTGATGCAATTCATAAGTGGGTTCCATTTATAATCGAATAATTAGTAATTGAAAAATGTATCTTGAATTTCAGAATCACTCATTTTTCTAAATCCTAAGAATTTGCTTCCCCATGTAGCCCATCCTGAAGTTTCAGTTCGAAGTTCTGTTGCGAGACCAAAGGAATACTTCACGGGCATTTCTGCATTAATTTTACAAATTGTCTTTTCTGTAATTACTCCTTGGACCTTTCCATGTCGTTTATTGATTATTCCAGTAACTGTTCCAACATATTTTGTGGGCACCACAATTGTGATATCAATCCATGGTTCAAATACTGTCGGACTGCCTGTCCTATACGATTCTCGAATTCCTTGTAAGAGCATAAATGATGCGGCATCAAGATTTTCGTTTATTATATTTGCATCGATTTTTGTATCTTTTACAAGGGCAATTATTTTCATGCACTTTTCTCCAACATAGGGACCGTTTTTCACGAGTAATTTAAACTCGGTTTTAACTAGATTTTCAAAATCTCCTAATGTCAAAATTTTCTTACTTTGATCTATTAGATAAACGTGTTCATTTTCATCTTTATATATGATATCTCCTTTGGGAATATTATCCGTGTATTGAATAACTTGGACTTTTGCAGTCAGTCCTTTTTCGATTGAACCTATTGAAATTTCCGCGCCATCTTTAGTGATTGTCTCTCGATATATTACCATAGGCTTTCCTTTTTCCAAATAAACCCCGATTCGTTTTAGCATTTCAAGTGTAACATCAATATGTAATTCACCAAGACCTGAAAGTAGCATTTCTCCAGTATCTTCCCGAATTTCAAACTTTAGCATTGGATCTGTCCGAACATATTCTGCGATTTTCTCTTGTACTTCTTGTAGGTCCTTTAGGACAACTGGTTCAACTGTATAGGTTACGACAGGTTCAGAAGGATATTGAAGATGTTCAAAGGGTTCAGCATCTATTTCAGGTGTGAAAACAGAATCACCAACTTTTATATCACCCAATCCTTGAATCGCGGCAATATTTCCCGCTGGTACTTCGTCAATTGGAATTCGTGATTTTGCCATATTTATAAAAACTTGAGTTACTTTGCGTATCTTTCCACTGCTCGATAACTTAACTTGCGTTCCTCTGGTTAATGTTCCAGAAAGAACGCGTCCTGTTCCAATATATCCTGCGTTTCGGTCATATTGGACATTGTTTATTAAGATCATCAGTGGAGCTTGTGGATCAACGTTTATCATGGACTGCCCGATCTCTGAGCGAATATCTCCATGCCATATTCTTGGTATTCTATATTTTTGTGCAGTTTTCGGGTCTGGAAGCCTTTTTACTATCATATTTAATACTGGTGTTCCAACAGGATATTTCTGCTTTAGATCTTCAGATTTATTTAATGAATATGCTTCTACAATTTCATCTACGATTTCAATAAGCTTATTTGCCATCTCTGATGGTTTCATTGATTTGTTATTTTCAGTCAAGTTTTCGATTCCTATACCCCATCCATGTAGTGCTGAGCCGAATGCAACTGTACCTCTCTTCAGTGAGACTTCCCATTTTTGAGCTATATTATCTGGTAGATATTTTCGCAGTACTGTATTAAATTCCAGTACGATCCTGTTTATTTCGTTTAGAATTTCGTGTGTTGAAAGCCTTTTTTCATTGATCAATCGGTCCACTTTGTTGATGAAAAGGATTGGCTTTACAAGGTCCATGACTGCCTGTCTAAGAACTGTTTCTGTCTGAACCATGATTCCCTCAATTGCATCTACAACAACAACGGCACCATCGCTTATTCGAACACCTTTTGCTACATGGCTAGAAAAATCAACATGTCCTGGAGTATCTACTAGATGTATCAAGAATTTTTCATTATTAATTGTATGTGTGAGTGATATGAATGCTGCCTTGATCGTGATGCCTCTTTCTTGCTCTATTTTATCAAAATCTAAAAGGCGTGCTCTCGCAGCTAAGTCTTTGGATAACAATCCACTATTTGCAACTAAAGAATCTGTAAGGGTGGTCTTGCCATGGTCTACATGTGCAATTATTGTGCAATTTCGTATGTTTGATATTTTCGATAATAATGGTTTTACTTCTCTCTGAATAAATTTTCTGTATAGACCTGACATGACCTACCCACCGTTAAAATAATGTACTTATTTTTCAACCATATCATAGATCTCACGTGGTATTGTGACCTTCTTTCCACAATGCTGGCACTCAAAGACCACATGTTCATCTGTCTTTTCTACTATTTTTTCTAATTTAGGTCCACAATAACAAACAAAGCCTCTAATTCGAGCCGGATTCCCATAAACTAATGCAAAAGGTGGTACGTCTTTGGTTACTACAGATCCCATGCCAACCATTGCATATTCACCTATGGTTGTTCCACATAGTATAACTGAATGAGCTCCAATTGATGCTCCCTTCTTAACCAATGTTGGAATAAGTTCCCAATGCTCATTAAATGCTCTTGGCCATCGATCGTTTGTGAATGTCATATGGGGTCCTAAGAACACATCATCTTCAACAGTTACACCCTCATATACTGAAACGCGATTCTGAATTTTAACATTATTTCCAATTTTTACTCCTTTTCCAACATAAACATCTTTTCCGATATTGCAGTTTTCTCCAATTTCAGCTTCAGTTCGAATATGCGCATGATGCCATATTCTTGTGCCCTTTCCTATTTTTGCGCCATCTTCTACGACAGCTAATTCGTGGACAAAATAATCTTGTGCCATGTTCCTTACACCATCATATTATTTGGTTATACTATATTATAATTAATTTAACTCTATCGTCGTTAAATATGTAATTTCATTTTTATAATATTGTTTTTGTAATTATATTTTATAAGCACTCTACAGGATGGTGTCGCTTTTAAAAGCAGTGATGAATCGCATAAAGAGATAAATATATGCATGTATTAAATCAACTAATTTTGGGATTATGAGGTGCGACTTGAATGCATGTGTCGCATCCAAATATATCTTCGGAAAAACTGGAGCGATAACAAGACCACCCGTTAGAGCATGGCGAGTATATGCCCGAAATGGCTATTTATGGTAGCCTACACGCAGAACCCTTGCATCTCAATGCGGGGCGTATGTTTTTTAGTTTCTTACACATCGAGTTATACAAGCTGTCACGCAGAACCCTTGCATCTCAATGCGGGGCGTATGTCAGATAATGTTGTATTTCTAATTACAATCTATATCGTAATAATTTCTCTAATTTGTCATATTTGTTTATTGTGGTGATTTTTTCTTCAATTGAATCTCTTGCAAAAAACTTTAGCTCATTCATAAGCATTCTTTTAAAATTTAATACTTTATGAAAGCTTTTCTGAAAAAGTTTATATAAAAAGTTTTCAATATATGACGTGGGGTGTGTTTATTTTGGCTTTTAGACAAGTTATTGAAAGTGCTATGAAAAACATTCAGCGTGGAGATCTTAAAAGCGCTCAATATGATATGAACACAGCAAAAGGAATGGAGCCCAACAATCCTTTGGTATGGCATGTAGACGGAATTCTCCAGGCAAGGCTAGAAAATTTTGAAGCTGCAATTTCTTCATTTCGTAAGTCTTTTGATCTGGGTGCTCAAGAAAATTTCGAAAATTGTTTTTATTTAGGATACGCCTATATGCGATTGGAAAAGTATGAAGAGGCACTACCTTACCTCGATAAGGCAATAAAATTCAATGATTCTGTCGCTTTAGCACACTTTTCGAAAGCATGGTGTTTGGCACATTTGGATCGTAAAGATGAAGCGATCATAGCAGTGAAAGAATGTCTTAAGTTAAATCCTAACGATTCTGACGCAAAGAAACTCCTCGAAGTTCTCGAATCGTAGAATTCTATTTTCTATCTTTTTTATATGATATTTTTTAGTACTCACTAAAATCCTTAATAATTGAAACCTAGAATAATCTCCACATATAATAAAATATATATTATTTCAAATATGAATAATGTTAGGGAGGCATTTTTATGAATATTTTTAAAAATAACGAAGCGAAATTTGTCAAAGTCAATGATAGACTAATAATTATTCCAGTTATTCATACGGATCCTGAAAGTACAAATAATGTTAAGAAAACAATATTAAAAATGAAGCCCGAGGTTGTTGCAGTAGAATTATGTCGCGAACGATACGAAGAACTTGTCAAAGCTAAAGAAAATGGTTTTCTTGTTCAGAAGGTTGAAAATGCAGACGATTTGCCCTCCCAGATTTTTGCGAAAATTGCTAGTTTGGAATCCTTTTTGGGTGCTGCAATGGGTTCGCCTCCGGGCGATGAAATGCTCATTGCTGTTGATGCGGCGCGTCAAGTTGGCGCAACTATTGCTTTAGTGGATCGTCCTATTCAAGCGATTGCACAAGCGTTTTCTAATATTCCTATGTATGAATTACAGGAGATTTTATCACTATTTCCACAATCATTTGATAGTGAAGATACTGAAGATGGTGTTGAATTTTCTGAAATTGTAGAAGAATTACGAGATCCCGAAAAGGTGAAGGATTTATTAAATGAATTCAAGGAGAAATTTCCATATGTTTTTGATGCTCTTGTAACTCAACGTGATGAGTATGTTGCACGAAACCTACACAAAATAATGAATGATTTTAATGGATTGATAATTGCAGTGTTAGGTTCTGGTCATGTTAGCGGGGTCATTGAAAAATTTAAGGAATTAAATACTTCAGAGACCCATTAATTCTATTAACTTATCTATATTATATCCTGTTTTTGCACTTACTGGCAGAATAGGAATTCGAGGATCGATTTCCCTCATATCTTTGTAAAAGTCTTCTATGTTTATTCCTATTATTTCTGCAATATCTGCTTTATTTATTGCCACAATATCTGCTTGTTTAAATGTTAGCGGATGCTTTCGAATCATATATGGACCTTCAGTTACACTGATTACAACAATCCGCTTATCAACTCCTAAACTATAACCTGCAGGACATATTAAATTGCCAACATTTTCTACAAATATTACATCTAAATTGCTTAAATCAAGCTCCAATAATGCTTGATGTACCATGGGGGCCTCTAAGTGACATACCCGTCCAGTATTTATCTGAATTGTCTCTGCGTGATGGCGTTTAATTCTGTCTGCATCTATAGTTGTCGTTAGATCTCCAGCAATCACCGCAATTCTATATTTTTTATTTAATTTTTCAGTTATTGTTTCTAATAATGAAGTTTTACCAGTTCCGACAGAACCCATAATATCATATGACTTTATGTTGTATTTTTTTAATAATTCTCGATTTTTTCGTGCAACTTTATCATTTGATTCTAATACACGTTTATTTATATCGATATCAATAATTTTCTGCCCAGTCACAGTATTCATCTCCAAATCTGCAATTGTTTAATTTTCCAAAATTATAACTTTTTTGACATGTATTTGAAAAAATAAAAAAAAGGAGAGATTACAATTTACTATTCATTGTAGATGTATTGTTTGAAATTAGGATCGATTATTGTCCATTTTAGAATTGTGCCTACAAATGCCCAGAGTGCTGCTTGTGCAAAATCGATAAATCCAGCCGCTGCACAGACTGCAATTACTGGGGTATCTAAGAAGTATGTTATTAAGAAGGTTGGAATGAATCCGCCTATTAAGCCACCGAGGATTGTGTAAATTATAATTCGGGCGATTTTAGGCATTTTACCCGCCACTAATACACCAATTGCGGTTCCAAGTCCTAATGCGATGTTTCCTAATAGTGGAAGTACTGGTATTTCTCCTCCTGCTGCCATACCTGAAATTCCTACAAGAAATCCTGATAGTACGCCACCAGGAATTCCTGCCAAAAGGCCTGCAAGCAATGGGATCAAGAAACTCGGCGTCAGCTCGACTACTCCGGGAATTATTGTAATTCTTACAAAATAGCGAAGAATAACACCCAATGCTGAAAGCAAAACAATAACCATCAGCATGGCTGTGTTCATTTTCCATTTTGAGTAGATTTCAACGTCTTCAGACATTTTAATCGAGTTAATGGTCTATATAATCTATTTAAATTAATCGATTAAGAAAAAAATTAAAAAACATATCTATATCTTTCAACAAATTCTTGTCTTTTATGTGGGTTCCAATTCTCAATATTCTGCAAGTATGTTGAAATTCTAGAAACTATTTCTGTTGATTCTGATTTGCATTTTGGACAAGTTCCAAAAATTTTGCCTTTTTCGAATGTGATTTCTACAGGTGATGATAACTTGCATTTAGAGCAATATAAGCTATCTACAGTAAATGCAAAATTTCCGATATTAAGCTCAATTGCATTTTGGAGAATATTTCCAACGTGTTCTGGATTTGCATATCCTCTGATAAATATCTGTGATGGTGCACCGCTAAAGACAAGTTTGCTCATATCTGCTTCGAATTGCAATCTTTTGTCTATGTCGATTTCTATATCTTCCGGAGCTCCAATTGCTGGTGTATAATATGGTGCATGCTCAACTCCTCTGATATATTTTCGCATACCTGGGAACCTCATATAATCCTTCATGGCTAATTGACCGCCTACAAGTTCTCCAGGGCTTCTTGTTAATGCAATTCGTACATCTAAATCTTCAGCAAACTCATTTGCTCGTTTTGCTGTATATTCTATGACTTTTCTAGCAAAAGCATTTCCTTCTTTTTCATAAATTCGGCTCTCTGTAATTATTTTACATGTTGTATCCAGTCCAATTATGCCAATCAGAAAGTTTTTGTCTACACCTTGAATTAATGGTTTTCCATCTAATAATTTCTGATTATAAAATGGAATTATTTTCTTTTTGATTATCTTTTGGAGGATCTCTTTGCGTGTTGCAAATGCTTGTTTTGTCAGATCTAAATATTTGTCCAGAATTTCAAAAAATCGCCTTTCGTCATTTCGTCCATGCCATGCTGCACGCGCATAGTTTGGTGTTATAGTACTTGATGAGCCAAAAATATACGTCCCATTCTTGAAAGATTCAATTTTCTCCGGGTCTGAATTCGTATATATGAAATCTGCACTTATTATTGAACCCGCAATGATGTTATTTGGTTTAAAATTAATAAATTGAGGTGTTCCAAATTTGGAGGACAGGTCGGTGATCTTTTCTAATGATTCTTTGTATTTTTTCTCATTGAGCATGTCTGTTATGATTTCAATTTTTGGAAATTTGAAAGGTCTTCCCTTAGCATCTCCTCTACTTAGGACATCTATTATTGCATTGAAAAATGCATTTGTTTCTTCTTCGAAATCTGCGTATGTATCTGTAGATTGAACGCCTCCCGGAAGTATAGCCGGAACATCTCTAAGTATATCTGGAACACCTGGCGTTAAACTGATAGAACTGAAGATCACCTGTCCTCCTCTTGAAACATATTGTTGAGACATTGTATAGACAAATTGTTGTGCTCTTTGTATAATCTCTTTTTGCGTGAGTCCTTTCAAATATGGTGCTAGGAGAGTGTTGAAATAAAAGAATCCCTGGCTGCCTGCAAAATTATTTTGTGCAGATGTTAACCATGTAGACGCATGACTAAGTGCAACATCAATATGTTTTGCAGGAGCCGCGGAATTCGAATGTATACCACCCATCCCATCTGGTTCAAGCCCGTGTTTCAGGACCATTCGTAAGTCCCAATAATACTCTTCATCACGGGTCGTAAAATATTGAATATTTCCGATATAGATTTCTCCTTTCATATGAGCATCTGCGATATATGTCGGGATAGTAAGGAACGTGTGTTGCTCCATAACTTCATCATGGATCACTTTTGCAACACTTTCTGGATTATGTGCGAGATGTGCGTTTGATGCATGAATTGATGGATTTGCAATTATTTTATTTAGGTCATATAGTGGAACTCCAACTCGTGTGTATTTTTTGCGTGCTTCTTCAAGTCCCATTTCCGCCAGGACGCTGTTGCACATTTCTCTAATAAGAGGCCCAGACAGAAATTCTATTCCTGAATGATAAATTCTCTGAACTACTTGCCATGCAATTTTGATGGCTGTTTTGCGAGGTACTTCCGCTTCAACAATTAGACTTTCAATAATTCTATCCGGGTCAAACGGAAATAGATCTTTTGAGCTAGTACGTACATACGGCAGACTTTTTGACCATGCTTTCACTTCATCATACATGTTTTCAATGTTCCTTCTATCCTCTGACACATATCGCACCTTCTCGGAGAAATTATAAAGGCAAAGGAACCTCTCTCCTTTTTGCTCCTTTACCTTGGATGAGACCAAACACCATAAGTGGCCTTCCCGGCAGTATTATTAAATCTTAAATTATGATATATAACCTTTGGGAATATCCCTGTATTTTCTGCGTATGACATAATATGCTAGGCGCTAATTAATTTATGTAAATCCTTATTAAGCATTTCAAAAGTTTGTGTTACATAGATTTAAACGGACTTTTTCAGATAAATAATCAGAAAATGAGTCCGGAGTGTACTTGATGAGTGAAGAAATATCTAATGAACTCGATAAAATAATACGGATGCGAGAATCATTAGCATTTAAAATATTAGAACTATTATCAGTATCATATAAACCACTTAGACCTGTGGAACTGTCTGAAATATTAGGCGCAAGCCAAAAAGATATTACAGCTACTTTAATACGATTAAATAAAAAAGGTCTTGTAGTAAAGGTACCTAATGATAGTATGTCTCTCTGGACTTCTCATATTTCATTATTGAAATACATATCAAATATTTGGAATCGCATAAAATCCTTGGAGTCTAAGTATGAAGATCTTGAAAAAATTGTTAAAGATTTACTAGGTGAATAATAATGAATGAACAAAATCTTAATGAATCTGATTTGGTCGAATCATTAAAATTAATTGAAGATGTATTTCCACGACTTACAAATCCTAGAAATATTAAAAGTCTTCAAATATTAAATGTACTTTTATCTTCTATAACTGGGGACCCTATTCGTCCATCTGCAATACAGAAAATAATTGAAAATGCATCATCGGCCCCTACATCGAAACAATCTATTACAAATGCCGCAAAAAGACTAGATGCATCTAAATTAATCGAAAGAAATAAAGATGGCTATGCTGTTCGGTATGGCTTTCTAATCGCTGTATTACTTCAAACTGTAATCTCATTATACCGTCGAATCGAAGATCTCGAAGATAAAATTGATGAGTTATCTAATAAATAGAATTATTCCGATAAATCTTTGATGAACTCATCAAGATCTTCATAAGTTATGTGCGGCATGATTATGATTCGTAAAGATTTTGGAAATGGCGATACTGCAATTACCCATCCCTTGTCTCGGAGTTGCTTTGCCGTTCTATCTACATTTTCAGTCTTAATTGCTACTATGTTCATTTGTGGTTCTATTACTGTATCTACATTTTCAATCTGTTCAATCTTTTCTACAAGATATTTTGTCTTGTCCATACAATCCTTAATAAGCGCCCTAAATCCTTCCCTCCCCAAATAGTTTATCGTAGCCCATGTAGCTATTACTGGTGCAGCAGATCTAGTTCCTGTAATCCCATACTGTATGGACCCTTTTCCTTGAATGTATGGAATTTCAAAAGCGATGTGCTCAAGAAGACTTTCATTTCGTGTTAAAAACATTCCTGCAGGAATAGGTACGAGCGCCATTTTATGAGGGTCTATCGTAATTGAGGTGACTCGCTCAATAATAAAATCGAAATTTGGGACATTATATCCTAATTCCTTTAGAAATGGTATGACAAATCCCCCAAATGCTGCATCAACATGAAGTGGTAGATCATAAGTTTCTGCAATCTTTGCAATGTCCTCAATAGGATCTACAATTCCCAGATATGTTGTACCTGCAGTTGCAACAATTCCTGCAGTATTATCATTAATATTTTCGAGCATTTTGTAAGGATCTGCCTTAAACTCCTCATCAACATCTATCAACACTGGTTTCAATCCTAATAATTTGCAGGCTTTTAACATAGACACGTGGGCAGTCTTTGGAATTATCACTTCTTTTTTCCCTGTTTTATTTCGCATTAGTTCTAGTCCTAAAATGTTTGATTCAGTCCCTCCAGTTGTCATGATGCCTGCTGCATGCTCATTGTTCAATAAGTCACCAATTTCCATAATTAGTTCTTGTTCTAATTCCCATGAACCCGCAAAAGCATCCGGACGCCCTAAATTTCTCTCCAAATTCTCAGCAAATATCCTTTTTGCAAAGTCCAAAG
>Ga0256914_1001067_pt1 | contig 26106 bp, 24 predicted proteins | sample HulkmetaG_FD_191571 | JGI IMG/M metagenome (GOLD analysis project Ga0256914, IMG submission 191571) | Hydrothermal chimney microbial communities from Main Endeavour vent field at the Juan de Fuca Ridge, Pacific Ocean - Hulk | ecosystem: Environmental > Aquatic > Marine > Hydrothermal vents ... | reverse complement strand
ATGAGACTTCTGTGGGAAACTATATATTTAGCCGCCTGCTCGAGTGTGCTTCTTTCCACATCGGAACGGTGCTTTTCTGAATAAATCTTGCAGAGAGCTTTAAGCGAAGAATCATTTGATAAGGCGCCTATCTTCCCCAGTGCCTCGGCAGCGTTTTTGCGGACATCCGAATACCCATCCCCCAGTGCCTTTATCAGGGGCTTTACGGCTGGCTCGCCTATGTTCCCAAGTGCCTCGGCGGCGTTTTTGCGGACATTCCAATCCCCATCCCCCAGGGCCTTTATCAGGGGTTCAACTGCTGGCTTGCCCAATTTAACTGCCTTATCCCATTTTTGTAGCGCCACAAGATATAATGCCTGCTGTTCATCTGTAGCAGGATGCCAACCTGTTTTCCCCAGTGCCCTGGCGGCGTACTTGCGGACATCCTTGTTCTCATCCCCCAGGGCCTTTATCAGGGGTTCTACGGCTGGTTGGCCTATCTTGCCCAGTGCCTCGGCGGCGTAGTAGCGGACATTCCAATCCCCATCCCCCAGTGCCTTTATCAGGGGCTCCACTGCTGGCTTGCCTATGTTCCTCAGTGCCCAGGCGGCGTTCATGCGGACAAGCTCATCCCCATCCCCCAGTGCCTTTATCAGGGGGGCAACAGCCCGTTTGTCGCCTGTGTTCCCCAGTGCCTTGGCGGCGTTTTTGCGGACATACTTATTCCCATCCCCCAGCGCCTTTATCAGGGGCTCAATGGCTGGCTCGCCTATCTTCCCCAGTGCCCTGGCGGCTTCGTAGCGGACCCACTTATCCTCATCCCCCAGAACCTTTATCAGGGGCTCCACAGCCCGTTTGTCGCCTATGTTCCCCAGTGCCCAGGCGGCGTTTTTGCGGACATCCTTGTTCTCATCCCCCAGTGCCTTTATCAGGGGTTGAACAGCCCGTTTGTCGCGTATCTTCCCCAGTGCCTCGGCGGCGTTCCAGCGTACCCAGTTATCCTTATCCCCCAGTGCCTTTATCAGGGGTTGAACAGCCCGCTTGTCGCGTATCTCCCCCAGTGCCCTGGCGGCGTTTTTGCGGACATCCTTGTTCTCATCCCCCAGCGCCTTTATCAGGGGTTGAACAGCCCGTTTGTCGCGTATATCACCCAGTGCATAGGCGGCGCCACAGCGGACATCCTTATCCCAATCCCCCAATTCATCTATCAAGCGCTTAACATCATCTTTCATAAGTACTTCCCCCCACTTTCAGCACCCTTGATTCAGGTAAAGGTATATCGGATACACCGAAGCGGTATCTTAACCGCTATGATCCTTTATGATGCTTGTTGTGTATTGCCCTGAAAATATCTTTCTGTAGCGCAGAGTTTCAGCTATTGCTGAGCTAAAACTTTCTGACGGGCATGGGCAAAAAAACGAACTTGATAATATAACATTTTGGGCAAATATTCCACCTGCAAGTTCTGACCAACCAAACTTTCAGTCCATGATAACCTGTTTATATGATTAGCTTTATGTTGTTTGTATGCAAATTTAAGTACATCTGATATGACCTTATGACTGTTGTTGACTGGCAATTTATATGTTTAAGTTAAGGAGTCTGTCTATGGGTTTCAGTAAATAGCGCAATACAGGAACTGAATTGGTTTGAGGAAGCCTGTAGTAATGATGCGTGCTATACATCTTAAAGTAAGGAGAAACATCATGAGCAAATGTCCCATATGCAATAATGAAGTTTCCAAAAATGCCAATGAGTGTCATCACTGTGGCTGGAAAGTAGCCCTACATAGGGACCAGGAACTATCTTCAAATCCAAGCACCTCATGTAAAAGACAGCAGCAACCGGATAGAATTGACTCTGATACCCGCCATTTCAGTCGGCTCCCACCCTTCTCTCCATGGAACCCCATAGAATGGTTTCGCATTTATCTGTATGCCTTGTGCCAGCGTAACAGGCTGCTTGCTGACCAAACAGTACATGGCAAAACTGGCAGTGATTTGATAGTTGCTGAAAGCTGGCTGTTTTCTGCGCTTCCTTTTATTACCCTTATGCCCATATTTGTTTGGAACCAAATATATATATCTTCTACATTTACCAATTCCAGTTTCTTGAGCTTTATCCGTAAAAACTGGACACTTTTCTGGATAATATTAGCAATTCTATGGGTGGGTTTAAGGTGGCTTCTAATTTCAAAATGGTGGGAAGGATATAAAGATGATATTGGCTTATATCTTGGTGGAGCAGTAGGATTTATCCTTGTTGTTATAGCAGCCATAAGTACTTATTTCCTGAAATTCACATTTTACCTGAATCATGCGGGCCATCTTTATCTTGCCCTGATAATAGTTTCATTGTTTCTCTCTCTGGCGATCATGGCAACATCTGAAAATTTCAATCAGTTGCCTCCGGTACACGGATTTTTTATGGGATTACTCGGTGGATGTGTATTTATCTTTAATTATATAAGCTGGCTCAATGTTAAACCTGACATATGGACTTATTTAATGTACGCCATAATTAGTGTACTGGCAGCGAGCTTCTTGCTCATCAAAGGAACCGGAATTCAAGAAAAGCTGCCGGTTTTGTTGGATTCTCAGCCGTGGCTTGGAAAGGTTTTGTGCGGTTTTCATTTGCTATCATTGTTCATGCTAATAGTTCCATTTATATATATTACGATCTACAGGTAGATTGAAAATGCCTTGCTTAACTTCTTATGTTTGAGGGTTCTGAACAGATAGGGGCAGAGCTGCATCCAGCATTCTTTCTGATTGTACCGGGATCAGGAGCAATGGTTTTCTATTCATGCCATATACCTAAATAGCTTGGGACAGACGATTCTGACTGCATGTGATGGACACTATCTCAAGTGAAACCTTGCAACATGCCATTTTTCTTAAAAAACAAAAAGAAAAAATGGCATGGCCCCACAGAACAGACTGAAGGCTTTGCCATACAGTTCCAGAAATGAATCGTTCATGCATAATCAGGTATAATAGATGCTGAACAGTAAATTATATCAATCAAATGGCTGAATTAATAATGGATGCAGTGAAATTGCTGCAGAAATGGCAAAATTTTACTGCCTGCAAATGGAGGCGTGAATTTGATTTAACAAAAATGAAAAATTTCAGGAGGGAGGAGAAAGAGTAATGAAATCTGCACATCTGTTTGACCAAGTTATTCTCAAGACCATGTCCATTGCAATTATTTTTTTGTTTCTTTCATCGTGTGCCTCGATGACACCTCTTCATAAGGCTGCCATACAGGGAAATGTAAATAATATCGACGAATATATTAAGGAAGGTATACCAGTAAACAAACAGGATGATAAAGGCAATACCCCGCTGCACTATGCATATTATTATGGCCAGAAAGAGGCTATTGAACGTCTTGAGGCCTATGGAGCTGATCTCACCATTCGTAATAAGGAAGGTGAAACTCCACTTGACATGAAAAAAATTGCAAATGCAGAGAGACTTTTATCCAATTGTGTTCAACTTATGGATATATCAGGGCATTGGTTCGACAGAAACAAAGCACGGCCTTTATACCAACAGCTTAAAGAAATAGATGGAGAAATAGTGACCAAAGTAATTGTTCATAAGGTAATACAAGATAAGAAAAATAGGCTTCCAGTGCTCTTTGTGGCTATCAAACTTGGGATTCCAGGATCAGAGGAACGTCTTAACGATGTCCTAAAGGCATATGGTGATGTGAGCATGGCTGAAGACTATCTGAATTCAGGTTCTTCTATTTTATATGAAGGAGGCCGTCAGTGGGCCGAAGATCATGGTTATCGAATAAATACTGGGTTTGGACATCATCGCGCCGGATGGGGACGATTTTAAGGTAAAACAAAATATGGTCTTAACTCAGGTATAAATTGATTTCACAGATAATACCTGATCTAAACTAAACGGTGCAGGCAAATTCAAGCTTTTGATTGCAAAGGAGGATGAAATGAAGAAGTCTGCAGACAGGACCTTAATCATTCTTGTCATTGTTTTATTGGTGTGGAGTCTGTGGTGTTACATACCTATTAAAAATATACAAACCATAAAATTCAAGATGGAACTCCCTTTGCCGTTTCTTTATTCACAGTGCGTGAACGAACTCGGCAAACTCGGCACGCAGGAAGCAATATCTGTTTTGCTCACAGAATTGAACAGTGACAGCCGCTCAAAACGCAATCTTGCTGCAAAAGCGCTTGCCATGACCACGTGGCACCCAAAGAGCCAGGAAGAACGGATAAAATTTCTTGTGTCGCTTGGCAGGTATCAGGAAGTTGCTGACTTTGGTGAAGTAGCGATACCTTATCTTGTTGACGAGTTTGAAGAAACTGACGATGAGCATCTGCGAAGTAAACTGTGCGCAGCCTTGATGAAGTTCAGTGACAAGCGAGCCTCTTCGTTAGTTCAGCAATATCTGGATGAAAAGTTAGAAAAGATTGGGGCAATTTTACAGGAGGCCCTTCCACCTGAAACAGAAGCAACCACTACAATCAGCAAAGAGTCTGCATCAGTCCGGCGGGTTGTAATTGCAGGCCACCTGTTAAAGGGTGAAGATGTGGATGATGACAGCCCTTATGTCCGTGGAGAATATGCAAACAAATCAACTCTTGAGAGCAAGGCCAGATATCGCTGTTTCCAAATATACAAAAGTATTTTTCATGACCTGCCCATGACAGAGTTTAAGGATGTCGTTGTTTCGTGCAAGCATGGTGTGCGCGTGCAAGTAGTGACTTTGGGAATGGCTACTATCCCTGGTGTTAATGAAAAAGATCAGGCTATGACAATCTTCCAGACGTCTTTAAGCCCCAGGAAGGCACAAAAGGTAGACTGGGGAAACGCTACCCTGAAAGACGTTGAAAAAGTTTGGACAGTGGACAAGAATATCATTCCATCACTAGAAATCAGAACTGCCTATTGAGTTGTGGTGGAAACGTGTAGCAGCTAATGTGTAGTGGCTCCCTTTTTTGACAACAGGTATTGTCGCTTTAACTATGTGGAGTAATCAGATATCAACAGTAAAAGGAGAATAACGGACGATGGTGAGATGACCGTAGAAGAACAATCCTCAAGGCTCCCGTGGTTCTGTCAGCAGGTGTAGCCCCTGAAGAATCTCTTTCATCCTTTCCTGGGAGACAATACCGATTTTTTCAGCCAGGTCAGCTTTGTTGACGGTATAGATCTGGGTTATATTGACTACGCTTTTTTTAGGCAGGTTTGCTTCTCCCTTTTTCAGTATAACATTTCCCGGCGACATGCCTCTTTTGAGGTTGGAGGTCAGCGCACAGACCACTACTGTATTGATCCTGCCTGCATTGAAGATATTGTTTTGAATGACAATGTGAGGATGCCTGTAGCCAGGCTCGGAGCCATCGGGTGATCCGAGATCAATCCAGTAAATTTCACCCTGCCTTACCATGATTCCTCACCAAGATTCCTGATCTGTTTTTTGCGCATTCCGGCCTGGAGTTTTGTTTCATCTGTATCAGGTGAGTCGCTAAATGCCCTGTTTATCTGGTCAATCATCTTCTGGTTCTCCTGTTTTTTGATAAAATCCTGCATGGCCATGACAAACAGCCTGCTCCTTGATACGTTCAGTTCTTTTGCTATCTTGTTGACCTCCCTGAACAGGTCTTCATGCATGGAAATCGCCGTTTTTATGCTCGATGCCATAATGCACTCCTTAGAAAAGGCTTTAGGATTAGGTCAAATCAGTTTCATGGTATGATAAATTATGATACATGGTTATACTGCTGTCAATAAAATACATTACTCTGATATGACCAGACACTTACCCAAAAAGCTCTTCCTCCACGGTTCAACTATTTCTGAAGGTGTAATCCCTGCAGCCTGAACAAATTTCATAAAAAGTATCTCCACAAATGGCCGGGGCCCTGTGATCTTTCCCATCTTGTCGATTTTAAGCCACAGAAACCTGTCCTGCGTGAAATTATCAGTCAGCCAGCCTTCGGGCCTCAGCCTGTCTGCCAGAAAATCCCGAAGTGCCTTTTCGGTCATGGTGGAATCCCTGGCAAAAATCTCCGGCCAGAGGTAGTTGTCACGGGAGATTGACTGCAGTATTTCAATCAGCACGTCAGGGTTGATATACAAAAGCCCCTTTTTCTGATTGAGATAGAACAGATCCCGTGCCATGTCTCCACTTCTTATGGCATTCAGCATGAAGGCAGCCAGCTCCTTTGCCACAATTTCAGGGGGTATATCCTTCCAGGGTTTCAGGTGACCAAGCGCCTTTTGTAACTCCCTGTTTCTTGCCTTTGCATCTGCCCTTTTCAGGATTTCAAGCCCCTGGGCATACGGAAAACCAGCCGGTGGTTCTCCATGATGATGCCGAACGATATCGGAACATTCCTCTGCAAGGCCAGGTGTATCTACAAGGCACTCTTTTACAATTCCTGCTGAAATGCCTGGATGATCCAGCCTTGCATATCCATGATCCATACGAAGGCCTGAAATTTTGCCAATATCATGGGCAATGCACGAGATAACAAGCCTTGGCCAGATCGTATATAGGCCAGTATCTCCAAACCTGTTTCTGGTAACTGCAAATCCTTCCTGCACCACATGCAGGGTGTGATCGCCAAGGGAAATTCGGTGAAGAGCCTCATACTGGACATTATACGGCTCGCCTTGGGAGAGTTGAGAATCCTCAAACACCACAGAGGGGCTGTCACTGTTATTGTCCAGTATGCGCAGGAGACATACAATTCCATCAAGAAGCGCCTGCTCCCTGATCCAGGGTATTACAAATTCTTTTAGAATCACCTTTGCCGCTTGGGACACGGGAACAAAATCTGTACGGCAGGATATAGGTCCTGTGGCAAGTGCAGAATCAGGCTCTGCTTTACCTTCTTCCTTCACTGATTTGCGAAAAGAAGCATCCTGTGCACAGGCTTTCTTTCCTGAAATGACAGCAGCAAGCTCGTAAATGTTGATCTCATATCCCCCCCTCAGGTGCCTTTCGGATCAGGTTATCAGGCCCGGTTCTGTTGTGCTTTCCTGAGGGCACAGGGTTATCTGCATCACGCTTTAATGCAGGCAGCTGGGTAGCAACATGCAGTATCATTCTGCAGAAACCTGCCCCTGCCAGGGTCATTCCTGCAGCATTGACATTCTCATTTCCTGTAACGTACCCACAGAGCCAGAGTATTATCCCTGTAAGGTACATCCCTGGTGCCATCTTCATTTCAACCAGGACAGAGACGAGGAAGGCACAGCAAATTGTAATCATGCTGGAAAGGAGCCTTTCCAGGCTGCCGGAAATTGCCAGTGCGAAGCACCCACCCCATAGGAAACCAAACTGTTGGGCCCTGTTAATCTCTCTGCTATTTTGAATCATCCTCATCAAGTTCAGATTCAAGCTCCTCCATCTTCTCTTTTAGAGTGATCAGATCTTCGTCTCTGGCAAGTCTGTTGAAAGATGCAAGTACTGAGGGCAGGTAACCTTTAAGTGCCGCATTGATGACTTCTGCCAGGTCAAGCTTCTCATCAAGACGGGAAGAAATAGACGACAACTCAAGAAGCATGATCCTGTTTTCAAGGTCTATGCTGAATATGCAGCCCCTCCTGGTGAACCTTATCATCTCCTGTCCGGCGTGTAATAATACTATCTTTATAATAAGCGTGTCTGCAGGTTAGTGAGCCCGGTTTTTTTGTCGATTTTCGTGAAACATTGAGCCCGGACCAGTTCACGGCAGTAATCAGGTATTACCGGAACATGAAATCTGACTGGTTTCAGGTGCAACAGTTTCAAGGACAAGATAAAGCTGCGCCACCTCAACGTATGAAAGAGGATGGCTTGACACCCCGTTTACGATCAGACGTGGTCTTCGATTGAAGTGAAGGTTGTCTGCATTAAATGTCACATGCCGGGACCTGTCACCTGAAAGCCAGTGTCTGAGCCTTGAGACAAGCCTGCTTCTTTCCACCTCTGCAAGCCTTCGCCATTCACTTCCTCCGCATCGCAATAACATACCCTCTTCATCCTTCTTTACCGTAATTGACATGCCTGCCAGTATCGTCTCATTATCCAATCCGGGGCCGGAAAGTCGCGTGAGACAGATCAGATCAAGTTCTGTAAAACCTGCCCTGATGGATGTAAAGTTCCTTGGTGGGACAACCGTTCCAGTTATGGTAATATTTGCGCAAAGACTCCACCGGCAGAGTGGGCAGTGTCCTGGTTCGGAAAAATCCAGCCCATGACTTTTCAGGCATCTTGCGCCTCCGCGGACCCAGATGCTCCCAGGGATCGAAGATGTTACCCTGTTTGTGGCCTTTTACATAAAACATCGCTGAACCTCATATCGTATTGAATTTTCAGTACAATATTAATAAAATAACTGAGATTTGGCAATGGCAACTTAACAGTTTTCTTAATAATTTTATATGGTTGACTAAAAATACTTTTTACGAGTCCATCATGTATAAAGATTGTTTTTTTTATTCCCGGACAGCCTCATAGATAACCATACAAGGTATTTCTTGTATATGTTTTAGAATTCCGGTAAAATCGCATATCTTTAATTTTATCTTGATTCTGCTTCCGTATTATGGGAAAGAAAAGGGAAACCATACCCAACGAGCTAAAACGGAGAAAAGTTGCGACTGCGGAATAGGGCTTAAGCAGGGTAAGACCCGGATTTTTGGCATAATTATTTGTGTTGCAATTGTGTCATCCATAAGATTAACGTTCAGAAACCAACCGGCATTGCCGGATTTGTTTTACCGTTTGCGCTGGACTGTGAATCTTTGTGTCGGAAATCCGGGGTTTTGATTGACAAACTTGTCCCTTCCGGTCATTTTATTTTTTTATAGATTCTTTTGTCTGTTTTTTTAGAGTAGATGTATTTGATGGTTATGTGTTGATTCTGCAGCCGGCTGTTACGCTGTCCTCTGTTTGTCTTGAGTTTGTATCCCGGGTTTTTCTCCTCTGTGCCTTGCAATTGGTATCGCCGGATTAATAAAGAGAAAAAGGCTAATGTCCCATCTTTGATTGTCGATAAATAGATATATAGCCCATCTTTGATCTTGGTTCTGAATCTTGTGAATCAGGAACTTGCAAGATATTTGTAACAGGCAGGGCCGCATCCGTTATTTTCTGCATTTTGTGGATCTATCTGTAACAGTTTGTGTCTATGTATTTACAGAGGCCTGTTTTGTCCGCATTGTTATGTCCAGGTTTTAATCCTGAACGGTGCGTTTCAGGAGGTAAATGCCTTTATTTCCAATAAATTGTTTTGCTTGTAAATGCATCATGATCTTTGCTTGCAAGAACAGGCAAAATCGATTGTCTTGCCGGGCAGGCAGATAATTCTATGCCCAAAAAAAGCCAAAATTTTCATATGCTCGTCTTACGCAAAAAATCAAAACGATCTGTGAGTATTTTGATTTTGTTGTAATTACAGGAACAACCCCTACTTATACAGGAGATGATAATAAGATTATGCATGTCCCTTTTCTTGATCTGAAGGTACAATACAGGCAAATTCAGGATGAAATTCTGCCAATGATAACAAATGCCATGTCCAGTGCCGCCTTTGTGGGTGGCCCTGAGGTAAGTGGTTTTGAGAATGAATTTGCGAAATTTTGTGAGGCAGGATATTGTGCAGGTGTTGGTTCCGGAACAGATGCCTTGCGCTTTGCCCTTATAGCGGCTGGAGTTGGCCCAGGACATGAAGTTATAACTGTTCCAAACACCTTTATTGCTACAACGGAGGCTATTTCCCAGACAGGAGCAATACCGGCCTTTGTCGATATTGATCCTGAAACATACAACATGGCCCCTGACAAGCTCGAGAATTATCTCGAAAAACGCTTCTCAATTGGCAGATCCCCTTCAACGCCGCTGCCAAAGGCTGTTATTCCTGTCCATCTTTACGGACAGCCTGCAGACATGGATCCGATCCTGAATCTGGCCAGAAAATACGATCTGTATGTTATAGAAGATGCCTGTCAGGCCCATGGCGCTATTTACAGAGACAGGAAAGTCGGGACATTCGGGGTGGCAGGGTGTTTCAGCTTTTATCCTGGCAAGAACCTTGGCGCCTATGGAGAAGGCGGGGCAGTGGTTAGCGATAATGAAGAGATTATAAATAAAATTAAAAAGATCAGAGATCACGGGCAGGCAAAAAAATATTTGCATGATATGGAAGGCTATAATGGCCGTCTTGATGCAATTCAGGCAGGTATTTTGCGTATCAAACTGAAAAGATTGAAAGACTGGAATGAATCCCGCAGGAAAAATGCGGCCTGTTATACAGAATTGTTGTCAGAGATTTCCGAAGTAACCCTTCCCCATGAGATCAGTCTGGCAACCTCAGTGTATCATCTGTATGTCATTCAGATTGAAAACAGGAACGGTCTTCAGAAATTTCTGGGAGAGAAGGGAATTGGGACAGGACTTCACTATCCTATTCCCCTGCATATGCAAAAGGCCTATAAACACCTTGGGTATAAGGAGGGGGATTTCCCCGTGGCAGAGAAAACAGCGAAAAATATACTGTCCTTGCCAATGTTTCCCGAGCTTTCCAGGGGGCAGATTGAGTATGTGGCAGATTGCATAAAACAGTGGTTAAACAGATGACAGGTCATTATTGCAGAAGGAGGCATAAGGTGATAAATGTCGGGCTTATTGGATTTGGCTATTGGGGACCGAACCTGGCAAGAAACTTTAATAACAGTTCGGAGATGAATCTTGTTGCAATCTGTGATTTTTCGGATGATCGCCTGAAAATGGCCGGAAGGCTTTATCCGCAGGTCACATTGACAAAAAGAAGCGAAGATATTTTTGATGATTCAAAGATAGATGCTGTGGCTATTGCTACACCTGTTTCCACGCACTATAAACTGGCCAGAAAGGCCCTGTTGTCCGGGAAGCATGTATGGCTTGAAAAACCAATGACAGAAAATGTAGAGCAGGGAGAGAGCTTGATCAGTCTGGCCAATGAACAGGGAAGGGTGCTGCTTGTTGATCATACCTTTGTGTATACGGGTGCGGTCAGAAAGATAAAAGAACTGATTGACAGGGACGAATTGGGCGATCTTATCTACTATGATTCCACGCGTGCGAATCTGGGCCTTTTTCAACAGGATGTGGATGTAATATGGGACCTTGCACCGCACGATCTTTCAATTATGGATTTTCTGATGCCGTATAAGAAGATGAGTGTTTCTGCGGTTGGATCTCATTTTTATGGAAACGGTATTGTGCCAAAGGCCGTATTAACGATCAATATGGAAAAAGATATTGTGGCATACATAAACGTAAGCTGGGTTTCTCCTGTGAAAATAAGGGATACTTTTATTGCTGGTACATCAAAGATGATACTGTATGATGATACCCACCCGAGTGAAAAGGTGAAGGTCTATGACAAGGGAGTGGACATCTACGAGACCAAGGAAGAGCTTTATCACCTCAATGTACAGTACCGGGTTGGAGATATGTATGCGCCCAAACTCGACGATCGTGAGGCCCTTGCACGGGAAACCGGGCATTTTGCTGACTGTGTTAATAACGGAAAAACACCTGTGACCGATGGAAAAGCGGGCCTGGAAGTTGTGAAAATCCTTGTGGCGGCAAAACAGTCCATTTCTGAGAATGGTACCCCTGTGAACATCACATAGCCTGAAGGCATGGAAAGGGATAGAATGAGAGCTGAAAAAACGGGATCATGAACAATGGAAACCAAGAAGATTTCTCGAGATGTGATTTTTGGCCGTGATGTATGGACAGGTGATTTTATCAATCTCTATGGTTGTAAAATAGATGATGAAACAAGGATAGGGCCCTTTGTAGAAATACAGAAAAATGCCTTTATAGGCAGGCGATGCAAGATTCAGAGTCATACCTTTATATGCGAAGGGGTTACAATTGAGGATGAGGTGTTTGTAGGCCATGGAGTGATGTTTATCAATGACAGGTTCCCTAAGGCTACCAGCAGTTCAGGAGGCCTTCAGACCGAAGAAGATTGGGTTGTTATACCTACGGTTGTGAAGAAAAGGGCATCCATAGGCTCCAATGCAACTGTTATGTGCGGTGTTACAATAGGAGAAGACGCAGTGATTGGTGCCGGGAGTGTGGTGACAAAAGATGTACCGGCCAATGCAATTGTTGCCGGAAACCCTGCAAGAATCATAGGAGAGGCAAAAAAACAGGATGCCTGACAGGTGTTTTCCTGTTATACATCGTGGCGACAGCTCCCATGGCATATTTGTTCCCTTTCTCTTTTTGTTTTTTTATATGGGTAAAAAGGGATATTCTGAAAACGATCAGGCCTGAATATGATTTTTGGGACCCTGTTCTCATAATTTCCGGTATCTTTCCCTTTGTATTCGGTTTTTGTCTTTGCTCTTGTTTATGCATGGTTGTATAAAAAGACGCTTAAAAAAAGGCTGCTTGTTCTTCTGTTCAACATTCTTCTGTCGACACATTGCCAGTATTATGAGACTTGCTGTTATCTTTACCCTCGCGTATGCGGTCAGTCCTTATCTTGCTGGGCATAGGCCTCATATTGTTATAAGCTGGATTGTGTTTGCTGTTTTCCTGTTTGCAGGTATAGGTATAGATAAATATATCAGTTACAGAATGGAAGTTGCAAACAGACCTTAGGGAAGTATAATGCAACAGACAAATTTTTTGCTTTTTGTTTCATGAGGTCTTTGAGGTACAACAGATACAGTGAACCTGATAGATCCAACAATCTGTTTTATCATGTGTGATCTTCTGTCTTTCTGTTCTGGTTATTCAGTTTTAATGTTTCTTCCCCTGTTTGGCAGAACAGCCTTTGTAGGAAGAAAATAATCTTGAAGTGGATGTGTGAAATTTAATGAGAGATATGTCCGGGCCCTGAGTGCCTTGACCTGATTTTTGGATGAGCGCTGTATGGCCTGTAGGTGGAGATAGTTACATGGGGTTTAAAGGAATAATTCTTGCGGGTGGCAGTGGGACCAGGCTTTATCCTATAACCACTGTGGTGAGCAAACAGTTGCTTCCTGTATATAACAAGCCAATGATATATTATCCCCTGTCCGTGCTTATGTTGGCAGGGATTAGGGATATCCTGATTATTTCCACGCCGAGAGATCTGCCGTGTTTCAGGGATCTGCTTCAGGACGGTTCCCAGTGGGGATTGAGCTTCAGTTATGTGGAACAGCCTCGGCCTGAAGGGTTGGCTCAGGCATTTGTACTTGGCAGGGATTTTGTGGGTAATGATTCTGTCTGTTTGATCCTTGGAGATAATATATTCTATGGTCATTCTCTTACTGAAAGGCTCAGGCGTGCCGTGAAAAAGGAAAGGGGTGCAACAGTTTTTGGGTATTGGGTGAAAGATCCTGAACGCTATGGTGTGGTGAGATTTGACAAACAGGGCATGGCCGTTGATATTGAAGAAAAACCTGCTCATCCCCGTTCAAATTATGCTGTTACCGGGCTTTACTTCTGTGATAACCGTGTCCTGGATATTGCTCAGGGCCTTGAGCCATCGGCAAGGGGCGAGCTGGAAATTGTGGATGTTCTCAAAGCATACCTTGAAACAGGAGACCTGCATGTGGAAAAACTGGGACGGGGAATTGCCTGGCTTGATACGGGAACGCATGAAAGTCTGATACAGGCATCGAATTTTATACGAGTAATAGAGGAAAGACAGTCCCTGAAGATCGCCTGTGTGGAGGAGATTGCATATCGTCTCGGTTACATGGATGAAAATCAATTGGAGGTATTGGCAAGATCCCTTCTTAAAAACGATTATGGACAATATCTTATGAATATCCTGAAGGCAGGAAGATCAGACAAACAGGGTAATGATTCTATTCCTGACAGGGTATAAAAAACAGAGACATAACCTTGTGTTTTCATAAGGGCTGTCTGCGGACACCGGATTTACGATCAGGTTCTGCACTAATGCTGTTTGTTTTTAATGCAGAACAATCAGCTCCAGAGGTAATAAAACAATTATAGTAAAAAGGCTGGGTAAAAATATCTGCATTTTTGTGTTTCTGGATATTTTATAAAAAAAGCTGAAAACAAATATATGTTTTCAGCTTTTTTTATGGGTATTACCCGGAAAGGTATCTGTTTTGTCGGAATCTTGTCTTGTATATGGTAGTCCCAACGGGACTCGAACCCGTGTCGTCGGCGTGAGAGGCCGATATCCTAGACCGCTAGACGATGGGACCATGGCTGGGGGAAGAGGATTCGAACCTCCATTAACGGGGCCAGAACCCGTCGTCCTGCCGTTGAACGATCCCCCAAGCATTGAATATGGCATATTCAATAATCCCTGAATTTTTACTAAAGATTCAGATAAAGTCAAGAAAAAATATCCTGACATATAAACCTGGCGTCATTGCCTGTCGGATTTATTGAAGATTCTGTGCCATAGATGTACTGCAGGATTTCAGGTTCCTGCAAGATTTTTATGGAACCTTTTGAAAGCAGATAAACCTATGTCCCGGAAACAGTTGCGGATGCAATATTGCAGCAAGGTCTTCAATAATCATGTCTGTCTTGCTGATGGATTGCCAGTACCATGGCTGGAAGCGCCATACATTTTTGTTTCTGATTGGTTTGAGGTCAGACATTACAGGATAGTTGGAAAGGATGTCCCTGATTGATGAAATGCTGTAAACAGGAGAAATGTAAATATCTGCATCCCGTCCCCTGCGATAAAACTCCTCCATGGTGATGGGAGATCCGCCTGTCTTTTTAATGTCTTTGAATATGTAGTTGCCTCCTGCCAGTTCTATCATTTTTGATATATAGGAGTTTCCGCCAGGGACATATATTTGTCCCTTGCCTGTTATGAATCCCCATAATACCTTTGGTCTTGTCCTTAGCTGAGATGTCCTTGAGGATATTTTTTTTACCTTTCGGACAATATTGTCAAAAAATACATTGGCCTTTGCCTCTTTGTTGTAAAAGGCGGCAAAAAACTTGATCCATTCCAGTCTGGCCAGAGGCCCATGTTCCCTGTATTCTGTTACTACGGCAAAGGGGATGGCAAGTTCCTTCAGCTTTTTTGTGTTTTCCCATTCTCCGGCAAAAAACATATCCGGGTTTATTTCAAGCAGTTTTTCATAGTCTGTACTGCCTGAATCACCAATATACCGGATTTGCCCCCTGTTCATCCCCTTTTGTACGGCATCTATATACCAGCAGTTTTCCTTCAGGGTTACACCGACAAGACTGTTTATTACATCAAGTGCATTTAAAAGGGGAGGGATCGTAGCCCATTTTACGATTACCCTTTTGAGAGGTATGTGTATCACCTGTTCGGCACTGTACCCCTCTGGCGCATCCTTTCCAGGAGGGACGAGAAGAAGTCTCCTGCCAGTTCCGTCTGTAATCAGTTTGCAGCCATCTTGCAGGTACTTCAGTTTGAAACAGGTGGCATATTTAACAGATGTGCGGGGATAAAGATATCCCCCTGCATTGAAAGGCGATACATACAGAAAAGTCAGAAAGCCCAGGATTATCGGATAGATTTTTTTGCGGTAGCGAAAGATTGCTATGATGTTTTCTCCCTTTGTCCATTATATTATAATCCGGTTATGCCGGATTATAAATAACGGTTTGTTATGGTTTGCAGATTTCATTGATCAGTGTTTCGGTATTGCGACATAGAATCAGCTTTTTTGCAGTTTTTCCGTAAAGTTCAAAGGCTTCTTTCCTCTTTCTCAGGGCATATACATCTTTGCCCTGTTTTATGGCTGCAAGGGGAAGCTGTAGGTTTTCCATGTTGGACTGGCCAACAGGAAAACCGGTGTCAATCATGCAATCTGCCTTTTCCATAAGGGCAAGTGAACGGTTCAAGCTTTCCCTGTTGATCTCCTTGAACGGTTTTTCAGATACAGTCTTTGCCCCTACGGAGCAGGCAATATGAAAATCTATATCGTTTTCATGTATGACCCCTGTAAAAAGAGAGAATCCCTTTCTTGAAAGGATACGGTATACATGACAACCTGTTCCCCCGCCGGCTGTTACAAAAACCTTTTTACCGCCATTGTTTCCGATAAGATCGATGGTGCCAAAGATGCTGTTGAATCTGGCATGATCATCAAGATCATAGAGTTTTTCCACTGTGCCCTTGTTTAATATTGCATCAGGAGTTCCGCAGGCCATTATCTTTCCATCCTTTATGAGTATGACCATATCAGATATCTTCAGGGCGAGATCCACATCGTGGAGAGAGACCATTACGGTTATTTTTTTTCTCCTGCATAGATCGCGCAGTATGGTCATGACTCCTATTTTATGTTTCAGATCCAGATAGCTGGTTGGCTCATCGAGAATTATGACCTCGGGATCCTGGGCCAGGGCCCTTGCAAGGACTACCTTTTGACGTTCTCCGTCGCTCAATTCATCGAAATACCTGTACGCAATCTTTTCTGCATGAACAAGGTGCAGGCATTCCTCTGTCTTTTTTATGTCTTCAGAAGACAGTTGTCCAAGAAGACCGGTGTATGGATATCTGCCCAGGGAAACAAATTCAAAGGCGGTAATAAGTCCCGGGGCAAGGTGACCTGTAAGGACAACAGCCATGGATCTGGCCAGCCTGTTTTGATCCAGGGTGTACAGGTCTCTGCCGTCAAGAAATATTGTTCCTTTCATGGGTGCGGCAAGTCCTGCAAGGGTACGAAGTATTGTGGTTTTGCCTGAACCGTTAGGTCCAAGCAGAGAGACAAGTTGTCCCCGCAGTATCTTCTGGTTAATACTGTCTACAACAACTCTATGCCCATATCCTACCGCGAGGCCTTTGCTCTCCATGACCTCTTTTTTGTTTTGGGATACTGTCTGGTTGCTGATCATATTATGGCCCTTCTTTTGAACAGAAGGATAATGACAACAGGCGCTCCGAAAAATGATGTTATGGCGCTCAGAGGCAGTTCAACAGGTGAAAACATGGTTCTTGCTACAAGATCGCAGGCAATGGTTACAATGGCGCCTGTGAGGATTGAGGCAGGGATGATTACCCTGTTATTCGATGTTCTGAACATGAGTCGTGCCATGTGGGGAACAGCCAGCCCAATAAAGGCAACAGGACCGGCAAAGGCAGTGACAATTCCTGCCAGGGCGCTGGAAACGGTTATTATGAGGTAGCGAAGAGTTTTTATATTGACACCCATGGTCTTTGCGTAATCTTCGCCGAGAAGAAGTGCATTTAAGGGTTTGCTCATAAGATATGCACCAGCCAGCATGGGAACGCCTGCAAATACCAGTGTCCCAAGTTCCTGCCATGTAAAACCGGAAAAGCTTCCCATCTGCCACAGGACAAAGCCTTTTACCTTTTCCTTTTCAGCAAATGCAATGAGGATACTTGTAACAGCATTGCACAGGTATCCAATCATCAGGCCTGTAATCAGAAGGGTAATAATATTTTTTATTCTTGATGCCATTGTTACTATAACAGCCATTACCAGGAATGCCCCGCAAAAGGCGGCAGCACTCAGGATAAACGGATGAATCCCCATAAGTCCCATGCCTATGCCTGCAAGCATTGTCAGCCCGACCATCATGCTGGCACCTGAAGATATACCCAGGATGTACGGACCTACAATGGGGTTACGAAAAAAGACCTGGAGCAAAAGCCCTGCTATGGCGAGATAAGCGCCGCAAAACATGGCAGAAAAGATTCTCGGCATACGTATCTTCCAGATTATTGCCCCATGTATGGATCCTGTTATATGCTTTGTTATGATCATGCAGGTCTCAAAAAACGGGACGTTAACCGAACCTGTCCCCACATTTATTATAAACAGGATGGTCAGCGCTGAAGATAGCAGAAAAAAAAGTCTGTACAATATTGATAACCTCACCCTTTTATTGTTTTGTGTGACTGCCTTGCAATGGTTGATGCATTATTCTGGTGTTAGCCTTTTTGTGTAACCGGGATATGTATAGCTTGAGCATGTGCGTTGCCTTTTTGCGGTATCCTGGAAAATGTGCTGCCTCTGAAAGGGCCTTTTTTGCCAGATCAGGGTTTTTCATGTGTATGGCACAGGATGCTATCATAAGCATGATTCGGCCTGTTTTGCGGCCAAATTTAACGGCCTGTTTGTAGGCCTTACAGGCCTTTTTGAATTTTGCTTCCTGATAGTACAGATCTCCTATAAGAGACAGGATCTTTGGAGATGGTTTTGAGACAGACAGGTTTTTAAGGGTAGCCACAGCCTTGTCATACATGTGTGCTTTAATATAGGCATTGGCCAGTTTGCGGCGGACAGTTGGATTATCTTTATGTTTCAGGGCCATCCTGTAATACTCACAGGCCTTTGCAGGGAGCCCTGTCAAGGAGCTCAGATCTCCAAGAAGGATTGCCTCCCTGGTGTCAGGAGGAGTAAAGTATGAATGTACAGTAAGACAGGCCAGTGCATTTTTGTAATCATTTTTCCGCAGGTAAAAATTTCCGAGTATCTTCCAGGTTTCAGGCCTGTTTCCATACCTGTTTATCAAGACTTCGATGATATTTGATACATTTTCCTGCTTCAAATCAATGCAGCAGTCAAGATATGCCTTCAACCATTCCGGTTTCCAGTAAGTTTTGTTTTCTGTTACAATATCTTTCAGGTAGGGGAAGGCCTTTTTTGGCATGCCTGCCATCAGATAGCATAGCCCTGCATTGTAACGACATTCAGTGTCTTTTTTATTGGCAAATTCACATGCCTTGGCAAGACAGTTTCCTGCCATGGCATATTTTCTCATTTTTACATACACCCTTCCAAGATTCTGCCATGCAGGTCCATATTCGTTATACAGGTCCAGTGCCTTTTTATAGTGTTGTGCTGCCTCCAAATATCTGCCTGAGAGCGCCAAGGCATTGCCCCATGTGAATTCCAGGAGGTAATGATCATCTTCAGGATGTTTGTGCAAAAAGGTTTTGATATCTGTACATGCCTTTTTAAAGGCCTTTTGTTTTATGCTTTGCTGGGCTTTGTAGACTGTTCTGTGTGTACGGGGAGGCATATCAGGCACCTTTACCCCTGACCATGCCGATACACAGAAAGATGCGGCAAGATACAGATGTATGGCCATGTGCGCCGATATCCTTTTTAAAGCCCTCTTTTTCATGTTCTGTTTTATTGGTATGTTAACCGTTTTCATTCAATCTGAATTTTATTGTGGTAATGACCCACGTATGGACAGGCCTGCCATGCAGCTTGCCGGGCAAAAAATGCCACGAGGACAGGGCATTGATAACGCTTCTGTCAAAGACATCCTTTGGCCTTGATTCAAGTATCATTATATGTCTTACATTCCCGTCTGTATCCACCAGGAATTTGACTTTTACCTCACCGGAAATGTTTTCAAGCCTTGCCCTGAGCGGATAGAAGGGTTTTTTTCTGAATATTGCAGCAGGAGGCTGGTCTATTTCCCCTATCGAATAAACACCTTTCCGTGTTTCTGTGCCTGTACCTGGTGCAGGTGGAGTAACAGTCAATCCTGCGGAAAGGGGAGGATCAGGCCTGAATCCTGTAAACGGCATGCAAGATGGATTTTTTATGGATATTGGCCTTTCTGAGGATAGTGACTGCAATGCTTGTGTTATCTTCTCAGGTAGTCTGTCCTTTTGTATGGAAACATCTATGGATGCAGAGGATGCATATGTATGTGCAGAAGGGGGTTTTTGATTTTTTTCCCCTTTATAGGGACTGGCAGGAGCCGAGCTGTCAAGATTTATGACAGTTACGGGAATGGATTTTTCTGCTTCATGTTTTTCAGCCCGGGTTTCCCATAATAGAGGTAGCATCAGGAACAAAAGCGTGTTTATCAGTATGGAAAGTATAATAGCAGGAAAAATGATCGGAATATTGTTTTTACTCACCATTTTTTTCTTTTGATGCTGCAATGCTTATCTTTTTTGCACCTGCAAGGCGGCATTGATCCATTACCTGTATCACATCGCCTGTGCGGCTTGCCCTGTCCGCCACAATGACTACTGCAGCACCAGGATTTTCTGCAAGATACCGTGCAACATGTATATGAATCATTCTGACATCAATCTGTTTCTTTTCCATAAATATTTTGCCGTTGGCAGTGACTCCTATCAATATATCAGCCTGTTTTTTTGTCTCTGCAGTAAGTGCCGAGGGCCGGTTGATATCTACCCCTGTTTCTCTTACAAAACTGGTGGTAACCATAAAAAAGATCAGGAGAAGAAAGACCAGGTCAATAAGGGGGGCAATATTGATATCAGATGTTTCTTTGTTTTTGCGGAGTGTCCTGCGTATGCTGATCATGGCAGTAAGGGTTTGTCCATGTGTTCAATATGTATGATAAACCTGTCAAGGATATTTTCAATGCGGTCTGCCCATTTGCAGAGAACTGTGCTCATAAACATTCCGGGTATGGCTACTGTCAGGCCGGACTGGGTTGTAATAAGGGCCTTTGAAATTCCGCCTGCCATGGCTTGTGCGTTGCCTGTGCCAAAGACGGCAATAACGTTAAATGTATCCATCATGCCTGTTACTGTACCAAGCAGGCCTAACAATGGAGCAATCATGGCAAGGATGGAGATAAATGCAAGGTGATGTCTCAGGCGGGCCTTTTCTTCTATGGCATACTGTCTTAGAAGTTCCCTGTCCAGTTCCAGGTTCCCGGTCCTGGTGCTTATAAAGCGTATCATAAGGCTTGCACAAAAGGGGTCTTTGGCCTCTGCGTATTCTTGTATCATGTCCCTGTTTTTCTGTATCACGGGCAGGGCCTTTCCGCGAAAAAACAATATACGTTCTGTTATAAGCGTCCACATCCAGACAGAATCTATAAGAAGAACAAACATGACCGGTCCGCCTGATAGAAAATAGTTCAATGTTGTTTCTGTCATGTCCATAAACGAGTTGAAGCTGTTCAACAATTTTTCAAGGTCAGCATATAATTATCTGCAGTAACAGGCACGATTGCCAACCATATTCTCATGTCCATGGGTGGCCATTATATTATAAAATTCTCCTTACCCTGTATTTGACATATGTTGCCGGCAAATGATATTTGTAAGGGCAACTGCCTTTGCTTCCATGTCATTGACAATGCTGTCTACACGACAGTTTAAAAACGTATGCATGACCATTACTGGAATGGCTACTGTTAACCCGAGCATTGTGGTTACAAGGGCCTCTGAAATTCCCCCGGACATAATTCGGGGATTTCCTGTGCCGTACAATCTGATGACATGAAAGGTGTTTATCATGCCTGTTACTGTACCAAGCAGGCCAAGAAGGGGGGCTATGGAACCCATGATATTCAGTGTGGGCAGAAAACGTTCCAGACGTGGCAGCTCTTTTAGGATTGCCTCCTGCAAGATACTTTCCAGTGTCTCCCTGTCCTTTTCCTCGCGTGCCTTGATTCCTGCCCTGAGGACATTGTATACAGAATCATGTTTGTTCTCTTTTAAAATCTTTTCACATTCATTCCATCTCCCCCTTGAGGCCAGGTCATTGATTTTGTTCATAAGCCGGTCAGTTTTTGTATGCACTCTTTTCAAAAACAGGACCCGTTCTGCAACTATGACAAGGGCAAAAAGGCCTATGGCAATAATAGGCCACACAATAGGCCCTCCTTTCATGATTTTTTCTGTAAGGCCTGTACGGTGTATGATCTGTTTTATGGCGTCACCATGCGATATATCCATGTAAATCTTGTCGGTCTGGCCGTTCATGTATCTTTGAATGTCCCTCTGGATGGACCAGGAGGGCAGGGCTGAGAGTGCAAAAAACTGTCCTATGTTTGCAGAATATGTCAAAAATCCTGTTTCATTGTCTGTTCTGTATGCGCAGGTGAATTTGCCAGGTATAAGAATCTCGCCCATCTGTTTTATGCCTGACCGGTTTATGAAATATCCCCGGTATAAAAGCACCTTGCCTGAAAGCCTCATCTCGTCAAAAAAGAGATCAGAGATGGTCTTCAGATCATCAATATCAGGGTAATGGTCTTTATTCATAACAGATCGTACAGTGAGCAATCTGTTGCGAAAACGCACTGAAAAGGGAGATTTGGTCAGGATGGTTTCAAGATCTTTTTCCACCGTATGGATGGCATTCAAAAGATTTGATGTCTTGGCTTCATCTGACAGGCGTTGGGATGCAAGCTTTGTCATTGATGTTTTGAGCCCGGTTAATTGCGCCTTTAGTCTGTTTACTTCAGTGCGCAATTTTTTTATTTTCTTCTCTGTTTCAGATATTTCTTTTTTCAGGAAGGTGCGGTTTTCAAGGATCTCCCTTTTTTTTGCCTGCGCTGCAGCAAGCGCCCTGTGGTATTCCTCCCGTGCTTTTACAGATATGATATGCAACTCTGCCCCATAGGAGGGGGAAGTAAAGACAATAAAAAGAATAAACAGTATGTATTTCATTGTATTGAGCAAGTATCACCCTGTATTTTTGTCAGTACTTGTTCTTTTTCAGAATCTTTCTGCCGTGATTTCTTTTCCTGCCTGTTGAGCCGTGATATCTTTCCTATAGGCAGTTTTACCATCTCTGCAATCCTTTCTTTCCGGATTATGGATATGGCCTTTTTGATATCATTCTGGCAAGAATTGGCAAGAGGCCTCCATTGTCTGTTTGAACGGTCATAATTCCCCGTGATCCTTCCATCAGGAGTCATGAAAAATAAACAGAGCCTTCCCAATCTGAGAATATCTACTGCCACCTGTTTTTTTCCAAGCTCTATAATGTCCTGATAAACCTCTACAGTGCGGCCGTAATTGGTTTCTACCTCTACGGCCTCCATTACCCTTTGATACTTCTTGAAACAGGGAATATCAGGAGAGCGGAGGCATCGGTTTAAAGATTCAATACGTTTCCTTCTTTCTTCTGGCAAAAAGGGCAGATCCCTTTTAATAAAGGCTGTAAGTTGTTCAACGACAGATTGCAGGTACTTATCTACCCTGTCTTTTATTTTGTAAGGTTCTGCATTGACTTTCTTCTTTTCATTGATTTTGCTCTCCATGGTCATGATCATTTCTGAGAGTATGGCCTTCTGTTCGGCCAGGTTGCAGGCCTCTGTCTTAAGTGAATTATACTTGGCGACAAGTCCCTTTTTTTCTTTTTCCCATGAGTCAGCCGCCTTTTGAGTGTTTTTCAGGGTGTCAAGCGTTTTTTTCACAACCTGAAATATCTGTTTTGTCTCTGACCTGTGGGCATGTGCCGGGTTTCCGAGTGCAGGAACAGGGATCAGAAACAGTAGCAGGCATGCTGTAACAGCGCTTCTCATTTAATACTCCTTGGTTATAATTCATAAATGAGATGTCTTTTTCAAGCTTGACATAAAGCTGCGGGGATTATTCGTATACTGCGCTATAAGCAGAATTCTGTGTAGCCCTTTGATTCGATTGAGGTTGATCCTGGGTTTTTCAGGCTTGTAATAGCCTACGGGTTACCTGATCCTGTGAAAAACATATCAGTTTTGAAAAATGTGTGTGTTCACGCAGGAGGGCCAAGTGTCCAGCAGGTGCAAAGAATTGGGACATACAATAGTGACCGGGATCTGTTTGCAGACAGCCCTCTGCCTGAGATATATGCAGGACAGGCTAAAAACCGAGCTCCATGCCTGCTGTCCATGTTCTTTCCGGGGCAGGATAGTATGATGCACCGGCCCAACCTTTAACGGCATATTCACAATATTTTCTGTCCGTTATATTATCCACTCCGACAAAGGCCTTGATACCCTTGTAGTCATAGGAGATGCGGGCATCTGCTGTATGATATCTCCGCAGTTTGTTGTAGCTGTTGGCCTGATCGCTTATCAGATAGGTGGAACCTACCCAGTGATAATTGGCGGAAAAGACAAGACCGGGTATTACATTGTGAATCTGTATACCAAGGTTGCCCCTGTGTCTTGGTACGGCAGGGACAAAGTTGTTTTTAAATGGATTTGCCCTGAATTTGGCCCTCTCATAGGTGTAGTTTGCAAAGACAAGGAATTTCTTAAGCAGGTCCGCTCTGGCTCCTATTTCTATTCCTTCGTGTCTGGTCTTTGGATGATTGGTGTTTTCAAAAGTAAGGGGATTATAAAAAATCTCGTTTTTGATATCTGCCCGGAACAGGGTCAGGTTTGCCATGATGTCAGGAGTAAAAAAATGCCTTATGCCTATTTCGTAATGTTTGCCTGTTTGGGGTTTCAAACCGGAGTTTAGTTTGATTTGTCCGTTAAAAAAGTCATACATTACAAGTTCATCGGTAAGAGGAAAACGAAGACTTCTGTTAAACCTTGCGAATATGGAGGATTTACCACTGTATACATAGGTGAGTCCTATCCTGTATGCCCTCTTTCTGTCTGTCCTGCTGGCAGTAAGTGGAGATAAAAATCCGGTAAGGTCCTTTTTTTTGAGTTTGTATTTCACCCTTTCATGTCGAATGCCGAGAGAAAGAATCAGGTTATTAAGGACAGAGAATTCATTACTGCAGTATAATCCGTATGAATTTCTGTCAATATTACCATATCCGTTACGGGTCGTGGATGACATGGTAAAGGTGTCTACCCCCTGTTTTATCCAGTATATATCTGTCCCTGCAATCAGGGTATTGCGGTGACCGGCTATATCTCCCTTCCATATGTATCGCGGAGTAAGTCCAAAGGTTTTTGTATTGCTTTTCTGTATCCAGTTCCAACTTCTCCAAAACGAGTTGGAATTTCTGTCCCTGTAGGATATGTCACTTACAATGCAACCGAAATTTCCCATATCCAAATGCGTGCCGAATCTTATATAACGGTCACGGGTTCTTGCTCCATCATCCGGGGTGTCTGAATCTCTTCTGTCTTCATGCATCTCAAGCTTTGTAAGTGCCCCTGGCATTCCATATCTGTCTGAATGATAGGATCCGCTGAGATCAAGGCTAAGAAAGTCAGTGGCGTCATATACAAGTTTGCCTCCAATGTCACGTGTCCTGAATTCGGAGTTTTTTCTGTACCCGTTTGTGGAATCACGATCTATTGATAGGGATGCATAAAGGCCATTTGTTATGCCTCCGCTTATTGATGCACTGTATTTGTTTCTGCCATAGCTGCCATAAAGGACCTTGGTACTGGCATGAATCTTTTTGCCAGGTCTTTTTGTAATGATGTTGATAACGCCTCCAACTGCATTGTCACCATACAACACCGTGCCTGCACCGCGTAAGATCTCGATCCGCTCGATCTGATCAAGGGGGATCTGGGTCCAGTCTGTACCACTTAGGTCGATTTCGTTAACGCGTCTCCCGTCTATTAATACTGCTGTATTGGCAGATGCAGACTCACCAAATCCGCGCAGATCCACTTCAACCCCTTTCCCATTGCCCATCAGGTCGCGAACCACTATCCCTTCTTCAGAACGTAACAGGTCCGGCACTGTCCTGGCATTGGAGTTTTTTATGTCCTTTGCATCAATGATCGTTATATTTGCAGGAATATTTGATATGTCCTCTTTGGTTCTTGTTGCTGTTACAACGATATCTTTCATATTATATGTGTTGTTTTTGATGCCCTTGTCTGTTTTTTGCTGTGCAAGGCTTATTTTTGATGAAAAAAATATTAATAACGTGATTAAACAGAAAAGTTTTTTCATCGCTTGCTCCTGTTGTGTTTGGCAGTGATAGTTTCAGGTTGTAAATCAAAGCTGTTAGAGTTGCACTTGGGAAGGGATCGGCAGACAGGTAGCAATGGCATTCCTGTCTGCCATATCTCCTGAAGCATTTGCAGATTATCCGCAGAGCCGTAATTGACGGCCTGTGAATTTAATGTCCGATGATTCTGTAATATCTGCAAGCATACAGACAACCCTGGCCATTCCTTTTGCCATCAGTCTCCACCATGCATCCATGATATCGAATGTATTGGAATCTCCAAAAACAACTTCTACTTTCTCTGCCCTGTAATCCATATCCCTTAATGCATTTTTGATATCAATGTCATCTCTGAAGTTGCTTCCTCTTACATAGACTATGATTCCTGTTTTCATTTTTAAAACCTCCTCATGTTTGGTGGTTTAAGATGATTTTATGTCTTGTGCAGCAGATCAGAAGTCCAGTTGGCCCCTTATGCCGAAGATATAGATATCATCGGCCCGGGAATTACCTCCTGCATTCTTGATCCACTGAAAATCAGGGGAAACAGAGAATCTTTCATGAAGAGCAA
>Ga0256914_1001066_pt1 | contig 26162 bp, 19 predicted proteins | sample HulkmetaG_FD_191571 | JGI IMG/M metagenome (GOLD analysis project Ga0256914, IMG submission 191571) | Hydrothermal chimney microbial communities from Main Endeavour vent field at the Juan de Fuca Ridge, Pacific Ocean - Hulk | ecosystem: Environmental > Aquatic > Marine > Hydrothermal vents ... | reverse complement strand
GGCGCAAAGGGCGCAAAGGAAAGAAGAAAACCTTCGCGCTCTTGGCGTCTTGGCGGTTCAAAAAACACAAAGGAAACCGCAATGGGACGATTCTGGCAATGGGTCTGGTCGCGCTCCCTGCGCCTCCTGGGGGATGCCCACCGCCATTTCGGCAACCTCTACGGCAGCCGCCGGGAGCATGAGGCCGCCGTGGAAAACTATACCCGCGCCGCCGCCCTGGACCCCGATTACGTCCAAGCTTACTACCGCCGGGGTGTGCTTTACTGGCGCGAACTGGGCCGGCCGGAACGGGCCATCGCCGACCTGAGCCGTGTCCTGGAATTAGACCCGACCTGTAGCCTGGCCTATCTCAACCGGGGGTTGGCCTACCAAACGCAGCACGATATGGAAAAGGCTGCCGCCGACTTTAGACGCTACCTGGCCGAAGGGACCGATGCCTTTTGGCGCGAAGCAGCCCGACGGCAATTGGCGATATTGGAAGATGCGTAAACCGACACTTTGGTTCCTGATTTCACTCTTGCCCTGGCTCCTGGCCTGTCGGCAGCCCGGAGCCGAGACCTCCGCCGTCACCGTCCCCCGGCCCGATGACGGCCAGACGGTCACGGTCCGCGCCGTGGTGGACGGCGACACGGTGGATCTGGCCGATGGCCGCCGTGTGCGCTACATCGGCATCAACACCCCGGAGCGGGACCAACCCTTTTACGAGGAGGCAACCGAGGCCAACCGCCGTCTGGTGGAGGGCCGGGAGGCATGGCTGGTCCCCGGCGTGCAGCCCCGCGACCGCTACGGGCGCACCCTGGCCTACCTGTGGGTGGGCGACATCTTTGTCAACCTGGAGCTGGTGCGGCTGGGGTATGCCAATGCCTACACCGCGCCGCCCAACGTGCGCTACAGCAAAGAACTGCTGGCCGCCGAGCGGGAAGCGCGGGAAGCGGGTGTAGGCCTCTGGTCGCCCGCCGATGTCTCCCTGCGCATCGTGCGCATCGTCTACGATGCCCCCGGCCCCGATGAGGATAACCCCAACGGCGAATGGGTTGAGATCGCCAACGAAGGCTCGGAGGATGTGAACTTGCAAGGCTTTACCCTCAAGGACGAAGCCAACCACATCTACACCTTCCCGGCGGTGACGCTCCGCGCGGGGGCCACCCTGCAGCTGCACAGCGGCCGGGGGACCGATAGCAAGGAGCACCTCTACTGGGGATTGGTGGGTGATTCGGTGTGGAACAACGACGGCGATACCGCCTACCTGCGCGACGCCCAGGGGCGGTTGGTGGATAGTTACGGGTACAAACGATGATCGTCGTCCTCTTCTTGCTCGGCCTGTTCGTCGGTGCGTTCCTGAACCTGTGCGCCGACCAGCTCCCCCGCTGGCGGCGGCTGCGGCGCGCTCCCTTTTGCCCCCGTTGTGAGGAGCCGCGCCCCTGGTGGGCTTGGCTTAGCCTATCGGCCTTTCTCCTCCGCAGGCACCGTTGCCCCCGCTGTGGGACGCCCATCTCTCGGCGGCATCCCCTGGTTGAACTGGGGACGGCGGTGGCCTTTGCCCTTGTCTGGTGGTACGACGGCCCGACGGCTCTGCTCATCCCCCACATCATCTACGTCGCCATCTTTATCCTGGTGGTCGTCATTGACCTGGAACACCGCCTGATCCTCAACGTCGTCATGTTCCCTGCCTGGTTGATCGCCCTGCTGTTGAGCTTCATTCACCCCCGGCCCAACTTTTACCGCCTGGCCATCCTGGGCGGCGTGGTGGGCTTTGGCCTGCTCTTTCTCATCTACCTGGCCGGGGAGCTGTTTATCAAAGTGCTCAGCCGGATGCGGGGCAAGCCGATCAACGCCGTCGCTTTTGGCTTCGGCGATGTGCGCCTGGGCGGTTTCATCGGCCTGGTCCTCGGCTTTCCCGACGTATTCACCGCCATTTTGCTTGCCATCCTGCTGGGCGGGGTGGCGGGCCTGCTCTATTGGTTCGTGCGGGCCGTGATCCTACGCAACTACTCCCCTTTTTCGGCCATTCCTTACGGCCCCTTCCTGGTCTTGGGGGCGGTGGCCATCATGTTTTTCGGCGTGTGACGCGGCGGGTTGCGCGATCCGGCAAGGGATGGTATAATCGGCCAAAGATTCGGAGATGCAGAAACGATGACGGTCAGAGAACTGGAGGAAACCTATCAACAGTTGCACCAACAACTGTTGCGCGGAGAACTGGAGGAGGATGAATTCCGATCCCAAGTGGAGCGGCTGCGCTTTGAGGACGCCCTGGGCCGCCAATGGAAGATCGGCTGGTACACGGGCCAATGGTATCGCTACGAAGAAGGCCAATGGGTGCTGGACGAACCACGGGAGGATGCCGTGGCTCCCGCCGTCGCGGGCGAAGCCCTACCGCCGGAAGAGGCAGACCACCGGAGGCGTTCGGCGGCCGTCTGGCTGGCCGCTTTGCTGATCGCCCTAGTCTTGCTGGCCGTCGGCGCGTTGATCGTCGGTTGGGGGGTGAGCTGGTGGCGGAGCCACCAAGACCAGCTGCTTTCCGGAGCGGCCGCGACGGCTGCGCCGACCACTCCGCCGCCCACGGCCACCCCTTTGCCCACAGAGCCGCCTCCCACACCGACCGAATCCCCCATCCCTACGGCGACACCCTCCCCGCTGCCCACGGCTACTCCTCCTGCCCCGACCCCTACGGCGACACCGACCGAAATGCCCACGGCCACGCCGACCCAGGGGACTGCTCCCGCACCCACGGCCACCCCTTCCCTCACCGGGCGCATCCTCTTCCCGCTGTACGATCCCGGTGCGGGGAGAAAAACCTTTGACATCTGGGTGGTAGACCTCCGCAGCGGCGAGCGGCAACTTCTCATTGAGCAGGCCAGCCAGCCTGCCATCAGCCCCAACGCCCAACGGTTGGCCTACCGTTCTTGGGATAACGACCAACAGGGGATCTTGGTCCAAGAACAGGCCGACGGACATACCTGGGTGTGGGTCAACTATGCCGAGGCGGCCCGGCCCAGTTGGTCGCCCGATAGCCAAAACATCGTTTTCCCCTCCCAGCAGGAAAAGGATCGTCGCTGGCGCGTCTACCGCACGCGGGGCTTGACGATTGACCGGATACAGCGTCATGGCGGCGACATCTTTGGTCGTGTCCCCGTTTGGCTATCCGATGGCCGCATCGTCTATTGGGAATGTGCCCTGAGCAAATGTGGGCTGTATGTGATGCTGCCGGACGGGACCAACCCCATCCGCCTGACTACCGGCGAGCACGACACCGCCCCGGCTGCCTCCCCCGACGGGAAAAAGGTTGCGTTCATGTCCAACCGTGACGGCAATTGGGAAGTGTACGTCGTAGATACACATCCACCGGCGGGGCAGGTAGAGGTCGGACTGAAGAGGCTCACCCGCAACCAAGCCCGTGACGGCATCCCCGTCTGGTCACCCGATGGCCGCTGGATCGCCTTTGCCAGCGACCGGGGCGGAGCCTGGGCCGTATGGGCCATGCGCCCCGATGGTTCCGGCCAACACAAACTCTTTGACCTGGGAGGCCCTTTGGAAGGACGGGTCGCGGGTGTGCCTGCCCAAATAGAATACGATTGGACATGGGAAACGTTGGCCTGGATACCCTGACGAGGACGTATGGTTCCTGAACGGCTGGAAGAATTGGAAAAGATGGAAGCGGCGCGGGCCGACCGCGAGCAACGGCTCCGCGATCTGTACGAACAGGCCCAGCACTGTCTTGCTTCCCAGGACTGGGAAGGAGCGTTATCCTACCTGGAACAGGTTCTCATGATTGAGCCGCGCTATCGGAACGCCGAAGAGGAGGCCGAGAAAGCGTGGCGTCAGGTCTGTCTCTTTACCTCCTACGAGTACGGTCGCCACTGCCTGCGCAGCGGCGATCTGGAAGGTGCACTGGCCCATTTTTCCTGGGTTGTCAGCCGTGCCCCCGGCTATCGGGATGCTCAAGCCCGCCTCCGAGAGGCCCAACGGCGGGTTCAAGTTGCCCACATCTACCGTCGCGGTCTGGACCATTACACCAACGGGCGGTGGCACGAAGCCATTGAAGCCTTTGGCCAGGTGATTGCCATTGACCCCGGCTACCGCCATGCCCTGGACATGCTGGAGGACAGCCGTCAACGGCTGGAGTTGGAAGATCTGTACCGGCAGGGCCTGGACCTGATGGAAAAAGGGGAATGGGACGCCGCCGCCGAAACATTCCGCCGGGTGCAGACCCGCTCGCCCGGCTACCGAGGCGTCTCGGAAAAACTGCGCCATGCCGAACGAATGCGTGCCCTGAGTAGCCTTTACGAGCGGGGCCGCCGGGCATTTGAGGCAGGAGATTGGTCACGGGCCATTGACCTGCTGGAACAGGTCATCGCCGCCGACGAAGACTACCAAGACGCGGCGCAGCTCCTCCGCGATGCCATCCGCGAAAAACAGTTGGGCTATCTCAGCCAGGATGCGGAGGCTGCCTTTGAGGCAAAACGCTGGGCCGAAGCGGTAGAGCACTATAAGGCCATCGTCGCCATGCGGCCCGACTATCCCCGCGCCCAGGCCCGCTTGATCGAAGCCCAACGCCAACGTCGGTTGGAGGTGGCCTATACCGAGGGCAAAAAATCCCTGGATTCGGGGTATTGGCTGGATGCCATTGTCCGCTTTGAAGAGGTCATCGCCCTGGACCCCAACTACAAACAAGCGCAGGAGTTGCTGGCCGAGGCAAGTTTGCAAAAGAAACTGGCCGATCTCTACAACAAAGCGAAGGAAAGCATCCGGGCCGAGCAATGGGCCGAGGCGGAGGAACTGCTGGAGCAGATCACCGCCCTGCGGGACAAATATCGGGATGTGCCCCGCCTGCTCACCAAAGTACGCTCGCGGGCGCAGTTGGAGCAGCTCTACACCCAGGGGATACGCGCCTGGGAAGCGGGGCAACGGGAGGATGCCCTGGCCGCTTTTGAACAGATTATGGACCTGGACCCCAATTACCGCGACGTGGCGGATCGCTTGCGAAAGGCGAGGGCCATGGTCGGGTAGAGGGGAGCGGACACCGCCTTTCGCAAGCCGTCGGCCTTTTGGTCGGCGGCTTGACTTTTCTCAGGGGGCGGTGTATCATGACACGCGAACTTGGAAGGAGGAGAACCATGTTAAAGACCCACAACTGCGGAGAACTGCGTCTGGAACACGTCGGTCGGCAAGTCACCCTGGCCGGTTGGGTGCATCGTTACCGGAGCCACGGCGGAGTCCTGTTCATCAACCTGCGCGACCGGTCCGGCCAGGTCCAGGTGACCTTTGACCAGCAGGCCGCACCCCAGGCCCACGCCATCGCCGATCAAGCCCGCGCCGAATGGGTGCTCCAAGTGGTCGGAACCGTCCGCCAACGCCCCCCCGGCACCGAAAATCGGGAATTGCCCACCGGTCAGATTGAAGTCGCCGCGCAACAAGTGACGGTCCTCAACCGGGCCAAAACGCCGCCCTTCTACATTGACCGCGAGGCCGGGGAGGCCGAAGCCCTGCGCCTCAAGTACCGCTACCTGGACCTGCGCCGCGAACGAATGCAGCGCAACATCATTCTCCGCCATCGGGTTGTCAAATTCATCCGCGACTTTTTGGATGAACGCGGCTTCCTGGAGATAGAAACGCCCATCCTGACCAAAAGCACGCCCGAAGGCGCCCGTGACTACCTGGTCCCCAGCCGCACCCACCCCGGCCGGTTCTTCGCCCTGCCCCAATCGCCCCAGCAACTCAAGCAACTGCTCATGGTCGCCGGCTTTGAGCGGTACTTCCAGATCGCCCGCTGCTTCCGTGATGAAGACCTGCGCGGCGACCGCCAACCTGAATTCACCCAGTTGGACCTGGAGATGAGTTTCGTAGAACAGGAAGACATCTTGCAGATCATTGAAGAAATGTACACCCACATCGTCGAAGAGATCGGCGGCAAAAAACTGTTTGCCAAACCCTTCCCCCGCCTTTCCTACCGGGAAGCCATAGAACGGTTCGGCAAGGATAACCCCGATCTGCGCTTCGGCATGGAGTTGGTGGATGTGAGCGACCTGGTGGCCGAAGGGGGCTTTGGCGTTTTCCGTCGGGCCGTAGCGGAAGGAGGGCAGGTCAAGGGCATCCGCGCCGAGGGGTTGGCCGGGTACAGCCGCAAGCAGATTGACGAACTGGCTGCCTTTGTCCAGACCCATGGGGCCAAGGGGCTGGCCTGGTTGGCCGTCAAAGAAGAAGGCGTGCGCTCCTCCTTTGCCAAATTCCTGGATGAGGGAACGGTAGCAGCCCTCATTGAGCGGATGGAGGGACGACCCGGTGACCTACTGCTCTTCGTCGCCGACAGGCCGACCGTCGTCGCCGAAGCTTTGGGCCGCCTGCGGGTGCTCCTGGCCGACCGCCTGGGGCTGCGGGACGACAATGTGTTGGCAATGGCTTGGATCCTCGACTGGCCCTTGTTTGAGTGGAACGATGAGGAACGGCGATGGGACCCCAACCACCACCTGTTCACCGCCCCCGTGCCGGAGGACATCCCCTTGCTGGATACCGATCCCGGCGCGGTGCGGGGCTTGCAACACGACTTGGTGTGCAACGATTACGAAATCGCCGGGGGGAGCATCCGTATCCATCGGCGAGAAGTGCAGGAAAAGATCTTTGGCCTCATCGGCCTGGATGTGGAAAAGGCCAAAAAACAGTTCGGCCACATGCTGGAAGCGTTTGAATACGGCACACCGCCCCACGGCGGCATCGCCTCCGGCATTGAACGCTTGGTGATGCTCCTGGCCGGGGAACCGAACATCCGCGAGGTGATCGCCTTCCCCAAGACCCAGAGCGCGTCGGATCTCATGATGGGCGCGCCCTCACCGGTGGAAGAGGAGCAACTAAAAGAACTCCACATCCGGCTCCTTGAACCGGTTCAATAAAATTGTAGACTTGCGCCTTTTTCCCTTTTGTGCTAGGATCGGAGCCGTTCAAACCCTGCTGTGTGCGTGATGTCTGTAGAGAGGTTTGAGCCAACACCCGTACAAAGGGAGTCGCGCTCCAGAGGGGATGCGATAGCCTCGGAGAAGGCAAGGCAGTAACCGATGGGCAGACACCCACCTGGTTTGACAGGTTCAAAACCAACAGGACACACGGCACAGCGGGGATTTGATGAGAAAACCACCGGGTGGTACACCCGGTGGTTTTTCCATGTCCGAAAACCCGGCGTGGGGTGTGCGGCCGCAGGCCCCAAAGGCGCGACTTGAGTCACCACCCGTAACTGCTCACCCTGCCGCAGGCTTGGGAGCGGTTTCAGGTTGAAACCGGTTGCCCGTCGGGCAAAGATGGCGATTTCAATCGGTCTGCAACCTGTGGGAGGGTAGGCTGAGTAGTAACAAGTCGGGGACTTGCGTTACACCACGAGGTGCGATCCATGTCACAACGCGCGATCCCGCTGCACGGCCACGGTTGGCGGCTGGGTCAGGCTCCCGCCGGGGCCGATCCGGCACGGGCAGCCTGGGCCGAACTGGAACGGGTGACCGAATGGCTGCCCGCCACCGTCCCCGGCAACGTCCGTGCCGACCTGGTGCGGGCCGGGCGGTTGCCCGACTTGACCTGGGGCCGGAACGCGGCGGACGCCGCCTGGGTGGACGACCACTGCTGGTGGCTGGTCCGCGACTTTGCCTGCGCCCCGGCTCCGGGGGAGCGCGTCCACCTGGTCCTGCGCGGAGTGGACTATATCGGCGACCTGTTCCTCAACGGCCGTTTTCTGGGACGGCACGAAGGGATGTTCTCCCCCCAGGTCCACGATGTGACCGACCTGCTGACCGGCGACGACCGGCTGGCGGTGCGCATCCTGGGCAACCGCTGGCTGCCCCGCGACCGGAGCGGCCTCCGGCTCAAACTCCTGAACCGCCTGGAAGAACGCCTCAACCACATGCCCGGCCTCTTTCCCGACCGCCGCGACACCCTCAAATGCCAGATGGGGTTCGGCTGGGATTTCGCCCCGCCCCTGCGGACGCTGGGCATCTGGGACGATGTGTACCTGCTGCGCAGCGGCGACGCCTTCCTCCGCGACCTCGTCGTCCGCTCCGAAGTGGCGGAGACGCGGGCGGCGTTGACCCTGACCGTGGAGATAGATGCCCGGCGGGGCGGCCCGGCGCAGCTGCGCGTTACCCTGACCGGGCGGACCTTTGAAGCCGCGCCCCTCACCGTGGAACGGTCCATCCTGCTGCCCCCCGGTCCGAGTCGGCACACCCTGGCCCTCACCATCCCCCGGCCGCGCCTGTGGCAACCGTGGGACCAGGGGGAGCCGCACCTGTACGACTTGGAGGTGCAGGTCCGGCGCGGGGGGAAGCGGTCCGACGCCCTGCGGCGGGCGGTCGGATTGCGCCGCCTTGAGTGGAAAGGCAGGCAACTGTATCTCAACGGGCGGCGCGTCCCCATCCGGGGGGCCAACTGGGTTCCCGCCGACATCCTGCCGGGCCGGGTGGGGGCCGGGGACTATCGCGCCCTGCTGACCCTGGCCCGCGAGGCCAATATGAACATGCTCCGCGTCTGGGGCGGCGGTCTGCGGGAAAGACGGGCCTTTTACGACCTGTGCGACCGGCTGGGCATCCTGGTCTGGCAGGAATTCCCCTTTGCCTGCGCCTTTGTGACCCGCTATCCCCGTTCGCCCGACTATTTGCAACTGGTCGAAACGGAAGTTCGGGCCATCGTCCGCGACCTGCGCCGCCATCCCAGCATCGTCTTGTGGTGCGGCGGCAACGAATTCAACCCGGACCGCAACAAACCGCTGGTCCGCACCCTGCGTCGCGTGGTGGAGCAAGAGGACCCGACGCGGCCCTTTGTGCCCGCTTCCCCCTCGGCGGGCGACGGCCACAACTGGCAAGTCTGGCATCGTTTCTACCCTCCGGCCCGCTACCGGGAGGATACGACCCCCTTTGTCAGCGAGTTCGGCCTTCAGGCCCCGCCCGATGCAGCGGCCTTGCGGCGCTTCATCCCGCCGGAGGAGCTATGGCCGCCGGGGCCTTCCTGGACCTTTCACGGGGCGGGGTTGGCGAAACTATGGCGGTATGCCCGTCCCTTCTTGCCGGAGGGAGAACCGGACCTGGACGCTTTTGTGACCGCTGCGCAACGGGCGCAGGCGTGGGGCTTGCAGATTGCCGTTGAGCACTATCGGCGCAACGGGACGGGGGTGCTGCTGTGGCAGTTCAACGAACCGTGGTCGGCCATCTCCTGGGCCATCCTGACCTACGAACGGCGGCCCAAGCCTGCCTATCACCTGGTGCAGCGGCTGTTCGCGCCGCTGCTGGTCGGCGCAGACTATACCCTGCAGCCCTACCGCTCCGGCGACCCCTTTGCGGCGGACATCTGGCTGATCAACGACCTTCCCCGCGCCTTTCCCGCCTGCACGCTGACGGTGACGTTGTGGGATGCCCGGGGGCAGGCGGCCCGGCAGATGACGCAGGCGGTGGATGTCGCTGCGCAAGAAAGAAGGACGGTTGCCCGTTTTACCTTTCCCTTGCCGCCGGGGGACCGCTGGCGGCTGACCTGTCGCTTGGAACGGAAAGGCCGAACGCTGACGGCCAACGAGTACGACCTGGCGGTCTATGACGACGACGGGCCGTCGTGGTGGCAGCGGTTGATCCATCGCCTGGCGGATATTGTGACCTGAAGGCCGTCGCTACAGGCGGGCAGCGTAGGTGGACGCCCGGCCACAGGCTCCGAAGGGGCGGCTTGCGCGAGCCGGAGACTTGTTCGCAATGCACTTGCCCTACCCTCGCAACCACGCCCTTGTCCATTTCGTAAGGGTAGTGTATAATGGGCAAAGAAAGTAAGGAGGTGAAAAGGATGAACGATCTGCGAGAAACCATCGGCTCGGTTCTCGGCGAAGGCGGGGAGGGCTTACGAGAGGTTGTGGAATCCCACCTGGGCGCGTTGGAAAACCTGGTCAAACAGATCCCCGGTTACAAAGGCTACAAGGAAAAGGAACTGCGCCGCGAGGCAGACAGGCTGCTACGGATGGAGGTCGCCGGGAAGCTAGATGACCAACGCAAGCGACTGGCCGAACTGCAGAACCAGCTCATCAGCCTGGCCCAGATTGAATTTCTGGACGACCTGGAACGGGCGGTGATGAAACTGCAACTGCTCATTGACCGCATCAAGACGGCTTCCTACGGCTATGCCGGCCTGTTTGATGCCGTCAAGGTCAAGGAGGAACAGTTGGACGCCTTGTATGAATTTGACAACGAGATGCTCAACTTTGTGAGCGAAATTGCTGCCGGTGTAGATCGGGTTAGCTCGGCCATTGCCGCTCAGGAAGGCGTCAGCGGGGCCATTGCCGACCTGGTCAACACCGTGGCCGAGGCCAACACCACCTTTGGCCATCGTGAAGAGGCGATCTTGCAAGCCGGTGTTTATGACTAACAAGGAGGGGGAAAATGGCCAGGATAATTGATGTCATTGAAGTACCCAACCAGCAGAAGAACGAAATGGTCCGCAGGGTGCCCGAATACGGCTCCGGCGATTTCCGATTCGGCTCTCAGGTGATCGTGCGCGAGTACCAACAGGCGGTCTTTTTCCGGGACGGCAAAGCATACGATACTTTCGGGCCGGGCCGTCACACCATCACCACCGCCAATGCCCCACTGCTGACCGATCTGATCGGCAAGGCCACCGATGACAAAACCATTTTTACGGCCGAAGTCTATTTCGTCAACATGCGCGAGTTCCTTGACCTCAAGTGGGGAACCGCCGAACCGATTCCCTTGCGCGATGCGGACCTGGGGCTGGTGCGGCTCCGGGCCTTTGGAACCTACTCTATTCAGGTGCAAGACCCGGCCCTCTTTGTCACCAAAATCGTCGGCGCACAGGGCATCTACCAGACCAAGCAGATCACCGGCTTTTTACGGGGCATCATCGTTGCCAAGCTGACCGATCTGCTGGGGGAGATGGGCCGGGGCCTGTTTGACCTACCGGCCCTGTACGATGAGATCGGCGCCGGGGCCAAAGCCAAAGTACAGGACGACTTTGCCAATCTGGGCATTCAGCTCAAAACCCTCTACGTCAGCTCCATCAGCCCCACGGAGGAAACGGCCAAAGCCATTGACGAGCGGGCCTCCATGGGGGCCATCGGCGACATGCAGGCATATATGCAGTTCCAAATGGCACGGGGCATCCGGGACGCAGCCCAAGCCGGTGGGGGTGGCGCGGCGGGCACAGGCGTAAGTCTCGGCGCCGGTCTGGGCATGGGAACGGCCATGGCCCAGATGATGAGTCAGGCTGCGGGCACTGCCCAGCGAGCACCGGCGGCTGCCGCCCCCGTCGCTCCCACCGTGCCCGAAATTATGACCCTCTCCGAGGCGGCGGCTTATATCCGCGTGGGAGAAGAGGATGTGCTGTCCCTCATCCGGTCGGGTGAGCTAAAGGCCAAAAAGATCGGCTCCAGCTACCGGATCAGCAAACGGGCCATAGACGAATATCTGTCCAGCTGAGAAGCCGAAGCGTTATCGCGGGGACCATCTCCCCGTCAATGCCGCATCCAGGCATTGTTCCAGGGAGCCAAAGCGGACGGCCAGGCCGCTGTGCGACGGCGTGTAAAAGGCCATTTTGGCCGAGTTGGTGGCCAGGGTGCGATAGCCCAACCCGGCCACCGGCGCGACGACCAGGCAGGTATCGGCCACGACCCGCCCTCCGGCGGCTTCTATGCGGGCCACCAGCCCTGCCGCTTCCGCCGCCTGTCGCGTGGCCCGCGCCGTCGTGACCCACAGGTCGGCCCGCAGCCGCCGCCCTTCCACAAAATCGGCCACCGCTTCAATTTCGGCCAGGGAGGCGTGGGGACAACCGATGCTCACCAGGTCCACCTCCTCCACCGGAGCGTTGAGGGCGGCGTAGGCGGGCGTCAGGTCATCAATCATCAGCCGTTCGGCGTCGGGCCGGATGATGTCTCGGCGTTGCGCCTCCGGTGTCAGCCCTTCAACGTGATAGAGGGCCACCGCGCCGCCGGCGGCCAGGGCCGCCCCCAGGGTTTTCAAGGAGCGGCGCGCGATCTCCGATGACCGAGACCCGAACCGAAAATAGGGGACGCCGTTCCGCAGCCTCCGCCCGACCAGGTAGCCCAGGGCACCCAGGTCGGCTGCGGAGGCGATGGGGCAGCGCACGTCCACAACCGCCGTGGCCCGGCGGTTTTCTTCCAGGTGCAGGCCGTAGCGGGCCGTGCGCCCGGTGATGGCCGCCGCCAGCGCGCCGGGGCCGCCTTCCCGGTTGGTGCGCGCCCCCAGCACGGAATTGACATAACTCACCGCCGACGATTCGGCCCAGGCCAGGTGTTGCCCCTGCCGGGGGGCATAGCCGACGAGATAGGGGGTGCAGGTGCAGGTCGGGGTGATGCCCAGGCGGGTGTAGGCGGCAATGACCGCCTGCTGCTGCCGGGCGAATTCTGCGGGGATGCCCAGTTCGCGCCAGGCTTGCAGGTCCATGCCCGCCGGGTTGAGGGTGGCCGGGACCCGCGCCCGCGCTCCCTGCTCGGCCCATTCCTGCAGGAATTGAAGACCGGCTTGCCCCAGGTTCTTGTAGCTCACCCCGCTGACCTGGACGCTTGCGACGGGGACCAGATCCGCCGCGCCGTAGATGCGGCCCAGGGCGACGACGATCTCCATCGCCTTTTGCACGCCCGGCCCGGCCTCCCCGGCCAGCATTGCCTTTTCCTCCGCCGTCAGCCGCAAACTCATTGCCACACCTCCGGGTAGTGTGCCCGCAGCCACTCCCGCGCCGCCCGCCCCCGGTCGTCGGACAGCCCCTCGAGCCGCGCCCGCAAGGCGGCCCGCTCGGCCCCCACGTCCACGCCCAAAGAAGCGGCCAGCCCCTTTTCTTCCACCAACCGCAGCAGGTCAAAGAGATGACCAAAGGGATAACCCAGGGGAGGCAGCGCGTCCACGGCGGCCAGCAGCGTTTCCCTGGCACGGGTAAAGTGGTGGGCGGCCCGGTCCACCCGTCCCTGGGCCACGGCGATCTCGACGCACAGGCGGTGGCTTTTGCCCAGGTGGTTGAGGGCAAAGGCACGGGCTTCGGCCCCCATGGGCGGGCGGTAGAGGTCGCGGCCTGCCTCCTGGTGGGCGATGGCCGTTTCCAGCCAGCGGCGGGCCGGTTCCCACTGCCCGCGCGCCATCTCAATCTCGGCCAGGCGGTTGCAGACGTAGCCGTATTCGGCCAGGTCGGTGGGGCGTCGGGCCAGCCATTCCCGATCCAGCTTCCCCTCTTCGTCCAGGATGCAACGGGAAAGGTGGTTTTCGGCCCATTCATATTCGGCCAGGTCCAGCACCACCGCCCCGTCGCCGGAGATGCGGCGGAAGGCGTCCAGGCGGGCCTGGGCCACCGAAAGGTAGCAGCGGGCCAGGTCCCCGGCGATCTCTTTGGGGTGGACCGGTGGTTCTTCCCAGCCGCCCTGGGCCAAGCGGTGATAGGCCCGGCGGTATGCCTGGAGGGCCAGGTCCCACTTTTCCAGCTCGTAGAGGGTGTTGCCCAGGTGCAGCCAACGCCGGGCGGGGACCGGCAAGCCGATCTCTTCCAGCAGTTGCAACAGGTTGTGAAGGTTGTAGAGCTGCTGGCGTTCCTGGGGGGAGGTCTGGCTCCACAGCTGCGCCCCTAACCGCCCGGCGCGCAGGTCGTCGCCCCGCTCGCGCATTTCGGCCAGCAGCGGCAGGCGGATCCGCTCCGCTGCCGCATCCGCCGCCGCTACCAACGCTTCTACCGGGGCGCGGAGGCGGTCCCGCTCCGCCCCTAATCCTTCCAGGATGACCGGCAACCGGCGGCGGCGGGCGGCCCAGCGGGAAGCCGTCTCTTGGGCCTGGGCCATAAACTGCCGGACCTGCACCGGACCGGCCAGGGGCAGGATCAGGAGCCGCTGTCGCCGCCAGTATTGGAGCACGTAAGGGTTGACGCTCCGTTCCAGGAGGATGGCATAGGCGTACCGCCGGAAGGAGCCGAGGACCTGCTGGACGATGCGGTAGATGTTGCGAAAGTTGGGGTCGCGCAGGCTAAAGCCGACAAAGAGAAAGGTGCGCGTCGCCAGGAGCGATTGCAGGTAGGTGATGATGGCCGGGTGACGGCGGTCGTAGGCGTCATAATCTTCGCGGGTGACGACCAGGGAATGGGGCCGGGAGACGCAGCCGTGCATTTTGACCAGGGTGGTGCGGCTGTGTTCGGCGACGCGGCCCACTTGGGTATCCTCTACGATAATGTCCACCTCGCGGCCCTGGGCGGCCAACGCCCGCTCCAGGAGACGGTCGTAGTTGGTGGTAAAGATCACGTCCCAGGGGAAGCGGGCCAGGATGCGTTGCAGGGCCGTGGGTGCGGCAGGCGCGCCAAAGAGCCGGACCAGGTGGGCTTCCAGGGCGGCCCGTCCCCGCGCCTCAACATACCACTGGGGCAGGTCCAGGGAGTCCACCCCGGCGGTGGGCAAGCCCGCTTCGGCGGCCAATTCTTGGAGGAGTTGCTTCCAGGTAGGGTAGCGGCCCTGGGAGGTCCCGGCCCCGCAAAAGAGCACGGCGTTGCCCGCGCTCATTTCTTGCAACAGGAATTCATGGGTGCGCAGCAGGTCGGCGACGCCGGTACCCCCTCCGCTTGTGGTTTTGGGATCGTTCACCGCCTTGCCAAAGGGCTGCATTTCAGGATGATTCGGTGCGCAGGCGCACGATGAGCACTTCTAGCGCGACAAAGATCAAAATGGTGATCACGGCAAAGGCCGCGTTGAAGGCCCGGTTCATTTGGAGCCAGGCCCAGCTTGCTACACACACACCGGCCCAGGCCCCGTGGCGCAAGGCCCGCCACGGGTCGCGGGCGGTGATCACCGGGGCAAAGCGTCGGTTCAAATAGGCCGCCGCCGGGGCTACCGTGCCGGTGATGGCCAAAAAGAGAAGGGCAAAAAACAAGGGCAAGGCTCCTCCCTCGTCGGGGGCGATCTTGCCCGTCAACTCGTATAGCCCCCACCAGCCGACCACGGCAGCAAAGATGGAGCTGACGGTGAGGAGCTTGCCGCGCATTTTCCCTCCTTCCCGCTTCAATTATACCCGAAAACGGCCCGAATGACAACGGCGGCGTCCCGAATCCGCAAGGCAGATGCCTTTGCGAGATTCCACACCGCAGGTGGAGTGCGCCGAGGGCGGGTTGATCTTGCGATTTCTCCGCGCCTCGGCGTTTCTGCGGTAAAGCCGACATCGGGATAAATCCGCGGGGCAGGTGTATTGCAAAATCGTGGGCTTGCAGTCCCGGCAGTTTACAGGGGCAACATTTGGTCAGAAGAAGGTTTCCAGGATTTCCTCGGCGTACTGCATCAACACCGCGATCCGATCCGGCGGTGTGCCTTTGCTTTCCAGGTAGCGGCGCAGCAGCTGGGCCGGGGTCAACTCCTCCGGCGATTCGCCGCCCAGCCGCTGGCGGTAGGTTCGCTCAACCTCAACGTTGATGCCCGCCACATAGTAAGCCGCCTCCAGTGCCCGACGGACATCGGCGTCTCGCACCAAGCCCTCCTGTTCCGGCCTGGCGCGGATGATGACGCGCACCACCGCGTCGGCGATCTCTTGCCCGGCGATGGCTTTTAGCAGGGCAGGCAGAGGGTCGCTTTCGTCGCGCACGTCGGCGCGGATGGTGACGAACCGGCGGCTGTTCACCCGTTGGAAACGCCATTCGGCCCGGCCCCGTTGCACTTCTGCAATGACAAAGCCTTTTGGTTCCCCTTCTTCGCCAAAGTCAATGCGCTCCAGGCTGCCGCAATAGACGATGGGCGGCGATTGCCCTCGGTTCAGTTCCTGGTGACGGTGGATGTGGCCCAGGGCCACATAATCCCAGGTGGGGTCGGCCAGGATGCTTTTGAGCACGACCACATCACGACCTAGCATCACCGTCCGTTCGGAGCCGTATTGGGCCTCGGAGACGCTAAAATGGCCCAGCAACACGGCGGGCAGGGCAGGGTCTACCTGCTCGGCCAGGGCGCGGATGTTGTCGGCCATCAGGTCCTGTACCAGTGCATCCAGCTCGGCGATGGTTTTGTCTTTGTACTCTTCGTGGGCCAGGAGCCGCTGACGGAGGGGGTAGGGGACCGTGGCAACCTGGATCGTTTCCCCTCGGCGGGTAGTGATGCGGTGCAGCCGCTCGGAGGAGGCGACCAAGACGTTGGGCACGTCCAGGGTGCGAAAAACCTCCACGCTGGAGGCGCGTCGTTCCTGGGCGGGCAGGTCGTGGTTGCCCAAGAGCAGGATGACGGGGATGCCCCCATCGGCCAGGCGTTTGATCCGCCGGGCGAATTCGCGGCGGTAGGTGGAGTTGGGATCGCGGCTTTTGTAGGCGTCTCCGGCGAAAAGGAACAGGTCTATTTCATTCTCCAGGGCGTAATCCACCACTTCGCTCAGCCGCCGGAGGAAATCCATGACGCGGCCGTTGAGGCCGGTGGCCGGGTCCAGACGCCCATAGTTTTCCATGCCGATATGGAGATCGCCGGTATGCAAGATACGGATGCCGGTCGCCATCGGTCCGATAGTCTCCTCGTTCAGCCATAGAGTGTGGTCCGCGCCGCGCCGGGGTCGGAGGCCGAAACGGCGTCTACCCCAAGCCGTCGTGCTTCCCGATAATCGCCGGTGAATAGGTTGACCAAGCAGGTGGCAAACCCCGCTCCTTGCAGTCGGGCTACCGTCGGGCGGTCCACGTGGGGCCAATAGACGACGATCCAACGGGCGTTGGTGTGGCGGACCGCGCCCACCGGGTCGGCTACCCGCTGGCGCAGGTTGACGGCCAGGGGAATATCGGGGCGTCGGGCATGGATGCGGGCCAGGGCCACCTGGTCCCAGCTGGAGATGATGACCTGTTCGGCCATGTCCGCCTTTGCGATCAGGTCCAGGGCCGTCATCTCCAGGCGGTCGTCATCGGGGTCCTGAAAGCCGTGTTTGAGGTCCACCCAAAGGGCCACCCGCCCTCGCGCCCAGCGCAGCACCTCTGCCAGGCGTGGGATGCGCTCCCCGGCAAAGTGGGGACCGAACCGGCGGCCCACGTCCAGGCGGCTCAGCTCCTCCCAGGTCAGGTCCCGCACCCAGCGCGGGTCGCCCAGCCGGAAGAGGGTGAAATCGTGGTAGACGACGGCTTCCCCATCGCGGCTGAGTTGAACGTCCAGCTCCAGCAGGTCGGCCCCGGCCTCATATCCTGCCCGGAAGGCAGCCCAGGTGTTTTCCGGAGCCAACGCCTCGGCCCCCCGATGGCCGACGATGAGGATGCGGTCCACGTTCACGGCGCCCAGTCAATCCGCTCGTGTTGCCAATCAAAGGCCAAGCCTCCGCCCCCGATCTCAAACAGTTTGCGCCGCCGGGAACCGTCGGGGTTCATGGCCCAAATGGCCCAAGCCCCGCCCTGGTTGGAGACAAAAGCGATGGTTTTGCCGTCGGGTGACCAGGTGGGCAGGCCGTCAATGGCCGCATTTTTGGTCAGGCGTTTCAACCCACTGCCGTCGGCGTTGATGATATAGATCTCCCAGTTGCCGTCCCGGTCGGACATGAAGGCGATTCGGTTGCCGTAGGCCGCCGGTGCGGTATCCGATTTGACATCGGTGAGTTGCTTGAAGGGCTGAGGGCCGGGGTCTGCCGACATGATGAACAGGCCGCAAGGGGCGGGTTCCACGGTGAGGTCGCAGCCGGAATACACGATCCGGTTGTCACCGGTCCAGGCGGGATATTCGCCGCGCACGTCGTCGGGGCCAAAGTTGAGGGGACGGCCCTCCGCTTTGCCCCCGGTGAAGGGGACCTTGTCAATGATGTACACCCGCGACTGTTTGTCACCGTGGCGGGTGGAGCTGAACACCAGGCTTTTGCCGTCGGGTGACCAGCAGGGCAGGCCGTCTTCAATGAAATTGGTGATCTCGCGGAGTTCGCTGCCGTCAGGCCGGACGATGAACAGGTTCATGTGATCGGGCTGCTCACCGTTGACGGCCAGCCATTGCCCATCCGGGCTGAAGGCCGGTTGGTGCATCTGGGCGACGACCAGGTGTCGCCCGCTGCCGTCTTTGGCCTGGGCGACGTAGGTGTCGTAGGCCCTTGTTTGGGCGTTCCATACGGGGAAGGCGATGCGCCCTTTGATGGCAGCCGCGGGGGCCGGTTTTTTGGTCGGTTTGGGCGTTGGCCGGGGGGTTCCCTCTCCGCCGGATGCCGCTTTGGGTGTGGGGGAGGCGGTGGCCGTCGGCGCGGTTCCGGTGCAGATGTCTCTTCCTTCCTGGGCCAGGGGGTGGTTGGCGTCCAGGGCCAGGGCTTGTTCGTAATAGGTTTTGGCTTCGTCACAGCGGCCCTGCTGGGCCAGAGCCGCGGCCATGCCGCCCAAAGTGTCCGCATCCTCTGCACCGAGGGCCACGGCCTGTTGGAAGGAGGCTTTGGCCTGGTCGTACTGCCCCAGGTCGTAATAGGCCCGACCGATGGCGGTGTAGGTCACGGCTTCGGGGCGGATGCCCAAGGCGTCTTGGAAGGCAAGGATGGCGGTGGTGTAGTCTTCCGCTTCGTAAAGGAGCACACCTAGATCGTGGCGTCGCAACCACAACTCCGGTTCCAACCCGGCGGCGATCTGCAGCTCACCGGCGGCGCGGCCCATGTCGTTTTCGGCCAGGTGGTAGAGCCAGCCCCGGACGCGGTGGGCTTCGGCGTTGTTGATGTCTTGGACCAACGCCAGGTCGGCTTCGTCCACCGCTGCTTGGATCTGGCCGTTGGCTATGTAGGCTTCGGCCAAGATGGCATGGGTCAACGCGCTGTTGGCATCCAGCTCAACGGCTTGGCGGGCGGTGGTCAGGGCACGTTCCAGATCGCCGGTTTCAATGTAGGCGCGGGCCAAGACGGCCATTGCATCGGCGTTCATGGGGTCCAATTCGACGGCCCGCTCCGCGTGGGGCAAAGCCTCTACCGCCCTGTTGTCGTAGATCAAGGCCCAGGCCCAGCCGATTTGGGGGCGGGCGTCGTCGGGCAAGCGGTTGCTCAGATCTTCGTAGATGAGGATGGCATCTTCAAATTTGCTGCGGCGGGTCAATGCGTCGGCTTGCACCAACAGGTCGTTGACTTCCTGTGTACCCGGCGCGCCGGAGGGCGGGGCGGGCGAGGCGGCGGTCGGAGCGGCTGTGGCAGGCGTCCCAACGGCTGTGGGGGCAGGGCCGGTTGTGGCGACGGGCATGGCGGTCGCCGTGGGCGGGTTGATGAGGCCGATCTGTTCGTAGAGATCGGGTTTGAGGAAGTAGATGCCCACCGCCACGGCTGCGAGTACCAATGCACCTGCCACCAGAAGCAGGCCGATGATGATGCCTGCGCCCCGCCCCTTTGCAGCGGGCGGGGTGGGGGCAACTTGGGTTGCCTGCACGGCAGGTGGCGGGCTGAGGGATGTGACCGTGTCCTGTACCGATTTGCCCGGTTCTTGGTAGATCAGTTCGGTATCGCCGAGGCCGATCCGCTCGCCGTGACGCAGGATGTGGGATTCGGTGATGCGGACGCCGTTGACCCGTGTGCCGTTTGCGCTGCCCAAATCGGTGAGGACAAAGACTCCCCCTTCCAACTTGATGCGGGCGTGGTGGCGGGAGACTTTGGGATCCAGCAGTTCCAGGTCGTTGTCTTCCGCCCGACCGATGGTCAGATCGCCTTTGAGCTCAATCTCTTTGATCACCCGTCCCCCGGCTTTGACGGTCAGGCGGGGGAAGAGGGGTTTTTCAACCAGCGTGATTTCATTCGTCATGGCCCGCTCCTCTGTGAATTTCAAGGGGAATTATAGCATGGAACCGGTCTCCGGACAAAGTTGGGGAAGGTATAAACGCGGGGCGCCCATCGGCAGACTCTGTCCCTGTTTGCCCCGGTGTGTCGTCTCCGTCACTTGCCAAAACCGCTCCATCGTGGTAGGATGGGCACATCGCTTTTGGAGGAGCGTCGCGATCATGACCGCCGACATCGCGTTGATGCTCATCATCCTGGCCGCTGCCATCTTTTTGTTTGTCGTAGATTGGCTACGGGTGGACGTTGTTGCCATCTTGATCCTGTTGGCTTTGATCCTGACCGGTCTCATCACCCCCGAAGAGGCTTTTTCCGGCTTTGCCAGCCCGGCGGTGATTACCGTTTGGGCCATCTTTATCGTCAGCGGTGGCCTTTTTTACACCGGTGTCGCCAACCTGGTGGGCGACCGCTTGTTCAAGCTGGCGGGCAACAGTCAATCGCGTCTCATCGCCTTGCTGATGACGACGGTAGGGTTGATGTCCGGCGTGATGAACAATGTAGGGGCCACGGCGGTACTGATGCCTGCCGTCGTCACCGCATCGCGCAAGGCAAAGGTCAACGCTTCCCGTCTGTTGATGCCCCTGGCCTTTGGCTCGTTGCTGGGTGGCATGACGACCCTCATCAGTACGCCGCCCAACATCCTGGTCAGCGACGCCTTGCGGTCCGCCGGGCTGGAGCCTTTCGGCCTCCTTGATTTCGCGCCGGTGGGCCTGACCGCCCTGGTCGTCGGCGTGCTCTACATGGCCCTGGTCGGCTACCGTCTGCTGGCGGACCGCCCGGTGGCGGAACATCTGGCCCAAGCGGCCGGTCCCGACGCCGAGTTGGTAGACCTCTATCGGCTGGGGGAACGTCTCTTCCGCGCCCGTGTCCCTGCCGGTTCTCCTCTCATCGGCAAGAGGTTGGCCGAAAGCGGCCTGCGCGAGGATTTCGGCCTTTCGGCCATTGCCCTCAAGCGCAAAGGGCAGTCTACCATGAACCTGAACCTGGACAAGGACACGGTTCTGCGCCGGGGCGATGAGCTCCTCATTGAGGGCATGGTGGACAACCTGGTTTGGGCACAGGAGACGGGCCGCCTAGATGTCCAGCCGGAGGTGGGCATCCACGACCGGGACCTGCAATCGGAAGTGGTGGGTATTGCCGAGGTGTTGCTTTCTCCCCATTCCCGGCTGCCGGGCAAGACGCTGGCCGACATCCACTTCCGGGAAAAGTTCAATCTGACGGTCTTGGCCATTCTGCGCGACGGCAAGCCGACCCGTACCGGCCTGGCCGACATTCCCTTGCGCTTCGGCGATACGCTGCTGGTCCAGGGACCGCGCCAAAAGATCCGTATTCTGCAGCACGACCCCGACTTTGTCGTCCTCAGCGATGTGGGGAACGGCCAACGGTTGCGCTTCCACAAGGCTCCTCTGGCCGCCGGGCTGCTGCTGGTGATGTTGGTCCCTGTGGTCATCGGCTGGCTGCCCATCACCGCCTCGGCTTTGCTCGCCGGGATGTTGATGGTCGTCACCGGCTGCCTGACCATGGACGAAGCCTATCATTCCATAGAATGGAAGGCGGTCTTTTTGGTGGCCGGCACTTTGCCCTTGGGGATCGCGATGGAAAAGACGGGCACCGCTGCTTTCTTGGCCGATCTTGTGGTGGACCGGGTAGGGGGGCTGGGACCTATGGCCCTGCTGGCCGGGTTCTACATCCTCGCCAACCTGTTGACCCAGTTTATGTCCAACGCCGCCAGCACGGTGCTTCTCATGCCCATTGTGTTGGGCACGGCCCAGCAGATCGGTGCGCCGCCTCATGCTTTGCTGATGGATGTGGCCGTAGCCTCCTCGGCCAGTTTCCTGACGCCCGTCGCCCACCAATCCAATGTGTTGGTCATGGGGCCGGGCGGTTATCGCTTCGGCGACTATCTGAAAGTCGGCCTCCCGCTGGACCTGCTGGTCTTTGCGGTGACCATGGTCATCTTGCCTTTGGTCTGGCCCTGGCCTTGACCCGGAGATGGAAGATACGGGAAGTGGGAAATGGAACATATTTTCGGTTTTAAACGCCTTTGCCAAGTTTCTACTTTCATGATATAATAGCCTTGCCGTCAGAACCGAGACATTGCGACCTCACGAACAACCGAAAAAAGGAGGATTCTATGGCCGAGCAGGTGTGTTGTGTATGCCAACGGCCGGTCAGAGCAGATGCACCGCGGCTGGGCAAGCGACTCTACTGTGAGGAACACTATGCCAAAGTGCTCCACGACCGCAAGAGCGTCTGGCGGTCTGGGATCGTCACCATCGCCCTCTTGGTGATTTTCGCCGTCGTCGGCGTCATCCTGGCCGGGATCGTCAAACCTCTCTTGGAAGGCACTGCCCTTCTCCTTATGGGCATCATCCTGGCCGTCATCCCGGCGGCTCTGTGGCTCATCTTTTTCTACCTACAAGACCTGCTGGAACCGGAACCCAAACCCTACGTCATCGGCGTCTTTATCATCGGCGCCCTCCTGGCAAGTGCCGTCGGTATCCCCGTGGTCCGTGATCTATTCCGCGTCCAGGAATGGGTGGGGTATAGCTGGGTGACGAACCTGCTCGGTTCCATCCTGGTCATCGGTTTTGTCCAAGAATTCCTCAAATACGCCGCCGTGCGCTACAGCGTCTACATGCTGCCGGAGTTTGACGAGCGCATGGACGGCATCCTCTACGGCACGGCTGCCGGTCTGGGGTACGCCACCCTGCTCAACATCCACTACGTTGTGGATAGCGGCGGCGTCGATTTGCAGATCGGCATAGTGCGCATCGTCATCACCGCCCTGGCCCAGGCCAGCTTCGCCGGTATCAGCGGCTATTTCCTGGGCCGCGCCAAATTTGAGGAGGAGCCGGTCTGGTGGCTTCCCCTGGGGCTAACCATTGCCGCCGTGCTCAACGGGCTGTTTACGGTCATCCTGGGCGGAATGATACGCACACCGGCCATGATCACCGGCAAGGCGGCAGCTCCGTGGTGGGGGCTGCTGTGGGCAACGCTGGTCGCCGTGGGAACCCTGGGCATCCTGCTCTACCTGATGCGGCGTGCCAACCGCTTGACCCTGGCTAACGCACCGAGCGCGTAGAGAAAGGAGAGAACCATGGCAACGAAACGACCCCGGCGCACACCGCGCGACCGTTGGGCCGATTGGGCCGTCATCGGCACCGTGGCCCTGGCCTTGCTCCTGGGCTGGGGAGTCAAAGCCCTGGCCGGGAGCGGATACACCACCTATACCGACGCCGCAACCGGCCTGACCGTCCGCTACCCCGAACGTTGGCTGCTTCTCCAGGATGAGAACCTCCTCTTCCAAGCCATAGACCCCGATTCGGGCGAGTACAAAACCACGTACCAAGTCGCCCTCTGGCCCGCAGCCGCGGGCGAGCCGATTACTGCCACCCTCTCACAAGTGCTCAACAATGCCTCCATGGCCAGAGCGCAACAGAACACTGCCTATCGCCTCTTTGACCTGATGGAAGGGGACCTTCTCGACGGTCTGCCCACTATGGAAGCAACATACGTCTTTGTAGACGAAAGCGACGATCTTTTTACCCAACACATGCCCGTCGTTGTCTTGGGTATGGACATTGCCCTCGAACGGGATGGCCAAGTATACGTCTTCACCTTGCTGGCCGCCGAAGACAACTTTGCCGCTGCCGAAAAACCTTTCCGCCGTTTCGTCAAAACGGCTACCTACGGAGGGGGTGAACGATGAAACCCATCAGGAGACTCCTGAGCATCCCATTGATCCTGATTCTGTTGTTGGCCGGTTTGGGGTCGGCTCCCCAAGCCCTGGACCGACAAACGCGTCTGGATGTCATGTCGGCGGTCGTCCAGATCGGCTGGGTTTCCGTGGAAAACAACAAGCTTTACAACGTCGGCGTCGGCTCCGGAACCATCATCTCCCCCGACGGCCTGATCCTGACCAACTGCCACGTCGCCGATCCGATCCTGTACGGCATCCCCAAAGACGAACTGCCCCCCATAGACTTTCTCAGCGTAGCCCTCACCGTGCGCTCTGACCAACCGCCCCAGGTGGCCTACCTGGCCGAAGTCGCCGCCGCCGATCCCTATCTGGACCTGGCGGTGATCCGCATCACCCGCAAACTGGATGGCCGTCCCGTCAACACCGAAGACCTGAACCTCCCTTACGTTCCACTGGGCGATTCCGATTCGGTTGAAGTCGGCGATGAAGTGAACATCTTTGGCTATCCCGGCATCGGGGGCGAAACGGTTACATTCACCAAAGGCGTGGTCGCCGGATTCTCCCTAGACGCGGCCATCGAGGGCCGGGCCTGGATCAAAACCGATGCCACCATCGCCGGTGGTAACAGCGGCGGCACCGCCGTAGATGCCGACGGAAACCTCATCGGCATACCCACACGGGCCGGGGCAGGGGGCGGCCAAGACTATGTAGACTGCCGCCGCCTGGCAGATACCAACGGCGACGGTCGCATAGACAACGCCGATACCTGTATTCCCGTCGGCGGCTTTATCAACGCCCTGCGTCCCCTCAACCTGGCCATTCCCCTGATCGAAGCCGCCCGCTTGGGCGTGAACTACCAGGGTAAGAGCAGCAGCCCCGTGGGCACAACACCAACCGGCAGGCCCCAAATCAGCAACCTCTTTTTCGCCCCGGCCATCAACACATTCAACCAACCGACCACGGTTATTACCAGCCTCCCCTCCGGCGCACGCAGCCTGTACCTCTTTTTTGACTACCGGAACATGCCCTCCGATGCCATCTTTGAAATGAAAACCACCATCAACGGCCAAGAAGCCCCTGCTTGGGGGCTATCCGCCGGGCCATGGGGCGGCGGCGAGGCAGGAACATGGTGGCTCGGTTGGAACGATGCGACCTTTGTGGACGGGACTTATCGCTTTTCCCTGTACGTCAACGGCGACAAACTGGCCGAAACCTCCATCCGCGTGGGGGGGCGGCCCCAAAACACCCCTAGCTTCTCCGACCTGATCTTCACCCTGGAAAAGAACGACCGCGACGAACCCGGTATGCCGACGGTCCTGGTCCCCGCCGGAACCACACTCCTGTACGCCTTTTTCAACTACGACAACATGCGCAACGGCACACCCTGGACCCTTACCTGGTTCAAAGACGGACGCGAAACCCTGACACGGGACCTGGTGTGGGATAGCGGACGCAACGGGTACTACTGGTTTGAGCTGCGCAGCCGCTCCGGTTTGGAAGCCGGGGCCTACCGCCTGGAACTGCGCATTGACGGCCAATTGGCGGCCCTTTCCAACTTTTGGGTGACGGGGACCCAGGGCGCCGCCGCCCACTTTGACCCCATCATCTTTGCCGAAGGTGTAGATCGGCGAGGACAACCGGTAGGGATCGCCCGGAGATTTGCTTCCGGTTTGGAAGAACTCCACGCCTTTTCCGACTACGAAGGCATGGAGGATGACCTAGATGTCGTCGTCAACTGGTACGTCAACGGCCAAAAAGTGATAGAAGCCCCCTTCCAATGGCAAGGCGGCGACTCCGGGACATGGCACGATTACCTGTACTCCTCAAGCGGTGCCCTGCCCGACGGCGAATACCAGGTGGAGATCGTAGTCGAAGAGCAGGTACTCCAAAGCGGGAGCGCGATTGTGGGAAGCGGTTCCCCGCCGCCCACGCGCACGGAAACCGGCCCCCAAGACGGCGTCCAAATAGAGGGCACGATTACCGACATGGACACCGGGAGACCCATCGCCGGGGCCGTGTTCCTGGTGCTGCAACCGGGCATCTCCGTCCGTGAATTCCAGTGGACCGATGCCGAAATCTACACCGCCGCCAAAGCGGACCGCAACGGCTTCTACCGGCTGCCCGACCTGCTCGTGCGAGGGGAATGCTACAGCATGATCATCGGTGCCAGCAACTATTGGACCTACACCGAAGACGACGTATGCATCGGCGAAAACGCCCCTTCGCTCATTGACCTGCCCGTCCGCTTGGAAAGAAAATAGCAAAACCGAGCCGGAGCCGACAGATGCGGAGCCGAGATGCCGACCTTCTCGGCTCCGTTTGATTTGACAATTGAGTCGGGTTAGAGTAGAATGAACGCCGGGCATTCCTTGAAAATAATGCGGGCCGTCCACGAAGCGGGCGCGAATACCCGAATGCACGAATACGCCCGGCCACAGGCCCGAAAGGAGCGACTTGAATCGCCACCGCCCCCGGCGGCTCTTGGCGGTGAGTCGGGGATCGGTCCGCTTCCTCGTAGCGGTTGAAACCGCACCTGGCGGGCCGTTGGCCGACCGCACGCCTGTGCGTGCGCGCCTGCCATGCAGGCGGAAGCGGGAGCGTCCGCGTAGGCGGACGCCCGGCCACAGGCCCGAAAGGAGCGACTTGAGTCGCCACCGCCTTCTTACAAAATGGGTGCTCTTTGATGGAAAACTTGCAAACCCGCTATAGGAGAACACCGAACATCGTCTCCCGCGAGATCGCCG
>Ga0256914_1001065_pt1 | contig 26196 bp, 22 predicted proteins | sample HulkmetaG_FD_191571 | JGI IMG/M metagenome (GOLD analysis project Ga0256914, IMG submission 191571) | Hydrothermal chimney microbial communities from Main Endeavour vent field at the Juan de Fuca Ridge, Pacific Ocean - Hulk | ecosystem: Environmental > Aquatic > Marine > Hydrothermal vents ... | reverse complement strand
CGTAGGGTTCCAATCTGGGATCATGACAGAGAGTTGGTATCTCTATTCCCTGTTCATTCGCAACCTGCAGAATTGTTTTACCCTCTGGAACAACAAGTTTCTTTCCGTCAAGTTCTATCTGTACGAAGTTTATACCTCTACTCATACCTATCTCTCCCCACCTACGTATATCTTTTCGTTATCACCATTACTACCGGAGGCAGATATACTTTCGCCAGTGATTATTTCTATGGCATCGTATCTACAGGCCTCAAAGCAGAGTCCGCACTTAATACACTCATCCGGGTTGATGTAGTGAACCTCCTTGGACTTGCCCTTAACCGCACCCGTCGGACACGCTCTGGCACACAGGGTGCATCCGGTACATTTATCAGCAACAACCCTGTATTGAATGAGTGCCTTACACTTCTTGGCGGGGCAACGCTTATTTAATATATGTTCCTCATACTCATTCCTGAAATACTTGAGCGTGGTAAGGACAGGATTGGGAGCAGTCTGACCAAGACCGCAGAGAGATGTCTTCTTTATCTTATAGGCAAGTTCCTCAAGTTCGTCCAGATCTTCCATTCTACCCCTGCCCTCAGTAATCCGCTCCAATATCTCAAGCATTCTCTTTGTACCGATTCTACAGAAGGTACATTTGCCACAGGACTCACTCTGGGTAAAACTCAAGAAAAACTTGGCAACATCCACCATACAGGTGTCCTCATCCATAACAACCATACCCCCGGAGCCCATGATAGCCCCGGTAGCAACAAGTGAATCGTAATCCACCGGTGTATCAAGAAGACTCTCCGGAAGGCATCCACCGGAGGGGCCACCAAGCTGAACGGCCTTAAACTTCTTATCTCCCTTAATACCACCCCCTATGTCAAATATTACCTCCCTCAAGGTAATTCCCATAGGAACCTCGACCATACCCCCCCGTTTAATCTTACCGGCAAGGGCAAAAACCTTCGTGCCTTTGCTTCTCTCTGTTCCTATCTTTGCATACTCGGCCGCCCCCATCCTTATAATCGCAGGTACATTGGCAAGGGTTTCAACATTGTTAATATTGGTAGGTCTTCCCCAGAGTCCCTTAACAGCCGGAAATGGCGGTCTTAACCTTGGCATTCCACGTCTACCCTCTATGGAAGCCATAAGAGCCGTCTCCTCCCCACATACAAAAGCCCCGGCACCCTCCTTTATATGAATACTAAAAGAGAAATCCGTATCGAGAATACTATCGCCCAAAAACCCTCTCTTCTCCGCCTGAGCTATAGCTATTTTTAAGCGCTCAATGGCAAGGGGATACTCCGCTCTTACGTATATATATCCCTCATCAGCCCCTATCGCATAGGCACCTATTATCATACCCTCCAAAACGGCATGAGGATCACCCTCTAACACGGACCTATCCATAAAAGCGCCGGGATCTCCTTCGTCTGCATTACAGACCATATACTTCTTATCGCTCTTAGAGGCTCTTGCAAAACTCCATTTAACACCAGTGGGAAAACCGGCACCACCACGTCCCCTGAGACCGGAGATTTTTATCTCATCTATAACCTCCTGCGGAGTCATCTCTCTAAGAACCCTCTCCAGGGCCCTATACCCTCCAACCGCCATATACTCATCTATCGATTCGGGGTTTATAACACCGGAGTGCGCAAGAACTATCTTTTTCTGCTTCGAAAAATAGGGATAATCCGGCCTAAGTAACCATTCATCTATTACTTCCCCACCCTTAATATGCCTCTCTACTATCTCTCTTGTCCTCTTTTCATCTACCTCACAGTAGAGATAACTGCTGCCATCCGCCTCTCTCACCTCTAGTAGAGGTTCTCTATGACACGCCCCGATACACCCCGTGGGTTCAATGGGAATATCAATCCCCGCTTTTTTAAACTCCGAGTTTAGCACCTCGTAGACATTTCTTGCCCCCGCAGCTATTCCGCAGGAGCCAAAGCCTATCACAACTCTCCTACCACTCATTTTTCGCCCTTCTTTATCTTCCTGATTATTTTCTTAAGCTTATCACCTGTAAGTTTTCCGTAAACTTCATTGTCAATCATAACAACAGGCGCAAGGGAGCAACACCCCAGACAGGCAACCCTCTCCACGGTAAAAAGCATATCCCCCGTCGTTTCTCCCATCTTTACCTTAAGTTCCGATTCAAGGGTTTCATCGAGAAGCTCCGCCCCGGAGACATGGCAGGCGGTTCCGTGACACACCTTTACTATATGCTTTCCCACAGGCTGAAGCCTGAACTGAGCGTAAAAGGTAGCAACCCCGTATATCTCCGAGGGGGTGTTTCCGCTAACCCTCGCAATCTCTACCATCGCCTCTCTAGGCAAATAGCCAAATAGCTCCTGGGTCTCCTGCAGGAGGGGAATAACGCTTCCCTTAACACCCTTCCATTTTTCAAGGATTTTTCTAAACTCTTTACCGTTAATGTCCGTGGTTACTTCCATAGATACTTCCCCGAGCAAAAAATTTGAGATGAATAATTAAACACACAAACCGCAAATCCCGCACAAAACAAACTCTACGTAAGAAAACCTAGAAAACAGCCAAGAGGATTCTAACATACATGTAATTTATTCTGCAACAAACAATAGGGAGGAATAGCCTCAATATTGATACAAAAAATATATAAATATTAAAGAGGGAGTTTTACTGTCCCCGCTTCTGAATACTTAATCTAAAGAAATAATCATCCAGTATCTCAACCAGTTCGGGAGAAAATTCTATCTCATAGGTAACCTTATAATAGCTACTTACAGGACCCTCTATTTTTGTGACTCTTCCGTTAACTATAAACTGATATATCTGAAAGTAGAGTTTGGAGACAAACTTCATTCCCTCTTTCAGATCGGGAACACTCGCAGGAACACCCAGTACTAGTTTATCCACACCAAGTACAAGGAGCTTAGTCTGTACCTTGTACTTCCCGATCTGAGATTCAACAAAATTGTTAAACCGCATTAGCTTTGCAGCCTCTTTATCAACAACAACCTCACGGCCCTTAAAGCTCTCGTACTGCGCCTTTAGAGAATCATAACTCGTTATATAGTCACCAATTATCTCTATAAGATCGTTAGGGCAATTCTTATAAGAAATATCCAGCATACACACATTCTGTTTTCCCTTAACGGCACCAATCCTATCAAGAATACCACGTACGAAGAAGGTAATAGGATTCTTATTGGTAGTTCGCTGAAAGGTAAAATTTATGGAGCACATCTTCTTCTGGAATTGCTGAAAGAAAGCCGTTTCCTCTCTGCTCAGTATCACGAGGAGGATTGCCCTCTTCATCGAGAGCTGAAAAGGAGCACATATAAGCATGTAATCTTCTATCTTAACCAGAGTCTGAGCCTGTACAAGCCCGGTTTTCTTAACCGCATAGGGGTTAAACCGGATCATCTGGTCAGAGTACCTGGCGTAGTAGTCCTGGATCCTACTTTTTCCCATAAGTCACATTTTATTTGCTACTTAAACAAAGTCAAGAGAAAAGCATTTGTTATATTGACATACGCTATAAAAAAAGTATTCTCCTATATCTATGAAATTAGAACAGGGCAAGCTGCCGGTAGAGCTTCTTGAATCACTTCTAAAGTTTACATCAAAGAGCGATGATGTCTTTGTAGGCGCCTACACAGGGGAGGATGCCGCCATCGTAAAGGGAGAGAAAAAATTAATAGTAACCTCTGATCCCATAACCTTCACTACCGAGAACATTGGTACTTACACCGTTGCTATCAACTCAAATGACATAGTAGCAATGGGAGGAACTCCCAGGTATCTCACCACCACAATCCTTCTACCCTTAGGAACGGACAGTAAAACCGTAGAAAAACTCTTTAAAGAACTTCACGATTCATCCGAAAATGCAGGGCTCTTATGGGTAGGGGGACACACCGAGGTAACCGACGCCGTTAACAGAATTGTAGTCTCCGGTCACGTAGTTGGCTTTTTACATGGACAGGAAACCCCAACCGGCGGAGCGAAAGTTGGAGAAGAAATCGTTATGACCAAATGGGCAGGCCTGGAGGGAACAACAATCATCGCCCGGGAAAAGCGTGAGTTTGTAGAGAAACTACTCGGAAAACAGAAAACAGAGGCAATTATACACTGGACAGAACAACCCGGAATATCAATAACAAGAGAGGGAGAAATTTTACGAAACATTAAAATCTCCGCTGCACACGACCCTACAGAGGGAGGAATCGCTACAGGAATAAACGAGATAGCCCAGCGCTCACAAATAGGAATCGAAATTTTTTACGAGCGTATTAACATAAAAGAGGAAACAAGGGTAATATGTGATGCACTAAACATTGACCCCCTAGGTCTTTTAAGCTCGGGAGTTTTTCTATTCACTACCTCGCCACAAGAGGCCGACAGGGCAGTTGAAAAACTTCACTCTGCAGGTATAGAGGCCTCTGTAATCGGGAAAATAACAGAGAAAGAGAGAGGAATTACACTAAAATACAATGGTAAAAGTTTACCAATTCCACTATACACAAAGGATGAGATTATAAAGGCACTCCAATAGATTTCAGCAAATGCCACAACAGAACAAAGAAAAGAGAAAGAGGAAAGAGCAGTATGACAGTGATATACATAGTACGCCACGCCTTAACAGATGCACATCAAAAGAGGACGGTTCTAAGCTGGACACCGGGAATAGTACTCAATCTCGAGGGAAGAAAACAGGCCTTTAGAGTGGCCGAGGCAATTAAAGACGTCGAGTTAGATGAGATAATTAGCAGCCCCATAGAGAGAGCATATGAAACTGCAAGTATTATAGCCCAGTCCAAGGGGATGAACGTAGTAAAAGACGGTCGTTTTAGCGAGTGGAATATGGGCATATGGACGGGTAGACACTTTGACGAAGTGAAGAGAGAATATCCGGAGGAATTTAGCATCTGGCGGAAGAAACCTCACACATTAGAGGTTAAAGGAGGAGAAACTCTGGACAGAGTAGCAGAGAGAATGTACAACGGACTCCTCAATTGGGCAAATAAATGCCCGGAAAAAACAATCCTCATAGTTTCCCACAAAGACCCGATAAGGGCTCTACTCACAAAGATTCTAAAAACAGATGTAGAGCATATTAGATCATTCGAGATTGAAATGGCATCACTCTCCAGAATAACCTACAGAGACAACACTTTCGCAATAGATTTGTTAAATCTTATTCCATGGAAACCCATCCATACATGGTAATTCAAATACAACCCTGAGCCAGGAGGAGAACCCAAACCCCAAAACTTGGTAGATTATTTCTCCAAAAGCTTTTCCTGTTCTCTATAGATTTTAGCCTCTATAAAAACCCTAACCAAATCCGGATCCACATGATTGCTCTCTATCTCATAGTTGAGTATATCAAGTGCCTTCTCGGTAGGGACAGCTCGTTTGTAGGGTCTGTCCCTCGCCGTAAGGGCATCGTAGATATCGGCAATAGTCATCATTCGGGCCTGGATAGGAATCTCCTCTCCCTTAATCCCTCGAGGATAACCCTCTCCGTTGAGTTTTTCGTGGTGACAGTAAGCTATCTCCGGGACATTCTTCATCTCTCGTGTCCATGGAATTGTTTTTAAAAACAGATAGGTATGGGTAACATGTGACTCTATCTCTCGCCTCTCCTCATCATCCAGACTTCCCCGTTTTATCTTCAATTTAATCCTCTCATCCTCGGTAAGCAGAGGTTTCAGATCACCATCTATATCTGTATAAACGTAACTTGAAATTTCATCTATCATAGAAGAAACCTTACTATCCAACAACGTAGGTTCGTTAGCCTCTTTTATAACATCCAGAAAGTGTGTTAAGTCTCTAATACTCTGCATCTCTTCTTCGTCTATTTCTTTTACCCTCTCTCTAAAAACCTCTTCCCCCTCATTCTTTAGAAGAGCAAATCGTTTTCTCATAAAATGAAGCTCTATTGCCTTTCTGACATAGGCAAAGCGCATATTTATAATATCAAGTTGGTGGGGATAGAGTTTTTTAGCCTTAACAAGAACATGCTCCCTTACACCAACCTTACCAAAATCATGAAGTAGCCCTGCATAGCGAATTTCCTTTATCTGTTCAGGAGTAAAGATAATATTCCGGTATCTCCCACTATCGACTCGCTCCACAGCTCTGGCAAGCGCAACCGTATAGGAGGCTACCCTATAGGAATGACCGGAGGTAGAGGGATCCCTCTGCTCAATAGCCTTTACCGAGGCCATTACGAATCCCTCAAACAGGGTTTCTATCTCCTGATAGAGGAGGTTGTTTTCAAGAGAAACAGCAGCCTGAGATGCAAGTGAAGAAACAATAGACTCACAACGCTTTGTAAAGGGGATCACATACCTCTCAAAATCCTTTTCTTTCTTCAACAGTACCTTTTTTTTCTTCTTGTTAATTAATTGAATTACCCCTATTATCTCACCCTTATGATCCTTCATCGGAATGGTCAAAACACTCTTAGTACGATACCCCGTGGCTTTATCGTAACTCTTGTTAAAAGAGTACTCCTCTCCCTCTCCGATCTCATACACATCCGGTATATTGAGGGCGGTACCGGTAGAGGCCACGTAACCCGCTATGGATTTTTTATTTATGGGCATGGTGAACTCAGTATAATCCGTAGGATTAGAATCATTCTGAGCAATCTTAAACAGTAGAACCTTTTCCTCGGACTCCGGACGCTTTATAATCTGATAGATACTACCGGCATCGGCATTAACAATCTCCCTTGATTTCCTTAAAATCAACTGAAGCAATTTTTCGTTATCTCTCTCCGCAGAGAGAGCAAGTCCTATATTGAGGAGTTCTTTATTCTGATTCTCCTTTTCCTGAAGAACCTTTTCCTTTCTCTGTAACTCTTTTTCCAGAAAAAGGGTCCTAAACATATTTCTGAGAGTAGCTAAAAAATAGTTCGTATTTGTAAGGGAAAACACCTCCTGGCATACTATTTCACTATCTATCACATCCGTGATGTCTTTCCACTCACCCTCCGGGTTCCACACGAGAATAGACGAGGGTAAAAGTCCAAGTTTGTTTATCTCATTGGCATTTTTACTAATAAAATCAACATCTAGAAAAAAACCCTCCAGCTGCCCGGAACCCCGCTTTAACGTCTCTATTCTATCTATCCTTCTAATGCTAATGCCATGCTCAGCAATGAGCTCTGCCGGAAGCTCCGGAATTTTTCCAGAAACGTTTAAAATAATTTTTTTGTTTACAATCTTGCTATCCTGTTTCTTCTTTGCCATAAAACACCCGGACTAAAATTTACAAAAAATCTCCATTAATTCCACCATAATACTAGCGTATTAGGTAAATTCTATCCAGTATCCTATTTACTAAATCGGCAGCTTTTACCTTCAAATCGCCCCTTTTAACAGAAATATTATCTTCCCAGATAATTTTTAATCGTATATTATCAATAAACCTTACCAAAAAACTTTCGTTACCTCGTATCTCTACGTATAATCTATATCGAAAACCATCCACACCACTCTCCGTCGCTACATCGGAGCCGCTCTCTCTCAACATCTTAAGCACGTAACCCTCAAATCGTGCATTCCGATCCAACAAACCCAACATACCCTTCCCCATACCTTGCCCGACTACTCTAAAACCAACCTCAAGGGGAAGCCCAAAACCATACTGCAACAGTGCCCCCCTATTAAGAGAGTACAGTTTATTTATATATCTCCTCCTCTCTGCCCGCTGAGCTTTTGTCCTCATAAGGGGTATCATCAGTCTAAGAGAATCAACAATTCCATCCCGCTCCCAGAAGGGGTCAAATTTGCCAAGGGTCCGTTTTAAGAGAGAAACGGAGTGCTTAACCTTTCCCTCCTCCTGCATATAGTACACGGCTGAGTGGGGGGTTATACGTGTTTCAATCTCCCTGGCGAGGTACAGATACTTTAAGGCAATTCGCTTGTAAGCCTCATTTGCCCTGTAGAACTCCCAATAGGCATCCAGAAAATCCTTTTCTTTCAGATAGGCCTTGCCAACTTTTACCGAGTAAATTCTAAACTTCTGTCTATGGTAATATCCAAGTATTCTGTACTTAAGATAGAGAATCCAGTGTTTCAACCTATCGACTATCCCCGCTACAGGTTTTAATCTCTCCATTCTCGCTAGCCCCTCGTACGAATCGGCAAGGATTTCGTGTATGTCTTTAAAATGACGCTCAAGATCGGTGCCATAGTAAAACATCCAGGAAAGATCCTTGGAATAGAGAACCTCCTCAAGGTACTTTATAGCAAGTTTTAACTTCCCAAACTTCTGGTAAAGAATCGCAAGATTTATCTTGGAGAGCGGTGTCGTATCCCTGGCAAGGGCCGCCTCATACTCGGCAAAAGCTCTCCTGTAGTTCATCTGAGCGAGGTATAACTCCCCCTTTGAAAGGTGCCCCGGCGCTCTGTCCGCGTTTCGTATTGAATCTTCGGTGTATTTAAAAGCGGAGTTAAAATGGTAAAAATTGTGCTCGAGAAGCGAAAGGTTGTAGTAGGCAATAGAGGCAAAATACTTATCGCGCTCCTTTAAAGCATCCTTTATTGCCCGAAGATAATACTTCTTGGCATTGGCATAGTCGTATAGCCCGGAATAGATTGTCCCGAGAGTCATAGAGAGAGCTCTGTTATTTCCAAACTTCTTTATTGCATCCTTTAGGACCTTCTCCCCCTTTCTAAGCTGATGCGTTTTAAAATACATCCATCCCAGGTCATCATACACCTCCACGGTATCCGGGTATATCTTCGTAATCTTTATAAGGTAATCTATCGACTCTTTATTCCTATTAAGCTTGCCATACGAGCGAGATATTTGACTCAACGTGTAGTAACTCTCATCACCTCGCCTCTCTGCCTGTTTATACTGCTCGAGGGCAAGTTTGTAGAGATGTTTCTCATAAAAGAGATCCCCCAACCTAACGCAAAATCTTGAAACCGCAGGGTATTTCTCGATTGCTTCCCTCAACAGCTTAATAGCATACTCGTAATTCTCCTTCTCTATTGCCCTCTTTGTTTCCGCATCGTACCATTTTAAACTATGCCCGCCCTCCGAAGAATCCCCAGGAACTCTACCCCTCTCCCCCGAGCTCTGTGAAAACACGGGAGAAACAAACAAACAAAAAACCATAAGTGAAAGTATGGGTAACAGTTTCCGTATCAAAAGAAAAAGCAAACCTCTCAACCTACAAATCATTACCAATTCCCTAACCCAACTTTTTGGAGAGAGCATGAAGAGGATTTAGGAATCCCAAAACTCTCCTATACCACGGAAGAACCCTTCTGATACTCCCAATGGCACTTCTATACTCTCTAAGTGCCTCATGATAATCAGATTCATCAAAAACATCGTCAAAAACAGATTTTAAATAGCAAGAGGTAAAACCAACAATATTAATCTCCCTACTACCAAGACGATCGGCATATTCAAGCTTTGTCTCCCTACTCCTCTTTACATAACCCAACCCATAGAGAATTATCAACAAATGACAGTACAGATACTTAACTCTCATCCTCCCATTACCAGAGAATAAAAACATCAATAGGCAACGTAGTTTAGCAATAACAAGGTACAACAGGTATAATAACGGCAAAACAATGTACCAAATATCGGCAATCAGTCTAGCACCCCTGGCTATGGCCTTCCCCAATCTATTTGCCCCCCCCGTAAAATTCTCCTCCTTTAAATTTTGAACTCTCAGTTTATCTTGATTGTTAAGTATTTCCTCTATGAGCTTGGCAAGTTTAGGGAGGTCAATATTATAGCCAAAACGCAAATTCTCCCCCGGTGCAAGATTTTCCGATGTGGGATCAAACTCTATCCATCCATACCTATTAAAATACACCTCCACCCAGGCATGGGCCTGATTTGCCCTTATCTCATAAAAGTTTAACACTTCCATCCTCGGATTTACAAAGAAACCAACGGCCACCCTTGCGGGAATTCCAAGGCTTCTGCACATGAGAGCCATCGCGAAGGCAAAGTACGAACAGTATCCCTTCTTACTCACAAAGAGGAAGTGATGAAGCTGATTCCCATCCTTTGCTATTCCCGGTTTTAAGGAGTAAAAATAATTATCCTTTAAGTAACGTTCTATAGCCTTTATCTTTCCATAGTAGGTTACCTCACCCCTTGTTACCCTCAATGCCAGATCTCGGATAAGTTGATCGTTTCCGTAATTCGTGTAGTATTTAAGAGCATCAACCGACATTTTGGGTTTTTTTACATCCTCAAGCTCAAGGGGCAATACGGTAGTAACTTTGGATACCACCCTATAAATCCTGAGAAAAGAGGAGGAATCCCAATTGGTAAGAGGGACAACCCGTATGGGATAGTTCATTGCTATGAGAGATGAAGGATCGAAATTTATAAAAAAGAACTCCTGCTTTACCCTTGCCCTATCGCGGTACTCCGGATCTTTAATCACAAGGGGAGAATCGGGAACGGTCGTGGGGATATCGGTCTCATCAATATTCCCCCTCAATTTTGGGGCCTTCTCCGAGACAAAAAAACCCCTCTTTTCGGAGTAGCCTGAAAGAATGAATCTCCGAAGGAGTATTCGCTGTGAGGGTCCCTCCTTCCTAAAGAGCATTACAAGATCATCCGAGAGATCTATCTCACTCTCAAGTTTTATGTACTGGGAGAAATCAAAGCGAAAAAAGGTCGGTTTCATCAAGCCCCCACCCGTTTTGACAGCCCCCTCACTGTACCTACCAAAGAGAAAAATCATAAGGAGGAGTGATACCCCAATAACTATCCAGAGAAACGAGAAAACAGAACCAAACCTACCCCGATTGGCCAACAGCAAAATAACAAGTTCAACAATAATAAAAATAGTAACGAGAATGGCAACCTCAACAGGATGCGAGTAAAGGGTGGTCCTAAAATTGGAATCACTCCAAAAAACAGCAACGAGCAAGAGAGAGTTAAGTAAGATCTCCACCGATATAAACCTGCTCGATCTGAGAGCAAGAAAATTGAAGAGACATACAATATAAAACGGAACTATCGCCGGATAAAAATTAGTATCAAAAAAGAGATTTAAAAAATCCGTATATATACCGGGAGAAATACGTTGCTGTAAGTTAAAAACAAGGAAGAACACCATTCTAAAAACAAATGGTAGAACAGCAGTAATCACGAGCGCAGGTAGAGCCCTCAATCTGGACTTCTCCATCCATATAGAGGCTAAGAGAGCTATCAAAAAAGCCGAAGAAAAAAAGATAAGGTTTAAAATATCTTTTACATGAAGAAATGCGTTGTAGAGAAGGAAGTAGAGAACCAGATTTCGCATTAAAAAGATTACTATTCCCTGTTTCTCCCCTCTCATCATCTCAAATCTACCTCATTCACCCTTTTGGAACTCCTATAACTATCAAAAACCCTCTCAATAGCACTCTTCATCCTTCTAATAACTTCCGCCTCTCTCTCCCCCTTTACATCAGCATTGGTCTCTGCACTTACAAATAATAACTCACGAAAATCAAATCCCTCTGCCTCCTGAGGTTCCTCAATGCCCTTAAAAAATAGACTCACCCTCCACCTCTGTTCCCTCATCCTATCTATGATAGAATCAAGAACAAGCGAAAAAGGGGTTGAAAAAATAACACCGTGCATCCCTCTCATCCGGGGGAGATTGATTTTTTCAATACTTTCACCAGATTCATCCCAGTACACAGCACAGAGGATATCCAACAGCTCTTCCCTATTCTTCGGATTAAGATGAACGATACTCTTCTTCCCCCTCCCACCCCCCGCCATTTTCGAGTCAGCAACTATCCACAGGGAAATTTCTACCCCTCTATTTAAAAAAGAAAGTATAACACCCCCAGCCAGTCTAACAAGCTCATCGAGATAATCATCTGCAATAACTCTTGCCATCTTAAGGTAACCCCTTTTTCCCCTACCAAACACACTACTCCCACCTCCACCCCTTACACCGACCACCCTCTCGAGTGTCTCATCCTTCATAGTGCAATCCAGCACAACAAGGATATTGGATTTCATCTGGAGGGTATCTTCCCCTATCCTTACAAAGAGCTCTCCCGTATGAGCAAATACATTCCAGTTAAGTTTTCTAAGATCATCCCCGGGAAAGTACTTCCTTACCTCCAGGAGTTCATCGCTCCTCTTTCTCTTCCTTGTATACTCATCCCGCTCTCCACCTCCCTCAATTTTTGGAAGAAACTCACTCCTGCCTGAGACAGAGGGATAAACACGAACACTACCATTAAACTCAAAATCTCTCCCCAAACCTGACAGACCAAGATAATCTTCACACAGAAGTGACAACCTCTCTGCCCTGTAGCTGCCACGCTTCTCCGGAGTAAAACCAAGGGAGACCTCACTTTCACCGGGCTTTACAGGATGAAACAACTCCAGATTCCTCTCTTCGGAAAAAGAAAGTCTCACATAAAGCGTATAACCAAACCCGGGGAGCAGGAACCGGGGCATCTTTAGCTTCACAACAATGTGACCATCTTCACCGATAAACAAACCTTTGGGTGGAAGGGTTACCTCAATCTTCCCCCTTCCACCTTTGAAAAACCACCCCAGGGTTCCTCTGAGCAAAACACTCCCAATCAGGGTGTACAAACTTACAAGGGAAAAGGCGCTCCCCCACAGTAAAATCGCGAGGTTAATCTTTACAATACCAATCACAAACAGAGAAAAAGAGAAAAGAAAGAAGAAAAATCCTCTCAAGGTGAAGGGGAAAAAATCCCTAAAAAAACTTTCAATACTTGATTTTAGATACCTCAGCAAGGGCCAACTCCCTGATTAAAGATGCAGGGTCGTACTTTAGATCTCTCATTTTAAGTCTATGGGCCATAACGAGGGGAGCAAGCTCTACAATATCCTGATCCACCACGTAGTCCCTTCCATTCACAACGGCAAAAGCCCTGGCAACATTTACAAGCATAAGGCTCCCCCGTGGAGACACCCCAAGCTCTACCGCCCTATGACGCCTAGACGCAATAGATATTCCAACTGCGGCCCTTACCAGTCTTGGATCACAATAAATCGTGTCAAGGTTCTCTCTAACAAAGAGTATATCGCTCTTAGAACATACAGGCTTCACACGCGGAAGTATCTTCTGTGACGGGTTATCCGTAACGATACCTATCTCCGTTTCCTCATCGGGATAGCCTATCTCCAACCGGAGTAAAAACCTATCAAGTTGAGCAAGGGGAAGAGGATACGTACCCTCCATCTCCACAGGATTCTCGGTAGCAATAACAAAAAAGAGGGAATCCATCTTGTACGTTTTATTGCCCACTGTTACCTGATTCTCCGCCATTACCTCGAGAAGAGCGGATTGTACCTTGGGAGTGGTTCTGTTTATCTCATCGGCAAGAACTATATTAGCAAATACGGGACCAGGGGAAAACTTAAAACGTTTGCTCTCCGGATCAAATATATCAACGCCCGTAATATCGTAGGGTAAGAGATCCGGCGTAAATTGAATCCTCTTAAAACTTACAGGAGAAAGGCTCCTACCCCCTTTAGAGATCAATTTTGCAACGGTTTTTGCAAGGGTCGTCTTACCGAGACCGGGAACATCGTTAATTAGCACATGCCCCCCACAGAAAAGGGCACTAACAAGCAGTTTCAAAATATCTCTCTTACCTCTAAAAACCTGTTCCAACCCCTCTATAAGCTTGAGCGATATATCATAAGCACGTTTTACAAACTGACTCCTCCCTGCTTTTGCTCTCTCGGGATTACTAGCATTACCAGCACTATCCACCAATAAATTTTCTGTCATTGTAACGAATTCTATCCTTTTAAAGACTAAGATTCAATAGTAGGCGTATTTAATCTAACTTACAAGCTAATTTTTAAGCTCAGGATAAAAACTTAAAATGAGTCCCTTTAGTTGTGAGGTTAGCAGAGCAAGTTTCTCAAGGTTGTAGGGAAAGGTGTACGCAACAAGACGCCTTAGGATATACTGGGACTTATCCCTTACCCTCTTATGCGGGAAAAGCCCCGAAACACCCAATCTATCCTTGATAAATGGGAGGAGAAACCTTTTTACATGTGCAATAAACGACTCAAGCTCCAATACCCCTTGATATATCATATAAATATCCTCGGGGTATATAGTCTCCAGAGAGACCAACTCCCTTATCTCCCTCATAGTCCGACGCTCAATCGGAAGTCCATCTATCAGTATCGAAAACCAGGTTCTGTCAAAATGATTCTCAAAAACCTCTCTAAGCTCCTTTACAATTGAGAGGATCTCCCTCTCAACAAACGAAAACTTTCTCGAGTTTTTCCTTTTAAGATCTCGCAAGTAATAATGATTTGCAATATACATTTTAAACTCTCTATTGGATATTTCGGCCTTAATTGGTTATATTTTAAAAACAATTATGCCAGAATCGAAATTTTTCAAGCAGCAAGAATCAAATAACCTCAGAGTGAGAAAAATAAAAGAGGTTACGATAATTGGCTCCGTAATCAATATACTACTCAGCGGATTAAAATTCGCAGCAGGTATAGTAGGACACAGCAATGCCTTAATAGCCGATGGCGTACATTCTCTATCCGATCTATCAACAGACATAGTGGTTATATTTGGTGTTTCTCTTGCAAACAGGCCGAAGGATAAAACCCACGACTACGGACACGGCAAGTTCGAAACAATAGCATCTCTACTTATAGGACTGGCACTCCTTGCCGTAGGAATTGGAATTCTCAAAGAGGGAATAGGAGAGATAATCTACCTCCTTAAAGGGGGAAAAGTAAAACGGATAGAGGACATCACCCTAGTGATTGCTTTAACCTCCATCCTGGCAAAAGAACTCCTCTACCGTTACTCCTACCTCTGGAGCAAAAAACTGGAGAGTGGAGCCCTAAAGGCAAACGCACTGCACCATAGGAGTGATGCGCTTTCCTCCGTAGGGGTTGCAATAGGACTGGCAGGGGCAATTTTTCTCGGCAAAAAATGGCAAATACTGGACCCAATTGCAGCGACTATAGTAGGCATCTTCGTAATAAAGAGCGGTGTTTTTATAGTCAAAGAAAACATTGAAGAACTAACAGAGGGTTCTCTGGACGAGGAAACGGAAAGAGAGATACTCTCCATAATTAGAGAGATAGATGGGGTATATGAGCCACACAATCTAAAAACGAGAAGGATAGGCAAAAATATCGCAATAGATGTGCACATTCGTGTAAATAAAAACCTTAATATAGACGAGGGACATAGAATTGCCACCGAGGTGGAGAACAAGCTTAGGACCCACTATGGGAATGAAACACTAATCTCCGTTCATATAGAACCATACTGACCATCATTAACCGAATACAATCTCTCCGAAAAACTCGGGTCGATGAAAATCCGGCTGCGGTGTTTCTATCATACTCCACGAAAGATAATGCGGTGTTGAAAGCTTATCCCCACACTTATAAAAGTTTCCCCTCCCTCCAACCTCTTTCAAACCGTCAATACCACCTCTAAAACCCGCTACAGAAAAAACTAACGAGAAGGGGATGGTCACCGTCAACTCCCATTCAAAGCCATCTCCAGAGATCCCTTTTCGCTCGGGAAAAGTCTCATTCCCCAGGGTAGAATAGCGTCCTACACTTTGTAATAACTCACTGTCTATAAACTCTCTATCATTCCTACCACTACCATACTGAGCAAGTAGAGTACCTATACAGTTAAACTCAAAATTAAAATAATTCTTGTCGTCACCGGGCGAGAAAAAAAACTCCACACACGAATCCTCGTAAACAGGCTGATTATCCTCCCCATACATCGCCCTAACGGATTTCTCTCTCACAGAGTATTTAACTATTATCCCTCTGTCGGTATAGAAAGCCATAAACCGTACATCCGGCTTATAGCTATAATTTTCCACCCACGGAAGGTTTCCTATCTCCAACCCACCCCTGAGGCTACCTATAGCATCGGATATCCCCTTTACGTCCTCAAAGTCTAGCTCTACGTAGGGGATCACTAACCTTTTCATCTATCTACATCCCGAGAGCCTTCTTTAACTCCTCTACCACCTCTTCCTTCATATTAAAGGAATGCTCATCACCCGGGAACCTTCCAGACTGCACATCATCAATAAACTCCTTAACAGCGCTCAACTGTATGCTATAAACATCAGCGTACACTTTCACAAACTTGGGGGTAAATCTCTTAAAGAGTCCCACCATATCGTGAAGTACAAGAACCTGGCCATCACAATTTATTCCTCCACCTATACCAACGGTGGGAATACTAACACGCTCGGTAATAATTGCAGCTAACTGCTTAGGAATTGCCTCAAGTATCAGGGCAAAAGCTCCCGCCTCTTCCAGAGCAATAGCATCATCGACAACCTTTTTCGCCTTATCTATCGATTTTCCCTGAACCTTAAAACCGCCGAGAAGGTTCGCCGTCTGAGGGGTAAGTCCTATATGACCAAAGACCGGGATACCCGCCTTAACTATCGCCTCCACCACCCTGGCCATCTCCTGGCCGCCCTCAAGCTTAACGGAATCTGCCCCTCCATCCTTGTAAAGAATACCTGCATTTGTAATAGCCTGTTCAACAGATATGTTGTAAGACATAAAGGGCATATCCCCTACAACGTGGGCTCGTTTTACCGCCCTTACCACTGCCTTTGTATGGTGAAGCATCTCTTCCATTGTTACAGGTACCGTATCCTTGTATCCCAATTCCACCATTCCCAGAGAATCACCAACAAGTACGATATCTATTCCCGCCTGATCCACGATCAAACCCTGTGGATAGGAATAAGCGGTAATCATTGTGATTTTCTTGCCCTCTCTCTTCATCTTGTGAAGGTCTGTTATCATAACCTTTTTAAATTCCGTTGGTTCTGGATGTGTACTCAATTTACTCCTCCTGACAGATCAGATTCTAACCCCTCTCCTATGTATTAAATAGGAGAGCTTCTTTTCTATTTTATATACGAGTTTCCTCGTTATAAATCCCTCGGGTTTTAAAACAAGTACCATTATAAGCAGAGTGCCATATATAACTATTCTCCACGAGGCAACCTCCGGCGGGAAGAGAAGGGGTAGTCCGTAAAGTATCGGTGCGGCAACCACTACTCCCCACTGGGTCCTATAGCCACCGACAAATATCACAGTCATAAATATACCTATGAGGTGGAAGGTAAAATAATCCAGATGGAAACTCTTGTATATAAAACCGTAGAGAACCCCACATCCGCCCGCAATAAAACTGCTAAAAGTCTGAAGAAGTATCCCGATCTTTTTAACATCAACCCCAAAGGACATCGCTATATTTTTATCAACAAAAATAGCAGAGGCAGCCCGCCCCAGCCTGGAATGATCGAATCTATATATCAAAAAACCAACAATAAGAACAAGGGAGTAAAGTATAATCAGTATAATCCATCTGTGAAGTGCAGGATTACCCATTATTGAGGGTAATCCAAATATTCCCATTGTTCCGCCCACCGCCTTGGTATTCTCGATAACGGTACGGGTTATATAGATAAATGTAAAACCCACAATAACCACGGCAAAGGTAGGAGCATCACCTATAAACTGTGCCACAATAAAACCTATTAGACCGCCCACAAGGAATCCGGTTATCAGAGCAACCCAAAAGGAGAGATGGAGCGTCATAACCATATACGCGGCAAGATACCCGGATATTGCCATGTTCGCCACAACAAGAAAGTGAAGATGAGCCACCCTATAGGGCAAATATATAGCCCAGCTCATAAGGATATAGATTGCGGTAATCGCCAGATAGTAATACAGAGGTAAGGACAAAACACCCTCCTTCTCTTATAGTTTCGTAAATTACAATTTCATACCAAAAATCCCCTTGGGTTTTACAAGAATAACTACAAGCATTACCACAAAGGCTACGGCATTGGCCCAGGAACCTGGGATATAGCCCTGAACAATTGCCTCCAGTATACCAAGAAGAAGCCCAACGATAAGCCCACCAGTTAAATTACCAAGCCCGGCAATTATCGAAACGGCAAGAACCTTGTTTGCTACCTGCTCACCCATTCCCGGAGAGGCGGTACCGAGTAACACCGCAAGTAACAGTGCGGTAACCCCACCCAGAACACCTGTTATGGCATAGCTTCCAAGTGCTGTTCTAAAAAGCGGGATACCAACAAGCTTTGCTCCGTTGGGATCCTCCGCTATCGCCCTAAAGGCTCTTCCCGCCCGGGTTTTATACAAAAGCCAGAAGAGGAGAGAAACAGCAATAATACCAACGGCAAGCGAGTATATCTGCCCGTTCGACACATCAATTAACCCAATTCGCAAAACCGAGGTATCCCCCACAACCTCCTTGGGAAAGGCTATAGGCAAGCCTTTGTTAAAACCGTGCGAGAGGATATCGGTAATTATCATCCCCATTCCAAGGGAGAGAACCATCGTCGTATTAATATCAACTCCCTCTCTCTTCTTCATTACCTTTTGAAACAGAGGTGCGGAGATAAGATTAAAAATTATAGCAGAACCTATACCCGCAACTACCCCGAGAAAAATGTTATTCCCCGTAGCCCTTAGTACCCACCAGGATATATACATCGAAAAAACAACAACCTGCGGATAGGCAAAGTGAATTATCATAGCAACAAGCAAAAGGAGATTAAAACCTGTTACCAGGAGTACATATATACTCCCAAGTGATAGACCGTTAATTATCTGTGCAATAAATACCTGCATAACAAGTCTCCATAATTATACGCCGAGATACGCCTCCCGTACCCTCGGGTCTTCTCTTAACTCCTCGGCCCTTCCCTCAAGGGCAAGTTTTCCTGTTTCAAGCACGTAGCCTCTATGGGCAAACTTTAGAGCTTTATTTGCATTCTGTTCGGAGAGAAGGATTGTGTAGCCCTTTTTGTTGAGATTGACAAGTATATCAAATATCTCGTTAACAATAATCGGTGCAAGACCTATAGAGGGCTCGTCTATCATTATAAGCTTGGGGGAAGACATAAGTGCCCTTCCTATCGATAGCATCTGGCGTTCCCCCCCGCTTAGGGTTCTTGCAATCTGATTTTTCCTCTCGGCTAACACGGGGAACCACTCGAACACCCGTTCAAGGTGTTCCTTTACATTCTTCATATTGTGATGAGCACCGAGGAGAAGATTATCCAATACGGTCATCCCGGCAAATACCCCTCTCCCCTCCGGTACAAGGAAGATACCGTCCCGTACATTTTTATCGGCAGAGATCCCGGCAATAGATCTCTGCTCGAAGATTATGTCTCCCCTCTGAGGGGTATTTATCCCTAAAATTGTCTCAAGCAGGGTGGATTTACCCGCTCCATTGGCACCAATCAGAACAACTATCTCTCCCCTATTAACCCTAAGACTCACCCCCTTTAAAGCCTGAACATGCCCGTAAGAAACGTATAAATCTTTTACCTCCAAAAGGGTACTATCTTCCATACTATTCCTTCCCCAGATAAGCTTCTAATACTCTCTCATCTCTCTGTATCTCAGAGGGAGTTCCCTCGGCAATCTTTTTACCAAAATTCAGAACGGTAACGCGATCCGACAATCCCATGAGCATCTTAACATCATGACTAATTACAACTACCGTTACACCACTCTCCCTTACCCTGGAGATAATTTCCTCTATCATCTCCGTTTCCTTCGCCCCCATACCGCTGTTCGGTTCGTCCAGGAGAAGTACCTTGGGATTGGAAATAATCGCCCGAGCAATCTGAACAAATTGTCTCTCCGCCCACACGAGATCACTGGCCCATCTATCGGCATCCTTCTCCATCCCAATCATCCTAAGAGTCTCCATGGCCATATCTCTTATCTCACTCTCCCGCTTCACACGTTTAAAGGGGAGTCGCAGAAAGGTATCTATATAATCCCTCCCTGAAAACTCAAAAACACCCGTCATTACATTCTCTAAAACCGTTAAACTGGAGACAAGTTTACCAGACTGAAATGTCCGTCTAACACCAAGATTAGATATCTCGAAGGGTTTTAAATCCGTAATATCCCTGGAATCAAAGATAACTCTCCCACTTTCAGGCTTAAGAAGCCCCGTTATACAGTTGAACATCGTGGTTTTTCCGGATCCATTCGGACCAATAATCCCATGGATACTCCCCTCTTTCACCTCAAAGGAGACATCATCCAGAGCTTTTAAGGCGCCGAAAGACTTACTTAGATTCTGAATAGAGAGTAACGTCATACAAGAGATTCTAAAATACAAAAGGGGACATGGTCAATATAACTTTTCGTATATTCCATAGTAACGCCACAGCTATCCTTTACAAATCGAATAATAAATTTTAAAACTAATATTAGAAAACCTCCAAAAACATCAAAAAAAGCATTATATTAATACGTGCAACACTCGGTACCAAAGCTGTAAAAGGGGGAGGATGGGGTAAGAAATGGGACATATAGGGGCAAAGCATAGATGAAACTAAGGCGAAAGGTGTTTCTATCCACATTTGCTCTCGCAGTAGTAGCTTTTACAGTATTAACCCTCCTATTCGTGCGATTCTCGAGAAACACACTAAACAGAGAAATAGAGCATCACCTCCTAACGCTAATCCAGTTCAAAGAGCGGCAGATAGATCTGATTATAGAGAACTACAGGGACACGGCAAACCAGATCGTATTTAACACAGAAATTGCAAATCTCCTGGCAAACAGGAGAGATAAAAAAGCACTAAACTACATATACAAGAAACTCGAGGGGGTTGTTACCCTGAACAGGGATATATCGGAGATATACCTCGTAAATCAAAAGGGGAAGGTTATTTTCTCTACCCCCAAAATGGGTAGCAATCAACCCCTGGCGACAAAAAACTTCAACAGGGTAAAGGACGCCGTGGGAAACGAGGTTAGGGGGAGCATATTTCAATTTTTGGTGAGGAAAAACAACAGTAACTATATAGAAATATCAATCCCCCTATTCAACGAGAGGGGCTTTGCAGGGGTTTTCACTGTTGTTTTTAACTTTATAAGGATAAGTAACTCAATAAAGGAATTGAACAAGTACTGGGCAAGGGGAGAGATATACCTTGTAGACAGTAACTTCCACCCGCTAACCCCCGTAGGAACGAGTGCATATATCTCCAAGAATCCCGTTTTCCCGAAAGAGCTAAAACTCCTTCCACTCTCAAAGAAACAGAGCACAAGCAATTACTTTGAAAGCGCAGAAAAACCCTCCATCTATATCAACTACCAGGGCAGACTGGTTCTGGGAATTCACAAAGTAATACCGTCACTTCCTGCGTTCCTAATCGCAGAGATCCCGGTAAAATCCGCATATAGCTCTGTCTATTCCCTAACCCGGTATCTCGTAATAAATTACGCCCTCTTCTCCGTTGCCTTTTCTCTCCTCCTTCTCTTTCTCCTGGAAAAACTAACAACACCCCTCAAAAAACTCATGACCGGAATAACAAAAATCTCAGAGGGGGATCTCAATTTTACCCTCCAAATAGAATCCCACGACGAGTTTGCCATGGTGGCAAAAACCTTTAACGAGATGGTAAGCTCCATCAGAGCGGCTCAGGAACGGATACAAAACTACAACAGAGAACTGGAAGAGAGGGTAAAAGAGAGAACAAAGGAACTAAATCAGGAGATCAGGGAGAGAGAAAAAATACAACAAATCCTAAGGGAGAGCGAGGAAAAGTACAGAATCCTCTCGGAACAGTCAATCGAGCTTATATACTGGAGAAATCCGGAGGGGAGAATAAACTTTATCTCTCCGAACTGCGAACAGTTAACCGGATACTCGCAGGACGAATTTTTAGAGGACCCGGAGCTTATAGACAGACTCATACTGGAGGAGGACAGTGATACATGGCAAAACATTAAAAGTGCCTTTAACAGGCGAGAAAAAATCACCAATAAACAGTTTAGAATAAGGCGAAGAGACAACGCGGTGCGATGGTTTAGATACAATCATACTCCACTGTACAGAGAGGATGAGTTTATAGGTTTTAGATGTACCAACACGGACATAAGCGACTACAAAAAATTAGAGGAAGAGTTTCGTCAGGCTCAAAAGATGGAGGCCGTAGGAAGACTTGCAGGTGGAGTGGCGCACGATTTTAACAATATACTGACGATAATAGAGGGAACGGGCGAGCTAATAAAATCCCAGCTCTCAAAGGATGACCCCATCTATCCCTTCGTTCAGGACATACTGGAGGCCGGCAAAAAGGCGGAGGCTTTAACGAGACAACTACTCGCGTTTAGCAGAAAGCAGATAATGAAACTTCAGGTAATAAACCTGAACGAGGTTATCCGGAACACCGAAAAGATGATAAGGCGACTAATCGGAGAGAATATAACTCTAAAAACCTCCTACGAGGAGAATCTTTACCCCATAAAGGCAGATCCGGGACAGATAGAACAGGTTTTGTTTAACCTGGCGACAAATGCAAAGGATGCTATGCCTGGGGGTGGCCTTTTAACCATAGCAACCGAAAATTGGAAACCCCTCTCCGCTCAATCATTCGCGGAGCAGGCCGATGGTACCACTCTATTCCTTAAAGAGAATGAATCCGAAATTACCACAAAAAATTATGTTCTCCTCAAGTTTTCGGACACGGGGATAGGAATGGATGCAGAGACGATGAGCCACATCTTTGAGCCCTTTTTTACCACAAAGCCAAAGGGTAAGGGAACCGGTCTGGGACTATCCACCGTGTACGGGATTATAAAACAACTGGAGGGCTTTATCGAGGTTGACAGTAAACCGGGAGAGGGCACCACATTTAGAATCTATCTTCCGGCAACTACGGAGGAGCAAATCGAGTCAAAACCCAGAGAAAAGCGGGAAGAAAAACTCGGTGGTAACAAAACAATCCTCCTTGTAGAGGACGAAGAAGAGGTAAGGAGGGTTACCTCCCAGTTTCTAAGGTACTACAATTACAATGTAATAGAGGCTAAAAATGCAGAAGATGCTCTGGAAATTTTTCGAAAGAATCCCTCAATAGATTTACTCCTCACAGATGTGGTACTTCCCAAAATGAACGGGAAAGAGCTATCGGAAAAAATTCTTGAGCAAAAACCAAAAACAAAGGTTCTCTTTATGTCAGGCTACACGGATGAGACAATATCCGACTACGGAATACTAAAGGAGAATATACATTTCATCCAGAAACCATTCACACCTCAGGAACTTGCAAAAAAACTAAAAGATATACTTGACTGAGGACCAGGTATGTATAACCCTTTATATCTATGGACAAAACAACTATTCTTGTAATAGAGGACGAGCCAACCATACTGGAATTTCTAAGAACGGGGCTAAAGTACGAGGGCTACGATGTAATAATTGCCTCCGACGGTAAACAGGCAAGAGAGTATCTGAGCAAAGAAAAATCCCGGGGAGAAAAGGCAGATCTCATAATCCTGGATCTCATGCTTCCCGACACCGACGGACTTACCATATGCAAAAATCTTCGAGCAAGCGGGGACGCGCGTCCCATAATAATACTAACGGCAAAAACAGAGGTCCAGGAAAGGGTAAAGGGGTTGGACACCGGGGCGGACGATTACATTACAAAACCATTCTCCTTCGAAGAGTTGCTGGCAAGAATCAGGGTTCAGCTAAGAAAAAGGGGAAAAACGAGTGAAAAAACAATCCTCACCGCAGAGGATATAGTTCTAAACACGGAAACAAAGGAGGTAACAAGGAGTGGCAAACAACTCCACCTTACACCCGCAGAGTTTTCCCTTTTGGAACTCTTTATGCGTTATCCCAAAAGAGTTTTCTCCAGGGATACCCTACTCAACAGAATATTCGGTTACGACTATATATCAGACACAAACATTATTGATGTACACATAAGCCATCTCAGAGAAAAATTAAACGATAAACCCCCAAAACTAATAAAAACAATCTACGGAAGCGGCTACTCCTTCCAACCGGAAGAGGGAAAAAGTGACAAATATTCTTCTAAATGAAAGAGTAATCACAAGTTTTTTATCTATTGCATCTATCATACTTGTTCTAATTACAATTATCCTGTGGCTAAGACTCAAAAGAGAAAAAACATTAAACCAAAAAAGAGACGACATCTCCAGGGCAGAGGAACTCTTAAAAACCCAGAGGAGATTCATATCCGACGCCGCCCATGAATTAAGAACCCCGCTAACCGCAATCCACGGTTCGCTGGAGGTACTAATGCGCGGGGTATGGGATGACAGGGAAACCGCCTCAAGACTAATCCAGGGAATTTACCGGGAGACCACAAGATTAACCAGACTAACAGAGCAACTCTTAAACCTCTCAAGGCTCAACTCAACGGAAAAACCGGAGACAGAGAGAACGGATATAGGAGAGTTTATAGGGGAATTTGTGGAAACGGCAAGATTAATAGCCGGAAATCGTCAGATACTATCCGAGGGGGAAAGGGGATTATATGCAGATATAAACAGAGATTCCTTTAAGCAAATTCTCTACAACATCACCGACAATGCGGTACAACACACCGAAGAAAACGGAACGATAAGCTTTCGTTGGGAAAAGAAAAATGATAACATTTGCATCCATATTGCGGACAACGGAAGCGGAATTCCCAAAGACAGCATCCCCCACATCTTCGAACCATTCTACAGAGCAGAAAAATCAAGAGCAAGGAGAAGGGGCGGAAGTGGTCTTGGACTTGCCATTGTAAAGAATATCGTAGAGGCCCACGGAGGAACTATCACCGTCGAGAGTGAAGAGGGCAAGGGTACCATATTTACGCTCTGTATTCCGGCCGTTCTGTAAAGCAGCATTAACAACAATTCGGGAATTAATCAACTGAGACATTCTTAATAAAATCTTAATTTTTTCTTAAAAAATCCTTAACAAAGGGTTTCTATATTTACCATGGATAGCATGGAGAAAGGAGTTTGATATGCTACACGATCATTTTCCACCACCCCCACCACCTCCTCCCCACTTCGGTAATGACAGAGAACGGGCGAGGATAGAACTTGATAGCGCATACCGAGAACTCGGCATGGGGGAGTTAATAGTACAGGAGATAGACAACCATTTCCCGGACTCCGAAGAGGCACAGTTGGGAAAAGAGATACTAATAATCGCCAACAGGGTCTACAGAAGTGCCTATTCCGCATACCAGAGAGAGGAATTTTTCAAGGCTGCGGAATTCTCCGTGTGTGTCAAGGACCTGATGCGTGGGATCGACAAATTCAAACACACAATGATGTTCAGGTAGAGAAAAATGATAAAACTGATAAAGCACGATTACTTCTTTATAATCTCTCTCGTAGCGCTAATAGCATTAAGCATTGCATACCCGGCCAAAATATCAAGCTATCCGCGCTACGTGGATTGGCAAACAATAATCGTGCTTTCAGGTTTATTCTTAATAACAACCGGCTTAAAGGAGAGCTTGTTCTTTTCATTTATCTCGAGGAAACTAATCACAAGGGTTAAATATGAAAGGTCCCTCGGACTGCTACTGGTAGTAACCACAGCCCTCTTTTCCTCCTTTTTAACAAATGACATAAGCATACTGATAATGATACCTCTCACACTTAGCCTCAAAGAAAAGATAAACAACGATATCAACAAGATAATCGTATTAGAAATAATTGCGGCAAACACCGGTTCGCTCTTAACCCCTATAGGGAATCCCCAAAATATTTATATCTGGCACAGATACGGGCTAACATTTTTTAATTTCACTCTGACCATGCTTCCTCTGGAAATAGTGCTCCTACTACTCCTACTAGGTATCACAAGGCTGGTCATAGGGAAAAAAGCCCTGATTATAAAAAATAATACGGGAAAGGAAAAAATTGATAAAACCCTATTGCTTGTCTCGCTTATCGCCCTTGTTAGCTTTATAACACTTACCGAGTTTAATCTATCAGTATACGGACTCATAGTTTTGGCTCTTGTCTATCTTAGTTTCTTTAGACGGGTAGTCTTCAAAATAGACTGGTCAATTATAGTACTGTTTGTATTCCTCTTTGTAGATATACATGTAATATCAGAGATACAGGCAGTGAAAAATATAATACTCTCACTTAACATAAAAAAAACCTACCCCCTCTTTCTCGCCGGCATTGTGAGTTCCCAAGCCATAAGCAACGTCCCGGCAACCTTTTTACTCTCTCAGTACACCGCCAATTGGAAGGTGCTGGCCTATTCGGTGAATATAGGGGGTAACGGTAGCCTAATAAGCTCACTTGCAAACGTAATAGCTCTAAAACTGGACAAAACGAGCGGTA
>Ga0256914_1001064_pt1 | contig 26200 bp, 24 predicted proteins | sample HulkmetaG_FD_191571 | JGI IMG/M metagenome (GOLD analysis project Ga0256914, IMG submission 191571) | Hydrothermal chimney microbial communities from Main Endeavour vent field at the Juan de Fuca Ridge, Pacific Ocean - Hulk | ecosystem: Environmental > Aquatic > Marine > Hydrothermal vents ... | reverse complement strand
ATGAAGCTCATGCGCATCATCGCACGCCATAAGATCCCTGCAGCCCGTCAGGCGGCAGTAGGCATCGCGGATCGCGAGTACCTCCGCATGGGGCTTGCCCGCCTCTTTGTGGGCCGCCACGGCGATCGGACGGCCACCAGCGTCCACGACGACGGCTCCGACGGCGGGATTGGGATAGGTCAGCAGCTGATACTTCCACGCCTCCTGCAGGGCCAGGCGCATATAGAAAGAGTCGTCGAACATGGCGGATGGGGGGTCAGAAGAACCGCGGGGTCGAAGAGGAGCTCATCGGCCCTCACCACTCGTAGTAGGTCCGGGCTTTCCGGATCTCCGAGAGGGGGAACGACTCCTCTCCCGCGGAGGTCTGCAGAAGAACCTCCCCCTCCTTCCAGCCTTTCAGCTTCCCTTTGACACTCTCCCCGCTGCTGAGTTTCAGACGGACATCGCTTCCGACGGAGAGAAGGAAGTGCTCGGGCTTTTTCAGCGTCCGCTCCACACCCGGCGAACTCACTTCCAGATAGTAGGGGCCGCTCACCGGTGGATAGACGTCGAGCATCGGAGAGAGGTCCCGGCTGATATCGGCGCACAGATCGAGGTCGACTCCCCCATCCTTGAGGATATAGACCCGGTAGATCGTCCGGCCATCCTCGCTGACGATTTCGGTATCGTAGAGTTTCGCCCCGTGCGATTCGACGACTCTTCTCACCTCCTCGTCGACGCTCACCCGATCTCCTTTTCGATGATGGAGAAGAGCTCGTCGATCCGCTTGACCCGTTCGAGCTCCCGGTCGAATTTGAAGTGGAACTTCGGCGACTTGAACCACCCTTCAGCCTTGAGGCAGTAGGCTTCGAGTCCTCTTGTGACCTTTTTGAGCTGTTTGAGCACCTGCTTCTGTTCGCTCTCCTCCAGCCCGGTCGGATCGAGGTAGACATCTGCGTCGCTTCGCCCGCGGCTGCAGACCACCTCGGTGACGCACAGACCTCTGAGCCGTTCGTCGCCAAGCTGCGAGAGCGCTTCGGGAATCAGCTCGCGAAGGACCGACTCGGTCCGGTGCCGTTTGATCTCTTCCGCGGTCATAGGGTCGCTTTCTCCTCTTTCTCTTCGTAGGCTTCGATCACGTCACCCACCTTGATATCGTTGAAGTTTTCGAGCATCAGGCCGCACTCGTACCCTTTGCCCACCTCTTTGGCGTCGTCCTTGAAGCGCTTGAGCGAGCTGATACGGGTATCGTAGATCACCACGCCGTCCCGTATGAGGCGCGCCTTGGCGTTTCGGCGGATCACCCCGTCGGTCACGATACATCCGGCGATCGTCCCCACTTTGGCGACCGTGAAGGTTTCGCGCACCTCCGCCTGCCCGATCCCCTCTTCGCTCACCACCGGACTCATCATGCCGCTGAGCAGCGCCTTGACGTCGTCGATCAGGTCGTAGATGATCGAATAGGTCTTGATCTCGACCCCGAGCTGCTTCGCCTTCTCCTTGATCTGGGCCGTCGGCCGGACGTTGAAGCCGAGAATGACGGCATTCTCGTCGGCGTTGGCGAGAGCCACGTCGCTCTCGGTGATGCCCCCGACGCCGGAGTGGATGATCTCGATCTTCACCTCTTCGTTCTTCAGCTTCTCGAGACTCCCTTTGATCGCCTCCAAAGACCCCTGAACATCGGCTTTGACGATCACCGGAAGCGACTTGATCTGCCCTTCGGCGATCAGGCTGCTCAACTCGTCGAGGGTCACTTTCGTACTCTTGGAGAGCTCTTTCTGGCGCAGGTATTCGGCCCGCTTCTGGGCGAGCTCTCTTACCTGCTTGTCGCTCTCCATCGCCACGAGAATCTCACCCGCACCCGGAACTTCGTGGAGCCCCACGACGACGCCCGGATCGCTGGGACCGAGCTCCTTTACCTGTTTGCCCAGGTCGTCGAGAATCGTCCGCACACGGCCGAAGGTTCGGCCGCAGATGACATGGTCTCCCACATGGAGAGTCCCGTTTTTCACGATCACCGTCGCCACAGGTCCACGCCCCTTTTCGAGCGAGCTCTCGATTACGATCGCTTTGGCGAGCCGCTTCGGATTGGCCGTCAGCTCCATAATCTCCGACTGCAGGAGAATCGTCTCCAGCAGGTCGTCGATCCCCTCTCCCGTCTTCGCCGAAACTTCGACGAACTCGTAGTCACCGCCCCAGTCGACCGGCATGTAGCCGAGCTCGGCGAGCTGGGACTTGACCATATCGGGGTTGGCGTCGGGCTTGTCGATCTTGTTGATGGCGATGATCATCGGCACGTCGGCCGCCTTGGCGTGGTTGAGCGCCTCGATCGTCTGGGGTTTCACCCCGTCGTCGGCGGCGACCACGATGACGACGATGTCGGTCGCCTGTGCGCCGCGTGCCCGCATCTCGGTAAAGGCTTCGTGCCCGGGTGTGTCGATGAAGGTGATCCTCTTTCCATCCTTTTCGACCTGGTAGGCGCCCACATGCTGGGTGATGCCGCCCGCCTCACGCTCCGCCACCTTGGTCTGGCGGATCTTGTCCAGCAGCGACGTCTTTCCGTGGTCGACATGCCCCATGATCGTGATGACCGGCGGCCTCTCCTCGAGGTACTCATCCTCCACCTCGTCGTAGGCCCGGACATAATCGAGTGCGTCGAGGGGGTTGATCGTCCGTACCTCGACGCCGAACTCTTCGGCGAGAATCTCGATCTCGTCCTTTTCGAGAAAATCGTTTTTGGTCACCATCTTGCCGAGGCCGAAAAGCACCTTGATCACCTCCCCCGTGCTCCTGCCCACCTTTTCGGCGAATTCGTAGACCCGTACCTCTTCGGGAATACTGACGACCGCCGCCGTGGCAGGCTCCTTTTCGACCCGTTTGTGGCGCTTTTTGGGAGTGGCCCGGCTGACGCTCCGGTTCCCTCTCTTCTGGGGGCCTCTGCGTCCGATCGGCGGTTTCTGGCGAGGCTGTTCGGGTTTGAGCGTCACGGGGGACTTGGGCTCCTCAAGACGCCCCAGCTCTTCACTGAAGTCGGGCAGCACCACCTCTTCGGTACTGTAGTCGACGGGAATGACGCCACCGCTCCCGATATCCCTGTCTTCGAGGAGGTTGAGCCGCACGCCGCTCTCCTTGCTTCCCGGAGCCGGTGCGGGCTTCTTCACCTTTTTCTTCGCCTTTTTGCCGATCAGCGACTCGTCCGCCGCGGCGATGATCCGGTTCTCCAGGCCGATCTCGCTCTTTTTGATGGAGACGGTTTCCGGATTCGCCGCAGGTGCGGGACGTTTCTTCTTGACGATGAAGATACCGCGCCGACGCTTGACCGAAGCCTGCGCGAGGCTCTCTTTCTCTTCACCCGCCTTCGCCTCCTCCTTCTGTGGCACCGCCTCTTCGGCGGATTCGGGCTCTTTCGCTTCGCCGGCTTCCGGCTTCGGCTCGGGTGTGCCCGTCTCTTGTGCGGGCGGGGTCTCTTTTGCGGCCTCCTCCTGTACGGAAGCGGCTTCGGGCTCCACCTTCGGTTTCTGCGCAGCTTCGGCCGCTGCGGGTGCCACTTCCGGTTCGGTCTCTTTTTCGGGCGTTGGAGATGTGACGCTCTTGGTCGCTGCGGGGAGGCTCCCCGTCATCACAAAGTTCATAAGGTTTTGCGCATCTTCGGGAGTCACACTGCTTGAAGGTGCTTTGACGTCCAATCCCATCTCCTTGGCCATCTCCACAACTTCTTTGCTTTTGATTCCCAGTTCTTTCGCTATTTCATGGATGCGTACTTTATCCATTCGCTGTCATCTCCTTTAGTAGTTCGCCCAATGTTTCCGTTAAGTAGGTTCGATTGTTGCACAGTTTCGCCAGCCGCCTGCCGAGCTTTCTCTCACCGATACAGGTATGGCAAAGATAGAAACTTCTTCCGTACCCCTGAAATGGTTGTATCTGATTGTTTTGACACTGTAGCCGTATAAGCTGAGCCTGCAAGTAGCGGCCGCGGCAATGGATGCACATTCTAACCGGATCGGACATAATCGTGCAATTATACCAAAATAAGATGGTTCGCACAACCCCGTATATCGGGCATCAATCCCGGAAGAGAACCCCGTCGTTGTCGAAATCGTAAACGGCACTCCGGAAGTTCGGAAAACGCTCCTTGTATTTCTCCACGAGCGGCTGTGCATCGTCTTTGTAGGTCATGTTGAAAAAGGTCGATCCGCTCCCCGAGAGGGTACTCATCAGTGCATTGTTCTCGATGGCCAGCTTCTGTACATCGAAAAGTTCTGGCAGATTCTTCATCCGCGCCGTCTGGTGAAAGCGGTCGCGTGCGGCGATCCTCAGAAGCTCCCACGACTCGTTGAAGAAGCAGGCCGTCAGAAGCGATGCGTGGGAGAGGTTGTAGATCGCATCCTCTTTCCGGTAGCTTTTGGGCAGCGTCGTTCTGGAGTGTGCAGTGGAGATCGGCTTGTCGGGAATGACGACGACCGCTTTGAGGTAGCCGGGAATCCGCTTTCTGAGGCTGTAGACCTTCCTGTTTTCGACCACCGCCGCATTGAAACCGCCCATGACCGCGGGCGTGATATTGTCCGGATGGTGTTCGTAGTAGAGTGCCAGGTTGAGCAGCTTTCGCTTGGAGATATTGACCCCTGCGGCACTGTAGGCCGAAGCGATGGCGCTGACGATGACGGCCGATGAGCTTCCAAGCCCTCGGGACATCGGGATCTGGTTGTAGAACCTGAAGCGAAAGGTCCCTTTTCTGCCCGTGAGGTGGCGGTAGTGGTCGTTGAAGATGTTGATGAAGAGATTGTTTCCCTTGAGACGGGGATTGTTGGCCCCTTCCCCTTTGATCGAGACGCTCGTGAATCTCGAAGGCTGGATATGGACCCGGTTGCGAAGCGACAAAGAGAGGCCCAGCGCATCGAAGCCCGGTCCCAGATTTGCACTTGTGGCGGGTACACTGATGATCACACATCTCTCCTGAATTCTGTTGGCGCAATTGTAGTATACATTAGCTAAAAGGGGGCTTCCGGAAGCGGCTTCAGACGGCGGGTAGAACGTAGAGCGGTTCACCATCTCTGCGAAAGAGGGAACGGTCCAGTTCGAGCGGCGCCTCAAACGGTGCGCTCTCCTCTTCGCAATCGGTCCGGATGACGATCGACCCCTCCTCCTTGACGAAACAGCTGCGGCCGATCGCCCGGATGGGGCGGTTGCCGTTGAATGCGAACGCCTCCGTTGCGAAAAGGGGGATTCCCAGGGCGATGGAGAGCGTCTTGGCCATGATGTAGGTCACCTTGATCGCCATGAAGCTGCCGGGGCCGTTGGCGTAGTAGATCGCTCCGATACGGTAACGCGCCGACAGATCGTGCAGAATCGGCGGAAGAACCTCGGAGCTCTTCCCCTCCTCCCGGAACGTTTCGATACGCGTACCCTCTTCGTATACGGCGGCCACGAACGGCGAAGTGACACCGATCAGGAGCAGTTCGACGACGGGGCGTTCTCTTCCGCTAGGCAAAGCTTCGCGCAAACTCCGCACTCTCCTGCACCTGGAGCGTCACCACCTCGTACGCCTCTGGATCGGAGAGCAGTGCCAGCGTCAGCTCGTGGTTGAGGCCATGGCTGCCCGCGAAGGCTTCGTAGGTTCCGAGAATCGGACGGCCGATCAGCTTCATATCGCCCATCGCATCGAGGATCTTGTGACGGACGAACTCATCTTCGAACCGGAGCCCTTCGGGGTTGAGCACTTTCGTGTCGTCGAGCACGATCGCATTCTCGAGACTCCCGCCGAGTGCGAGGTTTTTGCTCCGCAGATACTGCACCTCTTTCAAAAACCCGAACGTACGGGCCCTCGCGATTTCACGGATAAACCCCTGTTTGGAGAAGGTGAATCGGCGATGCTGCCGGGCGATGACGGGATGGTCGAAGCGGATCGTGAAATCGAACGAAGCCGTCTCCGACGGTTTCAGCGAGACGTACTTCTCGCCCGAACGGACCGTCACCTCCTTTCTGACGCGCACAATCTCCTTGCCGGCACCCTGCTCTTCGATACCCGCTTCGTCCAGCATCATGCAGAAACTGGCGGCGCTTCCGTCCATGATGGGCATCTCTCCGTCATCCAGTACGACCCGAAGGTTGTCGATGCCGTAGGCGTAGAGGGCCGATAGAAAATGTTCGATCGTCGAGACGTTGGAGCCCTCTTTGCCGATCACGGTGGCCATCTGCGTATCGACGACATATTCGGGTGCGAGCGGAATCGTCACCCCCGTATCTTTGCGGTAGAAGAGTATGCCGCTGTCCGCTTCGAGCGGCTCGAGGCGCAGACGCACCGGCTTCCCTTTGTGCAGGCCGATTCCCACGCTCTCGACCGCTCGTGCTATCGTTCGTTGTTTGATCATGATAAAAATACCTCCTCCTCTCCTATCCTGAGAGGCTCTCCGGCGCAACCGGCCCGATATATAAACTCTTCAAAATAGCTTGCACTTCATTATACCATAAATTGAAGATATCGTTTTTTCCCTATTCCGAACGGCGATCGATCATCTTCCGGGCCTTTTGGAAAATATTGGTGACATTGAGTTTGATCCAGTTGGCGTCCATCCACTCCTTCGGCCGGACTTCGACCCCCTGGACCACGATGCCGAAGTGGAGATGGTCGCCAAGCGCCAACCCGGTATTTCCGGTTTTGGCGATCGGATCGCCCCGCATCACGTCGTCACCCTCTTTCACATCGATCGAAGAGCAGTGGCCGTAGATCGTATAGAGTCCAAGGCCGTGGTCGATCATCGGCATGTTGCCGTAGATCCCATTGTACCCCGCATAGACCACGCGCCCGGGATTGGATGCCCTGATCTGCGCCATCTTGACACTGGCGAGGTCGACTCCCAGGTGGTACGATTCGCTGACCCGCTTCCCTTTGTAGTAATAGTAGCGGTGATCGCCGAAACTGGCGACTCTCGTGGCGTTTTTCAGCGGGCGGAACGGTTTGACGCTCCAGCGACGGATCAACTGGTCCGAAATTTTCGAGCCGAGATCGTGAATCAGCTTTTCGTTCTTGGCCCGGATCTCTTCGTTGATGATCCTGAAGCGTTCGAGCGGATTCTCGACATTCGCCGTCTCGTCGAACTGCGAAGCGAGATCGGCGACCTTTCCGTTGAGGAACCGATCCTTCAACGGAATGTTGGAGCGGCGATACGGATACCGCTCGATATAGAGCGGGATATGCGCCTTGGTCCGGTTCCCCGCCAGATCGGTCGCCTCCACCCATGCCCGAAAACTCTTCTGGGGTACGGGCCAGGCGATCAGGGCCGCATAGTATCCGGGTTTGTAGAAGGGTTCGGCCTTGAAGACTTTCCCGAAAGAGGTATGGATGCCGACCTCCTTGAGATTGGCGTCGGTGGCGCTGAAGACGACAAGAGCGCTCCCCCCCTGGGTGATACTGTAGGAGTTGGCCAGAACGAAAGCGGAGGGGCGGACGGCGTCGATCCTGATATGTACGGTTTTGACCGCACTGTTTCCCTTCAAGAGGTTCCAGTTGCTCGCGTCGGTCGCTTCGATCCGCATCGTCGCTTCCGTCGTCCGCCGGTTCCAGCCCGCACGCGGCAACACCACGGCGAGAGAGACCTCTTTTTCGGGAGCGGCGGCACTCTCGTCGAGAACGGTAAAATCGGAAGTTCCGTCGTTGAGCACGACACGGTATCGCCTGATGCCGCTCTCATCCTTCAGACGGATCTTGATGGGCTCTTTGAGATTCCAGTAGAGCGCCTCGGGCGCCTCGATGACGGGTGCATTCCGTTCGAACATCGGCGAATTGGCCAGATAGACGGCTCCGCCGATAATGGCCAGGAAAAACAGGATCATGAGGGTCGCACCCACACTCCTTTGTCGTCTTCTCATTGCAGCTCCTCTTCGATCTTCTTCAACAGCCTCTCCCTAAGCATATTGTGTTCCATATCGCGGCAGGTGAACCCCGCCGCCCGGAGATGTCCGCCCCCGCCGAAGGCGAGGGCGATCCTGCCGACATCCGCACGGCTCTTGGAGCGGAGCGATACCTTGAGCGATCCGTCCGGCTCTTCACGAATGAGAAAGCCCACCTCCACGGTCGCCAGCGACCGGGCGTAGTTGACCATGTCGTCGGTCTCGTTCACCGTCGCTCCACTCTCTTTGAGCATCCGCTGCGTCACATCGAGTCCCGCAACACGCCCCTGCAGATAGAGCTGCAGGGTCGAAAGCACTTTCGGAAGCAGGCGCAGTTTGCTCAGGGGCTGGTTCTCCCGCAGCATCCGTGCCGTCCACTCCGCATCGGCTCCCAGTTCCAGAAGTCTTTTGGCGAAATCGAAAACCCGTGCGTCGACCCCTTCGTATCCGAAAAAACCGGTGTCGCTCAAGAGTGCGGCATAGAAGTTGACGGCACTCTCCCTCGGAAGTGGCCACCCGGCCGCCGATACCAGGCCGAACGCCGTTTCCGAAGCGCTGGCACCGGACGGTTCGACGATATTGACATCCCCGTACCCGGCATTGCTTCGGTGGTGGTCGATATTGATCAGCTTCGCCCCTTCGGGCATCTTGACACCGAGTCGATCGAAACTGCCGCAATCGACACTGATGAGCAGGTCGCTTCCGGGATTGACCCGCTCCCGAATCTTTTCGTATCCGGGCAGAAAGGAGAGATTCTGCGGCAACGGCCGGCTCGCCATCACCGTATCGACCCGCTTTCCGATCCCCTTGAGAATCCACCAGAGCCCCAGGGCCGTCCCCAGCGCATCGGCATCGGGATTGAGATGGCCCACGACACTGATCTGGCGACTCGACTCGATCAGCTCTATCGCCTCCTTGTAGCGTTCGTCCGATTTCATGGAGCCGATTTTAACCTAAAAAAGGTCAAAGCTCCCTTTTGCTTTTGTAAACAAAGGCCAACACTTCGGCGACGGCATGGTAGAACCGCTCGGGAACCTCCCGGTCGATCTCCACATGTTTGTAGAGCTCCCGGGCCAGAGGCGGATTCTCGACGATCTGCACCCCGCTCTCCCTCGCGATCTCCCGGATCTTCAACGCGATCAGATCGGCCCCCTTCGCCACCACCTTCGGAGCTTTCGACTCCCCCTCCTTGTACCGCAGCGCCACGGCATAATGGGTCGGGTTGGTGATGACGACGTCGGCGTTGGGGACTTCGGCGAGCATCCGTTTCCGGGCCATCTCCATCTGGATCTGACGGATCTTCGCCTTGATCTCCGGATTCCCTTCCATCTGTTTCATCTCATCCTTGATCTCCTGTTTCGACATCCGAAGCCCTTTGAAGTAGTTGTAGCGGACGAACAGAAGGTCGATCAGCGCGAGCGCCATCAACAACACCAGCATCACCGCCGCCAGGATGATCGCACGGTCGGCGAGCCACCCCATCTGCTGCATCAGATCGGCCCGGGAGACCGATACGAGCTCTTCGATGAAACCGAGAAAGACGGTGAACGCGACGACAAAGACCGCCGCCACCTTCATCGTGATCTTCGCCCCCTCCACCAGCTTTTTGAGCGAAAAGAGGTTTTTGGCCCCTTTGATCGGATCGATCTTGGTAAGATCCGGCGTGAGCGGCTTGGTGGTGAAGAGAAAACCGAACTGCATCCAGGCCGCCAGCATACCGGCGATCGCCACCGGGAGCGCCATCGGCAGAATCATGATCGCCACCTGCACGATGGTATAGGTGGCGATCTCCAGAAGCAGGGAGGGGGTGAGCTCGACACCGAAGAAGTGGGTATAGTAGCGGTAGAGCGACTCGAGCCGGTCCATAATCCAGCCAAAGAGGGCCGTGACGGTGATGACGGCCACCAGAAGCGTCACGAAGCCGGAAGCGTCCATGCTCCGGGGAACGTTCCCCTCCTTTTTGGCATCCTCGATCTTCTTCGGGGTCGGCTCTTCGGTCTTCTCTAAATCGTCGGCCATGGGAATACACGGATATCGGTGAACGGGGAGAGGCTCACAAAAGAGACCGCGATCGCCTCATCTCTCATACGTCTCCTCCTCGGATCGCTTCCGGTGCCGGCCGGTGCCGGCGACCGAAACAGACATCGGATCGGGACGGCGAAGCCGTCACCGCCGCCCTCGCCGACCGTCAGGTGACGATCTTCATCGACAGATCGATCCATCGCGACTGGTGGATGATGCTTCCCGAGCTGACCGCGTCGACGCCGGTGGCGGCGATCTGCCGGATATTCTCCAGCGTCACGTTGCCACTCGCTTCGAGCAGAACACCCGGGAAGTTTCCGTTGCGGTAGAGAACGACCGCCTCGATCTCATCGGGGGCCATATTGTCGCACATGACGATATCGGCCCCCGCCTCCATCGCCCGTGCCGCCGCTTCGGTACTCTCGCACTCGATCTCGATCTTGGTCGTGAAGGGGATCGTGCGGCGCGCCCGCTTCACGAAAGAGGGAAGATCGTCGATGAGGCTCAGGTGGGTATCTTTGAGCATCAGTGCGTCATCGAGCCCCATACGATGGTTGACCGCACCGCCGACTCTCACCGCATACTTCTCGAAGTTGCGCAGCATCGGCCGGGTCTTGCGCGTATCGAGCAGTAGAACGCCGCTCCCCTCCAGCGCCTCCACGTAGGGCTTCACCTGGGTGGCGACGGAACTGGCGTGCAGCAACATGTTCAACAGCGTCCGCTCCGCGGCGAGCAGGTCGGCGGCATCGCCGGAGACACGCAGCAGCACATCGTCCGGCTCGAACGCTTCGCCGTCGTGCCGAAGCCACTCGATCCTGAGCCGGCAGATCTTCGCCAGAGCTTCGATGTAGGGCTCGCCGGCGACGATCCCTTCGCTCTTGGCCACCACCTGCGCCGTCGCCTCCCTTTTCGGCGCGACCCGGCCGAAGAGATCCCCCCGCCCGATATCCTCGAGCAGAACCTCCTTGACGAACTCTTCGATCATCATAGCGCCAACATTCTTTCAAGCGCCACGTTGGCCCACTTCGCCGTCTCATCGTCGACGAAGATCTCGGTGGGCACTTCGCCCTTTTCGATCGCCACGAGGGTATTGTAGACATCCTCGAGCGTCGTCTCGTTCATCGTCGGGCACTCGGGCTTGGTGGAGGAGAGGACGTAGGTGTTCTTCTGGCGCATCCTGTGGACGAGGTTGTACTCGGTCCCCACCGCCACCTTCTGCTCTTCCGGCAGCTCGCCGACATACTTGATGAGCTGGCTGGTAGAGCCGCAAAAATCGCTCTCGGCGACCACCGACGGATCGCATTCTGGATGGACGGCGATCTTGATACCGGGGTAGCGTTTGCGGTAGAAACGGATATCGTCGACGGTGAAGAGCTGATGGACCGAACAGAAGCCGTTGTAGCAGATGATATCGGCGTCGCGCGGATCCTCTCCATCACCGATGACGCAGGAGCGCAGCCCCATCATGTTGGCGATGTTCTGCCCCAGGCAGCGGTCGGGTACGAAGAGGATCTTTTTGCCGCTCTCAAGACCCTGCTCGATGATCTTGTAGGCGTTGGAGCTGGTACAGACCATGCCCCCCATCTTTGCGACACTCGCTTTTACCTCCGCACTCGAATTGATATAGGTGATCGGCAACACGTCACTCTCTTTGATGCCGTGCTCTTCGAGAAACTTCACCGAATCGTCGTAGCACTGCTGATCGATCATCCGCGCCATGGCACAGCAGGCGATCCGGGGCATCGCCACCCGCTTGTGGGGTGCGATCACCTTGACGCTCTGCCCCATGAAACCGACACCGCAGAAGAGGACCCACTCCCTCTCGTCGGCTTTGCAGCGGCGTGCGAGCTCGAGGCTGTCGCCGGTGATGTCGGCCAGTTCGAAGACCTCGTCGCGCTGGTAGTAGTGGGCGACGATCGTCACCGGCAGCCTCTCCCTCAACCGGGCTATCTTCTCTTTCAGTTCCTGCTGTTGCACATGCAATCCTTAATGGCGTTGTAACCAACCGTATAATATAATTGCGCAATTTTACCATAAAAGGTGCCCATGGACTTTCTGACCAACCCCAACATCATCTTTTACCTGGCGGCCTTTCTGATCGGGGGAATCCCCTTCGGGCTGATCCTCGCCAAAACTTTCGCCGGTGTCGACATCAAGCAAGACGGCAGCAGAAGCATCGGTGCGACCAACGTGCTGCGTGTCGTCAAGGGGCAAAACCCGAAACTCGCCAAAAAGCTGGCGATCGCCACCGTCATTCTCGACGCCCTCAAGGGGATCGTCGTCCTGCTGGCCGCCAAACTGGCGGGCATGCCCGACGCCACCCTCTGGGCGGTCGCGGTCCTGGCCGTCGCCGGACACTGCTTCAGCCCCTACCTGATGTTCGAAGGGGGCAAGGGTGTCGCCACCGGCGTGGGGGTACTCGCGTTCATGATGCCCGACGTCGCCGCGATCGCCATCGTCGCATGGTTTCTTCTGGGCAGGGCGCTGCGCATCTCCTCGCTCGCTTCACTCGGCGCGCTGATCGTCTTCATCGTCGCCAGCTATATCCTCTATCCCGACGTTCCGGCCATCCACTCCCACGCACCGATCTGGATCATCGCGATCATCGTCGTCTACAAACATATCCCCAACATCCTCCGCCTCTTCAGCGGCAAAGAGAGTCGCGTCGCGTGACGATCTCGATCCGGTCGCTCACCTTCGATGCGGTCGTGGGGATCCTCGATCGCGAACGGACCGCTCCGCAACGCGTCACGATCGACTGCGAAATCACCTACGAATACGAAGATGGCTCTTTCCTCGACTACGCGGAAGCGGCCCAACTGCTGGAGAGGACGATGAAAGAGGGGAGATTCCACCTCGTCGAGGAGGCCCTGGAGGCTCTCTTCGAGAAAATGAAACACCGTTTTCCGCAGATCGTCACGATAAAAATCGCCATCTGCAAACCCGACATACTCCCAAATTGCCGGGTCTGCGTCTCCGATTTTCGCACGTATCTTTAAATATTTTTGAAAAAGAGTTTAAATCTAGCTAAAAATATGCTATAATCCCGCTTAAATTTCACACCACAAGGACCTTATACCATGCGTATACTGATTGTCGAAGATGAAACCACCGTCAACAAGACCCTCTCCGAAGGATTGAACGAATTCAACTACCAGACCGACTCGGCGGAAAACTACAAAGATGGAGACTACTACCTCGATATCCGAAACTACGATCTGATCCTGGCCGACTGGATGCTCCCGGACGGAAACGGTCTCGAGCTGATCCAGAAGGCGAAGCAGACCAATCCCAAAACGGCCGTCATCATCCTCTCCGCACGAGACGACAAAGAGAGTGAAATCGAAGCTCTCGAAGCGGGTGCCGACGACTATATCAAAAAGCCCTTCGACTTCGACGTCCTCATCGCCCGCATCAAGGCGCGCCTGCGATTCGGCGGCAGCAACGTCATCGAGATCGACGATCTGAGCATCAACCCGCAGGAGGAGAAGGTGGTCTACCGCGGCAAAGAGATCGAGTTGAAAGGAAAACCCTTCGAGGTACTGACCCACCTGGCCCGGCATCGCGAAGAGATCGTCTCCAAAGAGCAGCTGCTCGATGCGATCTGGGAGGAGCCGGAGCTGGTCACACCCAACGTCATCGAAGTGGCGATCAACCAGATCCGGCAGAAGATGGACAAACCCCTGGGAATCCAGACGATCGAAACGGTCCGACGACGCGGTTACCGTTTCTGCTACCCGCAAAAAAAGGGCGAAGAGTAAGCGCCCGAAGAAAAGAGCGGGCTCGATCGGGAGCGTCCGTGCCGTGCCCGCTCCAAAGGGCGGAGCGCACAGACCGCCCCCCTGCACGACCCATACCCGGTAGACTCTCTGCAAACCTCCAGACATAAAGGCTGATGATGGCCGGAAACCGAAGTATCCGCAACCAGTTCCTTACCCAGCTCATTATCGCTTCGTCGGTTCTTCTGATCATCTTCTCCACCATGCTCTACACCTATATCAAACAGTCGGTCTACGACGAGCTCTCACAGGAGCTCGTCAACCAGGCGCGCTATATCGTCCAGACCTTTCCCGACTACGACGAAGGCGAAAAGATCGATGCGAAAAACCTGAAAAAGGCGCTGCAGATCAGCGCCCGGGTGATCGGAGCGCCCCACCACTTCTACAGTTCGATCGAGTGGCGCGAACGCAAAGAGAACGGAAAGATCTTTCTCGAGCTGATCTACCCCTACAACTTCAAGGCCCAGACCTACCTCCTGATGGAAAAAGATATCACCAGCGTCGCGAAGATGCTCAAAAAGATTCTTCGTTCGATCATCGTCATCAACCTCATCAGCCTGATCCTCATCGTTCTTTACGCCTTCGGCCTCTCCGCGATGCTGCTGGTCCCCATCACCCGGATGAGCAAAAAGCTCTCCACACTCAACGAAAACTTCCTGACCACGATCAATACGAGAACGCTTCCGGAGGAGTTCGTTCCCCTCGGAGAGTCGATCAACCGGCTGATCAACCGTATCCAGACCTTCGTCAAGTACCAAAAGGAGCTCTTCATCGGCGCGGCCCACGAACTCAAGACGCCACTGAACGTCATGAAGCTCAAGAACGATGTCACGCTCATCAAGCGGCGCGAACCGGAGAAGTACATCGAAGCGCTGCAGCTGGCCAACAAGACGATCCTCGAGCTCAACGAGATGATCGGCTCCATTCTTGAGATCGGACGGCTGGAGGGTGCCCACTTCGAACTTCCCAAACCGATCGACATCATCGATTTCATCCGAAAAAAAGGGGAGGACTTCATCCTCCTGGCCAAAGCGGAGAAGCGCAATCTCATTCTCGACCTGCAGCCCGATTCGCTTCCGGGCCTTATCCAGACGACCCTTCTGAACCAGATTTTGCAGAATTTCCTGCAAAACGCGATCAAGTTCACACCCGAAAAGAAAACCATCCTTCTAAGAACCCGCCTGATCGACGACGACAAAATCCGGCTGGAGGTGATCGACGAAGGTCCCGGCATCGACGAATCGGTCGATCTCTTCGCCCCCTTCAAACGTATCGGCAACGCTCCCGGAGCGGGGCTCGGCCTCTTTCTTGCGAAATCGGCCGCCGAAGCGATGGGGGCTCGCATCTCGCTGAGAAACAGGAGCGACGGGAAGAGCGGAACCGTCGCCACTCTGATCTTCGCCACGACCCCCCAGTGCGAGCTTCCGAATGCGGGCTAACGACAACGGAAAATAATTTTTCATTCACAATTTTCATATCTCGAGCCCCCGAAGTTATTAAGTATTGACTAAGGTTACATAGGTTATAAATCTCAGAATTTTATTTTTCTGAAGGTTATACTTATGGCATTGATGATTACCGATGAATGTATTGCATGCGACGCATGCCGGGACGAGTGTCCCAACGGTGCGATCGAGGAGGGAGACCCGATCTACGTCATCGATCCAGACCGCTGTACCGAATGTGTCGGACACTACGACGAACCCGCCTGTGTAGCCGTCTGTCCCGTCGACTGCATCGTACCGGATCCGGACAATGTCGAAAGCGTGGAGGAGCTGAAGTTCAAGTTTGAACATCTGCAGAAAGAGCTCTGATGGCCAAACGCACCGCCGTCATCGATATCGGCTCCAATTCGGCCAGGATGGTGGTGTTCGAACGCACCAGCCGCTACGGATTCCATCTTCTCAATGAAACGCGCAGCCGCGTGCGTATCTCCGAAGGCGCCTACGACGAGGGGGGGAGCCTTCAGCCCGCCGCGATACGAAGAGCATGCCGGGCCCTCTCCCAGTTTCTGACCATCGCCAAAACGCTCAAAACCCGAAAAATACTCTGCGTCGCCACATCCGCCGTACGCGATGCACCCAACCGCCGGGAGTTCATCCGCCTCGTCGAAAAGGAGCTCGGCCTCAGAATCAAGGTGATCGACGGCCCGAGGGAGGCCTACCTCGGCGGTCTGGCCGCAGCCAATCTCCTGCCCGTCGACGATGCCGTATCGGTGGATATCGGAGGGGGTTCGACCGATCTGGCTCTCATCCGGAACAAAAAGGTGGTCGCAACCCACTCGATCGATCTTGGAACGGTCCGCCTCAAAGAGCTCTTTTTCGACAAAAAAAGAGCTCTCCAGGAGGCGGAGGCCCATATCGAAGAGCTTCTCTCAGGGCTCCCCGCAGAGTTCAACGAACGTATCGCGGTCGGAATAGGCGGTACGGCCCGGGCCATCACGAAAGCGATCATGCAAAGAAACGGTCACGCCGTCGAAAAGATCCACGCTTTCAGGTTCTCGGTACAAGATGAGTCGAAATTTCTGAGCAAAGTGGCCAACGCATCGGTCCTGAAGCTCTCCAAATACGGCATCAGGAAAGATCGTCTCGACACGATCCGTCCGGGGGCTCTGATTCTTCTGAAGGTACTCGAAAAGATCGGAGCGCAAGAGGTTCTCTCCAGCGGAGCGGGTATCAGGGAGGGGCTCTTTCTGAGCGATCTGCTGCGTACCAGCAACCACCGCTTTCCGGAAAACTTCAATCCGAGCGTACGAAGCCTCCAGGACCGTTTCTGTACCGATCGACGGCTCGCGTCCAATATCGCATCGACGGCAACGGCACTCTTTTACGCGCTTCAGAGCCCCTTCGGTCTCCCCCGGGAGCTGCTTGCCCACCTGCAGATTGCGGCCAAACTCTCCCAGATCGGAATCCGGCTCGACTTCTACGGCTACCACAAACACAGCGCCTACATGATCCTCAACGATCTCAATTACGGGTTTACCCACGAAGAGATGATCCTCATCGCCACACTGATCCGGTTCAACAAGCGACGCCTTCCGAAAAACAGTTTCACCAAGCCCTACCGGAAGCTCCTGCCGGACGGAAAGATCCTTTCGTGGCTCAGCTATATCGTCTCGCTGGCGCAGACGATCCATACCAGCCGTGCCTACGGCCGTGTGACGGCCGAATTCTCCAAGGGGGTCCTGACCCTCGTCGCACCGTTTGATACCTACCTCGCCGAGGAGAGGCTCAAAGAGCTCGAAAAACCTGCTCCGATCGCGGTTCGGCTGATCCGCGGCTGATCCGGATACACCGCATGAGCGGCCACCGCCGGGAGGTATCCTCTCTCCTTTCCCCCTAAAACTGTGTCCCCATCGTAAATTCGAACGAGGAGGTCTGATCCCCCTCTTTTTCCAGCAGAGGCCGGGCGAAGACCAGACTGATCGGCCCCATCGGCGAGAACCACTCGATCGTCACGCCGGTTCCCGCACGCTTCTGGTCATCGAAGGTGTTCTCTCCGATCATCCCGTAGTCGAGGAAGAAGGCGAGCCGCATTTTGGCTGCATCCAGCAGCGGGATACTGGCCTCAAGCGAGTTGGAGAAGGTGTATTTTCCTCCCAGAAGGTAACCGTTGGCATCCCGCTGGGAGATCGATCCCGACTGGTAGCCGCGCACCGTCCGGATACCGCCCATGAAGAACTTCTCGTTCACCGGCAGCTTCTCGGCCCACGGTATGAAACCAAGACGCGCCTTGTAGCGCAGAATCAGGTCGTAGTTGATCTCATCTTCGAGCCCACGGAAAACGGCGAAAGTGAGATAGTTCTTGTTGAAGCGTGCATCGGCTCCGATTCCGGCATACTCGGCACTGACACTGAAGATCATACCGCGGCGCGGCAGATAGTAGTCGTCGGTGTTGTTGAACCTGAGCGAGGGTGTGAGGGCACTGGTATCAAACGGCTTGTCGTTGTAGAGATCGTAGTCGGGATAGTCGGGGTTCATCCCGGTCAACTGCGTACTGAAATACTGGTATCCGAGTCCGACATGCCAGTAGCGGGCGATCTGCCGGCCGAGCGTGATCGATCCCCCTTTGCGCTTTTCGGTGTAGTCGTAGGACTCGTACTGGGAGTTGTAGACATTGAAACCGGTGCTGTAGTCGCTGTCGAAGATTCTCGGATTCGTGACGTTGAAGTTGAAGTAGCTCCTGTGGCGTGAAAAGTCGAGGCTGATCCCCACCGAAAGACCGCTTCCGAAGATGTTCCTGTCGTTGATCGAGGCGTTGACGATAAAACCGTCGTAGCTTCCATACCCGCCTCCCAGCATGATATTCCCCGTCTGCGTCTCTTTGACGTTGACGACCAGATCCATCCCCTCTTCGTCCACTCGCCGCTCGTCGATCACGACATTCTCGAAGAAACCGGTCCGCATCAGGGCCGACCTGGAGTCTTTGAGGTCGGTCAGATTGTACAGATCGCCCGGTGCGAGGAACACCTCCCTCCGGATCACCCTGTCGAGCGTCCTGCTGTTTCCGGAGATGATGACATCCCTGATGTAGACTTTCCGACCCGGAACCACCCGGTACTTCACCACGGCGGTATGGCTCTTCTCATCCTTGACAAAGTCGGGTATGACTCGCACGTAGGCGTATCCGAGGTTGGCCACCTTTTCTCGGATCTTCTCCATATCCCGCCGAAGATCGTCGATATTGAAGATCTCTCCCGGATCGACCCGCAGATCCTCCCGCAGAAGCCCGACATCGACGACAGGCTCCGTCAGCTCGATCTCGACATCCTTGACCCGGTAGATCTCCCCCTCTTTGATCGTGAAGTCGAGAATCGCCCGATACTGGTTGAAGTCGACCCGCAACAGCGGCGGATCGACCTTCGCGTCGAGATACCCGTGACGCATATAGTAGTCACGGATTCTCGGGGCTTCGTAGCGGAGCTGGTCGATCTTCACCTTCCCGTCGTTCAGCCCCCACATCCACCCCATGAAGTCGCGTTCCCTGTTGGCCAGTACACTTTCGATATCGCTCTTGTCGAAATGTTTCGCTCCACAGAGATTCAGTTTTTCGATAACGATGTTTTCGCCCTTGTTGATGACGAACTTCACCTTCACGCTTCCGTTTTTGAGCCTTTCGGTCTCGGGCTCGACCACCGTATCGAAGTACCCCTCGCTCTCGATCATGGCCCGGAGCTTCGCCACCGCCTTTTCGATCTTTCTCTCGTCGTAGATATCCCCTTTTTTCAGACCGATCTGGGAGAGAAGCTCATCTTTCTTGTTCTCGCCGTAACCGACGAATTCGATCTGGGAGATTACAGGCTTCTCCTTGAAGTGGAACGTAAGGACGCCGCGCTCCTCCGTTACCCAGATGTCACGGAAATAGCCCTGCGCATAGAGTTTCTTGATCGCTTCGTCGATCTTTTCGATATCGATCGGCTCACCCGGTGCGATACCGACGATCTCCCGGGCGATCTGCGGTGAAAGATGGATCAGACCATCGAACTCGATCGTTTTGATCTGCTGAGCCGCGGCCAGAAGTGCCGTCAGCAGGATGGCCGCTACAATACGTTTCATTCATCTCCCCGTTGAAATAGTCTCCCGAACCCATCCCAAAAATCCCCATGGATGGCGATGGCGGCGATCTCGCTTCTCTTCTCGGAGCGCTTCGCCAGGAACATCGACCGGAACCGACCTGCGGATGGCGCAAAGGCGCACCTTGGGCCATGGGACTTTTCGGGATGGATTCCACATCCGCAAAAAGGTTTCAATCTTATCATTTTTTCAATTAAACACGGATTACGGTCTGCCGATGCCGAAGGAGTTGGGGCAGGTTGGCGGGTTAAACTCTATTAAACAGACTCTTGGCTACAATTTTGGATTCAGGAGAGATACGCTAAAGGACGGTCATGGTAGCAGGAATAGTCGGACTCGGATTGATGGGAGGTTCGATGGGGCTCGCCCTCAAAGGTATCGGCGAGATACACCGGATCGTCGGTTTCGACCATAACGCCGAGCATTGCAAAACGGCGCTGGAGCACGGCCTGGTCGATGCCGTCGTCACATGGGAAGAGCTCAAACGAAGCGATGTGATCTTTCTGGCGATCCCGGTGGAGGGGATCATCGAAGCTCTTGGCCGGCTCGAAGACGTGGATGAAGAGACGACGATCATCGATCTGGGCAGCACCAAGGCCAAGATCGTCCGCAACATACCGCAGAGGATCCGCAAGAACGTGATCCCGGCCCACCCCATGACCGGTACGGAGAAGTTCGGGCCCGACGCGGCCGTGGCCAATCTCTACCGCGACAAGATCGTCGTATTGTGCAATATCGACGAGAGCGGAGAGCGCCAGCGTATCACCGCCTACACGATCTTCGAAGCGATCGGCATGAAGGTCGTGACGATGGACGCCGAAGAGCACGACCGGCACGCCGCCTATATCAGCCACCTCCCCCACGCCATCAGCTACGCTCTGGCAAACGCCGTTTTGGCCCAGGAGGATGCCGACAGCATTCTGATCCTCGCCGCCGGCGGCTTCAAAGACATGAGCCGCCTTGCGAAGAGCTCTCCCGTCATGTGGGAAGAGATCTTCAAACAGAACCGCACCAACCTCCTTGAGGCGATGGACCATTTCGAAGAGGAGCTTCGCGTCTGTCGAAAGCTGATCAACGACTCCGACTGGGAAGGGGTCCGCAGATGGATGGAGGAGGCGAAAAGACTGCACGACATTCTATGAGTCCTGCAGCCTCCGCAGAAGCTTTTCGAACACCTTCCGGTCGATCTTGACCGCCCGCCCCTCGAAGAGATTCGCATAGAGGTTTTCCGCCATCTGTGCCGCCTCTTTCGATTCGGAGATGTAGGGCATGAGCGCTTGAAGCATCTGCAGCTCCCCTTCGATACGTCGACGCGGCTCTCTCTTCCTGCGTCTCGCACGGCCGATGATCCACGAAAGAAGGGAGGCTGTCGCCATACCGGCCGCGAACGCGGCGACCAGTGGCAGGATCGCTCCCCCCGTATGCCCATCCGCTGCTTCTTGGGTGGCGAGGGGACTTTTTTGCCCCGCTGCCGTCCCGCCCCCGACCACATCGATTCGGACCGGATCGCTCGAAACCTCCCTGACCTCTCCCTTTTCCGGATCGAAAAAACGGAGTGTGAACGGAGGAATCGTAAAGGGGCGCTCGGCGATCAGCACATACCTCCTCCGCCACTCCCCGCTATAGACTCCCCCACTGTATCTTTGGGTGATCTTCGGAGGATCCGCATAGACGGTCACACCCGGAATCTTCAACCGGGGCGGTTCGAAATCTTCGATATTTCCCTCCGCTTTTACGCCGAGGGTGAGTGTCACGGGATTGCCCGCCTCAACCCGCCGGGAAGAGAGATCGGTTTGGATTGTGAAGCGTCCCACCAGCGTCACCCCTTCCGGTAGCGGTCTGACCGAAAGCTTCAGAGGCTTGGATGTCAAGGTGCTCCACTGTGGCCGGCGGACGATGAACCCGAAAGCGTCACGCACTTTTCTGGCCATCGCCACCTTCACCTGCGCCGGACCGATCGTCAGCTCCCCCGCCCTCTGCGGGAAAAAGAGGTAGTGCACCTCATGGACCAGATACTCCCCTTCACTGTAGCGCCGGGGTTTTCCCACTCTCTTGACCCAGAAATCCTCATACTTCAACGGTACGAAATCGACACTCATCACCGGTACGTTCCGGCGCTCCCTGAAACGGATCGTCACACCGACCGCCTCCCCCACATAGGCCTCCTGCCGGTCGGTTTTCAGCTCGATATGAAAATCGTCCCCACTGCGCTTCACATCCGGCTTCACCTGAAGGAAAATCGGTCCGGTTCTCTCCTCCTTCCCATCCACAATCACCGTAAAGGAGGGGATCGTCAGGCTCTTTTTCGGCGTAAAGGCGTAGACCTGCACCCACTTGACGACACTTCGGTTCCCATCGAACCACTCCAGGCGCCGACTCCCTTCGCTCGCCACTTCGGCGCCTCCTATTCTCCCGATCTTCGGAAACTCCACACGCTCGCCGATCGCTTCGATCTCCAGCTCGACGCGCTCGCCGGAGATGGCGGGATTTTCGTTCACCTCGACATGAATCTCGGCAAAGAGCGGCAAGATGAGCAGCAGACAGAGTGCGATTCTACCAGGGTTTGACATTCTTTCCCTCCTCGGGTGGCGTCAACGGATAGAGCTTCGACTTGAGCGGTTCTCGCTCGATCAGGCGCAGCCACTTCCTCTCTTCCGCTTCACTCAGCTTTCTCGAGACGACTCCGCCCTTTTGGCCACCGGGTCTGGCACGTTTCGCTTCGGAACCCTTCTCGGCGGAGCCCCCCTTTTTGCTCTTTCGATTCTCCCCCTCACCGCCAACGCCATTGCGGCGCCTCTTTTCCCGCTTTTTGAGCAGCTTTGAAAGAAGCTCGAGATTGGCTTTCGCATCGGGATCGGGCCCCATCTTCAAAACCTTCCGGTAGAGCTCCACCCCTTTTTGAAGATCGCCCAGTCGAACGTAGCAGTTGGCCATATCGTAGAGTTTGGCCATCTCCAGTCGCCGGTCGGATGTGACGATCTTCCTGTACGTTTCGAGAGCCTTCTTGTAGCGGCCGCTCTTGTAGTAGCTGCTGGCCAGGTCGAACCACACTTCGTTTCCGGGTGAAACGGCACTCAGCCTCTCCAGGGCTTTTGTACTGATATCGTACCGCCCGCTCATATAGGCTTTTTCCGCTTTTTCGATGAGTGTGAAGTCCAAAAGACCCGCATCGAGCCTCTCTCCTGCCACAAGCAGAGGCAGGAGAGCGACCAGAGCAGTGCGCGATTCGTGCCGGATCCCGACGGAGTAGAGGGCGAAGGGTAGAAGAAGAAGGGCCAGCAGCAGCGGGTAGTAGAAGAGTTCGATCCGTCTGTGCACGACCTTTTCATACTCCTCGCCGGAGCCGGACCCCCTTTTGAGATGGGAGAGAATCTCCTCTTCATCGCTTTGCGAAAGGGTCGCTTCGACATAGATCCCTCCGCTCGCTTCGGCCACACTGCGCAAAGCGGTGTTGGCACGGCTGATGACCACTCTTTCGTCGGCACCCTGCACCATCCTCGTTTCGTCGGCGGGAACGGGACCCCCCCGGCGTGTGGCGACCATCCAGAGATTCAGCTCGATACCGCTGCGCTCCACCTCTTTGCGCAGCGCTTCGATATCGGTCTCGTCACCCCCGTCGCTCACCAGGAGGACCTTTTTGGAGCGGCTCTTGCGCAGGAGCTTTTCGGCCCCTTTGAGCGCGGCCGCCACGTCGGTACCCTCCGCAGAGACGGTTTCGGGTTTCAATCTTCTTAGAAGAAAGAGCAGACTCTCCCGATCCTCTGTCAGGGGCGCCACGACGAACGATGCGGAGGTGAAACCGATCATGCCGATACGGCCAGCCGGCAGTCGGGGGAGAATCTCCTCCAGTTTCTGTTTGGCAAAAACGAGCCGGTCCGGATAGAAATCCCGCGTCTGCATGGAACGGGAGAGATCCAGGGCGATCACGAGGTCGCCCCCCCGGCTCTTTATACGGATCTCCCCCCGTTCGATCACGGGTTGCGCAAGGGCGAGCGTCATAAAGAGGAAGGCGGCGAATGCAAGAAGATTGTGCCCGCTTCTTCCCAGTGAATCTCCATCGATTCTGAGACGATCGAGCGTTTTGGCGTCGAACACTCTCTCCAGGATATCTTTGTTGGTCGAAATCAGGTAGATCAGAAGTGCCGCCGGTATCAGCATGAGATAGAGAAATTCGGGGTAGAGAAATCTCATGCTTCGCTCCGATTCAACATCAACAGATAGGCCAGCAAAGACATCGCCGCCACAAAAAGCGGGTAGCTGAAGAGATACCTCGTCTCCACCACCGGCTGCTGCTCCACCTCCGAAGGCTCCAGCCTGTCGATCGTTTCGTACACCTCTTCGAGCATCTTCGGATCGGAAGCCGAAAAGAATCGCCCCCCCGTCGTTTCGGCCATCTCCTTCAAAATTTTCGGATCGTAGTCACCTTTTCGTCCCACTCCGATCGTATAGAGCTTGATGCCGTACTGCTCGAGCAGCTTCAACGTCACCTGCAGCGGAATTTTTCCCGCCGTGTTTCTGCCATCGGTCAGAAGAACGGCGACCCGGCTCTTCGCATCGGAAACCTTCAGCAGCTTCGTCGCCATCGAAACGGCGTCGTAGATCGCCGTCCTCTCTCCGGCCATTCCCACTTCCAGATAGGGAATCATCTCCGCCAGCATCCGGTGATCGAAGGTCACCGGAGATGCGATATAGGCGAACTCACCGAAAACCACAAGGCCCAACCTGTCCGTTTTCCGCTTCCCAACAAAGTCTTTCAGAATCTTTTTGAGCGTTTCGAACTTCTTCTGCCGGGTCACGATCGAAAAGGTCTCGTCCATCGACCGGCTCGCATCGACGATCAGCACCATGTCTCTTCCCATCGCGTGGGAAGGGCGGATCTCCTCGGTGACCACGGGAGAGGCGAGCGCCACGACACTGCCGGTTATCACCATCCATTTGAACGCCTGCAACAGGGAGCCTCTGGAGGATTTCGCCATCCGTTCGATATGGGGAAAGTAGAGCAGGTCGAGACGCAGAGGGCATCTTTTTTCGCAAAAGAGAAAGAGCAGGAGCAGGGACAATACCCACGGGTACTCAAAGTGCATCTTTGGACATCTCGATAAAAAGTTTCATGAACCGTTTCGTCTCTTCATCCAGCGGCGGAACATCCTTTTTGTACTTGTACCGCTCAAGTCGCGGCAGCAACTGCGAAAGGATCTCCTGCCGCCGTTTGTCTTCCGCCAGCAATCTTCCGTAACGCGTCATGATGTAGGCCGCCTTTTTCGGATCGCCGTAATCGATCCGCTCGAGTCGCCCGATCCATCCGATCCTCGGATCGACCCCCCTGCCTCCCCGCCAGCGGCGCCACGCGAAAACAGCGATCGCAACGAGAATCGATACTCCGACCACGAGAAGGGCGATAAAAAGGTAGAGCGAAATATCGGGAATCGGTACCAGCGGCTTGATATCCCGAATCGGAATATCGGAAGGATTCATACCCTCCCTCCAAAGAGCTTCACAAGCTTTCCGAAAGGATCCTCGTCGGTATAGATCTTGACGAAACGGATCCTGTGCCTGTTGAGATGGCGATAGAGCCTCGTATCGTTTTCGATAACCCTGGCACGATAGCGACGCACGCTCCCCTCGCCAAAGTGGGTAAGAAGTGTCCGGCCGCTCTCGGGATCGACGAGGTGAACCTGGCCCAACGGCACGGGATGCTCCTCGAACCGGTCGCGCACGATCACGGCGATCACTTCGTGCCGTTTTCCCAAAAGCGCCAGCTCCGCTCCGGTAAGAAAGTCCCCGACAAGAAAAAGGATACTCCTTCTTTTGAGACGTTCGAAAAGAGTTTTGGCCGCGACACCATAATCGACATGTTTTCCAAGCAACTGCAGGGCGTCGACACTCTCCACATATCTGTTGACACCGAATATCCGTTTGGTGGGACGCCGGATCGAGATCTCTCCGCCATCGACGATCACACCGGTAAAGAGATCGCCGTTTTTGACGGCCGAATAGCCGAGTATCGCCGCAACTTCGGTGACGACTTCCTGCTTTATGCGATGCGTACCGAAAAAGAGCGACCCACCTCCCATACAGGCAGCGACAACGCTCAGCTCCCTCTCCTCGTGAAAAATCTTGACATAGGGTTTTTGCAGTTTGGCCGTGATGGTCCAGTCGATTTTGCGGATATCGTCCCCGATTTGGTACTCCCGGAGTTCACTGAAGTCGTACCCCTCCCCATGAAAGAGAGAAGGGTTGTTTCCAAGCATCTCCGAAAAGACCTGTCGCTTCGTTTTGATGAGCAGTGTCTTGAGCCTTCTGTTCACACGGCCGCCTTAGGGAATCGCCACGGCTTCGAGCACTTTGTCGATCACCTGATCGGGACCGATCTCCTCCGCTTCGGCTTCGTAGCTCAGTATGATACGGTGGCGAAGGACGCTTTTGGCGACATAGGCGATATCGACGGGGGAAACGAAATCCTTACCTCGCAGATAGGCCTGTGCCCGACTCGCCTTGTACAGGTCGATGGAGGCCCTCGGGCTCGCTCCATACATGATCCACTTCTCGATCGACTCGAGACCGAACGTTGCCGGATTCCTGGTGGCGAAGACGAGATCGACGATATACCTCTCCACCTCTTCATCGATATGGATCCTCTTCACCTCCTCCTTCATCGAGAAGAGATCCTCCCGGCTCGCCACCTCGGCGATCTCACCCAGTGCGTCGTTGGCGACTCTTCGTGCGATCTCGAGCTCCTCTTCCGGCGTATTGTAGCCCACCACCAGCTTCATCATGAATCGATCCAGTTGCGCTTCGGGCAGGTTGTAGGCTCCCTCCTGTTCCACGGGATTCTGCGTCGCCATGACAAGAAATGGAAGGTCGATGCTGAAACTCTGCTCTCCGATCGTCACCTGGCGCTCCTGCATCACTTCCAGAAGCGCCGACTGTACCTTCGCGGGAGCTCTGTTGATCTCGTCG
>Ga0256914_1001063_pt1 | contig 26202 bp, 20 predicted proteins | sample HulkmetaG_FD_191571 | JGI IMG/M metagenome (GOLD analysis project Ga0256914, IMG submission 191571) | Hydrothermal chimney microbial communities from Main Endeavour vent field at the Juan de Fuca Ridge, Pacific Ocean - Hulk | ecosystem: Environmental > Aquatic > Marine > Hydrothermal vents ... | reverse complement strand
GCTCTTATTCAGGATGTGTTCTATCCGATACGTGAGGAGTTTAGGAGGCCCGATACAGCTAAGGCGCATTATTTCCCAAAGTATTTCCCCTCCAGGTGGAAGTAGTTGAAAATACTGGAGAGTTTTTAGCACCGAATATTAATAGGCCGGTATAATGTGTAGATAACCGGCCTATTTTTATTGCTTTTGCCTATGGTATCTCATAGTATATTATACTAATTAGCGTGAAGAGATTGCTGGTAGCTTTTATCCTGTTGCTCCACATACTTTCCCCCCGGTGGGTTTATCCAGAGGGGAAGGGTAAGCTTTCGTTGTTGTGGAGTTACTTTGCATTTGGAAATATCTGCTATCCGCCTACCATTGATGCCTATAATAATCTGTACTTTACCTCTCGGGGAGCTAGATTGTACGCTCTTTCTAAGGGTGGAAAGGAATTGTGGAGCTATGAGAATGACTGTGAATTTGCAACACCGGTGGTAATTGGGTTTGATGGCTCGATTGTCCTTGGCGACGTGGAGGGAAATATTCTGTGTTTTTACCCTAACGGAGAAAGGAGATGGGAGGTAGCAGTCAGGGATATCCCTAAGCGGATAGCTTTGGGGTTTAACGGGTATTTTTACGTTATCACAGGCACTACCCTATATGCCATTAGCTACTTTGGTACTTTAAGGTGGAAGTATCAGTTTGGTTCTCCTGTCACTGCACCCCCGTTGGTAACAGAGGATGGTGATGTTGTGGTAGCTACCGAAAGAGCACTATATCTAATAGGAGCTAATGGTGAGAATAGATGGAAAATTGCTGCCGGTTTTGTGCCTCGGGTGTGTATCGGGGGCATGGAGAGGAGGATTTATGCCGGTGGGGCGGGGAAGATCGTAGGGATAGATGCTCGTGGTGAACTTTTATGGGAGTATTTTGTAGGGGAGCGAATTATTGGGTTGTTGGGAGATAAAAGAGGTATGATTTTTGGAGTTACCGAGAGGGGGGATCTCTATGTTGTTAATAAAAGGGGTACTTTGATAGGGAAATGGGCAATTGGTGTAGAGGGTATCAGAGGTGTGGACACACTTATTTTTGCGAAAGAGGGTTCTGCCCGGTATTTGTTGATACTTCACTCGGATAGATATGTGGTTTTTGTTTTCATTGATTCGGGTAATTTAGGGAAAGATAGGATTAAAATATATAAATTTCACATGAATGAGCAGATTAATGCTGTGATGATGATGGATCATGCTCTTTATATTTCATTTGGCGATTGGAGTTTGCGAAAATTCTCTCTTTCGGATGGTATTTGGAACTCCTATTTACGCAATAGTTTTCATATTTCGCAGGTCGGTGTTGTTAGGGGTGATAGAATTAGTGGAGTCTGCCTTGGACTAATGGCAAGTGTTAAGAGTAACAGCCCTAAACTCTCAATGAGAGCACTGCGGAGTATAAAAAATTATCTTGGTGGAAGGGTTTTTATTCCTCTCTACGCAGGGGAGATAGAGGAAATATGTGGATATGTACTGGGTAGTGAAGAAAAATCATGGGTCACCCTAAAACTCTCTGCAATTGAATTGCTGGGCAAACTAAAAACTAGGGGTGCAGAGGTGATACTTGAGAGATTTGTATTGAATGAGAATAATACCGATCTGATTGTGGCGTGTGTTGAGGCTCTCGGGGAAATTGGATTTGATCCCTACGGCGATGTGTTTGGAACTTTTCTGGAGTTAAGCAGACACTACGGGAGTAATGGCAGTGTTATGAGAGCAATAGTTAAGGGCTTGGGAAGAATGGTGCATTTAAATGGAATTCGAAAGAGTAAAAATGCTATTTCGCTTCTTATCAGAATTTCCTGTGGACCGTATGGGAGAGAGGTTAGGAATGCGGCTCGTAAGCTGCTTCAGCAGATTTTGAAGGAAAAAATCTAGGCCGGTTTGGTCAGAGCAATATTTGTAGTGTATACTATAATATAAAAAGTGGATTGGTATCGAGGTAAAACTATGAGAGTTAAAGTTGTATTTCTGATTTTTTTCCTTTTGGGAATTGTTTTAGGGAATCTCTTCTCTGAAGGGGTTGATATTGAGGAGTTGAAGAAGAACATTAAAGGGAATATACGTTTTATTAACTATATGGGCCCCGAACGGATCATTCAGAGTCGTTCGGAGATTATTAACATAGGAAAAACTCTTGCGATTCGTCTCGCTCGAAACGGAAAAGAGGGAAGAATCGCTCTAAAGTATAGTGTTTATCATATTATTGGACCTGTTACCGAAAAGGGACTTGATGCTGATATTATATCAATAGATAAGAATGCGCGTGTTGATCATATAAAAAATGTTAGACGGATAATAAGTGGTTATCTGATGGAGGCATATGGTTATTCCGATATCGATGCCTCTGCGATTGCGGTTTTTGTCACTCTGTATAACGCTGTTTTTAGGGGTAATATTACTTACTTTAGGGATAGGTACAAGAGAGAAGTGCTTGAATATCTCAGTAATGAGAATGCTGGAATCTCGCTAAAGTACTACGAGTGGCCGGGGAAGACACGGCTTGTTATACCTCTAACATCCGAGGCAAGGAAGGGCGAGATAAGTTCTGTTAGTACGAGTGAAGTTTCTGCGAAACCGGTTGTGGAGGCTGCAAGGCGGGAGGAGGGAAAGGAGTTAAAGGCGAGGAAGGCACTTGTTTCTATAAAGGAGAGGGAGGTAGAGGAGAAGAAGGCTGAGATTGCGAGTACGGAGGAAAAGATTAAGGCGGAAGGGAAAGAAAAAGCTCGGTTGGAGAGGGAAATAGAAAAGAAGAAAAGGGAATTGGAGGAAGCAAAGAGCAAAGGAAATCTTTCCGAGGCAGAGATGGTAGAGAAGAGAAATGAAATCGAGAGTTTGGAGAGGGCGAAGAAGCAAAAGGAAGAGGAAATAGCAAGGCTCAAAAGCAAAGGTTCTGTATTGAAGAGGGAAGTTACAAGAAAGGAGAAAGAGATCAGGGAGGAGAGAGAGACGATAGCCGAGGATCAGAGTAAGCTTAAACCCGAGGCGGGAAGTGTTGGCGAAAGCGTGGAGGAGAGAGGCGTTGTTTCTCATAGGGAGCCCCTCTACTTTTTGTATGGAGCCTCGGGTAGTGAGATGGTTTATAGACTTGTTATAATGGATTTTGAGACTATGGAGATCAAACAGAGCTCCGATCTTCGTATGATTATTGATAGGGATATTAAGTTTTTGGGCAATGGCATTCTTGTTAAGGCTTTTGATAAATCTTCCCCGGCTGAAAGGAAAAAGGGATTGGTTTCTATTTTTCTGCTTAATCCCAAAACTCTTGTAACGGAGAAGAGCAGTAAACCGATTGTATGGAAGGGAAGTGAGATACTTAATTTCAGGGGCATGGTATATGCCATAGGGATTAAGAATGGAAATTTTAAGCTTCTCTCTTTTGATTCTAAGCTTGAAATTCATAATTCCTCTGCAATCAATGTGAGGCGTAATGGTTATTTCTGTATCTATAACAACACTCTCGTTGTGCAAGATGAGAGGGGGAAGATTCGTTTGTTAAATCCGAACACTCTGGGAGCGCTAAATTAGTATCCTCTAAAATCTGTACCTGAAGCCACCCTGTGCAAAGAAACCTGCCTTCTTTGGATACAGATTGCCCAGTGTCCATATTGTGTCCAGTCCAAACTCCAGAGGGAAGGAGAAATGCTTTAGCAGTACTGTTTCTATCCCAAAGCCTGCCCCGACTCCCAGATCGCTTGCGTACACGGGGGTTTTAGAGGTACCCGAGATATACAGATAGCCGTAATGTATAAAACCCCCAAACGAATAGAGGTTTCCTGATAACCAATCTGTTATGTCGTTGGCTATTATGGTGTACATAATTTGAAACCCTAAGTTATAGGTGAAAAATTCTTCCGGGGCTTGAATGCTGTCCGGGGGAACGTATGTTAATCCCCCTGATATCTCAAAACCTAGTGGGTAGAGCCATTTTTGATAGCTTAAACCCATTCCCCCGATTTCACCGAAGAATCCGCCTATCGAGGTTGGGTATTTTTCAAAGACGGAGGTACCACTGTTTGACCATGTAAAGGATATTGATATTAGAGTAATCAGTAACATGAGAAGAACTTTTTTCACGCCCATTCTTTCCTCCTTTTAAGGTTTGCAATCTAAAATATACTACATGAGGGAGGGCACTTTGTCCAGCGGATAATGTGTGTAATAATGACCATGTGTATCATGTTGATGCAAGTGTGTGGTTCTTCTGTATATTTATGACACAGTGCGATAGTGCCTGCTTTTGGATGCTGTAGAGTGTTGTGTATAATTCTTTATATCTCAAGTGGTTACATACAACTGTAGATGGAAGGATTGGCATGGTAGTTGCTAAAGAATTAGTGAGAATATTAAAACCTAAAGAGAGAGGAGGTGTGCTATGGATCTGGTAAGATGGAGCAGAGATGTAATAGATCCCTTTGCGGAACTGGATAGAATACAGGAAGAGATTAACAAAATTTTTGATTTTCCGAGGTTGAGCGAGCGGGAAGGTCTCTTTGATAGGAGTTTTTCACCTGCGATAGATATTATAGAGAGTTCCGACAATTATACCGTTATCTGTGATCTTCCAGGTGTGGACCCGAAGGATCTCGAACTCTCTGTTGAAGGGGATGTGCTTACGATTAAGGGTGAGAAGAAATACGAGAAGAAGGAGAAAGATGCAAAATATTTCAGGAATGAGTTGTGGGAGGGTTCTTTTCAGAGAACGCTTTCCCTGCCTGTAGGGGTTGATACCGAAAAAGTTGATGCAACCTTAAAGGATGGTGTGCTTACCATTGTGCTTCCCAAGAAGGAAGAGGCTAAGCCAAAACAGATTGCAATTAAATCTAATTAAGGAGGTGAAACGATGAAGGGTAATAGAAAGGCACTTGAAACTAAGAGAAAGAATATAAGACCGCCCTACAGGGTATGGGAAGAGGATGGGAAAGTCATTCTCGAGCTGGAAATGCCCGGTGTGAAGAAGGATGATCTGGAGATCAGGATTGAAAACAATGAGCTCGAGATTATTGGAAAGCGACCCGTTTCTGAGACAAAGGGTGAATACCTTGTGAAAGAGAGAAGAGAAGGAGACTTTTACAGAGTATTTACATTGGACAATACGATTGATCAGGAAAAGATTGAAGCAGAATTGGCCAATGGAGTTTTAACTCTCCAGCTTGCTTTAAAGGAGAGTGAAAAACCAAAGTTGATCAAGGTTAAAACAGCTTAAAGTAAAAAGGAATAAAAAAACAAAGCGGAAGTGGAAGGAAAAAAAGGGGCTATCTCTGCGTAAGGTAGCCCCTTTTATTTTTAGTATACGGTTTTTATACGTTTGGTTTTTCGGGAAACTTAATGGTTTGGCTCTTCTCAAGAAGCTCTTTGGGCACAGGTCTTACTAATTCTGAGCCGACAATCTGTTTCACGTAATCCTTTACTGTGGAGTGCCAGTAATCCTGATCGATATAATAAACCCTGGCGCCACCAAGTTCATGCTGATACTCTGGCCATGGATATGAGGGTTGTGCCATTCCGAAACCCCATCTCTTCCATCCATTGTAGCTTTCGTATGTTGCCCAGTACTCTTGCTGTCCGAGTACCTCAAATACATATTGGCATTTTGCATAGTACATTGCTGCCCCTGCTCTTCCACCTCTCCTGAAGGCAAGGGTATGAAGGCTGATGTTAATCTCTTCATCCCTGACACGTCCGTTGGCGAAGGCGGCGAGTTCGCCGTCAACTACCCCTACCAGCATGTACGGGTCTTTTAACCTGTTTCTAAGCCATCCGAGTATCTCTGCGTATACTCTTACTCCCACAATATCGTAAAAATCATGATCGATATCTATTAACTGTTTTACAACCTTGAGTAGTTCGGGTGCTTCATCCTTTCTCAATTCTCTTATAACCATTGTACTTCCGTCTCTTAGTTTGATCATTGCTGGCTCGAATGGTGGTAGTTGACTTTTGGGACCGGACAGAAGAGGTTCGATTTCTTCCACTTTAAAGGTAATCTCTTGCTGGGATACCTTTTCGGGAACTTCTGCTATCATAGGTTTTCCTCCTTAAAATGATTTTTGAAATGATTTTTAAAAAAGACAATGATATTGTATTTTATAGGTTTAGTCAATCATTTATTTTGTTTATATAGTTTTATTGACATGTTGAATAATTTAAACTACTCTAATAAATCAAAAAAAAGATAAGGAGGGAGAAATGAAACGTTTCTTCGTAGTTCTGTTGGCTCTTTCTCTTTTGACCGGAATGCTATTTGCTACCGGAACCAAAGAGAAGGCCGTTAAGACACTTGTTTACGGTACAACGGAAAAGGTTACCGATATGGACCCGGCAAGTGCCTATGACTTCCATACATGGGAGATATTTCAAAATATCTACCAGGGTCTTTTGAGTTATCCCCCTGGAAAAACCAATATTATTCCCGCTCTTGCAGAGAGTTATACCGTAAACTCAAAGGGCGATGTGTACACCTTTAAACTGAGAAAGGGATTGAAGTTTACAGACGGAACTCCCTTTAAGGCCAGTGCTGTTAAGTGGTCAATCGATAGAGTGATGGCTCTGAAAGGCGATCCCTCGTGGTTGGTCACCGATTTTGTAAAGTCTGTGAATGTTGTTGATGATTATACGGTACAGTTTAACCTTAAACATCCTGTTGCTTACTTTCCTGCCCTGGTTGCCACTGTTCCTTACTTCCCTGTGAATCCCAATGTTTATCCAAAGGATAAACTTGTAAGGGATCCCTCAGAGCTTAAGGGCGGTGCTCTTGTAGGTCTGGGACCTTACAAGGTTGTTTCTTTTAAGAGGGATGAAGAGGTTGTCCTTGAGGCGAATCCAGACTACTACGGTCCCAAACCCAAGATCCCCAGGATTGTTATAAGATACTTTGCTGATGCTACTACGATGAGGTTGGCACTTGAGAAAGGTGAGATTGATCTCGCCTATAAGACCCTTAACCCGTCTGATATAGCCGACCTGTCTAAGAATCCAAAGTTTACAACCTATAAGTTGAGTGGTCCGTATATAAGGTATCTCTGTTTCGAAACATCTGAGAGTGTGTTTAAGGACAAGAGGTTAAGAAAAGCTATCGGTGCTCTTATCAACAGGCCTGAAATAATGGAGAAGGTATTCCTTAATCAGAATGAACCTCTTTACTCCATGATACCCAAGGGGATGATTTATCATACAGATGATTTTAAGACGGCTCTTGGTGATGGTAATATTGCGCTGGCAGAAAAGCTTCTAAAAGAGGCAGGATACTCCGCAAGTAATCCTCTGAAATTTGATCTGTGGTACACCCCGTCTCATTACGGAGACACAGAGGTTAATATGGCAGAAGTCCTAAAGGCTGAGTTTGAGAAAACGCCTCTCGTAAAGGTTACACTTAAATCTGCTGAGTGGGCTACCTACAAGGATAATATGCATAACAAGCAGATGGAGGCTTTCCTCCTTGGATGGTATCCTGATTATATAGACCCGGATGATTATACAGCAGCCTTCGCGGGAACTTCGGGCTCTGCAGGTCTCGGTATCTATTTCTCCGATCCTACATGGGATGCTCTGTTTAAGAAGGAGCAGACAAATACAGACCCCAAGGTCAGGGAGGCTGTGTTTAAGAAAATCCAGAAGATGTGGACGGATGAGTGTATGACGGTTCCTATCTTCCAGGGTAATTTGTACGTATTTACAAAGAAAAATATAAAGGGTGTAAAGATAGGACCTACACTTATCTTTAACTACAATGCACTTTACTATGCACAGTAAAACCTTTTGACAGGAGGTATAGAGATTGCCTGAAAGAGTTTCCTTTCAGGCAATCTTGTTTTTTTTATGAAAAATTTACTGAAGTATATTATTACGAGAATTGTTTTAACAATACCAATGATCTTTATACTGTTAACCCTTGTGTTTGTTATTCTCCGTATAATGCCAGGCGATCCCGTCTCTGCTATGCTTGGGGCACATGCTCCCGAAGAGGTTATTGAACAGAAGAAAGAAGAGTTGGGGCTTAATAAACCTATCATTGCTCAATACTTTGATTATCTCAATCAATTGATCCATTTCGATCTGGGTGAATCTATGATATTTAAGCAGAAGGTTTCACAACCCATAAAAGAGAAACTTCCTGCAACTATAGAACTTACCGTTTTCGGAATGTTTTTTACTCTGCTTTTTGGGGTGTTTTTGGGCGCATATGCAGCGAGCAAACGGCGAACCGGAAGGGATTATACAATACGTTTGTATGCCAATATTGTGTACTGTATACCTGTTTACTGGATGGGGTTAATGCTCCAGCTAATATTTGGAGTGTGGCTTAAATGGCTTCCCATAGCCGGGCGAGTGAGTGCGAGAATTATGGTCTCCGATTTTGAGAAGACCGGGTTTTATACCCTGGATACCCTCCTTGCCGGTGATTTTCATGCCTTCGGGGATGTGTTACTCCATTTGCTCCTTCCCTCGATTACCCTTGGTATAGTACTATCTGGAATATTTGTCCGTCTTACCAGGGCAAATATGCTCGATGTGTTGAGAAGCGAATACATTCTCGCTGCGAGGGCAAGGGGCATTCCAGAGAGAAGAATTGTCTATAAACACGCTCTAAAGAATGCCTTTATTCCCATACTTACTATGATGGGACTTCAGTTTGCCATTCTTCTGGCAGGGGCTATCCTGACAGAAATGACTTTCTCCTGGCCCGGGATGGGAAGGTTGCTAATGGAGAGGATTTATCTTCGCGATTATCCGACTATCCAGGGGATAATTGTGGTGTTTGCTCTCTTTGTTAGTTTGGTGTCTCTATTTGTTGATATAATTTATGCGTTAATAGATCCGCGTGTTAAGTATTAGTCGATCGTGTTTGAATGTAATATATATTGGTGTTAGGGGGTTAAATTGAATACAGATAAACTTACCAAAGGGAGTGCAAAGGACAACGGTGGAAACTCCAGGTATGCCTCCAAATACTCTGTTGCCGGAAGGGTGGGGGGGGTTTTTAGGTGGTTTATAAGTTCTCATAAAAAGTATGGTGTCGAGTGGTGGATTCTTATCGTTGGGCTTCTCATTATTCTGTTTATCTCATATATGGCTCTCTTTCCTCAGACCCTGGCTCCTTACAGTCCTACTGATCAGCACGCAGGTCCCCAGCTTATGCCTCCGGGGCCAGGACACCTTCTTGGAACTGATAATCTCAGCAGAGACATACTATCAAGAATAATCTATGGGGCTCGTACGATCTTGGGGGTTGCCTTTGTGGCAGCAATTCTCTCCTCTCTTATAGGAATACCGCTTGGGCTGTTTTCCGGTTTTATCGGAGGGATTATAGATAGAATTCTCTCCCTTATAATGGATTCCGTCTACTCCTTTCCGGGTCTTATCCTTGCTATTGCTTTTGCTGCCATGTTGGGCCCTGGTGTTGTAAATATTACTCTTGCTGTCTCTGTTGTGTATATACCAACCTATTTTCGGCTTGTGCGAGGGCAAACCCTTACCATCAAGGAGGAACTCTACGTAGAAGCTGCAAGGGCTATAGGTGCCAAGCGATGGGTTATCCTTGGGCGGTATATATTTCCAAATGTTATAGCCACTGTTGTGGTTGTGTTTTCGTTGAACATAGCTGATGCAATAATGACAGAGGCTGCCCTCTCCTATATAGGTCTTGGGCTTCCCGCTGGTATACCGGATTGGGGGATGGACCTCTCCATGGGAAAGAAGTTTTTACCATCCGGGACCTGGTGGATGATAACCTTCCCCGGTCTTATGATAATGATTCTGGCCCTTGGTTTTACGATGTTAGGAGAGGGGCTTTCGGAGATTTTAAATCCCAGACTATTGGAGAGATAAGTGGAAAAAAACGTGGAGAGACCTATCCTTGAGGTTAAGAATCTGTATATACACTACCCCATAAGTATTGGAACTGTTCGGGCGGTAGAGGATGTTTCACTTGAGATTAACAAGGGTGAGGTTTTAGGCCTTGTTGGGGAATCCGGTTGCGGAAAGTCAACCCTGGGATTATCCTTCCTGAAACTGATAAGGCCTCCGGGGCGTGTACCCTCCGGAGAAATTCTGTTTAAAGGAAGAGACATCCTTAAGATGTCTGAACATGAGATAAGGAAGATTCGCGGTAACGATATTGCTATGATATTTCAGAATCCACTGACATCACTCAATCCTCTCTTTAGGGTACGGGACCAGTTCTATGAGACGATTCGTCAACACAGGCCGGAGGTAACAAAAGATGAGGCCTATTCTATGGTTGCGAATGTTCTGGAACAGTTGGGAATTGATAAGGAGCGGATGCACGAGTATCCGCATCAGTTATCCGGTGGAATGCGTCAGAGGATAATGATAGGAATGGGTCTTATTATGGATCCTGACATACTGATAGCGGATGAGCCCACCACCTCTCTTGATGTCATTGTGGAGGCAGGGTTTATTGATTTGCTCAACAGGTTGAGGAGGAAATTTAACCTTACAATTCTTTTAATAACTCACAATCTTGGACTTGTTGCAGAGATTGCGGATAGGATAGTTGTGATGTACGGGGGACGTGTGATGGAAATTGGAAGGGCAGAGGATATTTTCGATGAACCACTTCATCCCTACACGGATGGCTTGATTAAATGTATTCCCAACATAGAACTGGATCAAGAGGAGCTTCTTACAATGCCCGGTAGTCCTCCAGATCTTGTAAATCCTCCTAAGGGTTGTCGGTTTGCTCCTCGTTGTCCCAAAGCAATGGATATATGTCTCGAGAAGGTCCCTCAGCCTATGGATTATAGGGGAAGGAAGGTGGCCTGTTGGTTATATACGTAATGTTTACATTGTTCTAAGGGTGTAGTATGGAAGATCTTATTAAGGTAACGAATCTTACAAAAAATTTTCCCGTAGAGAAAAACTTTTTGGATGTCCTTTTTGCAGGGAAAAAGCGCAGGTATGTTCATGCTGTTGATAACATATCCTTTTCGATAAAGAAGGGCGAGGTTTTGGGTCTTGCGGGAGAGAGTGGCTCGGGGAAATCTACAACAGGTAGACTATTGCTTCGATTGCTTGATCCTACCTCCGGGAGTATTGAGTACCGAGGTGTTGATATTGCCTCTATACCCAGGAGAGATATGGAGGCTCTGCGTTCTAAGATACAAATAGTATTTCAGGATCCTAACTCATCGTTGAGCCCTAGAATGAGTGTTGGCGAGGCTATAGGACATCCATTAAAGATTCATAGGATGGGAAATAAACAGGAGAGAAAGGAACGAGTTCTTGATTTGATGGATAAGATAGGTTTAAGCCCTGCTGATTTCCTCTACCGCAAGTATCCGCATCAACTCTCCGGGGGACAGAGTCAGAGAGTGGTACTTGCACGGGCTCTTGTAACCAATCCTGAATTTCTTGTTGCGGATGAGCCTATTGCCATGGCCGATGTTTCTGTCAGAGCGCTCATATTGGAGCTTATGCGCAAACTAAGGGAAGATTTTGATTTGACCTATCTCTTTATAACCCATGATCTTGCTACTGCAAAGTATCTCTGTGACAGAGTTGCGATAATGTACCTTGGGCGTATTGTGGAACTTGGAACAAAAAATGAGCTTTTTAAAAAACCACATCACCCCTATACCAAGGCGCTTTTAACCGCCGTTCCGGTCCCCGATCCGAAGCGGAAACGAACCGAGGAAATCCCCAAGGGGGAGATTCCAAGTGCAATTGACCCACCCCCCGGTTGTCACTTTCACCCTCGATGTCCCTATGCTACGGATAGGTGTAGAACAGAGAAACCGGAGCTTCGTGAGGTAGCACCGGGGCATTACTCGGCGTGTTTTCTGGATTTTATCGCTTAGGTTTACCAGTAGATAAGATTACTCCCATAGGTTAATCCTGCGCCGAAACCGACTGTAATGATAGGATCACCCTCTTTCAGTAGACCTTTTTCTACCATATCATTTAGTGCTATTGGGATAGTAGCACTTGAGGTGTTAGCATACTCGTCTATATTCATAAAGAATTTTTCCAGTGGTATTTTAGATCTTTTGGAGGCTGCCTCTATAATTCTGCTGTTTGCCTGGTGTGGGACGATGTATTTTATGTCCTCTATTGTAAGGTTGTTCATTTTTAGGGTGGTTTCTATTGCCTCTATTATAACTCGTACTGCAAAATAATAGACAGGTTTGCCCTCCATCTTGAGAAGCAAATCCACGGGATCTGTCTCTCCGGGTTTAAATGGGTTTCTGGACCCCCCCGCTTCACGTATCAGGTAACTCGCTCCCGAGCCATCGGCTCGAAGGTATGAGTTTATTATACCTCTTTTATCAGTTTCTTCTCCCGTAACTATCACTGCACCGGCTCCGTCACCAAATAGTACGCAGGTATTCCTATCCTTCCAATTGGTGATTTTTGTGAGAGCCTCTGCAGCTATGACGAGAATTGTTTTTGCTCCCCCGCCAAGTATGAAATTTCTTGCCGTTTCAAGTGTGTATATAAAACCGGTACATCCGGCTAACATATCTACAGCTCCTGCATTTTTAGCACCTATCTTGTCTTGGATTATGCATGCTGTGGAGGGGAAATCCGGGTGGTCTCCCGAAGAGGAGGTTACAAGAACAAGATCTATATCCTCAGGCGAAACACCTGCCTTTTCCATTGCTATTTTTGCTGCTCTTACACCCAGGTCCGATGCTGCTTCGTTTTCGTCTATAAAATGTCTAAACCTTATTCCTGTGTGAGATACTATCCATTCATCAGTGGTGTCGATAGTTTTTGAAAGTTCATCGTTGCTTACCCTCTTTGATGGTATTGCCGCCCCAATTGATTTTATTACTGCTCTCATGGATGACCTCCTGAAAACCTAAAAAGTAGTGGGGTATTTTAATACCATTTAGACCAGTTGGTCAATATAGATTTGCGATGTCCTTTGACACACTTCTCTGAGGAGATTTGTAAGTGCGGATTAGACTTGTCTAATTAGACTAATGATTTGGAACGAAGTCTCTCCAGAGCCCATTGGGTGTATTTTCTTATTTTTTTGTCAGGATCATTCTCGAGATCCTTAAGAATGTCTTTACCCTCTTCACTTTCCAATTTTTCAAGGGCTTTTACTACCTTTACCCTTACCTCTCTGTTCGGATCTCTACTTGCCAATACTATTCCTCTAAAAGCAGCTGGAGTGGCTATGAGTGAGAGTATCTCGGCGGCTTTTATTCGTTCTTCGCTGTTTCGATGTTTTAATTTTCTTATCTTACTCTCCACATACCCGGTTTCTTCTAGAATCTCCGCTATGTAGGGTTGAAGAGAGGAAATTTCTTCCCGTAGAAGTGCCTCTATTTCCGCTTCCCCTTCTTCTCCCATAAGTTTAAAAGCCTCTGTTATACTATCTCTTACCCTTGGATCTGCATCTTTAAAGCATTCAACAAGATGTTTAATGCTTTTTTTAGAGGTTTTTTGTGCCAGTGCCTCTACAGCGTTATCTCTTAGTCCTTCAATATTCTCTATCACTTCCAGGAGGAGATCGGTCGCACCGGTAGAATCGGAGTTGCCAAGCCCCTCTAGAATCGCGTTTTTTACACTATCTACCTCATTGTCACTGTAGAGGGTTTCTTTGAGAAGCTTTATACCCTCTCTTGAGGGGTATTCGGCTATTGTTTTTGCTGCAGCAATCCTGACCCTCTCAACGGGATCTCTGAGAAGTTCTCCTATTCTCTCAAGGGAGGATTTGCCCTCTTTGATATGAGAGAGGGCAAATATACTCGCTATTCTTACCTCCGGATCCGGATCGTCCAGGGTTTTCTTTATTATTTTTGAGAATTTTCGCTGTTCTTCTGGGGGCAAGGCGGAGATTAGTGTTGCTCTGATTTTTGAATCTATTCCCTCTAATAGTTTTTCTGCTTTTTGGCTTAGCTTTTCTCCCGAATATTTTGAAATGGTTTTCATAAATTCTTTTGCCTCTTCCAGTGGAAGTATTGGTAGATTCTCAAGTAGGAATTGAAGAGTCTGAGTACCTCCGATTTCTCCCAATATTTTGATGGCATTTATTCTTGTTCTATGTGGATACTTTCCTCTCCCTGACAGGATGATTTGGGTTATTTTATCCATGTAGAGTGAGGGAGAGATTTGAGATATAGCATGGATTAAGCCCTCGTCGTATTCAAAATCGGGTTCTTTCAATTTTAATAGGTCTATAAGGTAATCAATAAAAATGTAATCGGCAGCGTGAGGGATATATGAAAGTAATATCTCCGTTTTTTTATTGTTTAGGTTGTGTTTGAGTTCCTCAAGAAGAAGATGACAGGCACTATCGGTTCCTCGGTGATGGATTGTTTTTACTATTTCTCTGTAGACGGGTAGGAAATTTTTCAACTCCGCCGGGTCGTATCCCCTGGCCAACGTAAATATTCTTTTTGCCACTGCGCCAACCAAATTTCTGGGCCCATCTTCCCTTAGGATTTTCGAGGCTATGTACAGGCTTGCCGGATTTTTGATCTCCTCTATCGGTTCCAGAAAACTCACTACGTTTAAGCCAGCGGCCTTTTTTAGGATTGTGTAGTTTCTATCAGTCAATTCCATATCGCCCAGTTCAGCGTCTAGAAGTAACCGTCTTAGGGTACCTGTTCGCTCTAAAAATTTTGCTGCATAGTAACCTGTTTCGGGGTCCTCCCTTTCAAAGATTTTTAGTGCTGTGTTTTCATCTTCATCGGAGTTTGGATCGAGTATCTCCAATGCCCGTAGGAGTTGCTCATCTTTCAAATCTTCCAGATTTAGAGTGTAGAGCTCTCTAAAATCTCTCTTTATTCTCTTCCATGCCTCCTGTCTTACCTCGTAGACAGGGTCATTTAGTAAAATCTCATAGATTTTCTTAAAAAACTCTTCCCTTTGACTCTCTTCTGGTTGAAACTCGGAGATAGCCGTTTTCCTTATCAATGGGTAGGGATCGTTTAATGTATCCCATATTGCTCTTACAGAGCGTTTATCACCGTCATGAAGTAGAATTTTGAGGGCAAAGTAGCGTGATGGCCACTCCGGATCACCGGTCATTTCTCGTATCTCATCAATTTTGTCCCTGAAGGTGTTTAGGGCTTCTCTTCCGTCGAAATTTTCTCCCTTCCCTGAGAGTGCTAATTTTCTAAGGTAGAGGAAATCTCCCGTGTTTTTTAGCCATTTCACGAGCTCGCTGGCTAGTCTTTTGTTCTCGAGACTCGCCAGAAAACAGGCAAATAAACCTTTATCGGGAGCATATTTTAGTATCCGTGTAAAGTGTTTTCTTTTTTTGGTTACTTTTAACTCATTAATCCATAGGTCTGCTATTCCGGTAACCTTTAAGACACTTTCTCCCTGTTTTTCTATTAGTTTTTCTATCAGACTGGATTTCTTTAGTAAGTAACGATTGGGATATTTTGTACGAAAGCCGGAGATATAGTCAGGGTTATTTATGGCCTTTTCCAGGTGATGCATGAAGTTCTTTCGCTTCAGGAAGTTGAGGAGAATAAAGATTCCCGCTATTAAGAGAGCAATCAGTATAAGTCCACCTATAATATGGTACTCCCTGAGATTTAACATTTGCGAAAACTCATTTAGATATTTCATACTTTATCCTACCTTTTTTAAAACGTTATAGATTTGTATGGGTTGAGATTTACCCTTTACCCTTACAGGATTTCGCTTTTCAACCTCAAAATATCCCTCTATAAGTTTTTTTGTTGTCTCTGTGATGATTACCTCCCCCGGTCCTGCCACCCCTTCGAGTCTGGCTGCCAGGTTTACCGTGTCCCCTATAACGGTATAGTTCATCCTTCTAGAACTTCCGAGGTTGCCCGCCACAAGTGGGCCTGTATGCATTCCTATTCCTATTTTAAGATTTGAGGCCTCACCCTTAAAGAATTTTCTGGTTGGAGAGGCTACCATCTCTTGGATTTCAAGTGCGCATGAGACCGCCTGAATGGCATCCTCTTCGGCTGTTTGGAGGGGAACTCCCCATGCAGCCATTATACAGTCGCCTATAAACTTATCTATATATCCCCTATGTTTTATGACAAGTTCCACCGCTTCACTGAAATATTCGTTTAGTACTTTTATGATATATTCCGGATCTTTCCCCTCGGAGAACGCCGTATAACCCCTTATATCGGCAAAAAATATGGTTGCTTCCTTCTTATCTCCCCCCGGGCGGACGAGGTTGGGTTGTTTAACAAGTTGTTGAACTACCTCCTGGGAGAGATATCTGGCAAACATGTCCTTTATTATTCTTCTCTCCTCCTTTACCCTTGCCATTTGCTGTTGCAGTTCTCGCTCCCTTGTCTGGTCTGTAAATAGAAGGGTTAGTCCTTCCCTTTTACCTCTCTTAGTTTTGAGAGGGGATAGGTTTAGGGAAAAATCCATCTCCCTCTCTTTTCCCCTGAATATTCCCTCTATTCCAAGTTGTTCTTTACCCTCTTTTACCGATGTGTTTATTGTTCTAAGAATTACCTCGCTTAGTTTGCCTTCGAATACCCTATCTATTTTCTGATTTATGGAGTCATGTGTTACACCGAGAGTTTCGGTTGCGGATCTGTTGAAGTATTTTATCCTTCCCTCAGAATCGGTTGTTATAAGTAAATTGGTCATGGAGGAGAAAATGTTTTCCTGATAGCGCTCCAATGCCTCAATTTTCCTGAGGTAATCTTTGATTTCTTTTACCATTCTGGAATTACCGAGCATTCCGCTTGCTAGTTTGGAAAAAGAATCGAGGAATTCGAATTTCGTTCGATTGTAGAACTCCGGCTCCGTAGAGTTTAGAATTAGCATGGCTAAATTATCCTTCTGGGTGAATAGTGGAAGAGCGATTGCGCTCTTCATTTTGGGGTTTAGAAAGATATCGCCGAAAAATTTTGTTTGAGGATCAAGGATTACCACGGTTTCCTTACTCTCTATTAGAAATTGGAGTGTTTCGGAGTCAGGGTATATTCTCTCCGGTACATCGAATTTCCCCCTTCTGTACACCAGTTTGTACGTGCTTTTCCCTTTCTCCGGATTTTCCGATAGATATAGGCAGGATAAATCGGAGCGTGTGATATCTTTAGACTGTTCAACTATGATAGATATTAAATTTTTTAATTCTATTTCACTGGATAGTAAACTTCCCGCCCTTACTAACTCCTTTAGGACGTTGGTTTTCCTGGTTCCCATACTTTTTCTCACATTAGGATAGAAATTATATTAGTATTATATCCCAGATGGAGTTGAATTACCACTCTGAAAAAAATAGTTTACAGTAGTGTGGTAGAAATTGTGATAGAATTGGTAGAGGGTTTGTTAACTTGACAGCGTTAATACGATATGGTATTTTCCAGCACAGGCAAGTTTTAGGAGGGAAGTATGGCTAAAAATGCTTTTTTATTTCCGGGACAGGGTGCCCAGTACCCCGGTATGGCGAAAGATTTGTGGGAACATAGTGGTGAGGTGAAGGAGTTATTTGACCTCGCATCTGATATTTCAAAGATGGATTTGAAGCGATTGCTCTTTGAGGGTAGTGAGGAGGAGTTAAAGGCAACGGATAAAACTCAGGTGGCTGTTACTCTGGCCAGTTTAGCGGCAAGTCTGGTGTTGAAAGAGTTTGATATAAAGCCGGATGGGTTTGCCGGTTTTAGTCTTGGTGAGTATCCTGCCATATATGAGGCGGGAATTATTAAAATTGAGGATCTCTTTAGGATAGTTAAAGTTCGTGGGGAATTAATGGAAAAGGCAAGCCGAAAACTCGATTCCTCGGCAGGCAATGCCGGCATGGCCGCTGTTATTGGCTTGAAATTTGACAAGGCACTTGAGGCGATGGAGGATCTTAAGGGAACGGATGTGTATCTGGCCAATTATTCGAGCCCCATTCAGGTTGTGCTTGCCGGTACAGCTGATGGTTTGAAAAAGGCGGAGGGTGTATTTAAAGAGAAGGGAGCAAAACGGTTTATTATGCTTAAGGTTTCCGGTCCGTTTCATTCTCCCTTACTTGAGTATGCTCGTGCTGGACTTGAGGAATTTTTATCCGATGTGGACTTTTCGGATCCCAAACTTCCCGTATATGCAAATGTAACGGGAGATATAATTAAATCCGGAACCGAGGCGAAGGAGAATTGTATTAAGCAGGTGGTTTCTCTGGTTAAATGGGTTAATGAAGAGGAGAGTTTGTTAAGAGATGGATTTACAGGCTACTATGAGGTTGGTCCGGGTAAGGTTTTGACGGGATTGTGGCGCTCTTTTAATAGAGAGTATGTATGTAACCCTTCAGGTACTCTGGAGGAGATTAAAAAATTAGCAGAGGGTTAATGATATGTTGTTAAAGGGTAAGACGGCCATTGTAACGGGAGGCTCTAGGGGAATCGGAAGGGCAATTGTTGAAGATTTTCTAAAGGAGGGAGCTACCGTTTACTATATATCGAGGACACAAAGTGATTCACATGAGTCATTGGAGGCTATTGCTAGCGAGAAGGGGGGAGCAGTCTACTGGAGAGAGGGGGATGTCTCGAAAGAGTCTATAACCGAGGTACTTGACGGGATAATTTCTGAGGCAAAGGTTGTGGATATACTTGTGAACAACGCAGGTATTACACGGGATGGGCTTATATTTAGGATGAGTAGTGAGGATTGGGATGCGGTTTTAAATGTAAACCTTAAATCTGCCTTTTTGACCTCGAAGGTGATTGCTCGGCTTATGACGAAACAGCGGGGTGGTGCTATTATTAATATATCATCTGTTGTGGGTGTCATCGGAAATGCTGGCCAGGTTAACTATTCCGCTTCCAAAGCGGGGCTTATAGGTTTAACCAAGAGCCTTGCCAGAGAGGTTGCGTCTAGAAATGTGCGGGTGAATGCTGTAGCGCCCGGTTTTGTGGAGACTGATATGACGAAGAAGCTTGGCGAAAGGGCGCGAGAGGCATTAAAGTCACAGATTCCACTCGGAAGAACGGCGCAGCCGGAGGAGATTGCAAAGGTAGTAACTTTTCTTGCATCTGAGAATGCATCATATATAACCGGTCAGGTCCTCCTGGTAGACGGAGGTATGGCCATTTAAGGAGGAATTAATGGAAGAGAGAAGAGTTGTTGTTACAGGGATAGGGACGGTTAATCCAATTGGAAATAGTGTAGAAGAAACTTGGGAGGCAGTGAAACAGGGACGGAGTGGTATAGGAAAGATAACACACTTTGATCCCACGGATTACCCAAGTAAGGTAGCGGGCGAGGTTAAAAACTTTTCACCGGATAAGTACATCGATAAGCGCGAGGCTCGACGTATGGATAGCTTTACCCTCTACGGTCTCTACGCGGCTATGGAGGCTATGGAGGATGCAGGTCTGGAGATAGGAAGCTACGATCCGGAGAGAATTGGCGTAATCCTTGGAAATGGAATAGGGGGTATAGAGAGTCTTAGTGCTGCTTTTGATAGGTTGTTGTCAAAGGGTCCTAAAACAATTCATCCACTAACCGTTCCCAAGATGATTGCGAATATTGCCCCGGCTAATATCTCTATCAAGCTCCAGGCATTGGGGCCATCCTACGCGGTGGTAAGTGCCTGTTCCTCTGGAACAGATGCCATAGGACAGGCCTTAAGGTGGATCCGCTCAGGAGAAGCAGATATTATGATTACCGGTGGTACGGAGGCTTCTATCACACCGATTGGTGTTGCTGGTTTTTGCGTTCTTCAGGCTTTAAGTACCAAGTACAACGATACGCCGGAGAAGGCAAGTAGGCCTTTTGATAAAGATAGGGACGGTTTTGTTATTGCAGAGGGTTCCGGGATTCTGGTTATAGAGGAGCTTGAGCATGCGAAGAAGCGGGGGGCAAAGATATATGCCGAACTTGGTGGTGAGGGTATCACCTGTGATGCCTATCATTTGACGGCGCCGCACCCGGATGGGAAGGGGGCTGTTCAGGCTATGAGGATGGCGTTGAGAAAGAGTGGGCTTAAACCGGAGGATATCGATTATATTAATGCTCATGGAACCTCGACCCCGATAAATGATCCCACCGAAACCAAGGCGATAAAAGAGGTATTTGGAGAACATGCCAAGAAACTTAAAGTTTCCTCGACAAAATCCATGACAGGACATCTCTTGGGTGCCGCTGGTGGGATTGAGGCTATTCTTACCGTACTTGCCATAAAGCATCAATACATTCCTCCCACGATTAATCTCGAAGATCCCGATCCGGAGTGCGATCTGGACTATGTGCCTAACAAGGGACAGAATGGAACGATACGTGCTGCGATTTCTAATTCATTTGGTTTTGGTGGTCATAATTCAGTTATGGTATTTAAACGTTACGAGGAATAAAATATTTCCGCTCTAATGTGATTGTTTTGCCGCGGTTACCGTATATTGGTAATCGCGGTTTTTTTTGCATTTTAGTTGATAATTTTGGAGATAATAAATAGAATTGATTATAGTGATGTCTGGTTGTATATAGTGTTGCTATACCACCTAGAGGAGAGAGGTATGCGTATTCGAAGTAAGTTGATTTTAACGTTAGCTTTCATGTTTATTACCTTTATTTTGGGAATAGGTGTTTTCGTCTACATGTATTCTCAGGTGAGAATAATGGAGAGGGAAAGAGGAATTTTATATGAGCTTAGGATGAATATTTTTTCCGAATTGAAAACTTTAAATGCCGTAATACTGGATGAGTTTAACTCTAACATGGCCAGATATAAGAAGTGTGTTGAGATGACCAATAAAAGTTTTGATAAAATTAGCCAGATTAAGGTTCTTCCCCGTTACAGCGAAAATGTACGATCCGCGCTTAAGGCTATTATCCGTCTGAAGAAGATGGCAGATCAGACAAGAAAGCTCTTTATAAATGCTGCAGAACGGATGAAGAACAATGTTGGGGGTGTGTATAGTACTACCAGAGATTTTTACTATCTCTCTTACCTGTTGATTTTAAGTACGAACAGAAAACCTGTGAATAATATGGGAAATTTTGTTTATGTTAATTCTAAATTTATCTCCATAGAGAGGGCACTTGATAATGTTTTAACTACAAGTCTTACCGTAGTTGATAAGCAGTTGAGAATTGTTGATAGTGAGACAAAAATACTGGAGGGAAGGGGAATGTTGGTTTCCCTGGTCCTGATTTTTGTGTTTGCCATTGTTGCGTTCCTTGTTGGAAATCTTATAGTAAGCAGGATAGGACGGAGTATCTCGAAGATTAATGAGGAAATTTTATACCTCAAAAGTGGGGATCTTACCCATGAGTTTAAAATTGGTTCTAGAGATGAGCTCGAGATGCTAAGTAATACTCTTAACGAATTTTCTGTTAAATTGAAGGAGGCAATTTTAAATATACAAAAGTTGTCCGGAGACAATGTGGAGGCAAGAAAGGCAATTCTAAACTCCTTCGAGAGGGTTGGCGTTTCTATTGAACGAATACGGAGGAGCGTGGAAGAAATTCTTAAACAGTCCAACGAATTGGGGGTGAGTGTTAATGGTTCGAGAAGAGCAATTGAAGATATAGTGAAGGCAATCGAGGTTACGGATAAGATGGTAGCGGAACAGGCTGTGATGGTAGAGGAATCTTCCAGCGCTATTGCAGAGATAATTACCCTGGTTAAATCTGTTTCGGAGAACGTAACGAGAAATACCGAAGAGTCAAAGGAACTGGTCACTGTTTCGGAGGAGGGGTCGAGAAAGATTGAGGCGAATAGGAGAGTAATAGAGGAGATAAATAGTAGTGTTAATGAGATTAGGGAGGTTGTAAAAATAATTCAAGGGATAGCCTCTCAAACAAATTTGCTAGCAATGAATGCGGCTATAGAGGCAGCACACGCCGGGGACGTAGGTAAGGGTTTTGCTGTGGTGGCGGATGAGGTGCGAAAATTGGCGGAGGAATCCTCCAATAATTCAAAAGAGATATCCAGAATGTTGAAGGGGATGATAGATAAAGTGGCAGAGGCGGACGGTACGAGCAAGACGGCGGAGGTTGCCTTTGAGGAGATTAAAGAGAAAATAGTAAAGGTTACGGATAGTTTTGTTGAGGTATCGAATGGAATGGGAGAACTTGAGACAGGTGGAACCCAGATCTTAGATGCTGTAAATAATCTGCGAGATTATTCCCTTCGGGTAAAGGAAAGCTCTCAGGGAATGAGAAATGCTACCGGAACGCTTAAGGATTCTATTGGAGTAGTGGAGAGAGTGGCCGGTGAGGTGGAGAGGAGTAGTAGGGAAATAGCAGATGGGATAGAGGATATAAACAATTCTTTGGAGTCCGCAAGGGAATATTCGGATAGGATAAGTAAGGTAAGTGATGATTTGGATGGGGAGGTTAGAAAATTTAAAACGGAGTAATTTTAAGTGTGGGCTCGCTTTGAGTAGATTCCTTCCTAATGTGAGAGAACCCCGAGTGCTATAGAGTACAATTTACTCTCTGCAGAATCTGCTCTGGAGGTTAGGACTACAGGGGTTTTAGCCCCGACTATTAAGCCGGCTGTTACAGCCTTGCCAAAGAAGATTAATGATTTATAGAGTATATTACCTGCTTCTATATCAGGGGCTACCAATATATTTGCTCTGCCGGCCAATGGGCTTTTTATACCCTTGTGGTTAGCCGCCTCCACCGAGATTGCATTGTCAAGAGCCAGAGGACCCTCCACTCTCCCCCCCCTTATTGTTCCTCGCTCATTCATTTTTACCAGGGCAGCGGCATCTATTGTTGCAGGCATTGCGGGATTTACCACTTCAACGGCACATACTATAGCGGCTATTGGGTTTTGGACACCTAATTTGAGTGCCAGATTAATGGCGTTCTGTACTATGTCTCTCTTCTGATTCAGATCCGGAGCTATATTTAAACCTGCGTCGGTAACGAAAATAAATCTGTCATAATCAGGATGTTGAAATACCGCTACGTGGGATAGAGTTTTACCAAGGTTTAGCTCGTTTTCTTTGTTTAATACCTCCCGAAGTATCTCGGCGGTTGGAAGAAGTCCCTTCATCAAGAGTTCTGCCTTTCCCTCCGTGACAAGCCTGACTGCGGTTTTTGCACCCGTAGCCCCCTCTGCTGGTTCTATGATTGTGTAGTTGTTCAATGAGAGTTCGAGGGATTTTAAAGTCTGCTCGATTTTACTTTTTTCTCCCACCAGAATAGGTTCTATTAGGCCCTCTTTTCTTGCATCTTCCACGGCCTGTAGAACGGTTTCATCTGCGGCCTCGGCTACGGATAGCCTGCACTTCCCTCTTTCTTTTGCTTTTTTTAGGAGTTCATTGAAATTTTTCATAACTCTATTTTAATGGTTACGTTTTCTATTATCAAGTCGATTAAAGCTTTCTCTCTGCAGATGGGATAAAAAAATAAGGGCATCTATCCCCTGGAGGTTGCTTCTGGGAGCGACTATTAAAAGGAGGGGTTTGGGGATAGATAACCCTTTAGGCACACAGCCTATTAATTATTTGAAAGATCGAGTTGCTGGCTCTTCCTTTATCTGACCAGTCCTATTATCAATTCACTGCCATTTCGTACTATGGTAAAGAGTACTCTTCCTCTCCTTACTTGATTAAGATACCTGTAAAAATCGGCAACCGAGTTAATGGTGTGATTGTTAATCTTCTTTACGATATCTCCGGTTCTTAAACCCGCTATGTTAGCTGCACTTCCCTCTACGATATTGCCAATTATCACCTTGCCAATTCCAGCCGGAATACTTAACTGTTCTCTTATATCATCTGTGATTTTTACCGGTGTAATTCCTGGCCATATCTTGTTGGATTTTTGTATTATTTTTCGTTCCTCCTCCCGTGTAGCGAGTTTTGCGGTTAAGTGTACCATCTCTCCTTCTCTGTAAACCTCAAAGGATGTTTTTTTACCCGGTTGCAGGTTGCCAATTACAAAGAGTAACTGGGTTGAATCTTTGATTGGTTTCCCGTTGACCTTTGTAATGAAATCTCCGGGAAGGAATCCTGCTTTATCTGCGGGAGAGCCTTTGAAAACATTAAATACAAAAGCACCCTTTTTATTTCCTATCTTTAAATCTTCTCTGTAAGATTTGGAGGGATCACCAATCGACACACCAAGCCAACCGTATTCGATTTTTCCCTTTGTAATGAAATCATTTATTGCCTTTTTTGCATTGTTGATTGGTATGGCAAAGCCCAAACCGATGCTTCCTCCCGATGGAGAGGCTATCCATGTGTTTATTCCTATTACCTGCCCCTTAAGATTTACGAGGGCTCCTCCTGAGTTCCCTCTGTTTATTGCAGCATCGGTCTGTATGTAGTCTGTGAAACTTGCGATGTTGGAACCGGGTAATGAATGTCTCCCTATTGCACTAATAATTCCAGCCGTTACGGTTGATTCGAACCCTAGCGGGTTACCTATTGCAAGCACCCAGTCTCCTACCTGAAGTTTGCTGGAATCACCAAGTTCCGCTACAGGAATGTTTTTGTCCGAAGACTCAAATACAACGAGTGCAAGATCTTTGTTAGCATCCTTCCCGACAAGTTTTGCCTTGTATTGTCTGCCATCATGTAACCTTACGCTTATTTGATCCGCTTTTCCGACAACGTGGTTGTTGGTAAGTACATATACCTTTTTACCTACGTGTCTTACGATAACCCCGGAGCCTAGCCCGTATTCTTTGTACTCTCTCCATTGTTTCTGCTCTTTTGGATTTGGTTGACCAAAGAAAAACTCAAATGGAGAAAGAAACTGAGGTACCGGTTGCTTGATTATATCGACGACGTTTATCTCTACTACCGTTGGTAGTACTTTTTTTGCAACGGCACGGAATGAATATTGCATATTCTCAAGTGCCTTTAGACTTGTTTGAGAATCCATATCTGTTGGATTACTGCTGGAAGAGGATGTATTGTATACCGGTTGTGGTGTTTGTTCTTCCTTCCCCCCGAAAGCTGACAAGCTTACTATGAGGGCGGTAACTGCTACTATGGCTAGAAGAACGTTGAAGATCAGGAATCCTCTCTGCTTTAGGTTTTTGTCAGCCATGACGACCTCCTCTCTAGTGTTTTTTCTCTGGAATCTTCTCTTTTTAGTTTACTAGGAAAATATTACAGTAACATTACCGAAATATTACAAAAGTGTAATGTTTTTAACCGGTAGAGAGCGGGGTTCTAGAGAGGGGCATTGGTGCTAGTTTAACAGGGGAGAATCGTGGTGAATGTAGAGCCTTTGGCCTCTTCGCTCGAGACAAAGATTCTTCCTCCATGGGCGTTCACTATGGCTCGTACGAGACTTAGACCCAATCCCAGACCTCGCTTTGATTTTGCCTTTTTCCCCCTGTAGAGTCTGTCCCAGATCTGTTCCTGTTCGTCGGGGGGGATCCCTATTCCCGTGTCGGTTATCTCTACTATAATTGAGTTTGGAATCTCTTTGTTCTTTAGCTTACCGTTGGTTCTATATGCTTTTATCACTATTTTACCACCTTCAGGTGTGTATTTTACTGCATTGTCCAGTATATTTGCGAAGACCTGTCTTATTCTGTTTATATCTGCCTTGATGATAAGATTGTCCTCTACCTCTTCGATAATTTTAATGTTCTTGTCCTCTGCCACGTAGCTATACAATTCTGCCAGATCCAGTATCACCTCTGTAAGGTTTATCTCCTCTTTTTTTAATCTTATTACGCCAGTCTCTGCCTCTGATATATCCATTAAGGTGTTTAACATAGTGAGAATACTATTTGAGTTTTCAATACAGTCGTTTAATGCCTCCCTGTACACTACAGGATCGTTGCTTCTAATTGCTAGCTCTGCAGAATTTTTAAGTCGTGTCATTGGTGTTCTTAAATCATGGGCAACGTTATCAAGGGCCTCTCGCATAGTATCTATGTAGGAATCCAGGCGTCCAAGCATAGTATTGAAGAGGTTTATTAGTTTTGATACCTCGTCTTTTTTGTCCGTAGAGGAGATGCGTGTTTTTGTATTACCCGTTTTGATAATCTCTGTTGCCGCGTTTATCAATCGGTTTATGGGGATTAGAAGTTTGTTTGAGAATATGAGAGAGATTACTATACTTATTAGTAACACGGGGAGACCTGAAAGTAAGAACAAGCTTTTAAAATGATTCAGAACGAGGTCGTTCGATTTTGTACTAAGCCCGACTTGAAGAATGTTACCGTCGGGGAGATAAATTGAACCTACAATAAATTTCTTTCTCTTATCACCGGCGTAGATTGTTCTTATTCCATCGCTTGATTTTGGGAAGAGTGTGCTTAGTTGGGAAAAATTGT